>Ga0307513_10001664_pt1 | contig 31767 bp, 27 predicted proteins | sample 15_EM_MG_FD_202174 | JGI IMG/M metagenome (GOLD analysis project Ga0307513, IMG submission 202174) | Populus trichocarpa ectomycorrhiza microbial communities from riparian zone in the Pacific Northwest, United States - 15_EM | ecosystem: Host-associated > Plants > Roots > Unclassified | place... | reverse complement strand
TGCCCGACAAGTTAGAACAAAGGACCAGGACGGACGACATTGTGTCGTCCCGTCCAGTCATTTTCTGAACTTGCCCGACAAGTAAGAGCCCAGGACCAGGACGGACGACATTGTGTCGTCCCCCACCGTCCCCCACCGTCCCGTCGTCCCCTGTGGTCCCCCACCGTCTTCCGCTGTTTTCCGATGTTTTCCGATGTTTTCCGCCGTCCCCTGCCGTCCCCCATCGTCCCCGGCGATCCTATGTAAGCACCTGTCGTCCCCTACTAGAAGATGTCTCACATCGTGGGGCTCGTCGTCCTTCCTAATGACGGCCGTCCTCGAAGTTTAAGGACGAGAACGGACGGCATTTTGTCGTCCCGTCCGGTCATTTTCTAAAGTTGCCCGACAAGTAGGAATGAAAGACGAGGACGGACAACGTTTTGCCGTCCCGTCTCGTCCCGGGCTCTTGGCAGTCCCCCCACCGGGCCCCACGGGGGCCCCGGACGGCTGCGAACACTGCCCAAAACAAAAGCGAAAGAAGCACGAGCAAGGCTCCCATCTGGTGGCTTTTCCCATCAACAGTGCACATCGCTCGAAATTATCATTACCATTCTTCCCCAAAGGGTGCTATTATCCTCTTCCAAACACTTCGGCCAAAGAGCTTAACAAACTGAGCCAATCAGGGAACCTAATTCGCTAGTTTCATTTGCTTTCTTATCAGTACAAAAGATCCTCACTAGAGTCAAGCTTATAGGATCTTACCAGTGGCGAGTGAGAATGCCGCATTAACCTGAATAAGAGAGCGGTGTGCTATGTATCATAGTCAAGAATTCCCTACCTTGGGAGAGGGGCGAAAACCGCGGCAAAGTGAGAGAGGAGGAGAAAAGGAAAATGCCTAGCATTATTAGAGGGAGAAACACTAAAACAGCGTGGCATATAGTGATGGACACGATCATGATTGAGCATATAATGGGGTGCATGCTCGATCATGATCTGATCGAGGGGACCCCATGATCGAATGATCGTACAAACAGAGGATCCTGATCGAGTGATCGATCATGGGCACTGCTCGAGCATAGTCGAGCATAGTCGATTATCGTCGACTATACTTGAGCATGATTCAATTTTTCAGTGAAAGAACTAATGGCGTAAAGCCTGGCCGAAAGAATTGGTATCTGGTGCGCTGGTAGATTCCTTTTGTATAAGTTCAAAGTATCACACAATCACTAAGATAAGTAGAGTGATCAGTCATGATTCAAGATGCTCGAGTATACTCGATGATGGTCGAGCATGATCGAGCAGTACCTATGATCGAGAAAATTGATCAGATCATGGATGTTCTGCTCGATCATGATCTGATCGAGGGACCCCTATGATCGAGGCTGATCGAGCAGACTATGATCGAGTAAAACTCGATCATGATCTGATTGTGTCCATCACTAGTGGCATACCGCTCGCTCTCTTATTCAAGTCAACATGGTGCACGATCCCTACACGACCCTCGCCAAAATCAAAAGCTTATCCTGACCTCCACCCTTGCGGCACGGCCCTCCTCCTCCAACCGCCTCAGTTCTTACTCACGAGGCCGGACGAACACCTCACTCTGCACCCCTCCACCCTTTTTCTAAGCTGTGTGAGGAAATGTAAGGACATGTTGCTTCTTTTGACGTTTCAGTAATTTATCCTCCACCGTATGCCACTCGGCACTTAGTGACCACCGTTATCGCGAGGCAGAGACCGAGTTCATTCTGGAGGGCGCTCAATTTTCATATTTTATTTCAATTGGTTAATTAAGATGTAATATATTTGGTCCAACTCGCAACCGGAATCTCAGTATACAGACACGAGAAATGGAGAACAGACTAGGATACGAGATAGTTAAACATTGATTTCGGATCCCAGGGAGGAAGGATACAATTTTCAACAACTGCTAGAAAAAAATCTGCAGGTATACACTGAGCAAAAGGGTATAATCAAGGGAAGGAACTAGAAATATGAGAAAAAAATGTGACCGAAATGTGAAACATAAGTTACATAACGCAGACAGCTTAGAGGGAAGCTTGCACATCCCACGGATTCCAACCCTCAGAATGCAAATATAGCATTTCCCCATCTTCGCCCCGCGCCGGGGCGATAAGGCTTCGGCGCTAATTCTGGAGGGAACGTCATATACCGCTTACCATGACCCCCTCCAACAAACGGATCATCTCCGTCTAGGGACAAAACATTATTCCCTCCATTGGTGCCTATTGTGAAAGCCCCTTTGACCCCTGTTTCTCCCGTTGCAGTAGACAGCGCTATCTCTGCTTTTTCCCCGAAAATCCATTCAGCCATTTGCTCTGGGGAAGTTTTCTTGCTGTGTCGGTGGCTATTTGCCGGGCGAAAGTATTTTAGTCTCTGCCTGTCCTGTCCCGTTGGCGTGTGATGCCCCACAAGACCATATCTTGATATTTCCCGAAGCGGAGATCTGGCCGGGCCAGTAATCGCTGTTGGACGGGATTTCAAAAGGCCAGCTTCCTCCAGTGCAGAATTGAGGAGTTTGCGAAGGTCAGCAGCGCGGCGTTCCTCTGCTTTGAGTAGTTGGGTCTTTTCTGAAAGGGCTTGCTTCAAGGCTGTAATATGAGCTCTCCCAGAATCCAGCATACATTGCGGCCCCCGCCCAACCGGGTCTTCCACCCCCTCACCACTGCAAGGTGGTACACCCATCTGAGCATCGTCACAGCTATCCCTCATGCAACAGACACGATTTGCAAACTTGGCGGCTGTTTTCCCGTTCTCGTCAACATTAGTATAGATAGACTGCTTGGCAGCTTCCCTCATCTTCTCAACTTCCAAATCTTTGGCATGAATCTCCGCTGTCCTCCTCCGGAGTTTCGAACGCGCTGATGCGGCTTTTTCCGTCTGCACTGTTAACATGGTTACTGTTGTAGCTAGCGCCTCTTCGCTCACGGCGAGATTTTTCCTGAGCTCCTCATTAATAGCTTGCGCCTCATGTGTGCGGACAGCCTCCATGCGGAGGGCATTTTTAGAAGCGGAGAGCTGCGCGGCCAGGGAGTGAGTTAGGGTGGTTAGCTCGTGGACCCAACGGGATCGAGAGGTCGGGTCGGAGGAGGTCAGAATCTTCGTGGCCAAGTGGTGGCATTGGAATCCGAATTCGGGGGATGGGGGAATATTTGGTGCGCTTTCGGGGATGTGAAGAGGGGCCGGGGGAGAGGATGGAAGCTCTTCATTCATGGGGGCTAAGGTACTGGGGTATAGAAACTCTCTCAATCCGCTATCTGTGATGGCAGGAAGGAAGCGAATTCTAGAATTTGACATTGTAATCTTTCTGTGGAAGATGCGGTTCTTTATTTTTTTGAGCGAAGAAAACTTCATGCTTGCCAGTTTAGAACCACTTACTTGCTGGAGGGATTTTTTCAAACTGAGGTGAGAGCAGAAAGGTAATCTTGAAAGATCGCCTAAGGGGGGATGGCTGTTTTCAAACTTGGCTGTAGCAACTCGACTAAACAGTTCCGGTGGTCAAGATTGTCTGCTTGGAATTAGCCTGCTACTCAGGAAATAACAGTAGGGGGAGTATTAGTTGATCTAGGCCCGGGCTTTGACTGACTTGGAGGGGAGTGTCTTATGAAAAACCCCTCATGGCCGAAGAGGAGCATAAGGAAGTGCAGGAGAATGGTTGAAATTTTGGGTGGTGAGTGAAAGGAACAAAGTTTGGGAGTGTGAGTAAAAACGAATATGGATCAGAATTTGATTCAGAGGATAACAATCAAGATCAGATCTAGAGAGTCACAGAGGCTAGGGCGATTATGATATGGGCACTAGAACAGTGGGGGGAGTTATGAAAGGAGACCCTGACCCTCATCTATTAAATCAGAGAAACAACAAGACCTTGTCCAAAGAATCACATTACCCACCGAAAACGCGCGAAAACGCGACATTCAACCTGCCAGAAGTTTTGCCCGGAGCCCACACTTGATACTGGTAAGAAATGCTCACCCCACATGGGAGCAAAGCACCATCAGCCGCCAGACGTACTCTCCACCCAAGAGAAAAATAAGAGGCAAAGGAGGGAAGAAGGGAAGGAAGGGAACAAGAAATTATCCATCCAGGCTCTTTCCCGCACGGCTCTAGAACTCCATGTTTTTTGCCTTTGGCAAGCAAACGCACCAAAACATAGTCCGAAAAAGGCTCGGTGGGCCACCCACGTGTTACGTGGTGGTGGTGGTGGTGGTGAATTAATGTTAACGGGTAGGGTGCGCTGCGCTTACCATGCGCACCTGGGCCCACAACGCGCAACATCACGCCCGTGAAGATGAAGGGCTATAACCTTAAAATAGCTCCGGGGGGGGGGGCTAAGTTAGTATTCAATACACTGCGCTAGCATGGCTTCCCCCATTGCAAGGTAAATGTAGGGTTGGAATAACCCATTGCCAATTAGGCAAAGCTCAGGAGAACTGCGCGGAGGTCGTTGAAGGAAGGTTACCCTAGTTGCTCGGAGGTCATAGCTCACTACGCACGGACTGGAGAGCTACCGGTACATATACAACCCTTGACTCCCCCGGAGTTGAGAAGCTCGATGCTCGCTTCAACTCGCATTCTCGTCTCAAAGCTCGCTACAGCTCGCGTTTTTTGTCACCCACCCACCACCCCTAACTCACTCATGGCGCCCTCATTGTCATCTAGGGATCTATCGGTGCCAACGATCTCAAGCGACAAGGGCAGCGGCATCTCCCCATAGCCTCCGACAGTGGAAACATGGAAGAAGGTTGATCTACGGAATAGATTGCCCGGATGGTCTAGGTTTTCTTATTATGTTGTACTCATCAGATTTTCATTATCTCATATTTGGTCTCTGCTCAATGTATTCGTTTGGCTTTGAAAAATTGGTATAAACAAATGGAGGCATTAGCGGGAGTGGGGCTATTCCACCGGGCTCACGGAATCGAAGGAGCGTTCTGTTCAGATTTAATTTTCCTTCATTGTATCCAGCAGTATTGAGCCAAACGAGACAAGTTTTGGAAACAAAAATAAATTGAAGTTTGGAATTAGGGCGAGCGAGCAGTTTAAAGGCTCCGGTAATAATTTGAAATTATTGGGAATTAAGCGCAGAATCGTCAAAAATTGAATTGTTGAGGCTATAGTGCTTCATCCCGATAGGGTTGTGCTTGTTGCAAGGACCTAGGCGGACATTACAAGGGTAATGCACCGTGCATGGTTCCATAGTGTGGTCTCTAGGGTGGGTGGAAGCCTTACCAAATTCGAATACGGGAATAGCAATGGCCTACGCTCTGGAGCAATCTCCATTCTGGGGCTAAAGTTTCCTTTCTTGGCGACACATTCCAACTAAGGGCACCTCCGGGAATGATAACCCCCAGCCCCGATTGGTAGTAGAGAGCCAATAGTGGATTCTCTACCTCGTATGATAGTTTGGAAATCTCCTACTTCACTCAATCCGAAAGCCTCAGGCCCTAATCGGGGAATCGGTTGCTTCCCAACTTGGGCGGTTCGGAAGGTTGAGTCCTAGATTCACCAAATATCACTCGTGTTGGCTGGGGTGTATAATGTCAGGAATTAAACGTTTTGTCTTGCAGCGGAAGATCGTTGAGTTCTCTACCTATACCCTATATCGATGTCGTATACTATTGCGTGGAATCTTAGCCTCCGTGTCCACCCATATATCCGCAATAGTGAGTATAGAGCTCATGCTAGGCCTTCGCTCCACAACCCAAAAGATCACTTCTCAACATACAATCTCCCTTTAAGTCTCAATAGAAAAATATTGAAATATTCAGTGCTATTATAATGCACAGTAGGAGTAAGCCAGCCAAAGTAAAGTAAATAAATGAAAGAACTTGTAAAATTATGGACTTCAGCTCAACCCATATTAATATGTATGAGCAACTAATCAACCATATTCTATGTTTTATATATAGAATGCCCAAATGCTACTTCAAACAGCCTCAATCTTGCTAAAAATATTGTTCCTTAACCTACAAACAAGAAATCTAAAATTGCATGCAAACTATTATTATAAAAATCAAGTTTGACTGCCTTTTCTGATCTGAATCCAATTATGAAAACCTAGGCTCTACTGGAAGTGGCTCTGGACAAGTAGTTTCCCAAGATTGGGAAAATTCCTCATTCTGCTACTGGGCTGCTTGAAGCAGCAGAGGAGGAGTGAGGTTCAATTTCCCAAGAGATATTGAGTACTTGGGTGGCTAGTCTTTCTGAGAGAACTTGAGCTGTTGTGGGTGTACATAGAAGCCACACAAATGGTAGGAAGATCCTAGCCATGAATTTTGTAATCAATTCCATATCTTATTATCTATTTTTATTTTTTTTGCTATTGAAGCTGTTAATCGTGGTAGTTGTGACTGCCGTGCAAGGATATATATGTACTTATCGCTCGAACTGACTGTGCCGATCGTAGATGGGCGTGATTGAAAGCGTGGAGGGCCTCCGAGGGCCACCTCTGTGTTCACACTGAGGTAGGCGGGCAGTGGCATATCAGCTTGCTCCTCGGTAAACAGCCTTCATAGTGAAAATCAATCGCTCTGATCCCCTTAGTTAATAGCTAGGGAAAAGTAACAAAGGGAACTGTAGAAAACGCGGCCGAACAACAAACGAGTAAAGAAGGTTTATAACCAGAAAAACCAAAAAAGTAAATACGACGGAGATTGCAAGCCACCCTAGGCTATAACAATACAATAGAAGCTATCTCCCCGCTCATGTCAAACTTTGGACCGTAAACGAAAAACCAACAAATCCAAGCTTGACCACGTACAATGCCTGCATAGTACAGATCCCTAGATGGAGAAAGCCTATTAAGCCAAAAGTGCAAATGTCCAATATCTGCGCTTCTGAGAGGGTTTTGGCGGATACGTTGTTATTATAGTGGTCAAACAGACTTGGCGCAAGTAGTTTCTCGCAATCCGAAAGGCCTCTTTTTGCGTGGGTTGTCCGGTACCGAAAGGGGTTTTCGAGAAGGGGGGATTCTGGGGGATTGTGGAAGGGAGCTAGTCGAAAAGGCCCTGACTTTCTGGGAATTTGAATGACCCAAGCAGGTTTCCGCAGCTGTGGGGCGAGCCGAGCCGAAGATCTCTGTATGAGGCTGGAGATCCTCTTGCAACGTAGGGTATGCTAACCAGACCGTGGAAACCGTCTTGTCTGCCATAGTAGGAAGTTGGCGATAAGTTAGCGATGTCCCTTTCGAAGAAACACCGTTAGCCTCGGTGCCGAGATCCGAAAACCCTATTTCGATTACTAGGGTATGGCGCAGTTCGACCTTCAGGGGTCGCCTCGGGTGAGAAATCCGTATTGAAGTGGCTGCACTGGGCCTCGCTTTCTCCCCACCCTTCCCCTCTACCCGGCACGGCGTTGGACCGCAAGGGCCCTCCAGCCCTAAACAATCAGCCATCGGGGGGAGCTTTTGTCGCTTGCGGGGGGTTGCCTCGATATCCGGCGAGACCAATGGTGATCCAGGGAGGTATCGATCGGTGGATAGCTCGAGGTAGCCTCCCCAATGTCGTTGTTTGGCATACATTTGAGAAATGTTCTCGGTAATTTTCTTTGGGATCTTTGCCTCCAGACTATCCATCCTGTCTGAGGTTGTGTCCTCTGCAAGATATCTAATATGATCATCTCTCTTGGGACTGATGGATAAGCTGGTTACTTTTCCAGCAAAAGGATTTTCAATCTCAGGTCGAATATCCAGTCCTCCAGTAAGGAATATTCTGGTGCTTGGGGCCTTTTGGAGAATTTGGTTTAGCGAATCTAGAAGTTTGACTCGCTGTCTTCGCATACATTCGTCTAGAGCGTCGATACATATGAACGTGCGCTTTTTGGAAGACGTATTTTGTAACATCTTCACAATATCGGTATGTTGTGGCCCCCGCCCACCAATGCAATTTCTCTGGTCTTCATGGGCTTGCGCTATTTCTCCTGGTATCTCCTCGAGTCCGGCCACAGCCTGTCTGAGCAGGGCGCCCAGCACACTCGTTGGTGACGGCTCCTTTTGGGCGGTAGAGTCAAGGTAGAAACACGCAACCGCTATATCTCGTTCTCGAGCCCGATCACACAAGGCGTCTATCGCCAAAGAGCTAACATCGTGGGTTTTTAGAACCTGGCCTGCCTCCGGACCTCCATAGCAAAACAAAACCGCGTTAACGGACGCATCGCCCTCACCACCGCCATTCCAGCGTCTAAATTCTTCGGTTTGCAAGACCCATTCCCCTACGCCCTCCACTCGTTGGTCTTGGATTTCTTCATGCCGTGACCTGGGATGTAGTTCCGATAACCAGTTCAAGATCTGAGACCGGTCATTTGCAGACGTGCGGTTGCTCTCCAGATTAACCGTGTTGAAAGAATTAACATTATTGCTGAGGAACTGAGACATCTTGTATTCGCCGCTGCGAGAGGTATTGTGCTGGTATATGATGAATGATGGAGTAAGTCGACGATCGGAACCTCGGGGGGTCAAGGAAAGCGGGAGCTTTCTTGAGACTTTGGTGATATCTCAGGACTGCCGAACTAATCTCCCCAGAACCTATGGAGACAAGATCGTTGAGAGTGCTCGATATGGTTGATAGTAGAGGTTAGGCAATTATAAAAGATACTGGGAGGTTAGGTTCTAGGCTTGCCTTGACTGTCCTCAAGGAAGGGAAGTATCATACCTTTATACACGGTAAACCCTTATACCGTTACCGAGAGCACTGCCTCATACCAAGGAAATCTCAGCGAGTCAAGTGATCAACTCTTACGACACCGGTGAGTCATACATGGACCATTACTGATATGGGTCAGGTGGATAGGAAATCGTATGTTTTGATAAGGCCGCCTGTAGCAAAAATGCCGCACCTCCTTAGGTGTATCACGCGGCATGCACACTCGCTTGATATGCCAGTATACGCGAGTCCATCATGCCACGCGGATCGGCCGAAGGACCCACACACCACCCTACTTAAAACGCCGGAGCGGGCCTTCCGAAGTCTCATCCCATGTTTGTAGGGATAGAGGTGCTACTTGTACTCCCCCCCACACTCGCAATGTCGAAGCGTTTTAAAAAAAGACTGCTATTGCATATAGCTTAAATCTAAGTAAAAGGGCAAAATTTTGGTGGTATCCAATACTGTCTTTTTCTTATAAAAAAAAAGCTTTGACATTGCGAGCACTCGGGGTGATTTCGAAATACTGTACTCACAGCGGACCGCGCTGTGGTGTGTCGGTTGCTGCATTTACCACGATAAACACCCCACCACCCCCAATCATTACGGAATAAGTTCGCCAAAACCAAATAGCGTCGGGTGGGGGGCATGGGCAATGATCCGTATCGCTATCCGGCGGGGCATGCCCCGCAGTGAGCCGGACAATGTGTCTGGAGTTATTCCCCCCACCTCCCTTGTTACAGAATGCATGAAGGATGTTGGAGGAGCCCAGGCTGGGCCTGGGGCCCTGTGAACGATAGGGGAAGCGGGGTAGGAAAGAATATGGCCTGATAATTAGTAGAAGTGGTGTGATCGTGTCGGGACCGGTGCGGTCACGTTGGAAATGGTGTGGTTGAGTTGATAAGATTTGGAGAAGAATAATTATCGTTTTGTTTTTTCACAGTTCCGTAATCGGCGGGATTGAGTCTGTAGACAACAACCTTAACTCCCGAAAACACCCAACCATCACAATACCACAACAACCCAAGTCAATTCCAGAGCCAAAATGAAAGGTCCTATTACGAGACCCCATTCTCATAGAGAAAGAGGGACAAAAATATACAGACCTTGGTATTAAAATCATTATAGTTGTTGTTGTAATTGTAATTCACCATTGTGGTTACGATAATGGTTGAATTTTGCGAGGGATCGTGGTTGCACCCGTTGTCCGAGGGCTTACGAGTACTCAACGACCCTTTTCACCGACGGGCACTTAACCGAATGATGAGTCAATAATTTACAACATATTATACCTCGCACCCTCTTCCGATAGCCCCGGCACTCATGATCGGCATTTATCCAAATTAACTTTTATGCCAATCGAAACAGTTCCTGGGGGCCCTGATGGATAGCTCTCTGCCAGCTCCTAAGACAATTCACGATCCGATATCAGATTCTATAAAACCAATTACAATGTGGGCCATGCTCGTATTTTCCCTGAACAAAATTAATCGCGCGCCAAGGAACAGGAAAAACTTCGATCACCAGAACGGCACTCCCCCACCAACCCCACCATCATGCAAAGCAAGAAGAAGAGAATACGAATTAAAAGCGTAAATTTATAGTAGAATGCATAGTAGAAATTGATCCGGAGAAATTCCCCCAGGCGGCGCTAGACCACACGGGGATAAGGGGGCTGTGTTGCCATGGATCGTTGGTACGCAGTTATCATAATTCCATCCATGAACCATAAACAAAATTCCTATGATGAGTACTGTACCCTACAGTAAGTGCCAAAAAAAAAAGGTTGTGTCTGCTTCACCCCGTTCATGCACACCGCTACTACGCTTGAGCACTACGCCCTCCAAGGGGTTACATATTTACCGCCACTCTTTCCTATCTTGTTTTGTAACGCCCTCACAGGCCTCACTCATCTATCATACCTTATTTGAGAGCAATGTCATAGCACAGACGGCCGGACCACCCAACCCACAAGGGAACAAAAGTGGCCACGATATATTCCTGGCCGGCAGGATGTCATGGATCTTACTCCCTCAACCAGCTCCGATTATATCCACCATTGGAGCTATCTACTAAGCTACGCAATTACTTGATAATACCACCAGTCGCCCTATGGGGAGCGCCTTCCTTGTTTTCATACCTGCTCAGGAGGACCATAGTAACCCCACCTTGCCTACCAGCTGTTGCCCTGACGCACCATTTTCCAGTGCCCAAGGTGTCCGTCTGCACCCCAAGTGCCTTTGCACTGCCGCAAAGGCCGGTGAAGAGTTGGAGCGAAAGACGTTGAAGGCTGTTTGGCATATGATACTGCCATTTTGGATGAAGAGTGTGGTTGGTATGTGGTCATTTGCGAAATGCGTCTTGCTGAATTTCCAAAACATGTTTCCTCGGAGTCAGCGTCATTTCTAGTAACAAACTATACAATCTTGATCATAGTGAAAAATTGATACAATAATAATACCTTGTTCTTATTAAGTTTGATTTTAAACAGGATTCTTATACTACAGGGAGCGCATTATTTAACTAAGCCCGTTTTCACGATTAGAAGTCAAAATAAAGTGTGGCGAAATACGCGAGCTTCTTAGAGCAGAGTAGCTTTTAGGGCTTCGCTTTCGAGACCTCTGTCGTTTATTTAAAGGAGACAACTAACCAAGAAGGGTTACTTTCTGATTCGCACCTTATTCTAACATCATAGCGCGAAAACGAGCCTAACTAGATAATGCGGTACGGTACCCGAGTCCTAGTGCGATGTGCTATGTCGTTGGAATTGCCACTCTGGGATATTGGTAGGCGGGGCAGGGCATATTCAGCCCTCGGTTGGGACCGAAAGAGAAAAAAGGAAAAATTCCCGACACCTTACTACAACAGGCAAGTACAACGGCATAGTCCTGCACATCGCTCTTATATCCAAGTGATCATGGTCTTGAACAGCTGTATTTCCATCAATATAATCCTGATTAGAACCTAAATCAGGGTTTCAAACCCGCATAGACTTCATAAAATTATCCTATCGCGGGTCGGGAGTGTCTTAGGATTCGTATTGTTTCCATGTCGCCGGCAGTATCCTATATGCACACAAACTTGACTTTACAGAAAAAACTCCTTCTATCATACCGTAACATCACCCACAGTCTCTTCTGTCTTCTCTCAACCCCGCCATCCACCAACAAAACTCCTTCGAACCCTGCCGAAACCCCCAGCCCCTTATTCCTCTTTCTTGGTTTCGCCCTCTTACACTGTTTCCCTCATTTTCTATAATGCACTACGGTCCTAATACCGTCTTCTGTTGCCTGATTATCATTGTGCGACACCGATCTGTTCCAACCCCTAGAAAACTTTAATTCTTAGCTTCTCAATCCTGCTATCATCTTCCTACGAAAGTCAACTCTGCCATCCACCATCTGTGTTACAACTATGCCCGAGATATGGAACCTTCGTGAACTTTCAACAAGACTTTGGTTCAGCAATATTATTGTTTGAAAAAAAAAAATATACAAGTATCATATCATATTTGGTGATTTTTCCTAAACACATTCAGCGAAATATAACTTAAGATTATAATAAAAAACACCTCGAGTAAGAGCATACCGAGCGGTCTTTAAGAACTACTTTTAAGAATAAAAGAGCCAGTTGGGGCATTTGCTGCAGTTATATCTAAACAACCTTCACACCTGCACCTCAGAGGAAAAGAAAGAGTAAGAGAATTATAGGGAGCATAGACGAACAACTAATGAGCAAAGAGGATTTACAAGCCGGAAAACAAACGAGAATAGCGAATATGATAGATATTTCGGGCAACGCCAGCTTATCCCAACACAGCAGAAATATTCCCCAGTGCACATCAAACTCTAGAACGTAGGAAAAACTGACAAATCTTGAGTTGGATACGTACGAAGCCCGTGCTGGGGCTTGGGCGAGGGGTAGTGGATATGTGCATTCCAACCACCTATCATTTCCCTTGGCCGTAAAACAACTACTAAGATGAGGTTCTCTGGCAGGCATGATGGTGAGGGAGGGGAGAGAAGGCGACTGCAACAAGGCAGCTTCGGACGGCAGGAAATAGGGAGAGGCTATCGCGGTGAAAACATGTTTATAGAGCTGTTGCTGCGGCTGAGGAAGCTGCACATAGGCTACTCACACCCGAAGGCGCCATGAGGGTGATGAATTCCCGCCCTTAGAGAGTGTTAGGGGTCGGTAGCCTGCAGGGTTCCAAAGAGTGTACAGCAGGGGTTATCTAGTTGCCGGGGGCTAAATTAATACTGTCCGAGTATAGTTTCTACCACTTTCTCGTGCCCTCTCCGGCCAGCACAAAGGAGCGGCGTTTCGCCTGATGTGTCCGGCTCGTCGGGGCTAATGTCGTCCCGTTCTAGTAGTATCCCCACTACTCCCGCGTACCCTTTCGAGGCAGCACAGTAGAGGGGTGTTTGGCCAAGCATATCTTGTTTGTTAGGGTCGACATCACCATGTCCGAGCAATATTTCCACCACTCCCTCGTGGCCGCCCCCAGCTGCGCCCCAAAGCGGCGTTCTACCATCTTCATCCGGTCTGTCGGGGTTGATGTCGTCCCGTTCGAGTAGCATCCTCACTACTCCCTCGTGCCCATTCGAGGCAGCACAAGAGAAGGGTGTTCGGGCGGATACATCTGGTTTATCGGGGTCGACGTCGTCCCACCCAAGTAGTATTTCCACCACTTCCTCGTGACCACCCCAAGCTGCGCACCAAAGCGGTGTTCTACCCTCCTCATCTGGTCTGTCGGGGCTGACGTCGTCCCGTCCGAGTAGTATTTTCACCACTCCCTCGTGCCCATTCCCAGCAGTAAGAGAGAGCGGCGTTTGACCAAACATATCTGGCTTGTCAGGATCGACGTCACTCCGCTCAAGTAGTATTTTCACTGCCCCCTCGTGCCCATTCTCAGAAGCACGGCTGAGGGGTGTTCGGCCGAAAGTATCTGGATTGTCGGCGTTCACATCGTCTCGTCCAAGCAAGACCCCCACCACCCCCTCGTGCCCATTCCCAGCAGCAAGACACAGTGGCGTTCGACCATCACTATCCAACGCGTCGGGGTTAACGTCGTCCCGCCCGAGTAATATTTCTACCACTCCTTCGCGCCCACTCTCAGCAGCATAACAGAGTGCTGTTCGGCCAAACATATCCAGCCTCCAGGGACTGACATCGTCCCGCCCAAGTAGTATTTTCACCACTTCCTCGTGCCCACTCTCAGCAGCGAGACAGAGCGGTGTTCGGCCGTCCTTATCTAGCGGATTGGGGTTGATGTCGTCCCGTCCGAGTAGTATTTTCACCGCCCCTTCGTGTCCATTCCAAGCAGCCCATACGAGAGGTGTATTTCCCGTATAGTCAGTTTGGTTGATATCACAACCCTCCGACTCTACGAGACGAGCTACAATCTCAGCAATCCCGAAGGAACATGCGCAGTGCAGGCCACTGAACCAGGAAGGTCGATTGAAATCACGAGAGTGCGCGCGCGATATCTGTGCTTTCAAGAGAACTTTAGCCGATAGGTGATTATCGTAGTCGTCAAAAAGCTTTAACGCAAGCTGTTTCGCGCAATCTGAAAGGTCCCTTTTTGCGTGGATTCCCCAATATACAGAAGAGTATTCGAGAAACGGTGTGCTTTGGAGATCGTGGGGGGGACTGGTCGAAAAAGCCATGACTTGCTTGGAATTTAGATAACTCAAACAGGTTTCTGCTATTGCCGAGTGAGCTGCGCCGAAAAGCTCGGGATGAACACGGAAGTATTCTTGAAGGGTAAAATGGATTAACCGGACCGTAGAAGCCTTCTTGTCTACCACAACAAGTCCTTGACAACAGGTTAACAATGTCCCTATTGAAGGAACATTGTCGGTATTGAGATTCGGCGACCCGATTTCCACTGCTAGGGCATGGCATAATTCATCAACCTTCAGGGGCCGCTCCGAGTAAGATATCCACATCAAGGTGGCCATCCCAACCCTCGCTTTCTCCCCACCCTGCCCTTTTATCCGACCCAGTGTTGCACCGTAAGCATCCCCCAACCCTAAGCCATCGGTCATTGCCCTGAGCTTTTGTCGCCGGCGGTGGATTGTGGTTTCTTGTAGGATCGCACCGATACTCAGCGAGACTAGCAGGAAACTAGGCGCATATCGGTCAGTTGACAGCTTCACCAGTTTCGTTATTTCTACATACATTTCAGAAATTTCCTCAGGTATTTTCTCTAGGATCTCTGCCTCCAGACCGCTATTCATCGCATCCAGGGTTGTGTCCTCTCCTAGTCTAGTACGGAGATAAGAAACCACATCATCTCTCTTGGGACTTATGGATAGGCTTTTTACTCTTCCATAAAGACACCTTTCGATCTCAGGTCGAATATGTGGCCGTCCGGTCACGAACACCCTGGCGCTTAGAGACTTTTGGAGAATCCGGTTCAGCGACCCGAGGAGCTTGACTCGATGTTCCGGCATGCATTCGTCTAACGCGTCGATGCATATGAACGTGAGTTTTTTGGAAGAGGTATTTTGCAACATCTTCACAATATCTGTATGTTGCAGTCTCCGCCCACCAATGAATTTCTTTTGCTCCTCATAAGCCTGTTGTATTTCCCCTGGTATCTCCTCTAGTCCGACCACAACCTGTCTGAGCAGGGCGCCCAGCATACTCGTCGATGACTGTTCCTTTTGGGCGGCGAAGTCAAAATAAAAACACGCAACGGCGACGTCTTGTCCTCCAGCCTGATCACACAAGCTATCTATCACCAATGAGCTATCACGACTTGTTAGCGCCCGACCTTTTCCTTCACCCCTCGATAGTGGGCCTTATTACCTAATAAACGTCTTGCCAACCCCCGGATCCCCATAGCAAAACAAAACTGTGTTATCAGATTCACTTCTCCCACTACCGCCCTGCCAGCGCCTAAATTCATCGGTTTCTAAGATCCATTCCCCTACATTTTCCACTCTGTTGTCTTGGATGTCCTGATGCCGTAACCTAGGATCGGACGGCGACAACCAGCTCACGATCAGAGACCGGTCATTCTCAAGAGTGCAGTTGTTCCACACGTTATTGTAGGAGTTGGTATTATTAAACGAGTTTGTATGAGACATCTTCACCGTTGGTAAACTGGCTGAGCAGAGGTGGTTGAGTCGATCGGCTGATGGAATCGTAGAGAGCTGAAGAAAAGCGGGGCTCTCCTTGAAACTTTGGCGATACCTCAGGACAGTCCAACCAATCTCGTACGAGTTTGTGCCGACGGCACCCCCGAAAATATTTGATAAAGTTGGTAGCAAGAATTAGGCGAATATAGTGATTGGATTCTGGCTTGCGCTGATTGTTCTAAGCGAAGGGAAATGCTACCCTTATATAACCCTTTATACCGTTACACAAGAGCACTGCACCACACCAAGGAAATCTCAGAGAGTCATGTGGCCGACCACTCGTAGTACAGATGATGCATACACGAGACATCACTTGAATAAGTCATTCGGATAGGAAATCGTATATTTTGACAACACCATCAGCGTCCCCTGTGCCAAATGCGTTTCGGGCTGCGGCAAGAAATGCCGGACCTCTTTAGGTGTATCATGTGGCCTGTACACTCGGTTGGCATGCCGGTGGATGTAAGTCCATAGAGCCCTATTGGTCGGCCGAAGGACTTACACACCACCTAACCTAAAACATCACAGCAGACTTCTTCGTGATGTTGATGGGGGCCGGACAGCCCTTCTGCTGCCTCGTTCCATGTTTGCAAGGATGGGAACGCCGATCCTCATCTCAGGGAGTCTCCCAAGTGCTCGAGTGCAGTACTCACAAAATAGCGCAGTGTGGTGTCACTGCCGGTTGCTGCATTTACCCACCACCCAATAATCAAGGAATGAGTCCGCCAAAGCCAACGATCCTTGGACATAGAACCTGGGTAGTGACTCGTATTGTTATTCACCGGTGTATAAACCGTATTGAGGCAACGGACAATATGTCCGCGGTTGTTGCTCTTAGCTTCCTTGCTCGAAGACGCTGGGGGGGTGTTGGAGGTGAACCATCAGAGGAGAGGGGTAGGAAGCTGGTGTGAGAAGTGACGGAAATGTCGTGATCATGTTGAGAATGGCGTGGTCATGCCCGGGATGATCGGGGGAGAATAATTGTTTTTATATTCAGGAACCAGATTAGATGCCGGGTTGGAACAACCCATGGCCAATTTTGGAAAGCCTTCCGGTTGCCGCTAAAACGGGTAAGCGGCACCGCCGGCGGAGGTGGGAAAAAAGGTTTAGCCGAATCCTTTACGACTGAACATCGTGGCCCCTGCTCGCAGGCCCAAGAACCCTCGGCATATATATCAGCACCTATCCCCTTGACAACAACAATACCATCAAGCTCACTACAGCTCGCGTTCTTTGTTGCCCACCCGCCACCCCACTACCTCGGCTCCAGCGCCCCTCATTGTCATCGTAGGATATATCGGTGGCAACGATCCGTCACGACAAGGGCAGCGATATTCCAACCGATGCCTCCGTCTGTGGAACATGACAGCTAGTAGCAAAGCGGTACTCTGGGTTCATATTAGTTTTGGGTTTTTCGTTTACACTTATCTTTCCTGTTAGCTTGTATTTTAATGTATTCTTATGGCTTTGGGAAAATTGGCCCACACATAGGACGTAGACGTAACGGAATCACACCGCCCGATCAAATGGTTGTTTCCAAAGTGCGATTTCGAAACCTCAGAAGCCTGTGTCCGAAAACAGACTGCGGTTAAACATGCAAACCCACTCATGTGTCGCTGTGCGAGAGAGTTGTTTGCTACTATAGCTCAATCACAACTTTCTAATAATAATTTATTTCCCCTTTTCTGTACCCCCCCAAGAGAACCCTCTAAACACTATGGCCTTACCCTACGGAAAAAAAAGTGGATCAAATTTATAACTCACAAAATAGTCTCACCAGAGAAAGTACTGTATGATGCGGTAAAAACCCAAAATACAAGTTACGGGCATACAGTACCTAAACACTAGCCAATAGTCCACCTCAACATTTGGCGGTAATTAACCCAAGGGCATTACCAACCCTAGACCTACCCCCCAGCAAAAAAGTGGTTCGCCGAGCTTTTTTTTTAAATGCTCGACTACTCCATGCCCCCCACTTTCGAACTCATGATGGCCCCTGTTTCAAATTACTAGTAGCCGTCCAGTCTCCTAAGCCATTAGGCCATGGGAACTGGTCGATAATACTTTTTCTTCTTGATCTTTTAACTGCTTCTTCCGAAAATGGACAGTTCAGGCGCCTGATAATTTATCTTTAGTATAAAAGGACATCTGTATCTAATCATAGTACATTCTCATGATATCGATAGAACGGGGAAAGGGGGGGGTCTAGGTGTACATATGGGCTCTGCCTCCGAAACACTCGCTTTCTTTGTCCAGGGACCAATGTTCCCCGAATTCCATGGCTAGTATCCCCGATGTAACTATTTTTTTGTGCAAGAAAGGACAGGGATAAAACTTTTGTATGGTAAATTATCCATGCGTGTCTGACTACCCATACAAAATCCGGACCCACGTGTTCGGGTTCTATGCCTGTAACTTGTGGAAGAAAGATGTGCTAGGACGTTGTAGTTGCCTCTCCCGGTAAGGCGCCGTGCATACCCCCCTGCTTTGTCTCAATCGAAGGCTAAGTTTGCGGCGTTCTCCCCTCGCTTCGCTGAGAAGGGAAATTCCAACGTCCTAGAACATTCTTCTATTCCAGCACTGACGATATTCACCACGTGAAATGGATTATCGCTTCTAGCGCTGGAAGCCCTCCCGGTATCATACCTCCCTACGTGAAGTAAATTATCGCTTCCTACACTTAGCGCATTCCCAGTGGTCCTCATCACCCAGCCAATTCCTCCGATATCCCTTTTGAGTAAACCAAAGTCAGAGAAACCTCGTGGGCGGCGCCCGCCCAGTAAGAATGAATATCCCGGCCCTATCAAGGACTACCCACATATGATAGTTTTAGACACCGGTATCTCTTTTTTTATCAAGCACCACTTAGATTTGTTAAGTATAAGGTATGATAGGAAGCTTAGGAGTGTTAAAAATTGATTACAACCAGAATGGGTAGAGCCGCAAAAGATCGACGCGACTCTGCAGGGAACCCCAATCTGTCTTAGGCGACAAAAGCTTAGCGCAACGACCAATCTGCATGGTTTAGGGTTGGGGGGTGCGGCTGGTGGAACGCTAGGCCGGCTAATGGGACAGGGGGGTGAGGGAAATCGAGGCTTGGCATTGGCGGCTCTGTGTGAATCTCCCACAGGTAGCGACCTCTGAAGCCTGGCGAACCATGCGCGCTCTTGCGGTCGAAATAGGGTCGTCGAATCTCAATATCGAAAATATTCCTTCAATAAGGACACCGTTAGCCGTCTCCAAGAACCTGTTCCGGTCGGCGAGGAGGATTCACTGCCCGATCGATCCGCTCTACCCTTCAAGAGCACCTCCGGGATCATCCCCGAGCTCCTCGGTGCGACTCACTCGACAACGGCAGAGCCCACTTGAGCGATCTGAATCCTCAGCACATCAGGCCCTTCTGACATGTCCCTCCCGCGACCTCCAAGGCTACCCTTCCCCGAACATTCTTCTCTGTGCTGGGGAATCCGCGCAAAAATGGGGCCTCTCAGATTGGGCGAGATTGCTTGCGTTGAAGCGGCTGGACGACTACAATAGCCAGCTATCCTCCCAAAACCTCCCGGCAGAACGGAAGGTGTATATGCGCGCTGTTGATTTGGATAGACCTTCCCTTCCTTGTGGCCTACGTTGTGTGCCTTTCTTCAGAACCGCTGAGATCGTGGCTAGCTTGACATAGGTGGGGGGTTGCAGTACTAACAAGATTGTTACTAATGCACCTAGCTGCTTAGAATGAGGACAAAGGAGCTCTAAAAATACCACTCGGGCGGGCTGGAAAAATTAGGCCCAACACTACCCTACCATTTTCGGCCGGTAAACGTGGCCTCCCGGGAGTGTAAGAGCTACCACTAGTACAACCCCCAGCATTAGCTACCGCCAGCACACCCCAAGGCCGAGGAGGAATCACCCTCTTTAACACATTCGGACATGGGTAGCTTACGTGCTGTTTCCCCACCTATCCACTCTCAAACCCGTCCTGCTGTTTGGGACCCCGCTTTCTGATAACCGCCGCCTTCCCCCCAGAGCAAGCCCGCCACAGAAACCCAACCCAAATATTTTATTCCGGTCGAAGGAAATCGTACGCTATGGGGATGCACCTATCTGTCACATTCCCGCCCCAACCTCCATACGGATTTCCTTACCCTGCCGAGTCAGGATTCCCGAGCTCTTGCAATAGAGCGTGTGGCGTTGGCGGCGGCTGTTTTCTATTGTACCGAGATAAGCCGGTGTGGGAATGTTCGTCATAGGGAAAATTATTATGTGCAGAAAAACGCCACAAAGGAACAGACAAGATAGATTCACAACACCCTTATCCACAATATGTCAAACTGTATTTAAATTGGCCTTCTGAATGGGGACGGTGGAGGGGGGGTGGCCTCCGTTAGAAAAGATCTTAAATCTCTCTTCATTTCCGGCCTAGCCAACCACGCCTGGCAAGCTTACGGCAATTTACCACAATACATACCGTAATATTGTATTCCCCCGTGTGCTAAGCAAACTTACACTCGGACCCCCGACTCATCCGAGTGATATATTATGTCCCTCAACGCCCTCCTTAAAGAAAAGCAAAAATCCCCCCGTAGGGGGCTGAAAATCCCAGTAAAAAGAAGACATTTTTCCAGGCCTCAACGAAAAAATAAAAACAAAAAAAACCCTAGTTCATAACCTAGGCGTGAGTTTTCAAGCCCCAACCCCAGATTCACTCACCGCCAAACGCTTTCATCTCCCACACATGTATGATATCTCAACCAGAACAGCAAGCACGGCATTTTTCAAATCCAATCCGGTGAAGAAGAATAATTATTTCGGCCCCCACCGCCATTGCGCACAGTGCAGAGCCTTGGATTCCACAGAGTCATCACTCAAGCCACCTCTCACCCCGCTTCCATTAAATCTCCATACCACATCAACCCTGCCACCACCCCTCACAGATTAATTTATGCCTCTCCTATCCTCCAGCGCGATCTGGTTCCCGCCTTTTCCGTTCCGTTGGTAGAATGATTGTATAGAGGGCCGGCTACCACTCCCCCAGTCAGTAGGTATCCGGCCTCCAACACTATGCAGGTATGATATCATATTTCTATCCGGGGTGGCGCGGCGAAGAAGTATCCTGGTTTCCGGGATGGTGCAAGTAAGTAAGTAAGCGAAATTCCCTCTTTCAAAAAGGATTTCCTGTGGGATTGCTAGAATGAGGCGCGGGGGGGAGGGGGGGGGGGTCTGATAGTTTCCAACTGCCATGGCGGGAGTGGGGGTATACTTGGCGATAGTCTTAACATAGCACTCGGCATAACCTTTATGGAGACTTGGCTGAGCACGCGGGTGTCTAGGGGGGGGTCAATTATGGGTTCTGGCCTTTTTCAGCTTCATCTGCGGTATTGTCGTCACCGGCTTCGGAATGGCTTTGGTTTCCTCGGGTATTATCTGGGCAAGTCCGGTATGGACTTGTTGGAAGGTGGGTCGAGGGGGGCCTGCCGCATCCTCTGGAGTATGATATTCGCGGTTATAGCAGGCGCAGCGGGCGGTCGCAACCTCGATAACCTGTTGTCTATCAGTTGGGATATGAATAGTAGTTAGTGTTGGGGGTGAATGGCTCGCCGGCTATGCCGCAGAGTGCATTTGTCTATGTTACTGAAGGCTACGGGAAAGATTCCCCTCACTATGTCAAAAAGTCATTACGTTAAAAGAGTGGCGAGTGTGGCAAGTGAGATCCAATGGGCAGGGGCAAAAGCACGAATGTAGAAGGGGTATCTATCGGAATCTACTAAGGTATCATGCACCACAAGCACACCCGATGACCACAGCGTGAACCCCACTCTAACAATGCGACACTTCAAATTCCAATAAATGTCAAAGTTGAATTTCTGAATAAACACCACGAATCAACCCAATACACTACCACAACCGGGCGCGCCCACTGCTCAACGAGAATGTCAAACGTTAGTAGCCGTATCCGCCAGATTCTTCCTCATTTCCTCTTCTATTCCCACCCCTGCGATCATAGCTCTGCCCCTCATCGCCGCCGGTCCTGCGAGAAGACCCATATTCGGAAGTGTCATTATCGCGGCTGCCGTACGACCGGCCAGAGGATTCGTAAGAAGACTCTTCGTTATCATCACCGCGACCTGAGCGCCCGTAAGTGGAGGTGGTGGTACCCTCGCCGCGCCCAGGTCTTCCGTAGGAAGATGTGCTGTTATCATTATCGTATGAGCCTGTGTTGCCTCCATAAGAACCACGATTATCGTTGTCACGGCTAGACCTTCCGTAGGATGAAGTTTCCTCGCCACGGCCAGATCTCCCGTACGAAGAGGTACCCTGGTCACGGCCGGATGTTCCGTAAGAACTGCCTTCCTCAGTGCGACCGGCTCTCCCATACGAGGAAGAGGTCACCCCCTCATCACGGCCGGCGCTCCCGTAGGAAAGTGTTTGTTCCTCACTACCATAGGAAGAAGTATTTTCCCCCGAGCCGCGAGGATAGGATGGTGGTTCGTTATCGTATTTGCTACGCCCAGCGCTACTATCACCACCATATGAAGACGTCTCAACGCGCCCATAAGAACCAGGCGTACCCCCGTCATTATTACCACGTCTAGAGGAGGAGCCGTAAGAGTCTTGTGTATTAGATCCGTAGCCTCCGCTGGCAGTGCCGTAACTTTCGTTTCCATGTCGGCCGGAGGAGCCATAAGAGTCTTGCGTATTGGATCCATAGTTTCCGCTGGCGGTGCCGTAACTATCGTTGCCACGCCTAGAGGAGCCATAGGAGCCGGGCCCCTCGTTGTCATGGCGAGAGGAGTGACTGGTTCCACTACCGCCATACGATGAGGTCTCTTGCCGATTGCTTCCCGAACCATACGAAGATTGTTGGCGGTTATCTGAATCACGTCCGCTGCTCCGATTGTATGAAGAAGACTCGTTGTTGTTGCGACCGGAGCCATAACCTCCGCCAGTATTGCCATATGAGGAGGCTTCTTCACGATTGCGGCCAGGGGGGACGCGGGACGATTCCTTATAGCTGCCGCCATATGAGGAGCTTTCATCCCCGCCAGTACGGAGCTGTTGATTCTCACTAGAGCGAGAAGCCACACCACCTCCTCCCGGCATACCCTTATGGCTGTGGCCACATCCGCCAGGCCCAGGATTGGGGTCCTCCCCTTCGTGATTCTTCCCATTTCTGACACCTTCCCTGCTGAGAGCTTCCTCCAGATGACGTTTTTGATTCCCGTCCTTCTCTTCCCACCATTGCTTCACGGCCTTAAACATAGCACGCTGGCCCGCCTTGTTCTCGTCTCTCAGGGCTGGGTGATGGAAAACTTGAAGTATCTCGTCGATAATCTGGCGGGGGTCCCTGTTGCTATCGTCCCAGGCGCTAACAATCAAAGGAACGGCAAATGAAACTGTAGCCGAAGCAACTCTTCCTGCAACTGGATTGAGAATATTTGTGAAATGATCCTTTGAGAGAACGGAGTGAGTTGGATCTGAGCAGTTTTCGTCCTCAAACACTTTAAACTGGGCCCGCTCGGAAGCCGCCAAAACACCACCAGAGCCGGCAGCCAGCTCAGCCTTGGTTCTTTCGAGGATGGGTTTGACGTAGGGTGCTAGGATGCTGAAGACATAAATTTGCATAGCGCCGGTAAGGTTTTCCATCAATGCGCTGGCTCCGGGGAGCTTATCGATCCCAGCTTGGAAAGCCTTCATGACCTTATCATGGAACTCCAAAATGGGGAAGATATCCTTTACAGTTTGTTCCGTTTGGCGTTTCATCTCATCCACGTTATATCCTGCGATGTCGGTCTTGGGTTGAATTGAGGTTTGTTCCATTTTTTTAGCATTAGCGTCTTGTTGTAGTCGATCAGCCTCCGAACTAAAATCTCCGCCAATACCGAGGAGAGCCCATGGGATATTGTCAAGTATACCCTTCAGGGTAGAGGTGGCTTCGTTGGATTTGTTGGGATCGGACGCATTACTGAGTTTACTGTCAAGATCCTGGACCTCGGATTGCACCATCTTGTCCGATACCTCGCCTAGAACACTATGAAGGAAATCCGTCATTCCAACTAAAAAAAGAAAAGAACCAGGAATTAGCTTGCGCTTTGGAAAGTTTGGGAAATCAGAAAAAGAAATGCATCGTACATGTTCCGGTGATTACCGGGAAAACTCTCCTCCCATTAATCTCAATCTCAGTACGTTCTCCAACATGGGGATAAATCTGAGGCCCCAATTCTCTGAGAGCCAACTCGCAGTAATTAGAATGAGCCGCGTAGTCTATGAATTTGTCAGGTTAGCATCGAATGGGGTGAGGTTCAGAACACATGACACACCTTCCAAGCAGTGTAGTCCCGTTCCGAGAAGCCTCAGGGCTTCATACAGATCCGCCTCTCTACCATCTCTGCCATACGCTCTGCCCTTCTCAATAGCTTCTTCAAACATTCTCCGAACAAGTCCGGCAGAAGTATCCATACCACGATCCTCGGATGCGATGTAGGCTTTGAGTCCGGTACGCTCATCAATAACCAACTCCTTGCCCTCATCCACGGGGCCGCGAAGACGGGAATCGTATTTGCGGGCATCCTCATTATCGGCGTAGTCCTATAGAAAATAGAGAGTTAGGTATGGCACAACGAGTGGGTCACAAAGGTTCCGGATGAACCTTTGGGTTGTCAATATGCTCCTCCGGGCGATAACACCCGAGGCGCTCCTCGGTAACCTCAAACTCTCCGGTTGCGAAGCCAAAGGTCATAAACGACAGGACCCACAGCTGCCATGTGCGTCAGCCTGTCAGCATAATTCTCCACAAAAGCTTAACCTAACTGCGGGCTTACCAAAACACGGATAGCATCCTTCGGCAGTTGCTTCAAACCACCGACATCAATGGCCTGTGAATAATCTCTAAGCCAATTTCCCTACACCCTCAGTTAGCACAAGGAACTAAACTTTGGTGATTAAAAAACACCCACAAAGTAAACCCTTTTGACATTCAACCTGTCAAACTTCTTATTGCCAGCTTGACTCATGAACAACTCCAAGAGCGCTTCCTCAATATCCCCATGACGCCAATTTTTCCCGGCAACTTGAGAAACGCTGACAATATTCCCGGCCCCGAAAGCCACGGCTGGTGTAGCGAATAACAACACCGCCCCCGTGAGTAGCAGCACAGGAAGCAGAATGGAAGGCATCCTTTGCAGTGAATTGGCACAAAAGTGAAGATTTGATAAGATAAAGAGAACGAGGAGAAAAAGTGAGAAGGATAAAGCAGGAAAAAGTGGGGACTAAGTAGGCCCCGGAGACTCCAACACCCCTTCCCGATTTCTTTCTATCATACCCCAGTCCACCCCTCTCATCCTCGACCTCAACACCTAAGTCAAGTCCTGCCGTCATATCCCATACGCCGCCATTTTTTTTTTAAGGGGTGAAACCTTGCATCCAAAATTCCAATCTTGCCCGTCACCAAGCTGAATTGACCCCATGACGTTAGTCCCACACTGGCTATCGACCGATCGCTTGAGGCTTTCTTGGCGAAAGCCATCCTTCCGAGATCCCCCCTTACCTACTCAATTTGCCTTGTTTTGCTCTCACGGAAATCCTCCAAGTTATCGTGATAAGTGGCGGGCCTTTGCAGGAGCACGGCAAGTTCTATTTTTAAAGTGCGATGAGGACAGGGATGAGGGGCAAGTTTTTTGGGGGGGGGTTCAGAATTGACGTGATGCATTCGCTTCCGCATCAGAAATCCTGGTTGTGATTCGGGGTCTCCAACACGTGGACCAAGCCAAGGAACAGGCGCTATTATAATTCTTGGGCAGCCCAGTCCAGAAAAGGAGAGGCACGGGAGCAAAGTCTTGGCGACAAGGTAAAAACTCGCTGCATGACATGGTAGATCCACCACCCGCGGTCAGGCATCTCGCCTTCGCCATCCGAGACAAAGCGCCCTGGGAAGGAACAGTGTTCCAGGTGGGCTACCGTACTCGTACTCGTAGATGGTCTAAGTTACAGTAAGTTAAGTTAAACCTGTTTGATCTCATGAACTGGTATTCGTAATTTTGCTCACCTGCCCCACTAAGCCGATTGCGGCTTGGTTCAGTACTTGTACTTTACAGGGATTTTCGATAGTGGATTTAGCGAATGTTGACAGGACGAGTTGCGCACCTGAGAAGGACCAAGCATGCCCCGGCAAAAAAAACGAAAAAAAACGAAAAAAAACCGTTGCCCAGGGATTCGCGTGGATCAGGCTGCTTGTGGACCGTGGCTAAAGCGGTGTGGTATGGTTCCGGTCGTGATAAACCTGCTCATCTTCGGGAAAATAATCGCCCAAATTCAACTTGAATGATCACCACAAAGAAGAAAATCTTTCTTGATTTTAAGATCGTATAAATGTAGCTAGCCACCTGCTCTATAGATCTACGATTTTAATTGCTAGAAATATGGACTAGGAGACCATGATCTTTGGGTTTGAAGTTGGAGCATTTTGTATGGAGGCTACATTAATGGCCGCCTGCAAAATGTAGGCAAAAATAAGCCAAGACACACCTATTTCAGGGGTGAAACATTTCACTAGTCCCAATTCAGTTAAATAGTTCAGATTTTTCTTGGCATTGCTTGCAGATTTTTGCCATTCTAGATTAGTTTTGCAGGTTTCTGAGCTCTCTCAGCAGCCGATGTCCCTAAGAAGTAGAGAATGGCCAGCTAAATCACAAGAAATAGGAAAAAAAATGCCAAGAATCGGCTTAATAATCAGGCTGAACTATGGCCGCGTCTACAGGTTTATCGCGACCGGAACCATAGAAGTGTCACAGCCAGGGCTAATTTCGGTTGTGGAGGAACAGAGGTCAAGATTAGATAGATCCCAGATTAGATTAGATATGAACAACATCATTCCGGTAGATACCCAGACGATCATTCGGATAACATCTTATGATGAGTGAAACATGTTTCAAGCAGCCCTGGAGGACGCCAAAAAGTCAAATCATCCCGGAGAAGAAAGAACCTCACGCCCTTTCCGAGAGAGAATAAAATTTCGACCAACCACCAACCTCCCCGCCAATCATAAAAATTCATCGGGGAAACAGGAAGGGAAGGAAAAATATATGATAGCGAAATCATATTCTCTTTTTGCCCCCCCTCCTTCTCGAGCGTCCATTCGCCACCACCCATACCCCCGAAATCGTCGAACTAGACAACCCTAACCCCCAACAATTTCTAGCCTACCAGTTTCAAGCAGATGCCTCAAATAGAGCCTTTATACAACGGGATTTCCGGGGGCCGGGTCCCGGTAGAGATTCTGGCTTGCGTAATGGCTCATTTACCTAAACGCTGGGTTAAAGCTTAACTCGGTAACTTATAGTGCTCGCTGAGAGGGTCCGTTTGAGCTCGTTGAGCAAAGGCTCCAAAATCCGGTCTTTAGATCTTACGGTCTAGCCGAGTAATATTCCATGACAAGAGCCCCGAGCGCTGGTAGCATCAGCAAATCATGGGGATGAGTATTGGTTTTAAAATACACTCGAAATCCCCAAAAGTTTTTATGGCCGCGTAATCTCGCTCAGAAGTTAAAAGTTACTACTTCCCTAGACCCCAGTGAAACAATATGTTTTTTAAGTATAAAAAACATTGATAGGATTCGATAGATGCTTTTCTGAAATATCACTCACGCCTCCGCCCCCCCACCGCTGCCGCAAGCAGAATTCTATTCTGCCATTTGACAGTACCTAAGTCACCTTCAATCCTTCCGGTAGTCTAGCAAACTGTCGGCACTGGTAGCTCGCTAACAATAGTTTGATTACTTACCGCTAGGAGTTTCATCGTGGCATACTGCAAACGAAAAACCCGGGCCTCTACCGACGTGTCGACCTATATGTAGTTAGCCAATTTCACCTAAAGGAGTTTAGAAAGGCTACACCTTATGGGGGCTAGTTATCTGCTGTCCGGGGTCAGGGGATCCTGATTCTAGCGGGGCATTAGGGGCAGTCAGGCTGCGTTGAAAAGGCATCCGCAGGGAACGGGTGAGGACCGGGGATGGTGGGGGACCGCGGGGGACTGCACGAGTGATGTCCCATGAAAAGAATTTGCAGGTGTATGACTTCAGCTTGGCCAGTACAGGAGGTCCAAGCGCTGGGATTGCTGAGATTGTAGCTCGTCAACTAACTATACGGGGAGTACACCTCTCGTATGGGCTGCTTGGAATGGACAAGAAGGGGCGGTGGAAATACTACTCGGACGGGACGACATCAACCCCGACAAACCGGATGAGGAGGGTAGAACGCCGCTTTGGGGCGCAGCTGGGGGCGGGCACGAGGGAGTGGTGGAGATACTGCTCGGACATGGCGACTTCGACCTTAACAAACGAGATATGTTTGGGTTTGGCCAAACACCCCTCTACTGTGCTGCCTCGAAAGGGTACGCGGGAGTAGTGGGGATACTACTAGAACGGGACGACATTAGCCCCGACGAGTCAGACATATCAGGCGAAACCCCGCTCCTTTGTTCTGCCCGCAGAGGGCACGAGAGTAGTAGAAACTATACTCGGACAGTATTAATTTACCCCCCGGCAACAAGATAGCCCCTACTGTACACCCCTCAGAACCCTGCAAGCTACCGACCTCTAACGCTCGCTAAGGGCGAGGATGCGTCGCACACGTGGCGCCCTCGGATGCTAGTAGCCTATGTGGGGTTTCCTCAGCCGCAGCAGCAACAGCTCCATAAACATGTTTTTCACCTCGCTGGCTGATAGCCTCTCCCCCTGTTTCCTGCCGTCCAGAGCTCAGCCTTGTTGCAGTCGCCTTCTTTCCTCTCCTCCATCATCAAGCCTGTCACAGAACCCCATCTTAATAGTTGCCTTCCGGACAAGGGAAATGGTAGGCTATCGGAATGCACATATCCACTACCCCTCGCCCAAGCCCCAGCATGGGCTTCGAACGTAGTCAAGTCAAGGTTTGTCAGTTTTTCTACGTTCCAGAGTTTGGTGTGAACGGGGGAATAGTTCTGTTGCGTTGGGATAAGTTGGCGTTGCTTGAAATTTTCCTTATATTTGCTATTCTGGTGACATGCTTTCCGGCTTGTAAATCCTCTTTGATCCTTAGTTGTTCGTCTATGTTCCCTATAATTCTCTTGCCCCCTCTTTTCCGAGGCGTTGGTGCGAAGGTTGTTTAGATATAACTGCAGCAAATGCCCCAACGCTGGTTATTTTATTCTTAAAATTGGTTTTTAAAGCCTGTTTAGTATATACTCTTACTCGAGATATTTGATACTACAATCTTAAGTTATGTTTTGCTGAATGTGTTTGAGAAAAATCACCAAATACTTGTATTTCTTTTTCAAACAATAATATTACTGTACCGGAGTCTTGTGGAAAATTCACGAAGGTTCCATACCCCGGAAATAGTTGAGACACAAATGGTGGATGGCAGAGTTGACATTCGTAGGAAGATGGTTGCAGGATTGATGAGTGTGATATTAGAGGAGGAGTAGTGGATCTTGTTCAGGAGCCAGCCGAAGCATGGATGTTCAGGATGATTTAGGAATAGGCACTGGAGAATAGTAGGAATTAAAGTTTTTATAAACAATAAGAATTCTAGGACACTCTCTGCCAAAGATAGCCTAATTTTATGAAGGATACGTAGTTTGGGAACTCTGATTTAGGTTCTAATCAAAATTCTATTGATGGAAATACAGCTGTTCAAGAAAATAAGCGCTTGGATACGAGAGCGATGTACTATGTCGTTGCACCTACCTCTTCTAGAAAGGTGCTAGGAATTTTTTTTCTTTTTCGGGTCACCACCGAGGGTACCGTACCGCATTCTCTAGTTAAGCTCATTTTCGCGCTAAGATGTTAGAATAAGGTGTGAATCAGAATTTTCACAATGTAACCCCCCTCGACTAGTTGTCTCCCTTAAACAAACGGCAAAGGTCTCGAAAGTGAAGCCACCCAAACAAGCTCGCATATTTCGCCACTTTATTTTGACCCCTTATCGTGAAAACGGGCTTCACCAAATAATGCGCTACTTATAGTATGTTTAAGATCAAACTTAAAAGGCGGGTTGGTACAACCCCATCACCAATTAAGCAAAACGCATAGAGCCCAACCAGGGGGAAAAGGAGAAGTGTCTCAGAGGCCGGCGGATAAAGGTATGGCCGATTGCTGGGCCAGTGCGGGGTCAGGGCTCCAGGACGCGCTGCCAACGCACGGGTGTATTTAATCACTGCTTTGTCTCTAACCACTTCCAATCACCTCAACCACACAATCCTCCTCCACCGCTCACTGAACACCGGATTTTGCTCCACCGCCCACTGAACACACAAACTTCGGATTCTTCCTCCACCACTCACTAAATACACGATGCTCAAGAAAATCCTCGGTTCGTTTAAGAACCCCTACTGTTTTGAAATGTCCCGTTTACTAACTACATGTTAAACATTCTTTAGCTGGCAAGCATAGGGAACTCTTTATGGTCTTTTCTACAGGTGCCTTGGGTCAAGGCGTGGTGATCGCCTTCAGTCTATATCTCCGTCGTCTCGACAAGGCGGAATACGAGAAAAACCTCAACGCATTGCAAACCCCCAGCGGGATTCAACCCACCACCATCACTCCGCCCAAGTAACCTCCGCAAAGACTCAGCAGTGATCTGCCGTTCCTAGCGTGGCCAGAATACCGATCATTGCGATGTTTTTTTCTTACCTCGGAGACGACAGAATTATGGGATGGGAGGGTAGAATCGGGGTGGGGGGTGTTTTTTCTCTTTCGTGGCACCCGTCGTTTCAGAGATGGGGAAATCAAGGGGGAAGCGGAGGTTTTGTGGCCTAGGCCTACGATAAGAAGGTTTTGCCACAAGGTCAAACCTAAATAATAATAAAAAGTTCCTGAATACCACACTTGTAGTGAGGCTGGATTGGTAGCATTTCCTACAAATATCTGGTAGAGCGTGCACCAACATATACCCGGAGCACCGATAAAAGTCGTCAACACTGGTTAATTCAATATATTTATCCTAGCCAAACAAACACCGCCAGAGACCCCACCAACATTAACCCAAAAAGCTAAGCTATACTCCGCAAAACTCACTAGGAAATCGTATTTCTCGGTCGCCCACGGATCCTTCACAACTTCAATTTCCGTAATTGTTCATGGAGAGCATTCCTGTCATTTCCATAACCGGGGAACCGGGTACTCTTCTCGCATCCGGGCCCTCTATTGATGGCGTAGTTAGTGATGTATTTATGGTGGATGACGGCAGCTGTGTCATTCGCAACTCCAGCGTTGGGGGCAGCGTAGAAGGTATAGGCAGGATCCTGACCGTGAAATGCCGGTGGAATACCGGAGACGCCCCTGCAGGTGCTTCGGAAGGTCGCTGCTAACCATGCCTGGTTGCAATTGAAGACTGAACCGCCAAAGAAGGAACTTGCTCGCAGCCATTCAGGAATGCCGGGACATTGATACGGGTATAGAGTACGTGCTTCCAGTGTTCCCAAGCGTCCCGTCCGCCCTGTAGGCACTACCGGGACTGCAGCCCTGAGCGTCCCGGGCGTCTGTCTCAAGCTGTAGGGAAAGAGCGTCCGTCCTTTGGGAAAGACTATCGTCTAAGAGGGTGACTGGAGGGCCTACAGTCCTCGACGTATCGATAACTCTCGAATCGTACCTGCAGTCCTCACCCGTCATCAGCAGTCTTCCCCGTCTTCTGCAGTCATCGTCCGTCTTCTGCAGCCCTTGCCAGTCTTCTGTAGTCCTCGCCCGTCATCTGCAGTCCGCGCAAATTACCTGTAGGGCCCGCCCGTCTTCCGGAGCTACCCGGAAAATTGCGCCACCTGAGACACCTGCAGTCCCCGCCAGTCCGTCCCGGGCTGTCGGCTGGACGGACGCCAAGATACCCGTCCGTCCAGTGTTCCCAACCGTCCCGTCCGGACGCCAGGGCCCTGGCGTCCTATAGTCCCGTCCGTCCCGGGCAGGGTGGGTAAGGACGGCCAGGCACGGCGTCCGTCTTTTGTAAACACCGCAGGACTGT
>Ga0307513_10001663_pt1 | contig 31768 bp, 23 predicted proteins | sample 15_EM_MG_FD_202174 | JGI IMG/M metagenome (GOLD analysis project Ga0307513, IMG submission 202174) | Populus trichocarpa ectomycorrhiza microbial communities from riparian zone in the Pacific Northwest, United States - 15_EM | ecosystem: Host-associated > Plants > Roots > Unclassified | place... | reverse complement strand
CTTGGTCGGAACCAAGTGCCTTATATAGGCATCTTCTCACAACCCTAACCTTGGGGACTTATCACCTCGCGCTGCATAAACCTCTATGACTCATAGTGAGTCATAGCGCGAAATCCATCAATGACTCATACGAGTCATCACCCAACATTCCGTTAACCAATCAAAACTCATAAACCAAGTCATGTGCTCAAAGGAGTCACACGCGCGAAACTCATGACTCATAGTGTGAGTCATGTGCGAAAGTCATTACATCATATGACGTCACAATCGTGAGTCATGAAACCATCAACCAATCATAACATAACAATGACTCGCAAGTGCATAGTCATGTGAGAACTATGAGTCAAGTAACGTCATAGTGTGAAATCCAACATACCTTATGACTCGTAAGTATGAGTCATGTGAAATCTGCCTTGCTTAGTCACGATTTGTGAGATGAACGCAATACTGTAACAGGTTTGTTCCTGTCTAACGAAAATACAATAGGACCGGCGATAGACCTGCAAGCACTGGGGCTAAGGGAGGCTTCAAGGGACCGGAGGTAAGAGATAATAGTTGAAGGACAAATAGAACTCAGGGATTGCCGTGCAACCAAACGTATTCTTAGACTGAAGGTCTGTCGAAGTCTGCTGTCTCCTGCTAGCCAGGAGACTGGTTTAAATATAAAACCCAAGAGCAATAGCCTTCCTGCAATCACAATCATTAGCCGTAGCTGCGCACATACCGGAATCCTGTAATCCTGCAAGACCAAAGAAAGAAACAAACAAACAAACAAACAAACAGTGCTCAGCCTTGGCCAGTGTTACATGACCATTCCATACCCGGAATCCTAAATATGAACTTCCAACAAAGCAAACTAAACATAGCAATACGATAGCATAGCCTATCTGACTCAGAGCCAGTGGCGGAGCTGAAATCAAATCAAATCAAATAAACCAAATATAAATCAACTAAAGATAGGAGATCCTGCACTGCCTGCTCCTGTGTACCGTTACCGGAACATGTACACATGTTACATTCCCTTATTCTGAAAAATCAACAATCATGCCAAAGTCTTCGCTGTCCTCAGCGCTCTCGTCGGTGTGCCATAGGAGGCTGTCGTCATCTGTGGGGAAATAGTCCTGCTCAGAGCTGCTAGAATCATATTCCTCATCATTATAGGGTTCCCAGAAGTCGTGTGGGCAATCGTTTGTGGTGCAGGGTGTAGAGGAAACTTCCATAGGTTCCCAGGAAGCTTTAATGTAGTGGCAGGTGATCTGGGGCGTCGGTTCTGCTGTGTGGTTAGCGTCCCAGTATTCCTGTATGAGTTCTAGGGAGTGGTCGAGGTTCTCGATTGGTTCCCAGGAGTGGTCTGCTCTCGCATAGCCTTTCCAGTGGACCAGGAATTCGTGCCTGTTGTTCTGGCAGCGGTAGTCGAGTATTTGATCTGCTTCCCATTCTTCTGCATTGTCGATTAGGATGGGTGCTGGCTTGTCCATTCTGCGGGACTTGAATCTATCGGGATCAGTCAATCTGTATTCTTTAAGGGAAGAGACGTGGAAGTAGGGTTTCTGGCGGGCCATTCTGGGCGGGAGGTGTAATTTGTAGTTGTCTGTGTCAGGTAGATGTTCTAGGACCTTGAAAGGTGCGAACCGGCGCGGTTCTAACTTCTTGGATCATACAGGAGTAGTGTTCGTTACGGGGCGGGGCGGGGCGGGTTTTCACGCGCCAGACCCCGCCCTTACACGGGGCCGGGGGGGGTATGTTTCGGGTAATCACCGCCCTGCCCCCGTCAGGGGCCCACCCGCACTCATTCCCTGGACGGGGCCCCGTTTGTTACCACCTATTTTTAACAGGGACCCGTCTGGGGTATGGGTGGGGTGGGGGCCTGAGCGGGGACAGGGGCAGGGAATGCCGAAAAAGACACCCCGGCCCAGGCCGTTGAGTGGGGCGGGGCGGGGAAAAGGGCCGGGGGCCCGCGTTTTTCGGGGCCCCGTCCGCCCCGTAACGGACTCTATACAGGAGAGGAGGTATAAGGGCGGCCTCTAACAAGAACTCTGCTGCCATTCTGGAAGGGTTGTGTTAGGGGTTTACGGCGTTTGTCAGCCTGGACAGTCTGGCGGAAGGTAGCATGCTTTCTGGCCATGTCTACTTCCATTCTTGTTGCTTCATGGGCGTTTAAGATATCGTCCACAGCGGGTACCTTGCTGGCGGATCTCTGGATAGGGTTGAATATCTTCCAGTGACGTCCATAGAGGGCATGGTATGGCGAGATGCCTAGAGATTCATGGGGGGCGCCGTTCATGGCTGCTGCAATAGTGGGGAGGGCGCCGGACCTGTTGTTTTGTCTGGGGTTAACCAAGTTCCTCATTAGCTGTTTGAGGGTACGGATCCTTCGCTCAACTTGGCCATTCGTTGGCTGGTGGTATTGCGTCGCCATCCAGACCTGGATACCAAGGGACTTCTTCATTTGTGACCAAAACTTAAAGGTAAAGCGAGAGTCCTGGTCAAGGACAATGCTGAGAGGGAGGCCATGGACGTCAAAGATAGTGCTGTTGAGTTTCTTGAAGATGTTTTCAGAGGTAGTGTTCGTTACGGGGCGGGGTGGGGCGGGTTTTCACTCGCCAGGCGGGCCCTTACACGGCGCCGGGGGGGTATTTTTTGGGTAATCCCCACCCCTCCCCCGCGCGGGCACCCGCACTTATTCCCTGGAGGGTGCCCCGTTTGTTACCACCCATTTTTAACGGGGACCCGTCCGCGGTATGGGTGGGGCGAGGGCCTGAGCGGGGACAGGGGCAGGGAATGCCGAAAAAGACACCCCGCCCCAGGCCGTTGAGCGGGGCAGAGCGGGGAAAAGGGCCAGGGGCCCGCGTTTTTCAGCGCCCTGTTCGCCCCGTAACGAACTCTATTCTGAGGTAGCAGCGTCCTTGAGTGGGATGAGATGGGTGAAGGAGGTAAAGCGGTCCATTATGACCATGATAGATGTATAGCCATCAGATTTGTTAAAAGGGCCGGCGAAGTCTATCGCTAGGGATTGGTAGGCTTCATCAGGGTCAGGGAGGGTAATGGATCGTCCATAGGGTCGAGTGATGGGCTCATTGTTAATCTGGCACTTATCGCATGACCGACAGTATAGGACAAAGTCCTGGCGCATCTGTGGCCACAAGAAGAAGCAAGCCGCATAGGATTAGCATTTGTAAGCTGAGAAATGTCCGAGGCCTTCATGCACAGTCTTGAGGATGAAATCCCGTAGGGATACCCCCTTCTCAAGAGGTCCTACCGGTATATAAAGGCTTTCGTACCCATTGGTGTTCTGGGCAAGTAGAAGGCCATCACGGATGGAATAGTGCAATTTGTTATCGGTTTCTTTGACCCTGGTGTAGAGGTAGAGTTCGTTACGGGGCGGACGGGGCCCCGAAAAACGCGGGCCCCCGGCCCTTTTCCCCGCCCCGCCCCACTGAACGGCCTGGGGCGGGGTGTCTTTTTCGGCATTCCCTGCCCCTGTCCCCGCTCAGGCCCCCGCCCCACCCATACCCCAGACGGGTCCCCGTTAAAAATAGGTGGTAACAAACGGGGCCCCGTCCAGGGAATGAGTGCGGGTGGGCCCCTGACGGGGGCAGGGCGCGGATTACCCGAAACATACCCCACCCCGGCCCCGTGTAAGGGCGGGGTCTGGCGAGTGAAAACTCGCCCCGCTCCGCACCGTAACGAACACTATGTAGAGGGCGTCGGTCTTAAGGGCTTCTCTAACTCGCTGGATGAGGATACCCATATGGCGGGAGTGTAGGGTGCTTAGGAATTGGTTGGCATTGGTTGCCTCATCGGAGTCATAGCCTGCGTGGCTGTAAAGGGGACTAAAGGCCGGCGAGGCCATGGGCTGAGTGGCTCGGATGGTATCGTTCATACGGAAGGGCGGAAGGCCTTCTTAGTGGTATGGGATATCGGGGAGGGACGCCTGGCCTGCTTCAAGGGCTGTATTCGATGTTGAAGTCCTATCCTGCTCTTTTCTCTTTGTTTTCCTACTCTGCTTCCGGACCTTAGGGTCCTTTGGCCAGTAGCCTCCACCTTCTTTTTCATTCTTATGTATTTCACACCCATTGTCAGTGCATGACATCCAGCTCATTTCTGAGTGTCGTCTTTCCATTTCACTAGAGATTGGAAGAGTTGTATTATCACCCCAAGAGTTTCCAATCAATATTCTGCTACCATTGCTGGCGGCGCTTGATGTAGCTGGCGAGGAAGCAGAGGCCTTACGCTTCTGGGAGCGAGTAACAGCATTGCTGGTAATCTCGTCCATAAGGTATTCAGGGCGGCAGCGACTAATAGAGTCACTGCTGGTAAGGGTGGGAGAGGTGTGGGCTTTGCCTGAGTGGTACATGACGTCGTCTGATTCAATGCTAAAATCGCTAGAGGAGGCATAGCTTGTATTGATCTGTAGGGGTTGGGTAGGGTCAGGTAGCTCAAGGCTATCATAATCGATTGTTGGGTCCTTGAGGCTTATATCTAACGGCCCTGGGGTTCCCTCATGGATTCTCGATAGGTAGTCTGCTAGGAAATTCATCGCTCCTGGCTGGTATTCTATTTTAAAATCAAAGTGACTGATGTGCGTTAGCCATCTCTGCTGTTGTCCATTGAAATTCTTTTGTGTCATGAGTTTGGTGAGACTCTCGTGGTCTGTAACCACTCTAAATTGCCTGTGTAGCAAATGGGGAGCAAAAGCTTCCATAGCCTCAATCGTTGCGCGCGTTTCTTGTTGGTGTGTGGGGTAGTTGCTTTGTGATGGCGTCAGCCCCCTGCTGTGGAACGCTGCAGGTCTGGCTGCATCTCTGGTTGGTCCTTGGCCAATCCAAGCGCCCGTAACTGAAGGGGATGCATCGGTAAAAAGCCATATCATATCTGGCTTATGATAGTCGATCGGTCTTAGCACTTTATGCTTATAGGCAGCTCGTTTGACCGCTTCGACGGCTGCTTCCTGCAGATCCGTCCACAGCCATTCAGCGTTCCCACTCAGCTCTGTGAGCGGGGCTGTGATGGTGGTGATGTGGGGAATGAACTGCGAGATATAATTAACCATTCCAATGCATCGCTGCAGTTCTTTCTGGCTCTCTGGTCTTGTCCAGTCCATTATGGTCCGGATTTTCTCTGGTGCTGGGTGAATGCCGTCATCGTCTATCATATGGCCTAGGATATGGTGCTTTGTGGCAAAGAAAACACCTTTCTTTGGGTTGGTATAATATCCGGCGTTCTGCAACTTACTGCAGGCGTTCGTAACGTCCTTAACACGCTCTTCAAAGGTGTCACTGAAGACAAAAATATCGTAAATGTAGACCCATATGTTCTTGCCTAATTCGTCATGGAATAGGTCCTCCCTAATCCTCACAAAAGTTCCAGGAGCATTCATGTCTCCTTGCATCATGATCTGGCTGGTAAAGCCGCCGAAGGGTGTTTTGATAGTGTTGTACTTCACGTCATCTGGATGCACTCTGGTCTGGAAATAGGCCTCACTGAGATCTATCTTGCGACGGAACCGTCCTCTGGCTACCACATTTAATATTGTGTTTTGTTCTGCGATCTGTGTGTGTTCGGCCTGGGTGTTATGATTGCTGAAGAGGAGGTCTACACGGGGTCGGATTCTGCCATCACTCTTGGCTTCCACAAACATACTGGCTCCTCCGGGCACACTGGTCCTATGGAGGATACCGGCGTTCATCTCCTTATTGATCCATGCCTTGTATTTAGGCATCAAGGCTTGTGGCGCTTTGAAGGTGGGTGTCTTTAAAAGCTTCGTAGGGTCTATGAGGCTAATTCTGTGCATTATCTTGCTTACTGGGGGCAGTTCCTCAGGTACATCTTTGACAAATACCTTGGGGAACATCACCAGGAAGTCTGGTACTTCCAGTGGCTTCGTCATTGCTGATCTAGACTCTCTAGAATTTCCATCACAGGTAACTCTGACCTTGTACTTAGAGAAGTAAATGCTCTTCTTTTGGCAATCGATAACCGCTCCTAGCCTTATGAGATCTTCCATACTGATGAGGAGATCATAGTGTGATACTGGCGTGACCAGCATAGGCACCTTGTCGACTCTCATCTTGCCTAGCTGAATCATAACCTCAACAGAGAAGGTGCTAGTTGATCGCGATCCTTTAACTGCCATCTTCAGGGTGACCGGATTCTTCCTAGCTGGGTAGGGGATGTTATGTGTTGTAACGAATTTGTTGGATATCGGGGTAGCACCAATGGTACCTGTATCTGCGAGGGCTCTGGCGGGCTTGCCATTGATGTTGATGGTGAATTCAAGTGCTTGGAATGGTCCACCCTTAAGCGTTCCCACAGTAGTCTTGTAGGTCCTGACAGAGCCGCTGCCATCTAGCTCCTCTGTGCTCTCTGTATCGGTCTCATATTGACCTTCGCTGCTGTCTGGGCTTTCCTCAGAGAGGTGAACATGGTTGGTCTTAACTTCTTCCTTTGGGCATTCATTTACCATGTGTCCGCTTTCGCCACAGTAGAAACATACTCCTTCTGCCTTGCGCCGGTCCATTTCAGCCTTACTTGGCTTGTTGGACTTGGTATTGGTCCTCTTCTTAGCCGGGGCCTTTCATTTGCCTGTGTTCCTGGGCGTTGATGTTGTTGAGGGTTTGCGGTAGGTATTCTCTTTCTTTGGTGTATGGGTTTTGCTGCTAGAAACCTGGCTTCTATCGCTGCCTTTGTAGCCGCCAGTTCTATACATGGTAGCGTCATAGCGTTCTGCTACAGCCACCATCTGGTCCCAGGTATCTTCTGGTCTGAGCTGGGGCTCAACATTGGGGCGTAATCTACTGGCCATAGCATCGAGAAATCGCTGTTTCTGTGCATAGTCTGAGATGGATCCATTTGGGAGGGATCCTTTGAGGTCCGCTAGCTCTTCAGCTATCTTCGTTATGCGTGCTGGCTGTCCACCTGCTGTCTGGCGGATATTCTGCCACTTAGTATACGTGTCATCGGTGTTTGTAGAGGCTTCGAATACCTGCTGAAGGCGTTGTGTTAACTGCGCTAGGGTTAGGTCCTCCACTTCTTTGTCTAGCGTCTGATATGCGTTGTTGGCTTTGCCATCTGTGTAGGCGCCATAGTAGTCTGCCACTCCAGGGGAGTCATCGTTCAGTCCTGATCTTGCTAGGTGCTTTTTGACTTTTCTAAGCCATCGCTTGAGTTTGTCTGGTTTCAGATCTTCTCCTTCACGGCTAAACATGGGCGGTTTGGGGAGCTTGGGAGGGCGCAACCTGGCCGGACCTGGGTCTGCCATGGTGCCTGTAGGTGGGTCTGGGGCTGGAGGTGGTGGGTCTGGTCATTCAGGGTGCTCTCTGGCGCTCCTGGATCTCGTGGGTCTTTCTCGTGTGTCTGGGATGAATGTACCAGGTAGTTGTTGTTCGCTATGCTGTCGTGTGGGCGCTCTAGTTGGTGTCTGACTTCCAAAGACTCCTAGAATAGTGGGTGCTCGCCACCTGCTTGTAGTGGGGCGTTCTGGTGGGCGTTCAGTTTATGAAGTTTGCTGTGCTGCTGCTCTTGCTGCTGCTCTTTCCTCAAGCCACCAGGCTTCTCTTTGAATGAGTTCCTCAGCTGTGAGGTCGTGGTCTTCGTCTGAATCTGTATCTAGATCTCCTGGGAGGAGGTGACTTGTTCTTGCTGGTGTATCTGCTGAGCCTGGCGTGGGCCCAGGGGTTGGTTCCAGTGTGGTTGGTTCTGGAGTATCGTCTGTGGGTTCTGTTGAAGGAGGATTGTAGGCCCTACCGGACCTGGTAATGCTTCTGCTCCTGCGTTCTGCTATTGTGAATGTAGCACCTCAGCCGGGAGTTCCTTTCCCTACCGCTCCTGCTTCTAACTAGTTATCAAGATACTGGGAGGGTGATCAATCCTACCAGGCTGTTCTCAATCCTGAGAACAAAAGGGGTTTCACCAGCTGTAGGCAAAAAGATGTTACAGGTTTATTTCTGTCTAACGAAAATACAATAGGACCGGCGATAGCCCTGCTAGCGCTGGTGCTAAGGGAGGCTTCAAGGGACCGGAGGTAAGAGATAATGGTTGAAGGACAAATAGAACTCAGGGATTGCCGTTCAACCAAGTGTATTCTTAGACTGAAGCACTGTCGAAGTCTGCTGTCTCCTGCTAGCCAGGAGACTGAATTAAATACAAAACCCAAGAGCAATAGCCTTCCTGCAATCACGATCATTAGCCGTAGCTGCGCACATACCGGAATCCTGTAATTCTGCAAGACCAAAGAAAGAAACAACCAAACAAACAAACAAACAAACAAACAAACAAACAAACAAACAAACAAACAAACAAACAAACAGTGCTCAGCCTTCGCCAGTGTTACATCACCATTCCATACCCGGAATCCTAAATATGAACTTCCAACAAAGCAAACTAAACATAGCAATACGATATCATAGCCTATCAGACTCAGAGACAGTGGCGGAGCTGAAATCAAATCAAATAAACCAAATATAAATCAACTAAAGATAGGAGATCCTGCACTGCCTGCTCCTGTCTACCGTTACCGGAACATGTACACATGTTACAAATACCCACTCAGCCAGAAGTTCCTCGATACATGTGTACCGGATCTGTATACGGAAAAATGACTCGCAAACCTTTCCCTTCAGTCCCAGATCCCTTGCGCGCTTCCAGCATTCTAGAAATAATACACAGCGACCTTGCAGGACCTATTGATCCGGTCTCTCACCGGAGATCACAATAGTTGTTGCTCTTTACAACGACTTTATGAGATACAAAGTTGGTTATGCGTTAAAGAAGAAGTCTGAAGCTCTCAAATGGGGGAAGGAATACTAAGCAGTGGTTGAGAAGCCAGACGGACTGCCTATCAGAAACTTCGGACAGATGGAGGTGTGGAGTATATTTCTAACGAATTCTGTCACTTCTTTCATAATGAAAGAATCTAAGCAGAAAGGGCGACACCTGACATGACTCAGTCAAACTGTAACATTTGTACATGTTCTGGTAATGGTATACAGGAGCAGGCAGTGCAGGATTTCCTATGCTTACTGGATATATATTTCGTTTATTTGATTTGATTTCAGCTCCACCACTGTCTCTGAGTCTGATAGGCTATGCTATCGTATTGCTATGTTTAGTTTGCTTTGCTGGAAGTTAATATTTAGGATTACGGGTATGGAATGGTCATCTAGCACTGGTGAAGGCTGAGCTATGTTTCTTTCTTTGGTCTTGCAGGATTACAGGATTCCGGTATCTGCACAGCTACTGGTAATGATCGTGATTGCAGGAAGGCTATCACTCCTGAGTTTTGTATTTAATCCAGTCTCCTGGCTAGCAGGAGACTGCAGACTTCGACAGACCTTCAGTCTAAGAATACACTTGGTTGAACGGCAATCCCTGAGTCTCTATGCGCAACTTGTCCTTCAACTATTACCCTTCTATTTGACCGGTCCCTTGAAGCCTCACTTAGTACCAGCGCTAGCAGGGCTATCGCGGGTCCCACTGGACTTTCGTTAGACAGGAATAAACCTGTTACAGGGATGGTGTCTTCAGGGCGGCTGTTATTAGTGTCTGTTGTGCATACATTGTTCGGCTAACCTTGTCAATCCAAAACCCTCAGCATATAAGTTACGAGTATCATACAATTTTATAAACCTAGCAAACTAACCCAATTCTACGCAGACGGAGATAATCGGGAACGAGAGCATTTACTGTATGCTAAGTTCGTTACCGGGACTAGTCCCCCAGCCTGGAACCTGCACCCTTCTCCCTTCTACTGCACAATCAATGATCCTACATCAATATCAGTAATAGAATGTGGAGAAGAGTACCGACAATAGGAAGCACAAATGTCATGGCGGAACACCAAGTTGTGGGTGAGCGAAAATTCTATGCATGAAGGGACATATAGGGTTGACTTTATACATGTAGAGTTTTCACTACTTGAGGTGACCTTTAGCTAGTACCATCCAGACAGAATAGACTCCATGACGCCCTTCTCCTATCGCGCTTGTAAGATCGTGCCACCGCCTTCAGCATGTAGTAGACATTCTATGTACATATCCGAGATGCCGTGACCCAAGTGCGCCCGCTCAGGCACCTCGGAGTAATTAGTCAATTCAAATATTAGGATGTTGGTCTAATGTTGCCCCGCCAAAACCAACAATGGCACTCCCTCGGCCACAGTGGTGCACAATTGCTCCCGTGACACAACCTGGTCCAAGCATCATTCAGAGACCTCTCGCGATCCCACAATCTTCCTCGACTATCATGAACTCCGCACGCAAAACATATGCTTATTTCTCTATGATGGCAATCTGGATATGTCCAGCCAATTGACAACCTACTTTGGGTGTGCAGATCTTGGAGATTAGAGGCGTCAATTGGCGCATATTCGTCCTACAGATTATTATAATATAGGACACCTCCGACCATATTGAGAGAACAAGGACCGGAAATCACCCCCCTACCAAGATACCCGTTTTCTTTCCAGTTTTGGTATATGGGGAAACTACCTCTACAACGCTCAATATCGCACAAGCCAATCCCCGCACTAGATATAACTCAGAGAGCGGAAAGTGTACGTAGAGTAATCTGAGAAACCAGTTAGTGGCCGAATTCAGGGGGAGGTAGTAAGTGCCTACAGGTAGGCACCCGGGGCGGTGGCTTACTCTCCGGCACTTTGCCTAGTGGTACTGTTGCGGGACGGCCCAAGCCATTGTCAACCTCTGATCCCGCCGTTACGAAAGAAACACTCCGGTGCCCCCTCTTCACATTAGGGCGGGCTGCCCTGGGCGACCGGGATAACCGCCCGATAGGGCCCTATTCTCCTCCCGGGAAACTTGGGTACACCGAATCCAATCGGTAAGAGGAGCGGGGGCCTTACCAAAATGGTGGACGCTGGGTCGAAAATCACTAATGAGCCTTTAGATTGTGACCCAGGGGTTATGTATAGGAGTTGTAGCCCCAAACTGTTTGTGGATTTAGTGGGGAAATCACGATTGGAAAGCGCAGATTCATAAAATATTCAAAAAATATATTAACCAAAGCTCATACCCATAGCAACACTGATAGTAGCCCACCCCTAAATTGACGACTGGCTGGTAGTGTTGAGAGTGGATTCTCACGTACTATAAGAGGAAAAGATGGCGGTGGCAGTAGTCGTGATTGTGGTGTTAGAGTAGAGATGTTCGACGAGGTGCTCTCGACCAGGGTTCCGAATAGTCCGACTGGTCAAGTCTTGGAGGCAGGACCAGGCTGGCCAGTCCTCGTGATGGCGATGACTGGACCCGACTAACTTGGGTGGTCCGGTCCGGTTTGGATTGGTCCCAGACCAGTCGTTATAAAAGATCGAATGAGAGTCTGAATGGCACCCAGCCTAACACTCGGTAAGAATAGAAGTATAGGTATACGAGGATCTTAAAGTCGCCTGTCATGTTATAAATCAACAGCCCCTCAATAAAAGTTGATAGAACATCCTGGAGAGGATAACATGCGGTGGAAATACAATTGCCTAATGGATAAGTCGCATCCAATACCGGTATTGTCGCATGTGGTCATGTAATATCACTCACTTAGTGAACCAAAAATAGTTGGATACTTGCGAACCTATTTTCGCCACCCCTAATCTAATCGAGGCACTATCTCCACCATATAATTCACGGAAACAATAACTTTAATTAAGAAAAGCTTTATTTGAACGTAATATATTGTGATAAAAATAGCATATCCTATTGCTTGGCAGGCCTGGTCAGACCAGTCCTGCTCAAGTCGGTTTCCATTATCCTGACTGTCCAGTCGGTCTAATGTCCACCATTAGACTAGACTTGACTTTCGACCTGACTAGCTAGTCCCAGGGTTCCGAATAGTCCGACCGGTCAAGTCTTGGAGGCGGGACCGGGCTGGTAAGTCCTGGTGATGGCGATGACTGGACCCGACTAACTTGGGTGGTCCGGTCCGGTTTGCACTGGTCCCAGACCAGTCTTTATGGGGGATCGCATAAGTCTGAATGTCACCAAGCCCAACACTCGCTAAGAATAGAAGTATAGCTATACTAGGATCTTAAAGTCGCTTGACACACTATGAATCAACAGCCCCTCAATAAAAGCTGATATAATATCCTGGAGAGGATAATATGCAGTGGAAATACGATTACCTGATGGATAAGTCGTATCCAATACCGGTATTGTGGCATGTGGTCATGTAATATCACTCACTTAGTGAACCAAAAATGGTTCAATACTCAAGAACCGATTTTCACCACCCCTAATCCAAGCGAGGCACTACCTCCATCATATATTTCATGGAAAACAATAACTTTAATTAAGAAAAGCTTTACCTGAATGTAATATATAGTGATAAAAATAGCATATCCAATTGCTTGGCAGGCCTGGTCAGACCAGTCTTGGTCAAGTCGGTTTCCATAATCCTGACTGTCCTGTCGGTCTGATTTCCACCATTGGACTAGACTTGACTTTCGACCTGACTAGCTAGTCCAGTCCAGTCTTCCGCCGCCCATTCGGAACCCTGCTCTCGACCGATTAATTGGAGACTGAATACAGGTTTGCAATGCACTCAAAACCTAAACAGGAAAAACGCACTCAAAAATAGTAAAGACCCTTCTACAGGTTGTGCCACAAAGCAAACATCGCACCATGAAAACTATCAGATGGGATTACATCTAATATAATATTATATATGATGTAAGAAAGATGAATGATGGAAAGAAGAGTTGGATGATAGAGAGATGACGAGGTTTGTTCGGTGAATAATGCAAAGCGATAACAAGTGTAGTAACATGGCAATGCACAAATAAGCCGAATGACGGATAGGGGTTTCGGATTTTGTTTCGTAAAATTTGTTCTGATTGGATGCGATATTTGGTGGACGAGCGAGAGCGGCAGAGTTTTATCCAGGGATATCATAGCCGACGGGCCCTTTTGCGAGGGCGTTCGGACGGCCCGGATATGTCGGGGAGGACTAGTTCTGTTGCTGGAACGTGACCTCTATTGCTGGTAATGGAATTTGCCCGTTCCTGCAACAACTCAGCAATTTCCTGGTAGCCTTTACTGACAGCATATTCAAGCGGCGCCCGGCCATATCTCGTGTCCGCTATATTGAGATTGATGTCGTTTCGCTCCAGCAGTAGCCTCACGATCCCCTCATCGGGCCTGCTGGTCCTCCTGATCCCGTGGATTGCGAGCCGAAGCGGAGTCTCACCCTCCCGGTTTGGTATGTTGGGATCGATCTCCTTCCGTTTTAGCAGCATCCTTACCACCCCCTCCTTCCCCCACTCAGCGGCCACCAATAGCGCTGTTTCTCTACGACTACTGTAAACTCTGTTCACATCGATATCATCTCGTTTTAGGAGCCTGCTCACAACCCTCACACCCCCCGTCTTGGCAGCCATCATAAGCGGACTCGAGTGATATAGAGTGTCAGGTATGTTGGGATCGAGGTCGTTCCGTTCCAGTAGTATGCTCATGACTCCCTCGTTGCCATTATACGCAGCCCACCACAGCGGAGTTGCACCAGTAGGATCCGCTATGTTGGGATTGACATCGCTTCTTTTCAGTAGTGCTCTCAGGACCCCCTCGTGCCCCCTATCTGCAGCCGATGAGAGTGGAGTCCCATAATATTGGGTATTGGGATTGGCACCCCGTTCCAGCAGCCATTTCACCATCCGCTCGTTGCCCTTCTCGGCAGCACGCCATAGAGCGGTTGGCCCATTATTCCGGCCCAATATATTCGGATTGGTGTCTTGGCGTTTTAGCAGCAACCTCACAATGCGCTCATGGCCGTAGCTCACAGCGACTTCGAGTGGGGTTAGTGATTGGGGGCCACCTAAGTTGGGGTCGGTGTCAGGTCGAGCAAGTAGCATCCTCACAATGCCTTCATGACTTCCTCTCCTGGCAGCTAGTGAAAGTGGCGTTCTACCAGTTTCAGTGTTAGGTATGTTAGGATCGACATCATCCCTTTCCAGCAACATCCTTACAACCTCGACATGGCCATTCTGTACAGCCCACCAGAGGGGTGTTGAGCGAGGCATTGAGCTGAGACGACGAAAGTAGATCGAGGTGTTGATGGGAGGAGGTGTTTGCTTGATGAGGTGGACGTGGTGGAGGTGAGAGAGAAGGTCCTTGTTCACTCAGAGGTCGGGGGGGTTAACTAAATAGGACTAACAAACATGTGCGCATAACCATTAGTTTACCCTCAACGCAGTCATACGCTCTCCACAATAAAACAAAGGTGGTTTTCCGTACCATGCAAAACTCATCATCATCGGAGTGGAGTTTGTATCCCTTCGTTCATTCCCGAATTTCACGTACTTCGAGAGTTGCACTAATAGTGTGATCTGTGATATCTATGATAGGAAAGGCAAAGATAGACACCACCACAAAATCCCTTCGTTCGTTTTCAGGCACTCGCGCTAAGTGCGGGTTGTGGAAGTGATTGGGGTGAACTAAAGAGGCCAAAGTGAGGAATAATTGTGACAACAGTGATGTAAGTGTCATATGATGAACATGAAGGGTGGTGCGGGTATCCCCTTCACTGCAGAGATAGCTTATTTGGGTAATCGTGATATGAGAACCTTCGTGCTTTAGACGTTGTGTAGTGCTCAGAATAGTGCTAAATAAGTACTTGTCAGCATGGTCACCATGGAAATTCGGTTTTCTGTGTAGATTCGCAACCGACTATTGTACAAGTACGAGTACTTCACCTGCTTTTTATTTATCTTGGTGGGCTATCTATCGTTACCTTTCCTGTCCTTACTATTCTATTAGTGCAACCCTAAAAGTGCGTGAAACTGGGGAACGAACGAAGGGATAAATCAAGGCAAGTGAGTTACAAACCAATACAAAGTCCAGGTATGGTAACTTTCTAGAAATATACCCGGGGGGCTGGTGAAAAAAAGCTTTGTTGGAAGTGTAAAAGTATGTTGATATTAGTATATGTTACTTTGCGAAACCGGGGAGCGAAATTACAATTTTCTAACACTTTCTGTTGTATTTGAGTAGACCCAGGGTACCTCATCTGCCGCCACTTTCTATTTCACCTTACCACACCAATTCCAAACTCTTTGCTGGTAGGCCAATCCTCCCCCGTAACCCCACGGAGACCAATATTAGCACCTTTATGCCAGAACTATACCAATCGGATGGCTTGGCAATTTAATCTAAGAAATGGAGAAAATACGTTCAGTGGGACTCACAGGTATTGAAAGGACGAAATAGCAGGAGAGAGAGTCCCTAGCGAAGGCAGAAAATTGTCTCCTCTAAGTGCAGTGATCGAGTCCAAGGACAAACAAGAAAGACAGGGCAGAAACAGGATAAACCGGTATGTGCAAACACCACTCACACTACCAATACCGCTCAAGTCTTAAGATAAAGTGGCAAGTAAAGCCACCGCAGAAGAGAAGAAATCCAAAGATCACGATACCGGAAATCCTCATTCACTGAGATGGTTGTAGAGGACGTCGTCCGTCCTCTATCTAGCTATCTATCGACCTATATACTGTAAACCAACCCATAGCCCCGATGACAACCACCGTTACCGCACCAGCGATGACCATGTGCCCATATCCGCATTCCGGGCTCCACTATAACCATATAAAAGTGCAAAACCATTAACTAGCTAGGAAACAAGGTTCATGCTCCACAGTATCCCATGTCCAATCCTACCCGCCCAACTTAGAGTACTGTACTAGTACTACTAGTATATTTAACCAATACAAGTGCCGTAATTATTAGAATGTTGATTTAATCTCCCATTGTGAAAGCAATGCAAACTCGGTACTTGCCCGAGCACTGCGATGCACAATCGTCCCCATGACACAAACAGCATCCACAGACCCCCGCCGTCACCCCTATCCCACTCGACTGCCATGGACTTTGCATGCAAAAAGTATTATTTTACTATGATGGCAATCCAGATATGTTATGCCAATTGTCAAGTTACCTGGGCCATTCGGATGTAGGAAATGAGAGGAGCCACATTAACGCATGCTACAAAATGCTAGGAGCACGGGAGTCCCATGAAGTGTTTCCAAACGTCTCGTCCGCCCTGTAAACACTACGAGCTAGGGAGGGACGGAGGGCAGTATCTGAGAGGGCGCCTGGGACGGCCTGGCCGGGACTGCTGGTGTCTCGTGTGGCGCAATATCCCTGGTGAGGACTGCAGGAGACGGGCAAGGACTGCATGTAGGATTCGGGAGTTACCGATCCGCCGAGAACTGTAGGGCCCTATAGTTACGCTGTTAGACACTATGATAGTCTTTGCCAAAGGACGGATGCCCCGGCCCCACAGCTTGAGACAGACACCCGGGATACCCGGGACTGCCGTCAGCTGCAGACGGAAGAAATGGACGCTTGGGAACATTTGTCACAGGCATGTGTACTAATTGACAAGCAAGCAAGACAACTCTTTCCCTCCTCTGATTAATAGGACACTATTACTTTCCACGAGGAATCCTGCCTCTTCTGTGTGACCTCTGACAGCGCACAGTACTTTCCCGTCACTTGAAGTGAAGAGTCCATAAAGTCCTTGCACCACAAATCGGACCCAACCTAAAAGATGATATATCAAGAAAAGCTGGAACGTGAAGTACATATACCATTGGAATTGCTGCTCGCTAGACTCTCCTAGTATCTCCTTTGTTCTTTAGATAGCTTTTGAGGAAGTGCTATTCCTTCTGGCACATGGCTTTGGAAAGAGACTAACGAGTCAGGCATATGGATATCGCTTCAGGCATGTAATGGCGGAAAGCATTTCCCATGCGGGAATGCAGAGATTGGAAGGAAGGTGGAAATTCTATGAGGAAAACAGGAGGGAGAGCGACAAGGTAGCAAAAGGGGTTTACACCCACAGAGCAAGTGATGATTGTTTCTGCATTTTGTTAGCATAAGTTTTCAGGAAAATGGGGGAAAATGGGAGAGGAACAAACTGTCTGAAGGAACTGTGTGGTACCTCTGGGTGAGGATGGGGGGTTTGTGATGATAGAAAATTATGTTTTTACTTTAATTAGTTGAGGTTGAGGACAGGTGTAATTGAGCGAGAGACTATTGTGAACTGAAAAGCTTTTCGCCCGCTTCAGCGTACGATCGTGTTAGGTGTGATTCCTTGGGGTCGTTTCGTTTCGTTTCGCCACGTGTATCGTTTCGCCGTGTATCGTTTCGGCCCAAGTTATAATCTAAACTTCCAATTTCCATCCACTTCTCACAGTGTGTATCGCGTCTCACTAATCAATAGGAGGATTTCGCAATCCAGAACCCGTGATCTTTCGGGTGGGCGCCACAGCAACAGGTCACAGGTTAGGGGTCATGTCTCATCTAAGCGATAACTAGCGATAGCTTAGAGATAAATATTCTGTTATCCAAGCGGAAAGATACCGACTTTTTTTTAATGAACAGGCACATGCGATGGCAACCATGTGCTATAGTAAGTGTAAAACACTAACAAACCACACTAGCCGGGGTGGCGCTTATGAGATGTGACGCTTGGTGCACGGTGGCTGGGGAGTCTTCTGCTTCGGTGGGGGACGTTAAATTGGGTTTGGTTTTCTTTTGTGGTCGAGGTTCTGCTGGTCCATATTCAGAAGGTGTTGTTTTGGTTGGGATTTCCTGTGTCTTTGGCTAATTACTAGTTTCGGTCTTTGGTTTTTTGACTGGGGTTGCCTTGCCGTCTGTGGGTAGCTCACATGCTGTAATGGTGCGACCACGCCACAACTTGTACGGGTGGTACTTTCCAGATGTATGGCGGGATAAGCGGGAGGTATTTGTTTTTTTGTTTTAGCTAGTGAATGCTAGCAAGGTATCGCTAGGATAAATTTATGGAATTACCACTGGCTGCCAAAACATTTATCCCCACTTTTCGTAATATTCTCCAAATCCCACTCTTTCCAATCAGGTTATTGTCACATTTAACAAGCAAGTCACAAGGATAGCGATCCCGAATTCTGGATTGCGAAATCCCCCTAATAGAAGGATTTCGAAGCAAGAATTTCCGAGCAAGCAACGAGTCACAGGTTAGGGCTCAGGTCTCAAGAGATTACGTACGCTTAAAGTTCGGTTAGTTAAGCTATCGTACGAGATGCCGACTTTTTTTCGTGAGGCAAACAATGGCAGCGTGCCCTAACCAACGTTGCAACAAGCAAACATTAGAGCTATGATAACTCTTGCAGAATCCCCGATATCCCTATTTTTCACGTTTTCCTTGTTGCCATGGTAAACACTACTGTCACAGAGATAGCGATCCCATGATTATGCAAATAGACTAGTTCCCAATAGTGTGGATGAGCCTAAACACCATGGCGGCTTCAGGTATTACATGTCGACATAAACCACTGAACATCAGCCAACAAACAAGCGACTACCAAAAAGCACAACCAAATAAATATTTAAGAATAAATTATAAATACATAATCCTGATTAATACCTTCGCGCCATTCATCCGCTTTATGGAGATTTTCTTTAGGGCGGTAGGAGATAGTTGTATTCGGGAGTAAGGGGGCGGGGTAGGTGGTGGAAGATTGATGCGTCAAATGTTCGGTTGCTTTTGCTAAGATGCAATATTACCTCATTGCTGACTACCCATTGCTGATTGCCACACTACTGCAACGCTAAGAAGTCCAGAAATTCGGCATCGAACGAAGGGCTGATGCCAGGTACTAGGTGGTTAATAAGTCGGCAATATTTTCAGACTAAGATCCCTTACCTTGGGGCCGAAATTGATGGCTGCGTAGCGTGCTGCGCAGTGCTGTCGGTTCAGGCCCGGCAGTATGTTTTTCCAGTGCCCATCACAACGAATTTGGTTTATCTCCTGGCTAGCCTCGTTATGGATGTTGAACTTAGCTTATCCTAGCATCAAAGAGCAAATCTACACGGCCACTCTTGTTTCAGTCATGCCAATGCTAAACAGTACTCGAGTACTCATTATTCGCTATTCTAAACACTATACCACTTCTGAAACAATGTATTTCCTATCACGATTACCCATATAATCTAGTAGTAGTATCTAGCGCTACCCATGATTCCGAGGTAAGGGATGAGGGGGCGCAGGAAGTTCACAAGATGATCACTTTAGCACTCAAGGTATGATCGCAAAGGCGGTTTTTCAATTTGGGCTGGGAGACGATGCGCCAAAAGGAGTCAATATTGTGAGGGAGCCCGAGGGGACAATTTCCACTTCTCAAGTCGGTTTCCTGGCACTAAAGAAGCTTAAAGGGATAGTCAGCTTTGAAAAAGGGCAATCATATCCAAAGCCGCAGCCTCCCAAACACTGAACCACTGCCTTACTTTGCTTAGCCCTGACAGTTGCTCGACAAATTCCGAACGGGTACTCAGAGTCCAACCTGGGATGCAAGACATAATTGACTGGATTCAAACCCCTCTAAATTGACGAACAACCCTTGTGATCCAACCTTGAGGACCCCTATTAAGTATGAAAAGGGGCTATTATTACTGCTGCAACAAAAAACACCTGTGATGGACAGATATTATTATCGCTAGTGGTGTGAGCAAATACTGTACCTATTCTCCATGCTATATCTACCGCGAAATTTGAATCAGCCCGGGATGGCTCCAGGGCACTCGGGTGGGATGGTTCCCAATTGGCGCGGAGCGTGGGGTTGGAATGGTCACTTGTGAACGGCCATCAGGCTGAAAATAGCAAATTTGAGTTCAATCTCTCGTCGACGCAACATCACGGTAGCAAATCGGGTGGTAGTCGGGACGGTAGACACGGTTTATCTAAGTACGGTAACCAACCCAAAAGTTTTAATTCGTTTTTAGCGGTCTGGGTGGGGGGGTATCCAGGTGGCCTAGGAGTTTGCTTACGATGCTTTTCTAGTGTACCGTGGTGCAGCTCCTAAGTTTGTATATTAGAGGAGTTTGTCTGGCCCGTGCTAAAAGATAATTGTGCAGTTACCAAAGGCAATTAGTGTTCGCAAGCGGCGACAGTCCGGCCAGGCTTGGGTCGGCCTGAGCTTTTGCAGGAGGTGGCCAGACCTGACTGTGGGCCGCGGTCCGGGTTCCGAGGCCCATCTGACCAGGCCTGCTGGGACTGCAGATATCTGCAGGCTTTCGAGTGATAAGATGTGATGGCTATCAGATCTGATTCTGACAAGATTGGAGGATTTTGGTTTGTGTACGGTGCCCTGCGCTTATAGCATGAATCATACAAGTATGATATCACTGACATTCCCGTGATAGATTGCATGTGTAGAGTTTGTGCAAGTATATTCTGGCGAAAATTCAGGTTGAACATACAAGTAGAGTAGAGATTTGTAGGGTACAAAGGGTTTTAAGAGTTATATAACATGGCCCATAGAACGCCACCAATTGTGACTTTTTGCGTAATTGCAGTACGCCGCTAGACAAGGAAAATAAAAAGCATTTGCTCTAGCCCAAAAGCACCAAAATAAAGAGATCTCAACATTTCCGTTTTTGCGGTCAGTCATAGCCAACTCGAGATCCTCACAGTAGCCAAACTGGATCATGGAGCTCTGCCTCATCCGTCATTTCTCCAATTATCCTGTCCTCTGCTCTCCCAAACCCGTTCGAAGATATCATCGTTGAGGTCCGAGTTCGCATCTTTGAGGTCTGAGATCTCTTTTCGCTGTTCCCTGATCTTCTGGTCCTGGCTTTCGATCTTCTCATTCTTCGCTATGATCTCCCCTTCCTGGAATCTGATCCTCTCATTCAGTTCACTGATCTTCTCAGACTGTTCCTCGAGTTCTGGGCCGAGCCCTGTCCCTGTATTAGTGACCCCTAGCTCCAACCTCTCTGCAGAATCAATAAGATATCTGTTAGCGCAGATGGCTTGCACGAGATCCTAATACCATTTAGTCAAGTTTCCAGAAGACCTAGTCTTAAGTTGTAAGGAGATTAGACCTTTTTGTACATACGGTATGTCAACCCGGTTCCATCGCAGGCCACATATTCTATATAGTCGCCGGATGATTCGCTATTGGAGACGTGAGGTACCAGTTCTGCGATTGATTTACTCTGAGCAAAAAGGTTAGTAGATGTAATACAACATTATTGATCAATCAGTATCTTACTTGAGTAGTGTGGGATCTTGTGAGAGCTCCCATTCGGGGGCGGATACCAGCAACGCGAAGGTTGTGTGCGAGCTTGAAATGAGACATTTGTTTGAACATAGTGTAATGCTTTGTAGATGATGTACCGTGGTGGTGTAATAGAAGTGAAAGAAATAAGTAAAAGATGTTAGGCATGGTCGTAAACAATATTTAAACTCGCTAAACTGTCTATTACACAGTCAAGGCTGTCAGGCATGTGATCCCACAAATACGACTGAATTACCGTATTCGTACTATCATACTAAGTTGTCTATAGACCTAGGGTTGCTACTCGGAATGGGGTTGAAGATTGTCATATTATGCTGTGATCACCCACCGCACCAGAACTACGGTTTTGGGTACATTCGGGAGAAAAAGGCCACAAGACATGACTACATATATTTCTTTACCCCAAATCGCGAGTAGGCATTTTCAGTTGTTGCATTGGCTAGTGTAGGAGATTGGTCAGGTCCTAATAATTGTATAATGCCCGTGCACAGTGTACTCTAGTGACAAAAACCGCGAGTGCACCCAAATCTTAAAACCTAAAAATCGAAAAATGTGAAAGCCCTACAACAACCGGGGATTCATAGGCCATGAACCTACTTAAAATCATTATCACTTGTAGAACTGTGTACTCGATGTGAAGACAAAGAGTGATAAAGAAATGGGGAATTGAAACAAACTTGAAAAGACAAGAAGATGTTGTAAAGTAACTTCAATCGCTGTATTTTTTCCCACGTCCCCTTCCTATGTCCTGTCAAAGCGGCGGTCTTATATACTACAAGAACGCAGCCGGAATGGAAGGTACTTGTGTCCTCATCTCAGCTTTTAATTACAAAATGTATATGATGAGGTGAACTACTCGTAATCAGATCCAGAGCTAACCCTCCCGATCATATACACTAGCGCTTCAACTTCCCACTCTGTCCAACACTTGCCAAAGCACATCTCTTTTCTGTCGTCTAGTCGTCCATGTCATACATATAGAACCTTGGTGAAAATTCTAACAGAGGAAACGGTCTGTAGGGGAAGAATATACAGGAAGAAAGTATGAAATGAATACGGAGATGTACCTCGCAAGAGGAAATAAGAACAATGAATTAAATAGCAGTGCTGCGGTGAAATTCTGGAATGCGATTTATCTCCAGCTCATCAAACAGGCCAGGTTTTGCGTCCAAGAGCAGGTAGAGAACAGGCCTTATGGCTGTCTTTTCGGGCAGTGGGTCCAACTAGGAATAGCCTAACGCTTGATCGGTCATTTTGTGGCAGTACAATACAGTTTTTCTATTATACACTTCCTATAAAAGCTATCTTAACGTTTGCTTCATTTGGGGGAAATTGCATGACGCGTTGGGGTCAACCCACTGCCAATTGAGCAAAGGGCGCGGGGTTTACTGGAAGGTCGGAGTAGTGTCTCGGTGGTCAACGGGAAAAGGTATAGCCGACAGCGCATCAAGCTCGGGGCCATAGCTCCACCATAGTGGGTCTCTGCGCCACCCACGACAGGTAACAGTTTCCAAGACCACCAAACACGAGTTGCCCAAAAACACGAGACCTCGCCAAACGCGAGATCCTCAAACCATTCCACAGCTCGCCTGCTGCGCTTCCTACCCGCCACCTCGCTCCCATCAGGAAACGCCGACATTCTCAGCCCGGAGATATCATTGCGAACAATCTCTGTTGAAATTCACGAAGATTCCATACCTGCGCGATAGTCCGAACATCGGTGGGACATGGCCGAGAGGAATTGGGTTTGACAACGGTTGCGGTGTGAACCAAGCCTTCCAATGGGTTGGGCCTTCGTTGGGTTAACCCGGGTCTTTCGTTGGGCTGGGCAGGGTTCATTGGGCTGGGCTCACTCAATAGCTTCCTTGGGCCGGGCCCGGGTCACCCAACGAACCCAATGAATGTTTCACCTCGATTTTTAGCTTTTGATCGTCCACATCTGTTCGTATTGCCGGGGAAACGATAGTCCGAGCACCTTGCTCACTAGAACTACATTACCGGATGAAGTAAGGTCAAAGGCAAATGCTCTCCAAATGAAGATAGTGTGGAAAAAAGCGTACGACTTAGGGTGATTTGAGTGCTCTTGAGCACTCTCGGTATCTTAGTTTTACGGGCGGAAGTTTAGAATATATTTTGGGCGCCCCTTTCAAACACAGAATCTTTCTTCCAACTCTCAACATTCTCCTTTTTTTCTCGGTTTACTTACTCCATTACTTTTACTCCCCTGTGCGGAGTCACATTCAAGAAAGATGAGGTTCCTTCTAATACTGAGAGTTACCTCTCTAGTCCTCCAGCTATACTGCGAACACCAAGTCCATTGCCTAAATTCCTTCGCTCAGAAACCATAGAGTCTGAGCCTGGTACTGGCGATTACTCACAGATTGTTGAGTTAGGCAATGATTGCCTATGCACACCAAATCCCCAGCCTGCTGCGCATCAGGCACAACAAAAAATGAAAAGCCCCCGTCCGGCTTCCTGGGTTTGGGGACCTCCGGAGTCTCCAAACGGAAGGTTGGTTATTGCAGACAATATTGAGTAAGTCATCCACACACCCAACATATACAAGATCCGGGAGTGGGGACTAAATATTTATTTTTTGTGTAATAGATATTGGCAATGTATATATTGTTCCCAGAGGTAGCAAAAGTCTCATGGAACGAGCAATCCCAGAGGAAAATTTCAGACTCCCACCACTCTCTCAATCCAGAGACAATCCAGTCAACTGAGTGTCTCCGTAGTTGGCAATCCTCCTAAACATTTACATTGATGTTGAAGAAAGCACCCCCTTCCCATACCATATACTTTTCTACCCACGATTCAGTCATTCTCATTTCTCATTTTTCATTCCGTATCGCAATTGTTCTGTATTAATATATTCAGATTGATTCTGGTTACTGCACTTCACCGGTGTTCAGCCCAATGGGTTCGTTGGGTTGCTTGGGTCTTTTGTTATGAGATGGAGATAGAGAAAAGTGGAGCGTGGTAGATGAAGAAGGACGAAGAATCTGTGGAGGAAACGAGTATATTCTTTGATCGGATGCGTTCTTTGTTACTTTCTATCTACACCGGAACTGAGGGCTTATATAGACAATACATGAGGGCTTCCAATCTTCTCCTCTCCCGGAGAACCTTCCAGACTTTCGCAGACACCGGGGAGTTTCGGTCTCCCTTCCGCTAAGTACTCCGATTCATCCTTCGCATTAACCTCCGATGGCCCCTGGCCTTATATGCGCATCCATACCTGTTCGTTCCTCCTCTTGATTGAAAACAACTGACAAATGAGACTAATAATAACAGACTAACAAGATAGGGAAGGAACACAGGAAACCTCTCCGTTATGCGGAGAAATTGCCGGTGATTCTTTCAACAGGGTCAACACGGGCTTTCCTTTGTTGGGTTGGGCCGGGTTGGGCTAAACATTCGCTGGGCTTGGGCCGGGTCGGGTCGGCCTTTTTTGAGCCCGGGTTAACCCATTGGAAGGCTTGTTTCAAATTACGATTTGCAAGTCATGATTTCGGTTCAGAGGCCCTCTCAACCACCGTGTGCCAAAAAGGCACTTTGGCGCTAACACCCCTGTGTATTATTTTCATCGTTGTATTCGGAATTGGGGACTCCTACTCCGTAGATTGTGCACTAGTAGGAGCACCAGTCACAAAGGGGGGTTCTGAAAGGGGACAAAAACTAGGCTCTAGTGCTTACCCCGATTGATTATTTTTGTTGGAGATTTCTGATTTTAGGCTGCTCACCACATACTGTACATACTTTCGTTCCTGCATAAGGCGAAACGCATTTGCAATATTGTTAACTAGATGGTTGCTTCGACCGCGTTCCACCGCAGTTAGCTTCTGACGCTCCAATGCCACCACCCTGGATACCTGATGCGACACCATCAAACACCGATCGATTGACAATGAAACATGAACACAGTCAATAACGGAACATCTACCGTACACTCGGCCATCATCTCGATCCGAGGCATCTGGCATACCTGTACCCTGGGCTAGGGAGCTCTCCCCTCGGAAGTGTTTTGGCAAACTGGAACAGAAGGACGACCTGGAAATGGAAAGTGGGAGAAGAATCAGGCATGCGCAGGAAGTGTGCCGGGGAACAAAGTTCCCTGTTGATAAGGATATAAGGCGGGCCTGTTCTTCCCTTTGTTCATTTAGTAGTTTATTTCACTCATCGCATCTTTCTCTCACGGTTTTACGGTCATCTCTTGTTTCGTCAAAGTCATTATTCTTATTTTCTGGGCCGTATATCGATCGTATGTGAGCGCTAAAGAGAAGAATAAAGTTTATGAGAGACAGACAATGTTCGGTGACTTCTATTCCAACAATTGAGCGTGAAGAGAACTTCTTAAGTACAACCCATAGTGACTACAGGATCATACGATTTCCTTCTCTTCTCACGCCATTGTCTTACCCCTCATTCCCCTCTTTGCTTCCCCGCTTTGCTATGTCTACTACCCCGCTCTGCCACATATGTTGCCCCGCTCTGCTACGTGTCCTACCCCGCTTTGCGCATGCTTCACCGACTTCCAGACCGAGCGGCCAATTCTCCGTATTTCTTCTAACATCTTCTTTCTTCTGGCGTGGGGGTTGAGTGAGGTGAGAAATCCGGGGTGGGCGCCGGTGATTCACAATAATTATTTCTTGCACACGATCTCTTCATTCTTTGTTGCTCTCTGATATGTTTTGTCTATCACCGTTTTTCGTATCAATAAATGTTTTGTGCCGTTCGGTAACTTAGGATTGGATCCACTGCGCCTAACCACCCAATAATTGTTCTAAACCCCATGTTAACAAAAGAAAGACAAAGATCACAACTTCCATAGCTCATCGCATCCGGGCATCCCCCGCATTTATACTTCTTCCCAGCTCCTTTTTGCACACGATTATCCGAGCACCCCACGCCCCCTAGCGCCGCACTGATCAAATGGGCTGTACCGAAGGAACGCGCATATCCGAAGCCTTCGTCCATTTTAGACTTGGACGGCCAAACGATAATATGGCGACAACGAAACGAAACGGTAAACGCCAAAGTGCTCATGCCTAAACGATCTCACTCCGGAGTGAGGAAAAACTCTTCACTAACTTGACAACAACCACAGTCTCTCACCCAACTCCACCATGCTCGATGCTCAACCCTCTAACTAACTATGGGCGATCAAAGGAGTATATATCAATCACGAAGACATCATATCCATCCATGAGGCACCACACTACCCCATGTGAGTCTCTCCTTCCCCTGCGAACACTCCCGGCTAACTAAAAGGAAAACAAACACTTTTCCCATCCCCTGGCTTCCAGCTCTTTTACGCTGGCCTTACAGTGCTTCCGCTTTTCTCTCGGCTTTTTTCCCGGTTTTCCCGAAAGCCGCACGATCCCAAAACTATCACGCATTCCTGCATTCGCAATGCTTTCCCGAACGTATAAACCAAACGCTCAAAGCCGAAGCCATATGCCCAAATCCTCAGCCCATATCCAAAGCCACAAACAAGCGTGCTCCCGGAAGCTATCTGAACAAAGCAAGTATCGTGAGAGTATGGCGAGCAGCACTATTTTCAACAGTCCAAACCAGAAGTGGATGGGCAGAAAGTGATATTGTGCTGGCGCGCGATATCTCTAACATGCCCCCAGCATCGAAAACTTCCAACCGAGGTGACTGTATGAAAGTAAGCCTGATTTCTTTACGATTCTAAAATAGGGACCATTGTTTCTTTGAAAAACATGAATATATTCTGTATCAGTACCACTATAATAGTATCATGCACTCTTTTTATACAGACTGGTCTGGGGCCGGTCCCAGACATGACTAGACCAATTGAGCTGGGCTAGTCAAGTCATTAACATCAAAGAGGACCGACTAAGCGGTCATGTCCTCAAGACCAGACCAGTCGGACTATTCGGAACCCTGGTCGGTAGCGACAACCTGTGGTTAAAACCTATGATCGGAGCCGTCGATTCATCGATTGTCTCTCCACTGTCCTGCATTTGTTCTTGTTTCGTTTTGTTTCACTAACAATGTCGGACAAACTCTTGTTACAGACTAAAGGAGCATGTATCGTGTGGAGGAAAGGTTTTCTAGTCGTTTTCATCGCCCATAGTTCACAGTGGATAAAAGCAGGATCTTTTTCCTATTGTATTACTAGTTCATCAGTCTTTTCGTCGTTCACGTCTTTACGTTCTTTGTTCTTTCCTCTATAGTCAATATATCTACATTCGCTCCCTCATAACAAATCAATACTGTGCTCCTGGCAAAAAATACCTGAGGGACTAACCTCAAAAATTCCACAATATAAATGCTGCCAGCCGTGAGAAAAAGTGGAGTTCACATTGGCCTTTCGGCAACTACAGCAGCCAACTAACTTGCGCCTTCTAAAGTGAGAATGATTGTGCCCATACCTATGAAACTTATTAAAAGATATGTTTACATACTGTCCAATGTCGTCAACTCATATCTTCTATTGGGAAACGGCATTTTGTCGCTAAGGGGCAATTGGTTGGGAAGGTACCGGTAGAGGTGTTACTATACCTCGCTAAATGCCAAAGTATAAAGTGGAACTTCACCTTTTCCCACGACTGATGCCAATAGCGACACGAGTGATCGCAAGGTGGGGGGGATGATGGGAAAATAGGGCGACCGGAGTTGCAGCTCTGGAAGCACAGAGCTATTGTGAACGGTGCTTGATAGTACAGTGTAGTGAAGTGAAAACTTCTTTCCCGGTGTGCGTTGCTAGTTCCTCCAGTGGAACGCATAATAACTTTCGTTGTCAGTGCCAAGAATACTTCCACGTGCCGCTATTCTGCTAGTGCTCTCACCAAATATTCTGCTCAAGAAAGTAACTTATTCTTCGCAAAGACATGTGAATATTTTGGGCTGGAGTAGCCGCTACAAAGTGCAGGGCACACCCGGGTGTAACCCTACAGCTATCACAATACCGACGGTCACGGTCTCACCTAAATTTGCCCCCTCTGATGCGCTTAACCCACATTGGCCGCAGCAGGCAGCTCTCCAACGTTAAGCATTGCCTGGCCCTGGCCAAACTCTGGACAGCGAAGGGTGCGGAATGATATACTTTACAAAAGAGCGGAATGTCTAGATGTGCCCAATATCTCGGGGCCTCTTGCCCATCGCAATGCTCGAAGACGACGAGAAACTCACCACTACAACCCTGCACAAACCTGGTGGTCAAGAATTATCCGTAACTTAAGACATTAACTTACCCCTCATAATTGCACTTACGGTCAGAAATCAGACAATGGGCCATGTTTCGGAACAGTGCTGTCCATCTCTCTTGGAGGTAAGACCGGACGGACTGCACGTGGTGGTCTTTTCTTCTGCGAGTCCATGGACAGACTAGGGAAGGTGGAGTTAGGACCGGGCCCTCTCCTTCTGGTAGGGCCCTGTGATGTTTTCCTGATGCATCTCTTTGGCTGGTGTGCTCTGGGACTTCATGTTCATGATTTGATCCCCCTCCTAGTTTATGATCATGCGTGTCATGTGCGATTTGCATAAATTAATAAGGAAGGAAGAATACATCCTTAAGAAATAAAAAAGCCTAAGGTGTTTGCCAAATTAGCACTCAAAAACCAGCGTCTTCAAGGCTGTGAGCATACCCTCTTTAGATAGAACACTAGGAGTATAGTCACCCAAATGTTCTAACATTTGTTGCTGATATCAGGATCAGAGTGAGTGGCAACTAAGTTTCCCGGTAAGACTTCTGGAGAATCCCAGGCAGTGTGCTGCAAGTCGACTTCTTTTACATTTGTTCTTTCGCTTTGCTGCAACATCTCGGAGCCTATGGTTAAAGTGAAAGACTTCTGGAAGTATTTCAATGAAAAAATAAGGATTATAGCAGAATGATTGGTTCAGTGTCTTAATACTTGGAGCACTTGATGATTTATCTCCCTCCCCCCACCCCATTCCACAGGTATATCGTTTATTGTTTTCGGTTATAAAGTATCACCATATGACTCATAGTTTGAGTGCAGCGGCTGGCCGTCCTCCTCTTTTTTTTTCGCATGTGCCCAGCCATCCTTCCTAATACCTCCCGTTTATCGCCTCTCCCCTCTGTGATCCCCCATACCCTGCAGTCCTTACCTAAACCATATCATCCGCGGATACCCCCTATAATCGCCATCTCAATCCCGACCATCCTACCAGCCCCCCCCTGCCCTCAGCCTAAGCAGGCGCTTTCCCGTTTCTCTCTTATATCATACTTATAAAGGCCTATAGTGTAGGGGCCATGCGTCGCAGCCTAGCCCCCCAGTGCGAGTAATTTGCCCGATACAGGACGCGGGCTCGCGCCCCCGCCCCGTCTTCTTGAAATTACCCCTGCCCCCCTTGTAGGGCCCCTGGACTGTGCGGAATACTGCAATGCGTGATTATGTGTGCTGGGTTCAGAATTGTCGAGGTTTACGAGAACTAAAGTGACCGCCCCTCACCAAGAGGACTTCTTTTACCTTGTTTTGAGGGTAAACTATATCTCCACTATGGGCCAGTATATAAACCCCCACCGAACATCTTGCAGTCGCTTTCTCCTTCACAGGTATCATACAACAACCGTTTCCAACACTTCAACAAACCTTGAAAAAGTATTACACTATTATCAATCAAAATGAATCCACTCACCAAAGCAGTGGTCAAACAAATATCCGCTCACAAACTCACAAACAAACTAGTCGTCAATGGAATTGGCTGTGGTATTGGGCTCCATCGCAGGTTTCATACAACTCAGGCAAGATATCTTGGGATTTCCAATGCTGAATTACTTCTACTAACCAGCTTTCTCAGAGGAAAACACTTTACGAAAATATGTCATCCCGGTTCGCGGGAAACAACAAACCTCGCCAGAACAATCTACCTTATACGACCCGAATGGCGTTTTCCAGCATGAATACCCAGCGTATGAATCGCTCTCCTGCGGTCGAAAGTGTATGTTCTCAAGAAGGGCTGAGAATAGGTTGTTGAACAATAATACTAAAATCTATCAGGATCTCGTAAATTACGCTAATCGACTTAGTTTGTCCTTCGTTTATCCTTAATTAGGTTGGAGACTAAGATAAATTTAGGGTTCGCAGAAATGGAACGTAAAATGCGGGAAGAGGCTCAGAAGGTAAGGGCTGGATTTTTGAGCATGAGTAAATCTACTAATATGCAATAAGGCCGAAGAAAGGCTTGAATTTGTAGCTTTCGTTATTTTTTTATTGTACCTGGACCTGGTATAATGTGACCCCCTTTACAATTTACGTTATTTATTACTGACATTTGACAAAGGTTGTATTCGGCCTCTGGTATGGCCTGCATCTTATGGATCGTCCCTGCGAGGACGAGAGGAACAATTAGTTTTGCTTTTCTAGGCATTTTTTCTGCGAGAAAACCTAATGGGGTTGCCAGAATGGTTTATCGAATCCAATACTGTTAGCTCTGTTAGCTCTACGATATGTTGGGATGCGGCTACCTACTTAGGTCCTGTCTTTGGGATAGTGTAGTGCATGTCCATGTTTGCGATTAGGTCTATCATTGGCTGTGCGGGAGTGGGCTTGGCATTGGTGTTTCTCCTTAAATAGTCTTCTCTCTTGTATACTCGTATCTAGTCTATAACGAACATCTCACCTCACATACGATATAGCATCCCTTCGTTCGTACTCCAAATTTCACGGAAGATTAGTCGCGTAGTGTTGCCGTAGCGCAGACAGCGACGCATGATTAACCATTCTTGCAACATACTAGCGAACACACCATGCCATAAAAGAGGGACTAAACAATCAAACAAAACCCAAAATAAATAAGGAATTAAACGTCAGAGGCACCTATTCTTGAGTTATCCCTTGAGTTGGCACTAACTTACTTTCGTAGTTGTGATAGGAAATACCTTGCTCCCTGCAAGTAGTGTATTGCTCAGAATACCACAATATGGGTGCTACTCAGTATGGCCATGATATAAGCATGAAATTCCACGTATATTTTCTCCCGACTATCTGAGTAAGTTAGTGCTGCACATTCTGATTTCGTCACCTCCCCTTTTTCTCCCCCTCCATCACTCTTAGTAATCTTTCCCAGTCACCATTCCGCTTATAGCTAACACCCGAGTTAAGTGCAGCACTCGCTTTCTTTTCGTGAATACGAAAGAAGGGATACAAGCAACAATGACTCAGCTTTCATGTCATGTTACGCCGGATGACGGGCGCATGAGTTTTCGGCTGTGAATCAGCCGACACATACAAAAGATCCATACCCCAAATACCGAATTTGAGGATACAGGAAATGGTGCTATAACGGAAGGGGATAAAGAGGCGAGCTCGGCCAGCGCTAGATAGTGCTCAAGTACTACTAGCTTGTTTGGGTAATTGTGATAGGAAAAATATTATTTCAGAAGTGTTACGGTTCAACATTGACTCCATTAGCTTATGTTTTCTAGCCTATCTGCAATTAACTTTTACGAAATGATAGTTAGTCACGATCTTGGCTTTGGGAGGTTTCGCAGTTCTGCAGGGGTGGCTGTTGCCTCGGCTTGGGGGACAGGGGCTTCTATGTAAGTCAGGTTTTGTCTTCTCTCCAGCTTTCCTAACGTGATTTATGGGGAACCCGATCAGGACCGGGATCCCGATCACCCATAGCAACCACTGCAAAATCAAACTTCCATCCCATTATCTCAATGAATAATAGAGATACTACTTTGAAAATCTAGTTACAAGTACTTTAAAA
>Ga0307513_10001662_pt1 | contig 31804 bp, 24 predicted proteins | sample 15_EM_MG_FD_202174 | JGI IMG/M metagenome (GOLD analysis project Ga0307513, IMG submission 202174) | Populus trichocarpa ectomycorrhiza microbial communities from riparian zone in the Pacific Northwest, United States - 15_EM | ecosystem: Host-associated > Plants > Roots > Unclassified | place... | reverse complement strand
AGGGATAGATTTATGTGCTCCCCGAGGGGGTATGAGGTAAGTGTGCCCTAGGTAGTAAGCCTGGCCACAACTAATGCGTATGAACATGACCCAGCAAATAACGAATCCATTCCTCGCGCCCCAGATACCCCAGGCAATATTGGGAAAGTACTTCATGGGCAAGAAAATGTTTGGGATTTCCAAACCTGATTTTCTTGGTCGCATCAATGGCATCATGGTTTGCTTAACCTGTGCTATACTGTGCCATACTCTGCGAGCATGGCAAATGGGGGTGCATCTTGAAACATTCGACTTCAAGCCGGAGGCCTTAGCACGTGAGCCTGACCCCGAACCCCGTGTCCTCTCGTTCCGGCTCTGATGCTAACATGACGTTGAGCTTGGAAGATCCTTTTGGCTGCCAGCGCCAGACGTGGGCCTCTTGCCCAGACTGGGTACAGACTATGATTCTCAAGAACATTCGCGAGACCATCAAATCCAAGATGCAGCAGGAGCCTAGGGTCCGGGAAGATCGCCGTGAAGGGTTTACTGACGATTGGGCTGCAGTCGCTGCAGAGGTACAGAGGCAGATTTCGAGTTGGGCCCCCTTACGCGCAACTCCACAAATTCAGAGTCAAACTCCCGGCAACCTGGGAATTGGGGCCCTGGCGGCCCCCCCGGGTAACCAATTCGATTCACAAGAAACTGTCACGTCCTTCGATTTCAGCCAGACGGCCCGACTCACCCCCACACGCGCGACTCCACGGATTCAGAGTCAAACTCCCAGCAACCTGGGAATCGGGGCCCTGGTGGCCCCCCCGGGTAACCAATTCGATTCACAAGAACCAGTCTCGTCTTTCGCTTTCAGCCAGACAGCAACGCGACTCCTGAGCTTTCTCGATTCCGATCCACAGACCCCGGACGGCTCAGAGGAGGTGGCCATGGGGCTAACTTTGGACAATACCGTGACTCCTAATACTTTGCGACAACTCGCGCTCAGCATTGAACATCTAGAGTCGCAAGAGGAGGCTGCTGTGCATAGCGAGCCGTCGGATATAGAGCAGGGGCAAGGTGGGAGTAATGATGCTGGCAGTTAGGAGATTGAGAAAGTCTAGCATAGCTGTAATAAATATTTGGATGCGGTCATCGCTCTCACATGTGGGAAGGGTACCCGGAGGAGCTTAGTATTAATATGAGGACATCAAGCAAAATCAAGGATTCAGAGTAGAATTAGTGACACGCGATCAGGATACGGTAAAACTCATGGTGTCAACGTTAGGAAAAGCCTCTAGGCGTAGGACCAGGATAGCATTAGACTTAGTTCACGATGCGTCAGAGATCACAAGGCGACGTCGGATCGAGTAACGATTGGATCAGGACGTGGCATGTATAGGGGGTACGATCAGGAAGAACCGACCAGACGCCAGGAAGAGAGAGATCAGGATCGTGGGATCCGGACGAGGGAGGCAGGAGAAGAAACAATCGGGACGAGAGGTGGTAAGATCCACGAGCCCTGACCTTCGGTGAGAAGGAACCGGCATCTGGGCGCGAGAGTCGTAGATCAGACGTTGTCAGGGCGGGAGAGTTGTAGATCAGGCGACGTCTGGACGAGAGAGTCCTGGATGAGGCGGCGTCAGGACGGAGTAGCCGAGCACCAGACGCAGTCTGGACGCACAGGACGTAGGGGTCCGAGTCCGGATGGCGTCAGGACGGATGGCACCAAGTAACGCAAAGTCAGGACGCAACGTCGATCCGACGTTGCATCCTGATTCGCGATTAGCGTTCCGGCGTCACGTGCGTCAGACGCACGGAACGCACGGAACGCAAGGCATTATTTTTGCTGATGTAGCGTTGTCGCGGTTTCTGTGCCTATAGTCCACCGTACCAACCCCCTCTCCTGGTTTGACAAGTTTTTGCCAAAATATTGGTCTGATCTACGCAGTGAAATGTGTTTTCTCATAACATACTCTTATGTAGGGGTTATATTTTGTGGGCAGCTGCAGTGCTGAGTATGCAAAACATCAGTCCTATTTGTGGCATGCTGACTAAGAAGCTCACATCACAGAAGAAGCTTTTGAATGCCTTGATCAACTCAGCAAAGTATTTTTAAAAATTGTAAGACCTAGATTTAGCTTTGTTTGCTTGAACAGTCACATGCTCTTCCAGGATACAAAGTGTTTCAGTGTGCACTAGAGAAGTTAGCTTAATATTTAAAACTCCTAAAAACCAATTAAAATTATTCTCTCTGTCAGGCCGGCAATCTCTGAATTGTGAGTCTGATTAGCCCATTTTAACTAGGATTCACAATCCTGTTACCAACCTAGCCAACCAAACCTATTTTCAGGTAACAGCTGGATCTCCCCTTGTAATCCAGTAATGGATTTCACACGGTCAAATTGTTTGGGTATGGAATCGCAAAGCTAACTCATATATCTTTCATAAATCCGATGAGTGTAGACAATATCGTTGTCCAACGATATAGTCAGTCTTTCACTCTCATCACATAGCAGTACATCAACTGAAGCATCACTCCTGTTTACAGCACCGCTGACCTCTTCAATGATATCAAGGTTGGACTGTACAGGATTCGATAACTTTTCACAGGCAAAGCTGCTACTGAATCTCCACTGAACCCTTCTGATGTCCTGTTTTTTATATTTCAATATGGCGACTCTGTCATCTATCTAAGAGATCTTTCCACATTTTTGCAAACTTTCTTGCTTGAGAGAAACAACCTCTTTGGTTTTCAGATCATCATTTTTCTTCAAGACAAAAGCCCTTCTGCAATTATATGAAGAGGCTGTCTCATATCTGCAAGATTCACCCCAAGCATATTCCCAATTCAAATTTCACACCTTTCCTCCTAAACGCTCAGATCACCCTCTTCTAATGCCTTGACTCACGCAGTTTTGGCTGCTCTCTTCATGATGCGTAATCTTAGATTGGGTGACAAGAATTGCATCAACTGTATCCACCTTCTTAAATTCTTTGAGGGACCAGATCAGATCTCGAATTTTTCCCTCATTGCTGATCCTACCGGCTTTGCATTGAGCCTGGAGAAGCTCTTTCCCTGTAGGCCTGATTGATAGTCAGCAGTTTGTTAATAGGGTTCAACGTTGAGGAATATTCCTAGTGGTGGAACCTGATAGTTGTGTGCAATATTCCTACAGATTGCATATAATGCTTGTATGAAAGATTTGTATCAACAGCTGATGATGATGGAGGTGAGGAATATTGGTTTCATGAGGGTTGTTGTGAGTGCTGCTGGTGGCTGGGTTATGTTTTTTGTGTGCTTTAAGTTGAGATTAGGTAATGATAAACAAGAGAGCAATGCCAAGCCCTTCCCTAGCCCCAACCCATCATTCTGTTCCACCATGGCAAAGGCGCCCCTTGTGAATGATTTTGTTCTGGCACGACCCCATGACCACTAACCTAGAGGGTTAAATGGTGTCAGCACCATGGAACTGGACCTTTTGACTACGATAATAACATGTCATTCAAGACTATTTCGAGCAGGGAAAGCTAATAGCCATAGGAGATATGGATGAAGAAGGGGGCGGATAGATGAGTCATCTCTGATGAAGGGTGGGGGATATGTCCATTCATATATACACCACTATAATAGCCTACAATCCTTATACAATCTCCCCTTACAGCCCACATTTTCTGGGCCAGCGAAATTAAAGTGAGCATGGTTAAACCGTGCACTACCTCTGATACCAAGAGTACAGCTTCCCACACAATGCATCTGCACCAGTTCCTCTAACAAACAGGATGAAAAGAGAAAATCAAACACCTCATTGCGCACCATTCCACCTCTATTCACTCGCCCAAGCACACCTTATCAGCGAATACACTCCACACCACTCTATTCCATCTCAACCTGCTGCATAACTTAAGCACATACCAATCTCAGAAGGCTGTCCCGAGACCACGACTTGCTTCGTGAGCCACTCTTGCAACTGTAAGCTTCAGGCAAACATCTCGGCTATACTAGCTGACTTGGCGACACCTAGAACCTTGCCGCGGGGAATGTAGCCGATATGCATCCTCCTGATGAAAGGGGCCAGGTCCTATCCGCAGATCGAGAATGTTACAACGTCTTTTACTACCACCATTAGGGTTTAGATCGCAGGTGGGTAGGCAAGAGCGGAGTGGTGAGCACCCATTTCGTCATGGCCCTCCTAGAAAACAACGTTATTGACAATTAGCTTAAGAGTCTCTTCGTAGCATTTCGTCGAGTATTGCATCGCTTTCGCAAATCGGGACGGTGTCTCTATAAGGCCCTCGCTGTTGGGATTTCGCCGACACATTCCAGTATAGTCCTAATGCTATACACACCCTATCAAGCCATTAGGTATACCTCTGTCCCCTCGAGCTTCAATTGATAGGGAAACTCAGGCTCTGGACAACTTCTCATCTCTGTTAAAATATTCACGAAGGTTCCATATCTCCGACAATGTTACAACACCGGAAGTTAGGATAAGGAGAGTTTTTGTTTGGCGAGTGTTGGGAAATATGGAAGTTGAAGCAACCGTGTGTATGAGCAAGCGGTTAGGTGCATCGGAGATGTTTCGGGAAGATTCACGAATGAGACTAGGGGTACTAAAGGGTTGGGGCTAGTGTTAGCTAGAAGATGGAAGAAACGACTGTCACACTTTGATAATAGCAAAACAGGAGAAGGTATCAGGAAAGTTAGGAAAGGAGCGTTCAGGAAAAGTTTGTAAGTAGTTGAAACGAGCGAAGGGATTGACGGACGAAATCTGTAGGAAAGTTGAGGGTGTGGTTTGGAAAGCAAGAGACGGTGATGGAAGAACAGAGTTGGGTGATGGCGAAGAAGTGTGTTTCTAGGGAGAGAGTTTTGTGTATATATAGGACGCTGCTGGCAGCACAGAAAGAATGAGGATCGCAAGACTCTCTACCGAACATAGCCTATTTTGAAGAATGCGGAGTGGGTGATCCGCCAACGGAATGCCGGGGACGATTCGAAGCGTTCGAGGGAGGATCATGTGATCTGAATTATGGGAATAAACATAATAACGGGGGAGTAACCGCAAAATGGGAGGATAGGTTTAAAGAGTAGAGAAGGAGTTTAAGAGGGGGGGCGTTAATCAGGGTGGTCTTTGTATTTCGTTCTATTTCTTACATCTTTTATAGCAGGCTATACTCACGTTCGAGTCCACGACCGGCCAGGCAGGGCAACTTGAACACAGAAGCTCTACCTCTACCCTATGCATTCATGCCGACAATGGGCAGGTGCTGAGTTACTGGTGATACCTAGTGATATGCTGTGGCAGCGACATATTCCCAGCCGCCTGCTTTCCTCCCTGACTGACTTGTGCTATCACGAGGGGAACTGCCTAAATATAGTGCAGGTGAAGGGAATCTCTGTGCCATGAAGGAAACTTTGGTCCTGCTCTCGCCGCAGGACATCTTTTGTCCGGACAGGCGGCTGGATGCTGAATGGTGTAATGGGCCTCTATGGGTGTGCGGAGTCAAGCCGGAGCATACCGGGAGTTACAATACCGGTATAGTCCTTGGATATGCCGATCATTTGATTCTCCTCTTTCACCTCAAACTTTCCACTCTTTTTAAGATTGTTTTCATCTTTGCGGTGATCATTCCTCAAATGATGAAAATGAGTATTCTATATGGGAGAAATTGCTAGGAAGCGGTAAAGGGTTGATTTCTTTTGCCTCTACGATCGTACAGTCATGCCCCCTAGGAGAGCCAAACTATGAACAATAGTTTTCCTTCCTTTACCCGCATATACTGCAACAACCCCAGCCACCCGACAATAGCTAGCCTAAGGATGAGTGCAAAGAAAGAAAATGAAGCAAGAAAAACCCCCCATTGCAAGATATTTGTTATTAGCCCATCTAGTTAATATTCCCCTACGTGGGGCTATTTTCACTTGCAAGCCGTATGTTGCGATCCCGCCAGGTCTCCGGTAAGTGATTTCGTGGCTAGTGTCATTAAACCGGCAGCTATAGGGTCTCTAACCCTCTCAACCTAGTAGTTATCTCCAAATTGAACCTTTCCTGCCCATATGGACCAGCCAGGATCTCCCCCGCAATATCATGCCCCTGTGGGAAGTCGTGCTCGAAGATAGGTTCCCCTGCTGCTCTGACATTCGCGAGGATCGATTGGCGGAAATGCCATCTTAAAAGTTGGTCGGAAACACGGTGGGGATCGTCCGGGTTGCGACATACGGGATCGAGAGTTCTGCCGTCTAACCCGCGAATATCGAGATCGAAAGTAACAATTTTGTAATTGTCGTCAGGGTTCACGGTGATAAGGTACAGATCAAATCTAGTGCGTATGCCTGCGTCAAGAAGAAACCCATTTTGACATGATTCGATATGCACAGTCCCAAGAGTATCCTCCATTTCTTTAATCCATTGGTAATAATCGCGCCGAGTCCAAAGAATTTCATGCCCAAGAGGGAAGATATGGGCAGCTCGGAATTCACACCACATACCGGCCTCGATGTGGCGTTCGTGATTTATCAATCCCGAAATAACGCATCTCCGGTCGCGATTACGCACTTCATCACGGAATCTATCATCTCTACCAGTGATCTCTTGAGAAATCACGCGGGGTATCCAAGGCTCATCACTGACTTGGATGGTGGCTGGCAAAAATTAGCAACGGGCCCGCCTAGTAAATGGGGGAAATATAGCGCATACTGTCACAATAAATATCGTATACTCCTTTTTTGAGAGGTATGTCTGTTCTGGATACGATATAGCCTGATAGCCTCTCTTGAACACGTATAGGATTCCCCTCAACGACAAGTAAGATTCCAAGGATGTCCAGAAAGGTTGCCTCGGTGATTGACCCATTTTGGACAAACCCTCCTAGTACCTCGTCAGGTTTGGTAGCATCATGAAAATGGACATTGCGCAGGAGAGAGCGATTTAGAGACATCGTCGGTGTTGGTGATTGTCGTAAATGCGATCTAGTAAACCCACTTGTTGGGTGAAGGCGTGAGCAATCCCTCAAATGTTTCTTTTAGGGGAGGCGTGGTGGTAAAAAATACAACTGAGGTGTGGGAAGATAAGAAATACCGATGGTGATACTATACTCTAAGAGGTAGAGCCCTAGAGGTGATAGCGACACTCTGATGGTAGCTTGCTCACAACCCAATGATGACTTGGGTAGCGTAGGTAGCGGCGCGAAGCTCAGGAGAAAAGCACTTCGGTGGTGGTTGTGGTATGTGACGATAACGATGTGTATAGTATAACCAATGTACAATACAACACAGGGAGCTCTTAAATACAGAAGAGAGCTCACAAACACACAAAACAGGAAAAACCCACAAGTGGCAGTCACAACCCTAAACCGGTCGTACCCCAAACCAGCCCCACGTGAAACCACCCGCTAATAGCCCGGATAACCTCCGGCCAAGAAAAATCATTATCGATGTCATAATATTATCCTACAAGTTTATCCAAGGCAGTGAGGTATGATGGTTTACCATCGTTTGAGCATGTCACGGTAATCCCGAAGGGAAGTCTTCCGGCTAAGTGTTCAGACGAGGTGCCCTTGGTGTTTGTAACACGAACTCGAGGATTCGTCTGCGCTATATAGCCTATAACTTTACACCCTAATCTTCCAATCAAACAACCCACCAAACCACACATAATACTAGTGAGTAGCATGGAAAGAATAGCTGAAGAATACAGCGACGCAGAGTTACTAAATTGAACCTCACAAAAATCCCGGATTTCTCAAACAAGCCAGGAATTGCTCCTTGCGTTGCGTATATCAGGTATGACAAAGTGAGCGGTTGGTGGTTGGTTGTTCCGTTATTTCCTAGGCAGCGTTGAACCAAACTGGGTTTGGGTATCCAATCTCACCCTCACAGTTATTGTACGTTGACTCTACATGTTAGCTGACTGGGGTGGGGGGGGATTTTGTGACTATGAACCAAATTGACGAAGCAAGACTTTTTCCTTTCCCAGACACCTATTCTCTCCATGCTTGCTAACCCTGTTCTATTAGAGAGGCTTTGGATGGAGTACCGTAAAAATTCGAAAACAAGGCCTGTGTGCTCTGTCGTTGAAATTTCCCCCTCTCGGATAGCGGTAGGACAGTGGCAGACTCGCAGCAAACTCACGCCTTGCGGGGGCGCAAAAAAGAAATATACACAGTGCTTGACTACGAGAGGCAAATTGCAGCGATATAGCACACCGGGCTTGTATTCGAATTTTTACGGTACCTCCGAGTAGATTGCCCTTACTCAAGTAGTTGAACCAGGGGTGGCGGATGGATGAGTCATCCATGTTGAAAGGAGGGATCTGTCCATTCATATATACGCCCCTATAATAGCTACAATCCTTATACTATCTCCCCTTACAGCCCACATGTTCTGAACCAGCGAAATTAAAGTGAGCATGATTAAACCGTGCACTGCCCGTGATACCAAGAGTACAGCTTCCCACAACGCATTGACACCAGCACCTCTAACAAACAGGATGAAAAGAGAAAATCAAACACCCGCTCTCGCACTATTCAACGCCTATTCACTCGCACAAGCACACCTTATCAGCGAATGCACTCCACACCACTCTATTCCATCTCAACCCCCTGCCTGACTTAAGCACATACCAATCTCAGAAGCACTTCCCTGGTTAGCCACTGTCTTCATGAGGCGCTCTTGCAGCTGTAAGCTTTGGGTATACACCCCGGCTATACGAGCGAACTTGGCGACACCTTGGACATTGCCGCAGAGAATGTAGCCGATGTGCATCCTCCCGGTGAAAGGGTCCAGGTCCTGTTCCCATATAGAGAATATTTCAATGTCTTTCACTAGCCCAACTAGGGGCTTGCTCGGCGGTGGGTAGGTAGATGAGGAGTGGTGAGCACCCATTTCGTCATGGTCCTCTTGGAAAACAGCGTTATTGACAATTAACTTAAGATTCTCTTCGTAGCCTTTCGTGAAGTATAGCATCACTTTTGCATATCGGGAGTGTGTTTCTATAAAACCCTCGTGGTCCCCGTCTTCGCCGATACATTCCAGAATAGTCCTGATCCTATACACACCCCATCAAGACATTAGGTATCGCTCTTTCCCCTCGCCCTTCAATTGATAGGGAAACTCACGCTCCAGACAACTTCGCAAGTCTAGCTTCTGCACCAACTGGCGTAGCTTCCAACCTCTCATTTGTGCCCGAGCCTGCATCTCTCCATTAGCTCACACTCTGAGCCTCCGCCAGTCCATCCGCTTGGGCGGAAAACATGCTCGGCCACGACGGCCCGTCATAATCAATAAACTGCTGCCTCGAAGCCTCCAACTCTGCGCAGGGGTGTGCATCGCCGAGGGCCTCAGAGATGGGCGTCCTCCTCCACTGATTCGTGATAGATTCGGTCGGCACGAGATCGTTTGCCGGACCTCCATTCTCACAGATCCGGAGCACATAGTGATCGATTTGATTGGTTAGCTGGTCGGTGTTCATCAGTGGGGGTTTTTTAATTATGATAATGATGATCTAGTATGCCGGGAAATCGTGAAGCTGAGTGGGACGGCATCTGTCTGAGGATGTGGGGTGGGAGATTCCTGGTTTCCGATCTCTTTTTTTTTCCCATTCCCCAGCTTTTCGCAGTCCGCCACCCATAAGCTTATCCCCTCATAGACTATCTCTAGTTATAGCAACAGGACCGCTGTTATGTAATTAGGGCCTGTGTTGTGGATCTCTCCTACTCTACAATCCACAGTTTTCCTAATCCCTGCGATCTGTGGAAAAACAATATAATCATAACAATATCTCACGTTGATACTTGTACATACCTCTTATAAGTTGTTTTCCCCCGCGCGGTGAATAGAACAAGCATTTGGGTTTTCCCGGTTGTTTCGCACTCTTGAGCACTTTGGCTCACTCGGCCGGCGCCAGGCTGAACATTTCAGAGGTCCCAGCTCCCCAAGGGTCCGCAGAATCCCCACCCGTAGCCGCGTACCCAGAGTAGTCGTTTGACCCCGCCCCCACTCTCAGGAGTAGAGGGGCCAGCCGGTAACGGGTTACAAGAAGTGGCGCGGGAATTGCGTCTGTACAGGTCAAGGGGCTATGGGCATGTAATGTGTCCTAGCTAAACGTTGGAACTGACTACGCTGCCCAGAATGTTGTCGCAGAGGTTTTTCGTGAACATCGGAGATTAATTTAGAGAAATCTATCATTCCTCTTGCAGAAGAGTTTCCCGAGGGTCCTCGTACCTTTTTCCTCCGAGAATTCAACTATGGTAAGCCTTTGCAAGCGGTTAAACATTATTCCAATATCGGGGATATCTACTATGGTGGGTAGTTATGCTTCGGGTAGGTGCATGAGATGGATGCTAACAGTGTATAGGAAAGGCCCTAGCCGAATCTTGGTAAAGATATTTTTATAAAAACCGCGCAGTTTACCCGTCACACACCGTCATATGCCCTTTCCCGCCTGCTTAAACTTAATCTGCTCGTTTTTTGCACGACTACATCAAGTTCTACAGCAGGCCCTGACAATAACTCCCTCAACCCACGACCACACTGGAAATTCGTGGCTAAGAAACTCAAAAGTCTCGGGGTACTCTTGAAGCGGATATAAGGAAATGGGAGTTCTCGCAAAGGGCGATCGACATTAACAAAGGGTGCATCACCAAATTCCCCGTATTATTCAAGAAGATTCATAGAAACTAAGGAAATCTTTATTCAGAAACAGACTTTCGCAACCCATTTGAGAGCAGTGTTCAGGTTAATGAAATCCAGGATTGATCCCAAAGCATTCAGAGCAGAACCTACGAGAAGGAGCCATTGGAGGCCCATCAGCTTGATGGTGGCCATGTCAGTGAGAGATTGAGCCAGCTGCGGATCAATAATTGCAAAAATCGGAAGACCCGAAGCCTATGAGTACCAAGGGCCTTCCCTGCAAACCACTTCTAAATCCCAGTGACCCGGAGCGCAGATTACACCATCGGTGGTTCAACATGGGTGATCTACTCGTCTTCATTCAGGATTCCGGCAAAGTTCCAACCGCCCCCAGAGGGAGTCTCGTCTTCCTGACCAGGACTACAAGACGGCCCTCATCGGATGTAGCCTTTGATGACACTTTTATGAGCTGCACAAGGCTCAGTCACATGTGCTTCCAATTTTCCGTGGAATGGCACTTCCGGTCTCGGGTGTACTAAACCTTACCAATCGCGAAAGAATCCTGTAATCCAAAGCCATTGAATTAGCCAGGCCCGCCGGAGGGAATGGCAAGGGGGATCGCTTCGTGAGCTATGTTCATAATATCCTTTAATGCCCCGTTCGGATGCAGGTATTCCATTTTCTCCACTGTTAGGGGTGGGGTCTTTTGTCGGACTCGGATGCTGTTGTGCTGTTGGTTTCGCGGATGGGGTTCTCGCTAGTTGAATTCGAGGCTGCGGTTGATGGCTCTTTCTAGGTTGAACTTCCGCCCCAGGATCCGGCCCGCAAGGTTTTATAGACGCCCTACCCAATCCCCCTGGTGGCCAGTGATTTACGGGAGCATGTCCTAGTCGCAATCATCCACGATGCCCCCTTGGTGAGGGAGGTTGAAGCGTGTAGCATCCAGGTGAAATCCGGAGATGTGGAAGAAGGGGCCGGCGCCGCCGCCGATGCCTTTGCTCATTTTCCGGAGGTTCATGGCCCAGTGCGCGTGTTAGGATAAGGCATGGTAGGGGGAGGTTGAGGGCAAGAAGGAAGGCAGGTGAGTATAATGCGTAGAAACCAAGGATGTCCTTGTCTATGGTGTGTGTGTTTGCAGGCCGGAAGGAGATTGAAGAGGGAGGGGGACAGTTTGGGTATGTGGTGTCAGTGAAGTAATTTGCCGGCGCATTGAACCAGAAATAGATCTTGTGTGAGAGGGAGTCCATGGCCATTGGGGTGTCCTAGTGAAGGAGGGAGCTCGGGCGCGGGATGGATAGATCCTCTAGGTAATTTTCCACGGTGGTGATTTCCTTGTAGTGCCCGCAGGGCACGATCTAGTCTGGGCTATTCCGGTAGAACTCCCGGAGCCGTAGAGAGAGGCCTGAGTAGCGGAAGTGGTAGTTTGCTTTTTCCGTTCCACGACTTTCTGCGTCCGGATAGAGATCTACTGCCTCCTGCCTGATTTTGAATCCCCAATTGAAGCCAGGCCATTTCATACGGAGAGGGCTTCGTCCAAAATTGTGTATCGCGCCTGATTCTCGCCGGCATAGTTGTAACTACTGTCGTTCAGTCAGTGCCAGCTGTAGTTTGCTGCGCGAGTATGCGCGGGGGCAGATGCGGATGAAAAGGTCGTAGGAAAAATAGGCTTCTGATACTAGGTTCTATTAAGGGTGAGTGATAGGTTGTGATGAGGAAAGGGAGGGGAAGACCTTGACTGTGGGAAATTACATTGTAGAAATTGCCTCGCTAGGATAATGTCGTTCCGGCGGGTTTCCTGGATTCTCATCCCTTCCTCGTCTGTACCCGCACTCAACAGGGCCTTCAGGCCGAGAGGAAGCCGCGTTCCTTTCAAAACCTCGGCCCATGCCGTCAGTTTGTAGACTAAACGCCCGATATGTGGATCTGTCATATTGTGTTAGCTAGCGGACATCATAAAATCGAGATAACGAGGGGGGGATGAGTGCCGGGATCAACGAATAGAAGACATCATACAAAGAGCATTCCGGCCCCAGCCAATGCCATAGCCGCCACATAATCAAACTATGATAAACCCCAATGGACCAATTTGCGTGGTGAATACCAGGGGAGAGGCTCAAACCAGAATTCTGTGACAAAATCCAGCATCCAGTCAGCAAGCAAGGTTGCCTTAGTTGCCAAGTCAGTTACCGTACGACAGGCGCGGCAACTGGTTGCACCTTGGCCAGTTGAGGTGAATCAATCCTCGCTCCTCGCTTCCCAACCCATTTCTCCTGGACACCTTCATGTAACAAGCGCCGCGTTACTGACGGAAAAATAGAGGCTGCAAGAAGGGTTAAGAAAGTTATGAACCTCATTGTCCTATCCATGGATTGTCACTCGATAATTGTGTTCTTCTTTGTGTCGCCGCTATGCGTCATGGCGCACGAACAGTAATTGATCTTGCACCAGGTTACTACTTCATCACAATGGGCTCTCGGCATTCCCGTTCTTTGAGGGGGGGGCAGTACTCCCCAGCGAAGCCGAAATGTGGAGTTGCTTGTGCGAAGACAAACTCCGGTGTGGTATTCTATTCCGCTGACTTAAGTTTACCGGGTGCTAGGAGTCTTCATTATCTAGAAGCGTTTGCCAGGGGTGCGATACCTCACCCAGGCTGCTCATGCATTAATAGATATCAACACGTCCGCATGACACCCAAGGCAAATCTTACTAAGAACTATCGTAACCACGTCGAATATTACAATCAGGCCTACAACCCGGGAATGCATAGCTTCTAGAGTCTAACAGCCCGGCTCGAAGATCTCGGGTGCAAACATGTTTCATCCGCTATCACTCGTTATGTATGTCTAGCTCCAGCAGAAGCATAAGCGGGCTAAGCCAGCTCCGGCGCCATCAGACAATAATCCAGAGCTACTTATCTACAGCTCTTTGACAAGGCAGATATCACTACTTGTTCATGCAGATCTCGGAGAGGCATAATGTCTTGGTTGGGGCTGCATCTAGCCATGTGTATGTGCATCCGGGTCCTAGGCGCACGAGGGTTGACTATGATAATAGTACAATCACGGCCACCAGTAACCAGCTTTCGCCGCTAGTTACTTATTTTGTTGGACAGAGCGATCCAAGCTTAGCAGCAGGTTAGCTCTCGAGGAAGAAGGTCTGATATGGTACTGACTTAAATTGTAGGCCAAGGTTTACCATTGGCACTCATCCCTCGAATTGTGGGCTTCCGAGCCTTTAAATATTGATCAATGCTCAAAGCACGTTCCCTATTCTGTCGCGCTGGAGAGTAGATTAGCCAGTAGCGTCTAAACAATAAGCGCCGCTAATACCCTCCCTGTTCCCGCGTCGTGTGTAGGTTAAGGTTTTAGACCACCGCTTCAATACTTGGGTGGAGATCAAGTGCCCAGAGCTGGCAACCCATGGCTGGGCTCGCAATGGTCGACCAGACACCACAATAAAACCGGAAAAAGAAAACCTGAACTAAGCGTATTCAGAACCTCCTACTACTAGGTACTGCTTTAATTTTTCGGATTCTTTTTAAGCACCACCAGTGTTGTTCTCTGCGCTGTTCAGTTGGCAGTCGGCAGTTGCTCCTGGAAATCTAATCTCACCTACCCACCCAGAAAGCGAGAGGCTAAGAGATTAGTACAGTGTTATACTTGGAGTAGCGGGTTATCTGTTAGTGGATTGTCTCATTGGGGCGGTGTTGGGCTGCCTGCTGGAAGTATTCTTAGGCCATCCAGTTTCAAAAATGCGTCTGTTGGTCACTACAGAGTAAGTGGAATTGTGATGCGATATCGGGCTACTCGCGATACGCGGATTTTCCCCTTCCGATGATAGGGTCGCCTGTGGTGTTGTGTTTTTTTTTCCTGTAATAACCTGTGGGGAACCTGGGTACGGTATCACACCTTTGGCAAACACTTCTAGATAATTAAGACTTCTAGCACCCAGTAAACTTAAGTTAGAGGAATAGAATACCATACCAGAGTATGTCTTTGTACAAGCAACTTGAGATTTCGGCTAGGCTGGAGAGTCCCATACCCCCGCTCGCAGAACGGGGATGTCTGGAGCCCGTTGTGATACCGCTATTCGTGCTCCATGAGGCATGGCGGGGACATAATGTTAAAATTTAGGCCGAGTAAAGCGAGTAGAAAATGTAGAGTAAGCGGTAGAGAGATGAATTAGAATTGGGCAGTTCACTTGGGCATATGTTAGACGTTCAAATTCGCATAACATTTTCTAACTAGACTATCAGGTCCTTTATCATAGGATCTGCTTTCCTGAATGCCATACCTGTGTGGGTGAGAACTCGGTCTCCATCCACACGGAGGAAGAAAATTTTCTCTGACTGAAACAAGGAAGAAACAATTAGAAGCAAGGAGATAAAGTTTTTGGTATGAGACGAAGGGAGATGCAGTAGAGCGTTTCAAGAAAGGACTAACAGGAAGAATAAGGTTAAACGATATCAAGCATAAGGGGACAAAATTCCAACACATAAAAAAGAACACAATTATCGAGTGACCACCCATGGATAGGCCAATGAGGTTCATAACTTTCTAAACCCTGCTTACATCCTGTATTTTTCCGCCTTTTACGCGGCGCTTGTGCCACGAAGGGTTGAGGAAAAAAGGGTTCGGAAGCGCGGAGCCAAGATTGATTCGCCACAACTTTCCAAGGCGCAACCAGTTGCCTCGCGTGCCGTTCGGTACACTGGAGGACAAAAGTGCATGAGTTTTTCCGCATCGCAACCGATGGGAAAAAAAGACCTTCACATCCGGAATAAAGTACACAGGGCACCGATCACCGCCATCATGCCTCCACTAGCACCTTACATAGTATCCCTGCATGCTTAAGTCAAGTCTCTCTTAGAACTAGCAATTTTTTCAGGCAAAAATGGGAGTCGGGCTAGGATTGTGGGGCCCGAGGTCCAGCACTTCCATATGTTGATGGTATTATATTTTCCGGGTAACTTAACTTGCTCTCGAGAAAAGACTCACTTTGAGGTGCTTGACTTGCACCTATTTCCACTATCTTTTGGCCTAGGAGACTAAGTTTTACAAGGTAATGCAAGGCCTCTGCAGCCTTATCAGTATTCTTTCTTTGGCGTGTGTCGGTAGGTTGTGTTGCTGGCATTATGTTGGATTTGACTTCGCGGGTGTTGGGAAGATTATTTTTTTAGCGATGGTTTGCGTTGTACGAAAACTCATGCACTTTTGTCATCCGGTGTAACCGGCTTAGCAACCAGTGCAACCTAGCTCGATGACTGGATCCTAGATTTTCTCTGATAATTCTGGTTTGAGCCGCTCCCCTGGTATTCACCATGCAAATTGGTCAATTGGGGTCTATGATGGTTTGATTATGTGGCGGCGATGGCATTGGCTGGTGCCGGAGCGCTCTTTGTATGATGTCTTCTATTTGTCGACCCCGGCACTCATCCCCCCCTCATTATCTCGATTTTATGATGTCCGCTGGCTCAGACAAGGTGACAGATCCGCATATTGGGCGTTTAGTCTATAAACCGATGGCACGGGCCGATGTTTTGAAAGGCACGCGGCTTCCTCTTGGCCTGAAGGCCCTGTTCAGTGCGGGTACAGATGGGCAAGCGATGAGAATCCAGAAAACCAGCCGGAATGACATTATCCTAGCGAGGCAATTTCTACAACGTAATTTCCCATAGTCAAGGTCTTCCCCTCTCTTTCCTCATCACAACCCATCACTCACCCGCAATAGAACCCAGTATCAGAAGCCGATTTCTCCTACGCCCTTTTCATCCGCATCTTGCCCCTCGCATACTGGCGCAGCAAACCGCAGCTGGCACTGACTGGGGGACAGTAGTTACAACTATGCCGGCGAGAATCAGGCGCGATACACTATTTTGGACGAAGCCCTCTTCCCAGTGTTCTCAACGGGGCAGTCCGTCCGTCCTGAAGGCGGACGGCGGTGGACGGCGTTAAGCGGTCCCGTCCGGTCTTTTTCAAAACTTGCCCTGCGCCCCGGTGCGAAGGACTATAAGCCCCGCGGTCCCCCGCGGTCCACCGTGAAACATGTTTCATGCCAAGGAACACTCCCAAATTAGTAAGGAATCTCGCCTCGGTGCAAGATTGCTTATGTCATCCCAGCTTTCCTCAGTGCCTGGAGGCGGGAATATTCTTATTATTCTTATAGCAGGAATCCGAGTGCTAGTATATGATAGAAAAAAAGAAGCAGGGGAACATACAACGAGCACAACGCCACCAGGTTTTTCCATTAGAAGTGGACACTCCGAACCATTTTCAGAACAGACGCAACTCTTTCTCATCTTACGCCTTCTCTCATAAATCTTAGAGGGTTTCTTGTGATGCAGGCTCCGTGTGTTTATCCGACATGTTTTCCTAGCTTGGATCAGGGCTTAATGATGCAAGAGAAGTAAGAAACGTTGCAATATGAGGATGGTAGGTAGGTACGATTTCTAGATTAAGCGATATGGCCGATGCCCGGCCCAAGCGGTATATTATGGGATATATTCTACACCTATTTATCTCTCCTAGATAGCCTCAGGTTTCTTTTAATCTTATTAGATGAATTTCTGTATTTGCTCGAGAAGGGTGTCATGAAATGCTGTTGATAGGATTCATAGTCCCCCACAGTCCCCTGCCGTCCCCCACGCTAAAAATGTCTTACCTTGTAGGGCCCGTCGTCCGCCACAAAGACGCCCGTCCTGAGGTTTCTAGGACGGGTGTGGACCGCATTTTGCCGTCCCGTCCGGTCCAGGGCTCTTGGCAGTCCCCCCGTCGGGCCCTACGGGGGCCCCGGACCGTTGAGAACACTGCCTCTTCCTATGGAACGGCCTAGCGTCAATTGGGGATCCAAAATCAGGTAGGAGGCAGCACACCTCCATCGGGGCTCAGAAAGTCGTGGAACGGAGAAAGAAAACTACCACTTCCGCAATTCAGCCCGCGCTCCACATCTACTAGAGTTCTACCGGAATAGCGCAGACTAGATCGTGCCCCGCGCCCACTACAACGAAATCACCTCAGCGGTGGAAAATTACCTAGAGCCTGTTTGGTTACAACAGTTCCGTTCCCTTCCTCCATACAAAAGATCTATTTCCTTCCGTTTCAAAACGGAAAGAACACTCTTTTACAGTGGAAACGGTCGCCGAACGGAACGGAACCGTCGTAACCAAACAGGCTCCTATAGAGGATCTATCCATCCGGCGCCCGAGCTCCCTCATTCGCTAGGACACCGCAGTGGCCACGAACTCCATCTCACACAAGATATATTTCTGGTTCAACGCCCCGGAAAATTACTTCACTGACACCACATACCCAAACTGTCCCCTCCCCCTTCAATCTCCTTCCGCCCTGCAAACACACAGGCTATTGGCAAGGACATCCTCGCTTTCTACGCATTATGCTCACCGGCCTTCCTCCTCACCCTCAACCTCCCCCTACCATGCCTCATCCTAACACGCGCACTGGGCCATGAACCTCCAGAAAATGAGCAAAGGCACCAGCGGCGGCGCCGACCCCTGCTTCGCGATCTCCAGATTTCACCTGGATGCCACGCACTTCAATCTCCCTCACCAAGGGGGCATCGCGAACGACTACGACTATGACGTGCTCACCGCGATCACCAGCTACTAGAGGGGTTGTGTAGGCTTCCTAGGAAACCTAGCCAACCGCATCCTTGGGCCGAAGTTGCACCTAGAAAGACCCTTCAGCCGCAGCCTCGAATTCAAGCTGTGAGAACCCCCCTCGGGAAGACCAAGAGCACAACAGCTTCCGACAAAAGGCCCCCCCCTAACAGTCGAGAAAATGGAATACCTACATCCAAACAGGTAACTAAAGGATATTATGAAGGTAGCTCCCAAGCGATTCCCCCCTACCATCCCCCCGAGCTGTAGCTAATTTATTCTAGACTAACAAGTACCGAGCATGCCCCACCCAGGGCTATCCCAGATCCAGCAGAGGACTTTCCAGTCTACCTCTCCACCGTAGAGATGCACGTCGCTGGAATCCTGCTGTAGCCGTTCATGCCGCATCAGATAAAGGAGCTACACGATGGGTGGGGCATCGCGGTTTTGATCAGGCGGGTGTGACCCGGGATAGGAAGTATGGGGGGGTGGCGGTCAAGAAGGAAGTGGACGGAGTGGCAGATCGGGGAGAGAACAAGAGTGGGGTCTTGTTTCTGCTGCCTAATGGAGGGTTTAGTCATTTGAATGTTAGTTAGGGACTTCGTGAGAGGCTCCGGTTCGACTGATTGATTGTGAGGGCATGTGATGGGTTTGTAACTTTACGCTGGGAGGTCTGAACAGAGTGCGCAAAAAATCATGTCATACTTGTATCATAAAATAGCTGCTCACAGAGGTGGATTCCCAGGGGGGAAGAAGAAAAAATGAGATCTTGTATTACCAAACATACCACCGACAAAAGTCCTCTGATTATTCAAAAATCTGCTCAATCTAAAATACAGACAGGGCATTAACGCCACTAGACAAACAAAAATAAAGTGAATAACTGGATAAAATTCCCAAGCTTCCAACTATCGGATAACACTGCTAATTCTGTGCATTTTAAGAGCCTCTTGCTGCCCCCTCGTCCCACCGCCATCACGGCCTCTTCCACCACCCCTCCTCCTCCTCCCGCGCCTTGGAGGGTTTAGATTCGCGGGCAGGGGAACAGTCACACAGTGGTAAGCGGAGGACTCGGGCCTTTTCCAGATCACTTGGGGAGCCACCATAGACCGGAAGATTTGCTGTCCTGCCACCGCCGCCAGCTCCTGGAGGGGGTGAGTATCCCTTGAGAGGACTCCTGATAATACCGACCCAAGATCTCACTGGCGGCTTAAAAGCAAAGGCTTCAATGCGGGTGAGAGTTTTTTGATGTTTGTTCCGCATACAGCCGCGTTCGCAAAATTCTCATACCCCTCCTTGTACCTCTAGAACAATACCTATTTACAACAACAGGACAACAAGAAGTCTTCTGATAACTATTTTTCGGATATACCCCTAAGGGCATTGTAAACCCTTGTCACCATTTATTATACCGAATAATCAAGGGAGATGGTTAGTAAAGCGTTTCTAATTACTCGAGGTACTCGGGAGGGTATGAGAACTTTGCGAACGCGGCTGTATATAACCTGACTTAATTCATACACGGCGCCCGACAGTTAACGCAATGAAAATTAAACCCCTCCCCTCCCAAAAATAAAAGACCACTAATCTAGCAATTATCGTGGATCGTGCATCGCTTTATCGGTTGACAAATCTTAACAAGGTACTTCCTCTTCCATCAAAATATCCTCTTTACTGTGCGAGAGATACGAATCCCCCACTTTGTACTACGTTTTAGAAAATGCAGAAGTGATGAGAAAAAGAAAAAGAAGCAAAATACACGGGTCCCCTGAAAAAGAAACTGAAAGAAGAGAAAAGAAAATCCCAGTCAGAAAAAAGTAAGAGTTGTTTGAAGGAAGTAAGAAAAATCATATGAAAATCACAGAAAAACAACAGTACTCCACCTCTCTCCCTTCCCTCATCCCTCACCCATTTCCCTTCATCGAATCAAGTATCAACCGGGGGGCTACTACACCAAATGTAAGCGCATTGAGAATAAAAGCATGAAACAAAAGATAAACCCAAAAGAGATCTAAAAGTGAGCTATGTAGTAAGGGTCATGAGAAAGTATCAAAGGGTGGGAAGAAAAAAAGAAAATAGGAATATACAAGTCATCGAAAAAACCAACATAGGACCTTTCTATCCTGTCAACATGGAATGGAAGAAGAACAAATATCAACTTGGACAGTGCACTCGACACTGCTCAAGCTCCCAATCCCAGTTGGGAGAGCCCGCTCCGGCTCGACGCTCCTAGCAAGAACTTTATTAGTGCTTCAAAAGCTTGGACTGTATTTTGTGCGGGATTGGGGGCAGCACTCCTCCTAACCGATCTCCTAACACCTACTCTCCCCGTACCGGAAGCACCACTGGTGCTGCTCATTCAGCTTGAAGCTCCTGCATCAGAAAGTGGTTTCGGTGGGATTTCCATATATGATCTGGTGGCCGTAGCTAAAGTAATAGTAGCAGATTCATAGGAGCTCCATGACACTAATAGTAGTGATTGCACCTAGATAGCCTTCTGTATAGGGCCCAATTTCCCCCCACAATATTTGACATGAATCGTCTTTCCAACGTTATAGGTCTTGGTAACACGTGGCTTCCCGCCTCAATTCCAGAGCCTCTAGCATGCGGAGTCGGATAAAACTGCTTGGCCGGGAGAAGACGCCACCCGTATCGATCCCAAGCCTTCTATATTGCTCTGCTCACGACCCTTTTCGATCTCCTCAGCCTTCGCGACTTCACCGACTTCCTCTTGGCCCTCTTCAAGATTCCCAACCTGTTCATTATCTTCTGCCTCTTCCTCCTCTTCCTCCGAAGTTGATTCTTCGGGGGCTAGTGAAGCTGCCTTGCCAGCCACTCTACGAATACCATTTGAGATAGCCTTTACCAACCTCAGAATGTCGACCACCGTTTTCTTGACTGTAGCCCTGATAGCACCCTTTCCTTCAGCCGCTATTGTAGTCCCGATTTTGGTGGGCTCAGTTATCCTTGTAGTCTTAGTCACAGCTCGGCCTATGATATCATACAGCATCAATTCCGGACGAGCAAACAAACTGAACAAACAAACCAACCGGTAAAACTGGCAAGCCAGTTGCCGTCGCCCTTCACTGAAGGGTACTAGACCTGAGCCATCGTAGATTCCAAGAAAACAAAACCCCGCGCCGTTGGTGAATCCTAGCGTACCATTGTCGCTGTCATCATCCTGCAGTGAATGCGCGACTAGTGATGGTTAGGTGCATCTAAGAGGAAGCCTCAACGGTATCAGACTCGGGAGTTGACAAGTATCCGCTATCCTCCTCCACTAGGGTAACAAATTCCATGGTGACTCCGGCTTCAATGATAACCTCGTTGTACCCTTCTTCTCCAACCTGCACCCTACCGAGGAGTCCAAGGGCAACGATCCCGAAGTGTTTTCAAAGACAATGGTGGAAGTCCTGTCCTCGGACTTGGCCACATCAGCCTGGCGGGGGGGAAAATCATAATCACTATAGTACTCGAGTACAGTAGTGCTAGCTAAGTAAATGCATGTATGGGCACAGACTCTCCCACCAAGATTATAGCCGGGATAATTGCTATAACAAATTAGGCTTCTGTGATGGACAGTGGGGAAGTGGGTTTCTCCATGGTGTCGGTCCGGGGTGAGCATTATGAGGGCGGTAAGTTCCTGTATGCCGAAGCCGGTAACGTCAACGACAGGGAAGTGACACAGCACCGGGAAGTGCCACACATGACAAACATTTCAACCACATCCACAAAATACAACAACACAATCAATTCTTAACCTAATTGGACCAAACAAGATCATACCAATTGAGAAAATATAGGAGAGCTAGGTAATGCCAGAAAAGTTAAAAAAAGAAAATCCTGCACAAAAGAATACCAGGAAAAAGAGAGAAAATCTACTCAAAGCTTCAAGAAAGAAAAGAGAATAAAATGAGATATATAAGCATGCTAGAGCATTTACAAAGTGAATGTAGGTAATCTCCTATTTGTAGAGATAATATAGCAGATAATAGTTGACAACAATGGAAGCTTATAGTAGAAGGAAATTGTTAAGGAAAAGATAAATTTTATACCAAAAAGATAAAAATATTAATAAGCCTCTTAGCACTTGTGATAGCCAACCATGAGGATAAGAAGTGAAATAGAGGTATGGCTCAAGGTCAGTGCACTCAAGACATCTGTAATAATAAGGATTTATTATATTTTAAAAGTAGGTAAGTTGTTATTATTGAGTTTTTAATAGATAGTATTAGAGTAAGATGGATTAGAAACCTGACAACGGTTAGTTGCTGATACTCAATACATCTCCTGTAAATAGGTAGAAGATATGTGCCTATATAATAAAAAATAAAAACAAGTAAAATAGAGGGCTTTTTGGTAGCACATTCCAGCAGCCAGAGTTGGAAGAGTTACTGGTACTACTTCTGTAGTTTGAACAGAATTTCATATTACTGTACTGTTTGTATTCTGGGAAGGGCTTAAGAAGTAAAGAATGTATGATTGGAAGCATGAAACATGGTAGAACATAGTAGAATCTTCTGAAGTATAAATTGAGTATAGAGAGCATATGTACTATGAACTCTATTGATAGTACTAGTATAAGAGAATGGGTAAAATAGTATGGAAAGGGGAAATATATAGGTATTTGATAGTAGTGGAAGTTTTAAATGTTTGTATTTTCTACTAATATATGACCGGTTATAGGCTGGATACAATTGGACACGTTTTGGTTCTTACATAGTGAATTCCCTGTTATAATTACATTAATTTTAATTGAATAACTATCAACTTATGAATAAGTAGTAATAAATTTACAATAAATGAATATTTTATTAACAGTAATAGTAAATAAGCATTCTCTAACTATTCTTATATAATTTGTAGTATATAGGTGATTAAATAATACAAGATTTGCAATAAAATTGCATGTAAAGTAATATATTAAAAATACAAGAACTAAAGTTGTGAGATTCGGATATGAGACGAACCAACTCGACTAATAAAGAAGTACACAGAAGTGAACAATAGGGAAAGATATATTGGGAATAGAATATATTTTTGGTGACCTTTTTTCCCTACAACAACAGGCACTCTAAACACTTTAAATACAAAACAGATAGGTGGCTCTTCCAGGAGTTGACATAATACAATCAGGCCATTCAGATATCTTCTAAGACTATTCTCACAGAGCAGTAAGTTCTTTACTGGTATCCCTCACCGCTGTCCCTCACCACTTTACTTCATGGCCTTGGCCCCTGTGCGGTCCCACATCTTGCATAGCTTTCCGGAAAGAGGAATGAACGGTGAATGATCTGACTGCGGTGCGAGAACCGCTGATTTTAATAAACCTTCCTTCCCCAGTGCTCACATTATCACCTTAGAGAATTGACACTGATAGGTCGATAAGCCCTAAGCCAGAGTTGTGCTTCCTAAAAGGTGGTTGTGACAGTGCCTTCGTTAAAATATCGGCCGTCATTTCACTGGTATGGCAGTAGGTGAGTTCAAAGTCTTCTTTTTAAATATGCTTGGACACAGTGATACTAGGAGTGTGTTACGGGGCGGGGTGGAGTGGGTTTTCACTCGCCAGGCTGTGCTCTTAAAACCGGCCAGGGGGCTCATTTTGAGGGTGACCAGCGCCCCGCCCCGATCTAGGGCGAGTGCCCGCTCATTCCCTGGACAGGGCCCCGTTTCTCCCCACGTGTTTTAACGGAGACGTGTCTGGGGAACGGGTGGGGCTGGGGGCACAGGCAGGGAACACTCAAAAAACACGCCCCACACCTTTCGGGGGCCCTGGAGGCCCTGTAACGAACACTAGTCATACTCAATGTCTATGTGCTTTGTGCATGGATGAAACTCGGAGTTTCTTTGCCAATGCCATGGCTCCTTGGTTGTCAATCGCGATGTTGCTCATCTCGGTCAAATGCTTCCTTGCGCCCAAGTCACATAGTACAGCCTGTAGCCATAGTGATTCTTTAACAGCCTGTGTTAAATGATATATTCTGCTTCTGTCGAGGATAACACAATAGTCGCCTGTTTTTTAGAATTCTAAGAAATTGCTGCCCCATTCAATAAGAATGCATAACTGCCGATCGACCTTCGGTCGCCTCCTGAACCCCAGTGGGCATCCGTATACCCTCCCCTGATCCCTGTGCTGCCATAGTAGAGACCGCGATTTGCGGTCCCAGCCCAGTACCTGAAAATCCTGTTGGCAGCAGTCCAATGTGTAGGGCTTTGGTTTGTTCTATACTGACTGACCTTTGAGACCGCATAAGCAAGGTCTGGGCGAGTTCCAAGGATAGCATACATCAGTGAGCCAACAGCCGAATGGTAGGCTTGTTTGTCAGCTGCCGTGGCCTTGAATTCTGCCAGTGGATTGCTCTTCCTCCCGAGATGCATATGGATATCAGCTGACATATGTGAAGGGTTACACGATAGCATCCCATGTTCAGCTAAGAACTTGCTAATATATTTTGTCTCCAAGAGGTGAAGTCTCCTAAGGGGACGGTTGCGGTGTATTTCTAGTGCCAGGAATGAGCGGAGGGGTCCCAGGTCGTTCATGTCAAACTCTTGATGCAGTTTCTCACGAATCCAGTTGATCAAATCAGTGGTGGGCGCAGCGAGTACCAAATCATCTACATACAGTAGTACAATAATTCTTTGCCGTTAGTTGCTGAATAAACTATGGTCAGACTCACTTCGAATCAAGTTGTACAACGAAATGACACCATAGATTCGTCCGGACCATGCACAGGCTGATTTTTTAACTCCATATATCGACTTCAGCCAGTGGCAAACCATCTGCCGTCTGTTCTGTTGCTGATCTGGATTAGCAGGAACAGATAAACCTTCGGGAATAGCCATATATTCACGCTCCCCATGTCCACTATTGAGGAATCCCGTCTTTATGTCCATTCCTACAACCTCCCGTGGTTCTCACAACTCAAGGCAAGTAGGAGGGGAATGGTAGTAAACTTGGCCACCGGGGCAAAGGTTTCCGCATTGTCAATTCCTCACCTTTGACTATATCCTTTGGCCACAAGATGTGCTTTGTAGCGCCCATCATCCTTTCTCTTGAACAGCCAGCGACAACCAATTGCTGTAAGGCCTTGGAAGAGTGGCTCGATGACCCATGTATTGTTCTTGGCTAGAAAGGTAAGTTCGGACTCTCAAGCCTCGCACCAGTGCCCGCTTTCCTCACTGTTCACAGGATCGGTTAACATTTCTGGCTCTTCTTCATCCCGTCATGCCATGTGTACATAGTGTGCACATGCTGGGAATGGTTCGGGAGGCTTCTGGTTTCTTTGTAATGTGCGTAAGTCTCCTCGCAGTCTTTCCCGGTTTGGAGCTATTCGCGTTCCTTGTCCATATCGCCTTTCGTCAATGAGAATTCCAGACACTCTCAGTCGAGGATGTCCTACAATCGGTACAGCGATGTTTGTTTGAGGAAACATTTGCTCACGGCCTGGCGAAGGGGTAATTCTGTCAAGTGGCCGATCGTGATCGGTATTCTTACCCCTAATGGGGTGATCACCACTCATCTGTGATTATAGGGATTCCCATCCAATCATCATTTCTCACCCGGATGCCAGTGTATTGGGAACAACAACTTGCGTCTCATCAATTATTACATCCTCGGATAGAAGCAACCTTTTCCTCGCCACATCATATACTCTATATACCCGCGATCCAGCATCCTCCTCGCATCCAACCAAGATATCCTTAATGGATTTTGGCTCAAGCTTTTGTCGCTTCTCTCTGGGGACATGTACCCCAGCGGTGGACCCAAAGATTCGAAGATGACCAATACTAGGCACCTTGCCGGTCCAATGTTGAAGATAGGAGATGTTATGATGTGAACGTGATGGAAGGCGATTGTATACATGGCCTGCCATAAGTACTGCATATCCCCACAACTCTTGACCGAGTTTCGAATCGTCTAAAAGACATTGTGTGCTTTCCATGATCGTCCAATTCTTTCCTTCTGCACGGGCATTTTGAGTTGGCGTATTGGCTGGACTAACTATATGTTGGATTCCAGAATCCGTCAGGTATTTCCCAAATTTCTTACTCATATATTCACCGCCACGACCTGTAGGTGCTGACTGGATTTCCTTCAAGGGTGCCTTTTCTGCACGTGCTTGATATCCTTGGAAGGTGGCAAGTGCTGCATCTTTTGGTTTCAAGAGGCTGATACTAACGTGACCACTTGCTTCATCGATAAAGGTAAGGAAGTATGTTTCCCTGGTATGAGTTGGAGTCTGCATTCGGCCGCATAGGTCGCAGTCGATAATGTTTAGGATTTCTGTCGCCTTCTCTCTGGTCCCTGTGTCAATCTGGTTATGCTGTCGGCCTATAGCACACACACCACAGATGCTTATTAAACCTTCTCTTGTATCGCTTATCTTCAGGTCTGTTACCTTATCCGATAGAGACTTAACAGACTCGGAGACAGCATCTAATAAGCGATGCCCCAGTCGCCTATGCCAGGTTTCAATTGTCGCCCGCGGGGATTGGTAGGTCATAAGACCATAGTTTGCCTGCGGGCTGCTTAGGTGATTCGGATTTGACTACCAGAATACTGATTTGGTGTTAGGCAATATAAACTGCCATGTCGATATCATAGCTCAGTCCTATTCTCATAGCCGCTAACATTACACTTAGACTTTTCGAATTCGGCCTTATACCCAGCATTGACTATGTGCGCAACAGAGATAAGGCTGCCTCAATATTGGGAACATACCTGTACCATAAGTACATGTTCTGGTAACAGTACACAGGAGCAGGCAATGCACAATCTCCGATGTTTAGTTGATTTATATTTGGTTTATTTAATTTGATTCCAGATCCGCCACTGTTTCTGAGTCAGATAGGCTATGCTATTGTATTGCTATGTTCAGTTTGCTTTGTTGGAAGTGTATATTTATGATTCCGGGTATGGAATGGTCATGTAACACTGGGGAAGGCTGCACATTGTTTGTTTGTTTCTTTCTTTGGTCTTGTAGGATTACAGGATTCCGGTATGTGTGCAGCTACTGGTAATGATCGCAAATACAGGAAGGCTATCTCTCTTGGGTTTTGTATTTAAACCAGTCTCCTGGCTAGCCGGAGGCAACAGACTTCGACCGACCTTCAGTCTAAGAATACCCTTTGTTGAACAGCAATCCCTGAGCCCAATTTGTCCTTCAACTATTATCCTTCTAGCTACTGGTCGATTGAAGCCTCTCTCAGCACTAGCGATAGCGGGTTTATCGCCCGCCCTATTGTATTTTTGTTAGACCGGAATAAACCTGTTACAATACCATACCTCGGTTAGCTTAATCTCTCCATTCTGGGTAGGTATCTTGATATCGCCGACTCCCTGGGCATGTATTTTAGTTCCACCTGGTATGGTTATAGATTCTCCAGGGGCCACAGTCTTATAGGTTGAGAATTGCTTGTAATCATGTGACAAATGCTGACACGGCCCTCGAGTCGATTATGCATCTCATTTCTGCCATAGTCGCAGTCTTCGCAGCTAAAACGTTAAAGTCCCTTGGCCGTCCAGTTTCTCCATCAGATGGCTCGTCGCTCTTTTTCTTATAGCCACCGTGTTTCCAATGTGCAATCTGGGCTCAATAATGGCACTTCATGGTCAGAGGGACTTGGGCACTAATAAGTCATACCTTCCTGGGATCGTCAATAGCTGACCCCGTAGTGCTGCTGGAATCCCGGTGTCTTGAGTGAAATCCTCCCCGACCCTGGCCATTTCATGTTGGTCGGCCAACTATTCCAACTCCGTTGTTGGAAAGTATTCCTAAATGGGCGGTGAATAGTGTTCGTTGTGGAGCGGGACTGGGTGGGTTATCACTCGCCAGGCTCCACCTTGACACTGAGCTGGAGTGGGTATTTTTCGGGTAATGCCCGCCCCGCCGCCGCCCAGCGCCCACCCACACTCATTCCCTCGACGGCCCCGCTTGTCACCACCAATTGTTAACGGGGACCCGTCTGGGGTATGAGTGGAGCGGGGGCCTGAGCGGGGACAGGGGCAAGGAAGGCCGAAAAAGCCAGCCCGCTCCACGTGGTTGAGCGGGGTGGGGCAGGCAAAAGGGTTGGGGGCCGGCATTCTTCGGGCCCGTTCGGCTTGTAATGAACTCTAGTGGTGAATGCCGTGTACTGTATATTCTTGTTTGCCTGGGTAGCTTCACTGATTTGTCGTCGTCCAGATTCGCACAGCAGCCTTCCTGCCCTCTAATCATAAGTTAACGGATCGCTCCAAGACAACAAGGCTATGACCAATGGCTCGTATGATGCTAGGAGGCTCAGAATCCCAATAGTGACAAGTCTGCTATTGTCCATTCCGTTGCCATCAGATTATAGGCTACGCAGTTGATTGGCCAACTCTTGAAACTGGTTGACGTGTTGTACCAGATCGTAGCCTTCTGGCATCTTCAATGCCCACAAGCGTTGCATTAAAGCCATGTGCCCATTCATTCCAATTCCCTAGTGCACCTGCTTGAGTACTACCCACACTTCCCTGGTGGTTGTTGCATCCTGGATATATCATATTTGGGAATCTTTAATATTGAGTGTAATTATCGTGAATGCCTGATCGTCTTTCGTTGCAGTAACCATCCTAGCTTCGATTGCCGTTAGGAGATCTTTCTCCTTCAGGATTCATATAATAATGAAACGCCAGGCATGATAGTTGCTTTGTCCTGTGGCCATAGAGCCATCCAATTTTTCAATCGACTGTATGAGTGGGATCGTACTAACCCCTGCATTTGCACTTCTTGAATTAGTTGATTCTGAACCTGTCTGTTCCGTTTCCTCGCTCGTATTGCCACTTCGGGGAGTGGACATTACTAACAGCCTTCAGTATGTCTGGTCTTTGTCAACGATGGTTGTGGTGGTATCGGTTTATTGAAGGGTGTATGCACTCCCGGAGCGGATAACCTAAAGTTGTGAGATTGGGATATCAGACGAACCACCTCCATGGATAAGGAAGTACAAAGAAGCGAACAAAAGAGAAAAATATAGTCGGAATAGTGTATATTTTTGAGGACCTTTTTTCCCTACAACTGTGGGCACTCTAAACACTTTAAATACAAAACAGATAGGTGACGCTTCCAGGAGTCTACATAATACAATCACGCCATTCAGATATCTTCAGAGACTATTCCAACAGAGCGGTGAGTTCTTTACTAATATCCCTCCTCACTGCCCCTCACCACTTTACTTCACAGCCTTGGTGCTGGTTTGGCCCCACATCTCGCATAGCCTTGCAGAAAAAGGAATGAACGGTGAATCATCCGACTGCGTAGTGAGTACATGTGATTTTAACAATAATAACAACAGCCGACCAACTACCAAAATATAATAAATCCTGATCTCTTCAGATATCTTTAGTGCACTAGCATTGAGCAACACCTATATTTCACTACCCATCCTGATACTTAATTTGCTCAAGTCCTGAGAGTCTCATTAACATTTTTCTATATTTGCTGTTAAATTCAGCATTTGGTTAACAATTTCTGTATACAATCAGCTTCCATTGTTGTCAACTATTATTTACAATATTATCTCTAATAATAGGAGATTACCCACATCCACTTTGTAAATGCTCTGGCATGCTCATATATCTCATTTTATTCTCATTTCTTTCTTGAAGCGTTGGGTAGATTGTCTCTCATTTTCCTGGTGTTCTCTTGTGCAGGATTTTCTTTTTTTAACTTTTCTGGCATTAAATAGCTCTCCTATATTTTCTCAATTGGTATCATCTTGTTTGGTCCAATTTGATTAAGAATTGATTCAGCTGTTGTCTTTGGTGAATATGGTAGAAGTAGTTGTCATGTGTGTCACTTACCGGTCCTGTGTCACTTCCGGGTTGTTGACATTAGTGTACTCAACAAGTTCAGTATGCAAATGTAAAACCGACTGTTGATCGTACAGTGGTGTCTGTCACAAATTATGACGTAGCTAAATTGTTTTCACATGACTAATCAGTTATTAGTCATCCCCTGTTTATTGTTCACACTATGAGATCACTGGACTTATAGTTTTCAGACTATGACGTCACTGGCCTTATAGTTTTCACACTATGATGTCACTGGTCTCATAGTTTTCACAGGACTGCGCACTCGCGAGTCATCGTTATATTATGATTTGTTGATAATTTCCTCACTCACGATTGTGACATCATATGATGTAATGATTTTTGAACATGACTCAGAGTATGAGTCATGGGTTTTATGCATATGACTTATTCGAGCACATGACTTAGTTTATGAGTTTAGATTAGTTGAAAGATGTTGCATAGTAACTCAGATGAGTCAGCTGCTGGATCTCATGCTATGACTCACTATAAGTCATAGCGCTTATGTTACGCGAGGTGATGAGTCACCAGGGTTAGAGTTGTGGGAAGATACCTATATACGGGACTTGGGTCTGACCAAGAGATACGATCTTCACGCGACCATCTAAGTAATACAACACTTAGAGATTGGAGCACGGGCCAAGCCCTTTGATACTAACCTTCTCTTGGTGCAAGATATAACAATCCTACTACTCTACCTCTTACACAAACCTATAATGCTTGAACGCAAGAAGCTAGTCTTTTAGCGATGGGACTTTGTAGCTGACGGTCTTATGATGATCAGACTTTGCTCCTACCACCCTACAATGATGGTCAAATGATAGCAATACGCACTACAATTAGTCGTTCCTGTTTAAAGAAACATTTAAGACAATGTGTTTGTGTCAGTAGCACAGAAGAATATTTTTCATGGATCTCGAATTTCTAAGGGTGCAGTCAATATCCTACTGGTAATAGGCAAAGATCTAGTCAAACAAACCAACTGGTGAATCCACTTACCCCTGAAATACCCCATACTCCCAGACTAACAAGTGGATATCTGGGTTCATAATATTAATAGTAACAGTCTCGCGATGCCTAGGCTGCTTAGGATTGGTTTCTATCTTGTTCACAGTACCAGGTTCATGCCCTGTCAAGAACTGAATAGAGAAAATGCAGACATCTATATTTTTTATTCCCCTGTGATTTCAGGCTGGATAGTAAGTTCCCTCGGGTAGAATATCCAGTGAAAGGATGAATAAATGCAGAGAAATGATCAAATAGTAGGAAATTATTTAACAGAACCTAGTGGCAAGAACAGCTCACAGAAAGTATTGTCAAATAATGATATGGGGATATTATACTAAGAATATTCTAGAATACTAGAATGTTAGCTAGCCAACAGAACAGAAGATCATCCGGGAATTCAGTCAGCGGAAAGGGGAAGAAAGTAAGATGGTTGTGGAAGAGGAAGCCTAGCAGAGCAAGGCTTGGCGGTCAGAGCTGTCTAAATGAAGCTCATTGCGAATTCATTTTTTTCTGTAACTGTAACAAGGTTTATTCCTGTCTAACGAAAATACAATAGGACCGGCGATAGACCTGCTAGCGCTGGTGCTAAGGGAGGCTTCAAGGGACCGGTAGCTTAGAAGGATTATAGTTGAAGGACAAATAGAACTCAGGGACTCAGGGATTGCCGTTCAACCAAGTGTATTCTTAGACTGAAGGTCTGTCGAAGTCTGCTGTCTCCTGCTAGCCAGGAGACTGGTTTAAATACAAAACC
>Ga0307513_10001661_pt1 | contig 31806 bp, 43 predicted proteins | sample 15_EM_MG_FD_202174 | JGI IMG/M metagenome (GOLD analysis project Ga0307513, IMG submission 202174) | Populus trichocarpa ectomycorrhiza microbial communities from riparian zone in the Pacific Northwest, United States - 15_EM | ecosystem: Host-associated > Plants > Roots > Unclassified | place... | reverse complement strand
CCCCTGTTCCAATCCTGGCTCCGTCCACTTTACTCTACAGCGTCCCTTGGTGAAACCTTGGGAAAGACCCCATCCCCATCTACCCCTTTTCCGTTCGGCTCCTCCACTTTGCAACCGCATTCTAACAGGGGCCGTAAGCTTGAAGGGGTCGCGAAAGCAAGACAGAAAATGACCGTCCCTTGATAATCAATGACTAGGTGGCAGTGAGCAGTGAGATGTATGGCTGCCGTTGATAGACTAAGTCGCGAACGCGAAACGACAGAGTATGCCGTCTGTTGAGATGCCGGGTCACAGGGATGACGAATAGCATCAGGAGCAATTGGAATGAGCTTGAAAGCATACAGAGACACTACAAGAGTAAAATAGAGGCCAAAACAACTTGTATTTCACGTGTAGACGGATCACCCCTTTATATACAGGTGTGTAGGAGGCAATAACGTCTGCAGGAGAAGAATCGAAATAGAAAATTTACATAATGTTCGATCGAAGCCAGCGATTGAGGAACGCAGCGAGGACTCTCTGAGCCTGACCGAGGCTTGCAGCCTCGCTGGACGAACCGCAATTGAATCGGTACGTACTAAATTATTCTCTGGCATTTTAATTGAGTTGGTGATTGCGATCCTGTGAACTTTCGAAATTCCTGAGTGCTGCGCACTACCTGGGTGCATATTCACTGCGAGCAATACTGGATTGAACGGAATTGCCCCGCACAAAAGACTCAACTCGGTTCTGCTCGCAGTAGTGATTGTGACCTTTACTATCTTCACAGCAAATAATCAATGCCAGTCTTTGCTGTGCAGGCAAGCCGAGGTGTATCACCATAACTTGCTAATATCTAAGCCAATACAGGAATAACCATGTCACGGGGTTCTGTTTGTAAATCTTATGTTTGTGCATGTTTCATTGACAGGAATGAAGATGGTGACAGCTTGTCCACCCAACTGAGCATCACCACACTTTTGACTACATGTACTGCAAGATTAATACCTTTTATTCCCACACATATATAAGTACAGTGCTGCATGTTCAACCCTCCAAGAAAGCTACAATGTTTGTTCTTTTCAGCTATCATGTTTTGAGCTGAAATGTCAGAAAAAGTACCTGAAAACCCAAGCTGCAGTAGAATGAGGTGCAAGTTACCTTGAAGACCATAAGTTCAGCTTGCTACCTCCGTCAGGGTTTGCCAATATAACCCAAAAATCCAAAGTTATGGGGTGGCATCTTTTAAAGGAATTGAATTTTGGCTTCCTTTCCTTATGAGCACGGCTTATGAGCATGGGAATAACAGCCAATCAGGGACCTATCGTTGATCATTTCATGTTCAATGGCTAGCTTCTTTATTGCCTAATCCACATACATGGATTCATCACCCTTGAACAAACCCTTCAACCCCCCAGCTTCCTCTGGAAGTTATCTACCCAAATGGTCACCAAATATGTCTATTCAATGATGTGGTGTAGTCATAGTGCAGTTAATTAAGGATTTGCAGTCTCAGGCATGGCCAGAACGGATTGGGGTTCTTCTCTTCCCTAATTTCTGGGAAATCGGAATTGATACATAATCACAGGTTGCCTATCAATGATGGAGGATGCTGTATACATTGGTATCAAGTCTAGGCTGCATCCTTACACTGAGCTAGGCTCGACCCGTGCCGCCGTCCTCGCCGGTGCCGCTGATTTGCAGGGTTCACATTCAACGGCGAATGATTGTCCGCCTTCGGGTACTTTTTATCGCACGCATAACCGACAGCCAAGAAGCCTCCACTGAATTTGAGGGTAGTTGGGTTTCGCTTTTGGTGGTTGCTAGCAGAATTAGGAGGCCATGCCTCTTATGGGCGTTCAAGGCCTTCGACAAGACCTACTCCCTCGAGCCCACAGCATCCTGTCCCACTGCTCACGTGGGATATTGTGACGGTTACGAATGGACCTACCGGAGAGCCAATAGCTGGTGCAACCGTAGGCGGTGCAACCACTAACACAGCCTGAGCAGTCAATATTACCTTCGCGAGCACCGGTATCAAATGGCTGAAGGCCGAGGCTCCTACCACTGGTGAGTCGAATCATATCTACATGGCCGTGCCCCAGCATAGAACTCAGGTATCAACCCGGGCGAACCGAGGTGTATGTGTGACCCACAAACATTCAACTGAATCGTATATGGCCCTTGCAACGTTTCGACGGTATTTCTTCCGGTACTTGTCCCTGAACAAAGGCGTTTCTTTGGACCAATATTCCTAACTTCGATGAGGCTATGGTGCCAGACGCTCGATCTTCCACTCCGGTGAATCGCCCGATGAACCCTCTTTCCTCAGATATCGAACTCTATCGTGTAACCTGCAAGGTTTTCCGCACCAGAACTCGATTTCGCTAGTGAGATACTGCCTCAGTCATCGATCACAAGGATCATAGAACAGACTCACTGAGGGACCACTCTCCAGCCGCCCCAGAACTCGGGCTTTGGTACTTCGCCTTCTCCACCTTGTACACCAAATCTCTTCTCCACCTCTTTGACCGTCTCTGCCAGTTCTGCTTCTCCAACCACGTGACTTTGGGGACTAGCCCAAGCACCAACCCGACTACCGATAGGTCTACTCTTGAAATAGTCCTCACATATCGCCTCATCTATCTTCTCCACCTTTCCGACTACCCGCACCGATTTGCTGACCTCCCTCCAATAAAAGCAAAGCGCCGCCTGCGGGTTTTCGAGCATTTCCAATGACTTTCGCGAGGTATAGTTGGTGTAAAAGACGAACCCACGATGGTCGAGGGCTTTAAAGAGGACCATTCGAACACTTGGAGTCCCCGAGAGTGTTGAGGTTGCGAGGGACATAGCTTCCGGTTCGAACACTTGGGGACGGGAGATTGAGGTGCCACTATTGAAGGTGGTAGACGTCGTAGAGGGCGCGGGTGCGGGTGATTGCACATCGGCAAACCACTCGCGAAACTGGACGAAAGGATTTGGGTCGACTGAGGCAGGCCCGAAAGGTGGGGTCATGTATTGATGATGAGACTTGATAGTAATTTGATCCGCTTCTATGGCGACATCCATAGCTAAAAGGCGCCTATTATGGGAACCGCAATTGCGGGACGGACAGGAGCGAAAGATTGACGCCATGACCAGGAGGAAACTGGATCGGCCGCACATCTCGGCTACGATCCTCTGCATTGGATAGAGTATTCGGGTATCAGTGGTAGCAAGCTACAATCGAGTCTGACACGTTCAGGTCCAAAGTCCGGACTGATAGCGACTTGCGAACGTACTAAAATAGAAGATCATTTGGTTGAAGAGTGTTAATATGGTCTGCACTCAGTAATGTAGCTGGTCTATACTACAGTTTGGATTGCGAGATTCTAGAGTATTCACTCAATTGTAATAATACAGGCAAGAAGAACGAACGCAGATCAAAGGTCCTTCTGTCAACCCTCTAAGATAAATCAAACCCAGCTCCAGAAGTGATAGCTGCAATGAGCTTTTGCCGCAAGACCCGCTCATCTTGGTAAAGCGGTAACTAAGAACTTGAGTAAGGAGGTGTCGTTAGTCAAAATAGGTATCACAACATACCTTAAGAAGGTTTACACAAGTACTAGCGGTAGGGAAGCGTGTTTGGTCTGATCCGGAGTCTCTAATCGCGAAATTCGGATGGAGCTCTTTGAAGCCACTGTGATCAAATCGAATCAGTTTAAGGTGTCTGACGTGTATCAGCAGGGTCACTCACAGTAGTGGTGGCCGGCTGCAACTGGTGACAAATCGCACAAGCTCCTTCCGCTGTTGTGGCGTCAATGATCCCACAACCTGTAAACGACCATTGGTACCCATGTGTTCCCAAAACGACAACGCACCTTCCAGAAGACTTTAATAGTAGGGTGGTCAGCATCGAACAAACCACCATAGACCGTATGCCGCCTCAAGTCGTCCACGTCGACATCCACCTCAGTTCCACCAACTAGTTGTCTCAATTCCTGCTGATTGAACATCCTCAACCATTTTGGATTAATGATCTCTGACAAGCCCTCGAAGAATGCGTCACTCTGCTTCTTGATTTGTCTGGTGAGCCGGTAGTGCGACACAAGGTAAATGTACTGGAGTTTGTTTTCCTGTGTCACGGGAATCGTCGAGCCATATGGGATCAGGTCGATTGTGTGTGTTACGCCATATTCTGGACAAAAGATTCAGGAACAGGACGATCAAAATAATAGGGGTGAGTTCACCATCGTGAGTAATAGCGAAGTTGAGCGCCAGGTGGTCGATGGGACCTTCTATGTTCTTAAGGTACACCAGACCCTCATACAATTCAGGGTCAAGAGTAACCAAGTCGTCTAGGTAGCTCTGCTTGCCCAGCCATTTCGCAAGGAAGAATCCAGCGAATGCCACATCCACGAGGATATTCTCATAGAGTGCTTTGCCGAGTACTCGCCCGATGAATCGATACCAATTAAGCTGGTGGGCTGCGCCACACTATCAGACACGCACAAAGGCAGTTAGTAGGAGTCTGACGCACCTTCCTTGGCGTAAGAATGTGGATTTGGGTATAGCTCCTGATTGGTAGTGGCCAGCCATAAGCCCCGATCAGTATCAAAAACCTCTTTGCTGAGGGCGGTCAAGAACTCCTTGAAGACACCTCCGCCGTCAATACCCGCTTCCTCCTGCCCCCACTGATCAATGAACCTGATCTGTAACCGGCCCTTCCAACCCTCCGGACTCAGATCGTTAAGGTGAGCGAACCCATCCTGGCTGATACGATTGCGACGAACAACGATAGACTCTCGTTGCTGGGATTCAAATATGTCCGCCCTGCGTTCCAGTTTGTCATTTGCGATGAACGAGTTTAAGATGGACACGCGGGAGACGAAGGGGATTGTAAAGGGGATATTGTTGAGTACCCCCAAGCGTGGTGAAAGGTAAGCCATTTCACGCTTGCTGGGTACGTAGTCGGTTTGTTCTTGGTCGAGGGTTCGTTCTTCCGTGCTGGAGGGCGGTCAACAGAGTACGAAAATGATAGGAAAACTCTCACATGGCCGCGTCGATGAAAGAGTTAACATCAATCTGGTCGGTCATTAGCCAGTATCCTTCATCCGTCAACGGTCTCCGTGAACTGGTGCAACGGTCAGCGTTTCATGCGGAGGAGCACCTGTATGCAACTCACTGTCGTGCATGTACAGCTTGTAAACATTTTGTAGCTCGATCGCGTACTCCCTCCCAGGTAAGGCGGAGACCAGGCACAACGCCATTCTTGATATCTGTCTGTTCTTCGGTCCAATACAACACAAATGCGATATTGAGTAGCTTTTTCGACAAAAGGAGCACTTCATCGCGAGTAAGAGGATTCCTTGCGGCGACACCACCTGCCTTGCTCCGGAGGGAAAAGAATTCGTCGTCCCCCATAGTCAATAGCATTTGGTTGTAGAGTTCCGTTAAAAGTATGAGAGAAGGCCAGTCGGAGGCGTAGGTGGGGCTTGTCAGTTCGCGTGGGTTGTCGCTCATGCCCAGAGGGGTGCTTCGGATCGTTTCTCGCCATAGCTGCTTGATAACCATGCCTCCGTTGCTCACGCTGAGAGTCGTTAGGATACTATCGCGTTTGCTAGGCCATACTGCGCAGAGGTTGACGAGGTATTTGAGCACTCTTCCCCAGAGACTTGGAAGACGAGTACTGGCTGTCAGAAGGGATTGTAGATGAGAGGCGGAATGTAGAATTCGAAGTCGTACAGCTGTCTTGGGGTCAAGGGGTGGCAGAGGGGCATGGGGGGCTATTCGATGGTCGTCATCTGAGTCGCTATCCTCAACCCATTTGTCCTCTTGTTTGGCAGCGCTTTTAGCCTCTAAGCACCCCACGGGAAGTCGACTAAGAATGCTACTGATGAGTTCGAGATAAGTCTCGAAGGGTTCCTTGTTGAGCACAGGATAACGTGAGGGATAGAACGCGATGAGATTGGCGAGATGATTGATAGCGGTAGAATCGTTAGGTATAGATGCAAGGATAGACGCAACAGAGACCTGGTGTATGAGACGGAATGGAATTCCCGATGGCGATGCTAATCGAGGGAGTTCGGTGATAGGGAGGCGGTTAGGGTAGAGGGGAAGGAAAAAGACAGTAACGAAGAAGTTCTCGAGGGCTTGGCGGTATTCAGGAGCTGATTTATGCAAGACAATGAAAGGTGCAAGAGTCAAAGAGACGAGTCCAGGGTGTATTGGGTCTGTCAATGCATCAAGAGGCTGTCAAGGTTCAGTATGAGTTACCCAAAAATAGCAGAGCAGTATCTTACAATTTTGGTATATGTACTTGCGACGACTTGGAACAAGCTTTGGCGTACCAAGTACGCCACAATGGTAGATGTATATGTGTTTCCAGGTGGAAGTGGCACAGAGGCTGGCGGACGCGATGTAAGTATAACAAGAAGGGTAGTGTACGCGTTAGCTGTTCCCGATCTTCCCAGAAGTCAGCACGAGTCTCGGTAGTTCGCGTCATACTTACTCAGGTGCGCGGTTGAGCTCTGTGAGAAGCATAAGGGCGATCTGGCGGATAAGGACAAGCCATGTAGCGGCGTCTTGACCTTTAAAAGGCAGCCAGATCGCGCTATCCCCTGCTTGGAGTGCGGCCGTCGCCCAAGCACGGAGACGAGCTTGTTCCCCACCACCAAGGACTAGGAATCGTGCTGACGCGATGGTGCCGGCAGGCTCTCTGTCAAATAATTCCAAATAATGTTTGCGAACTTCTTGTAGCTTCACACGTGCTCGCCATCGCGCTTGAATGGTGGACGCGGCCTCTTGAGCTCTCTTCTGGAACAGTCGCTGTTCACGCTCTTGCTGGGCTTTTGCAAGGAGGTCGTCATGGGAGGTCGTGAGGTTCACTCCTCCGAGGTTGATCGTTCTTTTCCTCTCGTTGCCACTGAAGAATGCCATCCAGAGGTGGTGGTTGAGGTCCAAGGTTACTCAGCACCAGGATCAGCCAGGACATTTGTAACAACCCGCTGACAATTCACGGAAATACGCGCCTTGTTAAGCATACCGTGTGTAAATCCGGTCCCTCGTGACTCGTCGGCACTTGTCCCCCACCACGTCTGAGACATGGACTCGACCATTTGGTCACCCTCGTCCTGGAAGTCAAAGCCAACGGCACAGGTAAGCCGCTCTCCGATGTTCCTCTATGACATCCCTCACAACCCTCAGGGTGTAGACTACCCGGACAGGGCGAAATTAGAGCAGTAAGCCCATCAAACATCCTGTTAAGCGTCATTAGCTCTTGAACTACTTTAGAGTACTATCAAAGATACAAACACTCCCTCCACTCGTCACTCCCCACGAGGTCGAGCGTTTGCGATCTCAGTTAGCACAGGTGCAATCTGGCGAGGCATTTCTTTTGCATGCTGGAGACTGTGCAGAGAGCTTCGATGCATGCACCCATGTACACCTCTTCCTTTTTTCGTCACATGTCCTCAACTTACCGTCACATTCAGGAAAACATAGCCAATAAAATTGGTCTTATCCTCTCTTTTTCTCTCATCCTTATCTGGGGTGCACGTGTACCCGTCGTTCGGATAGGTCGAATCGCCGGACAATACGCGAAACCGCGAAGCAGTGCCACCGAAAAACTACCTGATGGTCAGGAAGTATTGAGTTTCCGGTGAGCGACATCTAGCACCCTGCTCGGACTCCTCTTGATATTGTTACGTAGCGGTGACAACGTGAACGGGTACGTCAAATGTGAACCTCCAAGCGACAAGGTCCCAATCTCAGACGACGCAGTCTAGACCCGGAAGACAGGACCCCAGACCCGAACCGGCTGCTGAGGTAGGCTCCTTCTCACTGAGGTTGACACGGAAAAACATGATTTCACAGCGCGTACTTCCACTCAACTACCACACTCAACTACGTCCGAGGACTCCTTACTTCGGGTTTTGCCTCACTCAACCACCCTCGAGACTGGAGTTTGTCGCATGTGCGCAGTCCCGCACTGAGGTCGGTCTCCCTCTCCAACCAATACCACATTACTCTGATCCGCTTGAAAAGAGAAGAGTTCGAACGGATAACCGAGGGTCTTGCGGATGCCCTTGACTTTAGTCGGACAATCGGGGCGGCTGATGGACTACTGTACGAATGCGGAGGGTCGAAAGGTGTCTTAGGCGAGGTTGATTTTTATACTAGGTTTGGCACTTATTATTTGCCGCTTCACGGTGATACTGAATATCATGATGAAGCCACGAAGGTCTAATGCTCGACTACGAAGAAGCCCTAACGCGAGTCTTCCCGCTCCCGCCTGGTCTACAACCCCGCTCCCCGCGCAGATCCCCATCAACAACGACTCAACCCTCCCGCACAAGCATTGGTGATACTTACAGTGCCAACTCCAAGTCGCTTAGCAGCCTCCCGCGCTCCCCCCTCGCGCGCTCCGGTAGCATTCGCCCGAGCGAGGACGCGGGGCCCGTGATGGCGCACTATAATACCTCTGCCCATTTCCTCTGGGTCGGAGATCGCACCAGGCAGTTGGATGGCGGGCATATTGAGTACTTTCGAGGAATCAGGAATCCGATTGGGGTGAAGGTTGGGCCGAGCATGCAGGCTGAGGAATTAATTAAGCTATTAGACAGTGAGTCCCTCTACGAGGATTTGTTTGAATTGAACTGCCGGTACTAATGTCGCTGCAGTCGTGAATCCCAATCGAGAGCCTGGGAGGGTTACGTTGATCACGCGGTATGGTGCTGCGAAGGTGTGCCAACGAGGATTCTTGACTGCGATTTATTATTTAATCGATCCCCTACAGGTTGAGCAGTACCTTCCCTCACATATCGCAACTGTTCGTGAGTCGGCCCATCCAGTCATATGGGTCTGTGATCCGATGCACGGAAAGTAAGTATTGCCTTCATTTGTTATTCGCGCTCTCATATGTGCCCTTTCTCAGTACTCAAACCTCTTCGAGTGGCCTAAAGACGCGCAACTTTAGCACTATAATCTCTGAACTGACATCCTGCTTGCGAGTACACGCAGAGTATGGCTCAAAGCTTAATGGGGTCTCCCTTGAGTTCACTGGAGAGCTGAACGAGGATGGATTTTCCGTCACGGAGTGCCTCGGCGGAAGTATGGAACTAAGTGAGGGGGAGCTGTCTCTCCGCTATCAGGTGCGCTCAGTTATGAAGGGGGGAGTTGTGCTCATCTGTCTTGGTTCGTAGTCGTTCTGCGACCCGAGGTTGAATTTTGAGCAAAGCTTGGGTGGGTGGTTTCGTGATCAGTTGGTCTATGCGTACATTTATACTGGAAATACACAGATGTCGCTTTCTTGATTTCCAATCATTTCAAAAAGGATCGCACCGGCAAGCCGGGGAAGCTGATGGAATCCCTGACCTCATCAAATCTGTTTGCGTAACAGATCTGCCTCGGGTGTTCCGTGTATTGGGACATCATATTGGATAAAACTACAATTTGCGTGCTTCTCAACCGCCCTGCCAAACCATTCCACATCGGCCTACAAACTCAATACCTCCAAGAGTTCCTGCGGCTCGTATCCTTCACCGGCGCAAACTACGCTAACCCTCGCAAGTGACCGATCCTCCTCCGCAAGCTGCCAAAGGTAGCGCTGTCCATATTGGATCACGTACTTCCTCTCAGCAGCGGACGATCCCTTCCCAATCCATGCATATAGCGCAGGGGCAGTCTTACTCGCGGTAGCATCCACCAAAAAGGTATCGTCAGTGTGCAAATCGTTCAAGTTCGGTTTCTCCACCTTGACCAGCGTGAACGTGATTGAGCCGGAATCATCTACGATCCTGAAGAGCTTCGGTGGTGTAATATCGCTCGCGGGTGTTTTCACCGCAGCGTCGAGATTGATCGAGATGGGTTCAGTGTCCTCGGTGTCCTCGCCGAGTTCAAGGAGGAACACCCCCGCCCCGGATCCCCCCTCATCGAGCACCTTGAGTGTGGGTTTGTCCTTGCCCTCGCGCGAGTCTATGAGTGCGCGGACGAACTGCGCGGCTTCGAAGCGCTCCTTGCCGGCACTCAAACGGGTGTTATACTGGAACACCCTGATGCCCTTGTCGAGCACGAACACATCTGAGGGGTACTTGACTACTGTGGAATGGAAATGCTTGGTGACTTGGCGGACTGCGACTGAGCCGTGTCGCGGGTGTACGCTGATATGATAGAGGACGAAGAGATCCAGTGGTGGTGGTTCCGTTACGTGTCTGAAGCCTGACCTGATACCGCCATGGAGGATTCTAAGATGCTTGAAGTAGGAGAAGAAGCGCGGTGATTCGTTGCCTTGAGCTTCGCGGTACTGGACCGGGACGCCGTGGAGGTCTATCTCGATCTATCAGGAAGAGTACCTCGAGAGACCGAGAGGGGCACACGCACGATCGTCGAGCTCGACTGTCTTGTAGGCGGCCGTGCCTGCCTCATCTTGAGTGGTTTCCTCGCCTAACCAAAAATGGAGATCGTAGGAGAGAACATCAGAGTCTGGACTTTTCTTATAAGTGTTCAGAATGATATATGAGTCGCCGTCGTAGAGCGCGAGAGCCCCATCAGCCTTGTACTCCACGGGTTTGATCTGGAACTGCTCGACGCGCCAGACTTGGATACCAAGTGTCTTCCCAGAATTGTCCCAAGCAGTTTCAGAGTTCCCGGCGTGCTCCCTCACGTGCTTCTCGAGCTACGAAGCGGCTGGGTGAACCTGCGTGGCCAAATCAAACGGGCACTGACCCCGCTGCCGAGGAGGGCGATATTGCTATCCTCGATGTTGTACGTCGTGAGTCTTGTGAGATGAGGATGCGCCATAACTTATCGATTGCAGGTATTGACAGGTTGTGAGATATCCGCCCGTCAGTCACACCGCCCAAGCCAAACTCTTGGACTCTCCTTCGACCGCCTTGCCCTCTTGCGGATACTCTTAACGACTGCAACGAGCACTCTGTGGCTCATTCTTCACCGCTACTAGCGGCTCAACGCAGCCTCGGTGGTCGACCTGTATGCCGTAGAGGATGGCCGAATGTCAGGTCAGTCGCTGTGGAGCCACCCGCCGTGCTGGTTCGCTAGTCTCTATTCCAGTCTAGATTGTCTAGACGTATCCCATATGTCCGCTTGACTCGAAATCACCTTGAATTTGCGCTCTGCTACACGAATTACAGAGCGCCGAGTTGTTAGGCCGGTCCTCCAAGGCTAATGTCCGACATGGGCCAGTGGATAAGAACGCTTAACTGACCATCAACCATCTCCGAGTCTGCCGAGAGATTCCCCTTGCGATCCGCTTCGCTTTTCATCGCCGTTTGCTTGCCGCTCGACACTAACCCTTGTCCCAGGGACCCGCGACTGCTACGCAATTTCAAGTTTCGACGGTTACATCTACCGTTGTACAAGTCATCACTACCACACAAATCACGACTACTCCTGTCCGCCTCCGGAGACAGGCGGCTTCTCCGTCGCCCTCCCCGACCCCGACCCCGCCTGATATCCCTGCTCCTCCTTCTGCTGTTCCTTCGTCCGACTCTCCCTCCGCCAGCCAAAATGACGTATCGGTCATCACAAACGTTCTCACTTTCACCACAACTCAGCTTATAGTCCAGACCAAGTTAGTGAACTTTGCACATACCTTTCAAGCATACCCACTGATGATTCCACATCCAGCTCTGTCCCCATCACCCTCTTCGCCCCTTGTTCAGGCACTTCATCCACAGCCCCCATACCGAGTACTTCTTCCATGACTCCCCAAACAACGACACCCAACTCATTCACACCATCAGCTTCTAGTAGCTCTGATGGCTATACTTCTTCCACTGGCCAATCCTCGTCTTCTTGGAGTAGGTGTAAGCAATGCCCTTCTCTTTTGTCCATTCATTGACCTCATCTGCCGCGGTAGTCGAATATAACGCTAGTACTAGAGACATGCATACGACTGTGCAGGATGGTGTGACTGTCGTCATTAGCAAAATTGTGACAGAAGTAGGCGGTATGCAGACCACGGTGAGTCGATCCATTGTACAAGACGTCGAACATGCACTGACCACTCCCCTCGCATAGATCGAGACCCCCATTCAAACGCTACTCAATACAGTCAGCCCACTCTCCCCGTCTGAGCGCGGAGGCATTATTGCGGGCGGTGTCATTAGCGGGCTGCTGGTAGTGATTGGCCTGCTGACATCAATATTCTTCCTCCGGCGTCGACGGCTCAACCAGAAACGACAGATGGCTGCAAGGCAGAAGCGATTAGCTGCACCCCGTCACTTCCTGGAAGATGAACTCGCAGAAACCATGCGCCAATGGGACTATTCCCCTCGTCTCACCATGGAATCCTCCCCAAGACTCCTTCGGCCGAGAGGCAGCAGCACTGGATCCTTGTTCCGGGAGGACGTATGGCCACCGCCACAGGAGACGTTCCATGACCCAATAATGACACCGCACGATCTTGGGAGCACTGTGTCTCTCGTCATGGGTCCTCCACCTGAATCCCCGGTCTCGCCCGCATCACACCGCTCGTCAAACGACGAGGCAGCAGTAGCTTTAACCACCGCGACCGCGGTAGGAACTGGGAAGCTTGCGATCCGTGCGTACGATACAAGTAGTATCAGCTCCAGCTCCGCCTACTCATATGATAACCAACAACCAGAGCTCGGTCACTCAAGAGCGGTGTCCACCGACCCACTCCTTCCTGGACAGACTTCATCACCTACACCGCCCCTTGCGCCCGTGCGTGGGTACCACCCAAATCCTGCGTACACCGCCAAAGTCCAGGAAGCGATGAACCAACGGTCGAGAGCCTATCGGAGGAGCACCCTCTCCGAATCGTTTACGCCTGATGAAGCTGAAGCTGCTGCTGCTCCCTCCTCTTCCCCTCCCTCTTCTTATCCCAGACCTCCCCAATCACGGAGGGGACATTCTGCCGCCGATGCATACACTGGGCAGAGCCCAGACAACGCGAGTGAAGACAGTCAGCTCTTGCGGGCGGTTCTCACTGCCGGATCGAGCACAGATCTGGCTTCAGTGCCAAGGAACGCAGCTGACCCACCCACAAGTGCATCCGCACCTACGAACAGGAGCGTGGCGCCCACACCAATACCAAACGAGGACGAGCCACCCCCTCAGTATGACACTATTCAAAGGGACACTTAGTGCCACTAGGAAATAAGAATATACTATTCTGGAGTATAATTATGGACTCCTTCATGAAACTCGTTATTTGTTTGCATCCTTATCCCAACATGGAAACGGACATTTTCGCATGCGAGTTGTGGATCACACCCTATGCATGATTCACGCCGCTTATCATCTTTTCATTGGACTTTTTGTGCTGATAGTTGGATCTCCTGCCATTCGTCGTACTTCACATCTTGTTTAACTTGTTTTGTTGATATAGTTCGGCTATCTCCCGTATTGAGCGTACCTTCGATGTATTATCTGACCTTTATCGTAGGTTGAGCAGAGTCGATTGTCGGTGTAGGAAGTAAAGATACAGCGCCCACGCTATCCCCTTGCTATCGCACACAAAAGAGTTTTTATGCCTCGACTTCGACGGCAGGCGCACTCCCAGCACCAGAGTTTACTCCGGCGCCAGCGCCGGCGCCGCCTCCCCGCCTCCCCTTGCCGCCCTGCTTCCTCCCACCTTCTTCACCCTCTTGTTCGCCCGCCGCTCGCCGATTCATCGCTGCCCCCAGGGCTTGAGTACGGAATGCGAGCCCGCGCGTCTTCTCGATCACGGACTGGTACAGCGGCGGTGGTGGGCGGTTGATATGGATTACGTTCTATTTGCGATGTGAGTTGTGGAAGTTGAAAAAGGTTCATAGCTGAGGGGGGAGTGGGAGAAGCTGGGGGTAGACGTACCTTTTCGAGGTCGATCTTTGCGTCTGCGCCCATACGCATATCCCGAATCAGGTTTACGATCCACTTCTCACCCTCTTCTTGTGAGAGGTTAAGCCGCGCTGAGAGGTCGCTGTTGAAGATGTCAGAATAGATGAGGTAAGATGGGAGGCATGGAATAGGATGGTATGGTATGGTATGGTATGGCGTGGTATGGGACGCACTCGATATCAATTTTCTGGTGAATGCGACAGTACGCCTCGCTAATGAGGTACCGCGCATTGTCCATAAAGTCCTGCCTGAAGTTGCCTAGGAAGAAATCATTCTCCACCACCCGCTCCGCCACGGTCAAGCTCTGCTGTGCAGCCTCGAAATCAAAATCGACATAGAGATCCTTGAGGAATTGTGTGATAGGGTCCTTGTACTGATACTCCTCCGTCTGGATCACCCGCACGATGTCCCGGATGGCGTGTCGTGCGCGGGAAGACGTCGAATTCGCAGTTTTACGCGTTACAATAGCTGCCCCAGCCAGGTAGCGCAAGATCCACGGGCTGGAGGTTTGGATCGTGTTCAAGTATGCGGGGGAGAGAAACGTTTCGAGGAGGAGCGTGCGGCCCTGTGGGTGGTTGAAGTAGACAAAGAGTGACCAGTGCAGGAGCCATGTTTTTGATTGTAGCTGGATGAGCGAGGAAGACCCCGCAGAGGATGCGTCTGGGCCGGGACCCGGCAGGCGGGCGTCAATCGATTCACGAAGGGAGTCAAGTTCTTCTAACGCGGTGTCCCATTTGCCGAGGAGGATATCGCATGCGAGTTTGCCCCAATGTGCGGAGAGGATCAGGTCGGGGTCCGTGGAGAGGACACGGAAGTGGTAAAGGTAGTCGGCTGTTCCACTGTAGTTGCCAATTGTGTATAGGAACTGACCATACTTGTATAAAACAGATATTTGTTCGAGCGTTAGCTAGAAAAAAAACGAGGCAAATTAGTGGGTGGAATAAATCGCGCGAACAGACGGTCAGGCACATACACCAAAGTGCTCCTTAAGGTAGTTTAGATTTTGCACTTTGTCCTGTCGGAGCGCTTGGGCAACTTCTTCGCGTTCGATCACATCGAGGACAGTTTGAGCTTGCAAGGAAAGCTTTTCGTGGGTTTGCATAGCGCATTGACGCTTATCAGCGAGTTCTAAATATCGTGTTCAGGTTAAGCACGGGGAGGACAGCATACCATGCGAAATACCTTGAGGGAGTTCCCGATCCGGGTAGAGCTGGTCGTAGAGCTTCTCAATGAGATCTATCATGCTCGTTCCACTCGTGAGTTCATACTGCGCGAGCAGAATGTCCTCGTGTGGGAATAAACTGGTATCCAGTAGCCGTTCCAGCAGCGGGAGCGCCAAATGGCGGTCAATGTACGGAATAATTGTTCTTGTGAGATCATATTCTGCCATTTTTGGATATTTTCAGCTCGTCCAGGTATTATTGTTCAAGGATTGAGCGAACGCCAGCCTCACAACTTTGACCAAAACCAGCTCACCTTCGGTGACGGAATTATGACGGCAATCACACGAAATTTACCACGGTTTATACGTGATTCAGGTGTAGCGATCATTGGAACGGTAGCGCTGCTCTTCTTGCCTAGCCGTTGGTTGGGCTGACACGTCGCGGCAGAAATGCTACGAGTCGCTAATCGAGAATCTCGACTTCAGCGACTTAGAATGTATTAAGTACTCTATATCAAAAGCCCTTGGTGTCGCAATCGTCCTTGGTGGTTCCGTAATGAAGGTGCCACAACTGCTCCTCAGTATGCCGTTTCTCCCTCTGCTATGTGTCCAGTAGTGTTGACGTTATACCCATTCAATAGTACTACGAGCAAAGCACGCTAGAGGACTGTCGTTGCCCGCGTTTAGCTTGGAAACACTTGCATACCTCATCACTTTTATCTACGCCTACCGCAACCAATTCCCCTTCTCGACCTACGGCGAGAACATATTCTTGACCGTCCAGAATATCTTGATTACTCTTCTCATCATTTACTACTTCCCCCACCCTCAAAGCCATCTCACCACGAAACGGGCACCTGCGAATACTCCGGTCGTCCTTCTGGTCTCTGTGATCACTTTCGTAACTACCTGTGTGCTCCTTGTCATTCCTCTATCCACTCTTCAGCTCCTGCAAATGTGCACCGTGCCGATCTCGCTCTTCTCCAAGCTACCTCAGATTTCAGAGAATTATTCGAACAAATCGACTGGCCAGCTGTCCGTCTTTGCAGTAGTATCCCAGATTTTCGGCTGCGCAGCTCGTCTCTTCACGACTCTGACCGAGGTCGATGATCTCATCATTCTTGCCGGGTTTGCGCTCGCGTTTGTGCTCAACCTCATCCTCGGTATCCAAATCTGGCAGTACTGGGGCAACGACGTCCGGGGTGCCGCTAAGGTCAAGGAGAAGGAGTCGTGGCCAGCAGAGAAGGCACCACCTACGGCCGCACCTGCGCGCCAGCACCAACATCCCGCATTTGCGCCTATGACACCGGCCGATGCACCCCTGCCTCCATCTAATCGCCGGTGGGCGCGAAAAGTAGACTAAAGGCGTAGGAGAGCATATTTAATTGGGCGTCGGATCTACTGACTGCACGAGAACGGGTCAGCCCTGAACCGTTTTTAAATAAACTAAGGGTCGAGGGGTAGTAGCCGAGGAGAGCGTTCTAGTCGGGTAATGTCTGCAGCGTGTGCTGAGTTAGTTGTGTGGTCTAATAAACTATAGTATACCCTGCGTCGTGTTTGCTCTCGTGAGGGCGAGGGGCGAGTGTGGACAGTCGAGTGTGTTGGGGTGCGTCGCGTATGGGAACGTATAGGAGACGAGTATGGAGAATGACTGCGCTGATAACGCGGTTCGCATCGCATCCCTCGTGTGACGTTATTCAAGTCGGATCTCTTCGCCGTGCTGCACAACATAACACACAAAAAATGCAGGCGATGACCACTTGCCCGTCCGCTGCCCCTTACCCTCTTCTCTCTCACACACACACAGTTTCTCACTCCACGACAACGTCTACGACGTTGACGACCGGTTTTTTTGCAGTGACGACGCGTCGAGAGACCGAAACCACGACGATCCGCGCTGGCAACCACGTAGTCTGCCGGGTCGTAATATTGCCCCGCGTGCACCTCCGCTTTCACGAGTTTACTCCGCTCGAAAGTCCACCACCACCGCCCCTAGTCTATCGACAATTCCACTCACGGCGTCAACGGTTCGGCAAGTGCCTGCAAGGTAGGAAGAACGCTATCTCGCCCATTCGGCGTACGTAGTCCATTCGTCTATCCCAATCGATTGGGTGCTGCTTCTTCCACACACCACCATCACCACCTTACGTGGCCTCGTGGAATAGGGTCTGCTCACCAAAGAGGCCCAGCTGCTTGTGGCATGCATGGCTCTTTCAGATCTCTATATCTTGCTGCCGGTCTCCTCGCGTGATCTCATTCTCTGATTCTTCTCTTCGCTGCTATCGGACGGTCCGCTTTTGCTATCCTCGACTGCCCATTCCGTCGCCATTCATCCCCTTTGGTTTTCTCCCAAGTTTTCCTCCATCCCCTCGAGCATACTCATACTCCCAAAGGGATTTACACGGTGTGAGTGCTCTTGCTTGTTTCCCAGAGCGGGCCGTAACGGGCTCTGCACGCGCGTGATATCCCCGCGACTGCCCCCGCGCGTCGTCCTCCGAACTATTAGTGCATTGTCCGTGCATTGTCCTCAGATGCGCCTTGTCCAGGCGACCTCGGGCGACTTGCACACGCTTATAACCGGCTCTCCAGCCCCAGCCTGCTTTTCAAGCCTGAGCTGACTGCGTGATTTCCCAGAGACCCGCCAATTCCCTATATAGCCCCAAGTGCCCAACACATACTAGAAACCTTGACGATCCACTCCACCTTTCGAGATGGCCCAGACAATGGTTTTTTCTACCCCCGTGTCCACCCCGCCACTCCCGCCACTCCCGCCACTCCCGCCACAACCCGAAAGCTACATTCGCAAACGCACCCACTCATTCTCTGTCCAGCCCTATGGAGCCGCTGGAGGAGTCTCACGACGACAAGCGATCTATGGACCCAATGCCCTCGCCGATCTCTCTTTCCCCACCACGCAACCCGCTAGCCCATCCACCCCAGCAGCTACCGTCATCACCATTCCAGTGTCCCCAGCGCTGTCAGCCGCGAGGCACGCTTCTGCCCAATCTACCCAATCCGGCGATACCGAGGAACGACCCGCAAAGAAGCAAAAGCGCAAGGAGAAAGAAGCCCAGGCCCAGACCTCCTTGCGCACCACCAGTCCTCCCCCGATCTCAGCTCCGACGTCCAAGCCTAGTAGCCGGTTCAACATCTTTCTTTCCCGTAGCTTGAGTATGGGTGATCCTATAGCCGCTGCAAGCCCAAAGATCAAATCTCCTACGCCGAAACGGCTCAGTCTTCCTGGATTTGGAAAATCTAGGACAGATGGCGTGAGGACTCCGTCTCCTGCGCCACTATCGGCCGTCTTCTCTTTCCCCAGTATATCTCCACGTTCTCCCTCCCCCACCAAGATGCAAATATCAACCCCTCGTGCTCCTTCCCCGACCAAGATGAAGCCCACAGCCATCGTTAGTCCTACCGCCACTACCGCCAATCTTGCTGCGTCCATGCCGACTCTCAAGCGTACACCTACCAAGTCGATCGAGCCTCGCCAGAGTTTTATCCGCCGCTCGCCACCAAGGGCAAAATCCGCCTCCAAAGTTAGCGAAGATTTGGACATGGTGATCGTTGAGGAGGAAGACGAGGCAGACGCCGTGTCCCCGCTCTCGCCCCCTGGGCTGTCGACCACCGCGTCCACAGACGTGATGGAGGTAGATAAGCATACACCCGCGGTGCGTCGTGGAGAGTTTTTATCTCAGCCGCGACGCCTGCCCAAGTATGAACGCGCCTCAACGCCTGAACCTCCCGCCGTCCGCACGGCCGCCTGCCCCTGCCCCAACAACGCCACGCCGCGTTTCAACCGCATTCCGACCCCACCACCTCCCCCACCACGGTTCTCATCGCCGCTCGGGCCGGTGCGGAGGATCATCCATCCTCCACGCCCTCAATTTCCACGTACGCCTAAATCCGAACAGCGTGTGCACCTAGGTGGTGACAAGCTCAGGCTTCGTTGTGGAGAGAAGGGCAGGCCATTATTTGTGCAGAGCCTGGGACAGCAAGGTCAGGCGGCGGAGATGTACCGAAGGGTGGTGACAAGGAACGCCAAAAATGTCTGGCGAGAGACATGCGAGCGTCGCAGGAGAGAGAGGAAGGAACGGCCCTTCGGTGGTAAAGACGAAGTGTATACGTTGAGAGTGGCTGCAGAGGCCGCTTCTGTGAAGAACGAGAAGGGCGGCCACCAGAAGCCAAAAGAAAGGACGCTGACAGACGACAGGATGGACCTGGACGACCCTACTGAGACTCCCAGTGACCTCGAGTCCATCCCCGACATCCCCGATATGGAGTTTGACTTCGAGGACGAGGAGTCAGACCGGACGCCTCTCCCTAGGCCACCTAACGACGCAGATATGCGATTCCATCTCACTCCCCCACCCCCAGCTTATGTTTGCCTCCCATCCGACAATCTCCAACAATTTTATCAATCGCAGCATCGACAAGGACTGGACGCACATTCACAACATCATCTGCAATTCCCCCTTCATTCGCACAACGGCACTCTCGCATCTTCAAAGTCATTTTCACAGCAATTGGAACCATTCGAAATTAAACACTCCATGGCACGGGATGCGCTGCTCCTCCTCTCAAGGCGGCCAGTTGATCTGCGTGGCTCTACCACGAGCCCGCCGGCGGGAACGGGAATTGTATCATTCGCTTCCCCTCGTAGCGGCACCACTAAATTGCCCTTCAAGGCACCCGCCGTCATCAGCTCATCCCGTTCACCTACTCTCAGTTCATGAGTCTCACCTCGCCCTCCAGCATGGGAGACCCTCTCTTGTATTCATCACACACTGACCCCATCCATTCTATGCATCTCACCTGCATGGCTCTCCTTCACTTCGTCCAATTTTCTCATCCCTTCGCATCTGGAAATCATGGTTCTCGTGGAACAATCAATCAATCTCTATCAGGGTCACCTCTTTCCATTGCATACTTCGCAATTCTTTCTTCTTTCTTTCGCTTTTCCTTGTACGGTTCCATCATCTGCGTCCCGCTCTCGTCCTGTTTTTTTTTTCCTTCGATGTCAATGTGAATTAAAAAGTGTATTGTCTCTTTTCGTCTCAGAAACCACCCGTAATGAAACCACAAGCAACGAAAAACACTGTGCAAACAACAAAGTGGCATTACAATAGCGCTTCGAATAAAACTACAACGACCGCCATCTGATATGAGAATGGCAAAGCAAAGACACATGGTACATCACACGTGCCCCAAAATAGACGGAAGCAACGATAACGTGATAAACATGACAAGAGGGCGATATGTGCTCAGTCTGTCGAGCAAGCCCTGGACTGTGGATTGGTATCCGGGTTGCCGGTTGAGGGGATTAGGGTAAGCGTCAGCGGCCATTGGCTACAGGCTTTGTGCTTTCGACTACCTCCCCTAATTGCTGATTGCGTTTACTGGCAAGGTCCAGCTGCCGTTGTAGCCGTCTGCGTCGAGAACTCAAATCAGCACCTTTAACAAACGAGTGGAGTATATGAGCCAGACGTACGCAACGTGGGCTTCGAGCTCGTTAATCCTTTCCTTGCCCCCTTGCCTTTCGCGTTTAACGCGTTCTTCAGCCACTCGTAGCCTGCTTTCGTACTCCTTGACACGAGCTTCCCACTTGTTGTCCCCGGCTGAGGTCTTCTCGTTCATGGCAACAATCTTCTCCTCCGTTGCTGCTAGCTGGTTCTGAGCATTAACCAGCCGCCGCTCCGCATTGGTAGCACGTGCAGTAAGGGCACGGAGTTCTGATAGGTCGGTTTGTGGATGTCTCCGTAGAGCGGAGACTTGAGCAGAAAGCTCGCCATTCGTGGCCTGTTCAGAATTGAGCCTCCGACTCGAGGACCAAGAACTCGTGAACTTACTTTGACGGCTTCCATCTCTCCTTCCTTGGAATTATATTTTCGGCGCCATGAATGCTTGATTTCCGCCAGATTCTTGACGCTGGTCTCGAAACGGTCGATTTGCTTCCACCGTGTATCAAGTTGCTTCCGCAACTCGCTAAAGAATCGAGTCGATGAGTTAAGAACAATCTCGAGAACCGTTTTACCAACGCTAGTTTGTCTTGGAATTTGCTTTCTGCTTCTTTGCACCGCTTGTCAAATTCGAGCTGGATTTGACTGAAGGCTTTCAGCCGTGAGATGAGGTTATCATGGAAAACAGTGAAATTCGTGAATGGCTTCGCCTCTCCTTTCTGCAAATTGTCTGTGAATAAGACGTAGGTGAGGTCAAAGCCACGCACAGTTGTTTTGTCGACACCAAGGATCTTCTCCATATACTGGTAGATGGTGAGGAGGAGGGTGTTACGTTCAGTAAGTTGGTCTCGATATTGCTGTTCGGACGACAGCAGGTTGCGTTGGTCTTTACTCAATCTGGTTTCGAGGTCATTGACCTTGGCCTTGAGAACCGATACCTCGCCTTCTGCAGTCCTGAGGTGGGCCTGTACAAGGTCAAGCTTCTCGCTGACATTCAGCCGTGCTTGTGTCTGCGCCGCAAGCTGCGCCGCAAGGTCTCGATTTTCGGCATAGAGCTTATCAAGCGTCCCTTCCCGCTCACGCCACCTATTCTCTCGATCTTCGAGATCCTTCTTAACACGAGCCAACTCCTCCTCTAATCGAACCAGGTCTCTTCGCCCTCGATCCAACTCCAAACTTAGGGAAAATCGGTCCGAGGTTGCACTTTCGCCCGCTCTTCGAGACTCAGTTTCAGCTTTGGTTAGAGCACTTTGAACCTCAGCCAGATCTGACTCTCGTTGCTTGAGCAGTGCCCTCGTAAGTTCGAGATCATGTTTAGCGGTGTTAAGAGCGGCCTGCGTCTCGTCGATGATGCGTCGATCTTTCCGCTCTTCGTCCTCCCACTCTCGACGTTCAAGACGTAACTTCTCTTCAGCTTCGTCCCGGGCTTGACGTTCAGCTTCGAGTTCTTCCGCTAAGTCTTCAGCGTGACGCCCGAGCTCTTCTTGACGGTGTCGGTGGGCCACAATCTCTTGCTGACATGCTTCATAGACCTCCTGTATTTCTTGGAGCTGTTCCTTGGCCGTTGCGAGTTTCTGTACTGGCGTCAGTGTGAGTGGACGGGGCAAGAGGGGTTCTCACGTCTTTGAGCGCACTGATGACCATCTCAACACGTTCTTGCTCAACGGCATCTTCTTCCACACGCCTGAGCTCGTCTTCCTTCCACTTTTCCGCCTCATCTTCCAAGACCCATATACGGTTGCCTAGCTTTTCAATGTCACGGTTGGTGGCTTCCAACTCCGCGTCTTTCTCGGCGGCATCCTGTTCCAGGTGGGCAAGAGCTGCCTCGAACTTGTCGTGGAGAACAGTGGTGTTGTCCTCAAGCTCCGCATTGCTGTGTCGGAGCTTTTCTGCTTCAGCATCGCGTTCCGCAAGGATGTCTTGCATCTCCTCGACTTGCTGCCTTGCTTCCTCAACTTCTCCGCGCCAATTTTGCTCGATTTCGCGGACAATAGCCTCGTGCTCTGCGACAACGTCCTCGACCTCGTCGTTCTTGGCTGCTAATTCCTCTTCTCGCTGTTGTAGTTCAATTCCAGCAGCCGCAAGTCGATCACGAAGAGAGTTAATGCTTTCCTCCAACTCCTCGCGTTCCTCGCGCTCTTCCAGGATGGCCGCGCGGGACTGAGAGCGCTCAAGGGCCTCGACATCCCTCCTTTGTTCGAGTTCTTCCATCTGGAGACGGAGACCTTCATTCGCATCTGCCAACTCTTCCTTCTCCTCCTCACACTGGATTAGGAGCTCGCCAAGTTCTTGTAACTTCTCTTGTAGAATTTGGTTGTCCTCCTCCAATTCCTTCAGCTGCCCTTCTGCCTTCGAGGATCGAGATTCGCCGCTCGGTGAGACTGCCGAACTGTTTCCACTGACTCTCCTTCGCTCACGGAAGCGCTCTATCTCGTCGTCCCTTTCTTGCATTAGCTCCTGCGCTTCCTGGAGTTCAGCTTCGAGCTGTGCCTGCCTCTGTTCAAGTTCTTCATTACGGGCCTGCGCTTCTCTTAGGGCAAGATCATCACGTCCTGAACCACCCCTTCGTCGGCGGATATCACGAAGCTCTCTCTCGCGTTCCTCCAGCTTGGCCTCTAGGTCACGCACGCGCGACGCCGCATTGCCGTCACCGCGCTGAGAACGCTCGAGCTCCTTCTCCATTTCCAGCAAGAGCTTCTTGTATTTCTTGAGTTCTACACCTCGAGATTGAACCTCGATTTTGAGATTGATATTCTGCTTAAGCGCGCTCTCAATATGATCTGGAGCTAGCTCTGCGAGTCGTTCTTCTAGGAAATGTACTTTGAGCTTCAGGGAAAAGTTTTCCTTCTTAAGAGAGTCTATAACCTATGTAAATAATGAGCATTTGCGAAATAGATGGCACGCTCGGCGAACCTTCTCCTGCTCACGCAGGGTCATGTTGACGCCACCTTTGGCTGCGCCAGAGCTCGGACGACCGCGTTTATTGCGTTGAGGGATATTATCAGTTTGCCACCGTCTGTCGGTGTCGGTCTGGTCCCCCTCCTCTATTCCTTCCTCGAAGTAACCGTTCGCCCGTTTGTCCGCCTTTGGTGTCTTCTCGTCGCTAGTTCGCCTGGCAACACCTTTACGGTTCGGAGAGGGTGTTCTGACGCGTGTCGATACTGCCGAAAATGCAGTCGATTGCACCAGTGACTTTGCGATGAGTTGAGCCTTTATCGGCGCGGGAGATTTGAACGACTCTTCCAACGACCCGAGTGATATATCTGGCATAGTAGTGCTGGGTTCATCCTCAAAGCTGGTCACGCCGAGAGTCCCGCTCATTGTGACGACGACAAAGGTCGTGGCGGAGGTACAAGGTACAAGGTGGGAAACCGTCCTTCTCTTTCTGGTGGGATAAAATAAACGATAAATTGCGCTGCTACAACAAAATACATGTTTCATATTTAAACAGCACAGCAAGCAAAGGGTCCTATCTGGTGTGGTTCCCTCCAACAGCAGTTGAACCATCGGAGGTAATGGTCGAAATCGAGGCGGGAGAGTGGCTTCGTGCAAAAACATCCGGTATTGACGAGGTAGAAGCCTCTTCTTGCTGTGGGAGAGTAGGCAGACTGGGGATAGGTGTATCCGTCGAAGGAGGTGATGGGGGTAAAGGAAGGAGTCGGACCTGTGCTGAAGACAGACCATTCTGCAATGGGAACTCCATCTCATTGTCTTGCAAGGGTGCAACAGCGTGCTGCTCCTGTAGCTGCTCCTGTGACTGCACTGTGACTGTCCTGGCTCTGGGTAGACTCAGGGGCTTAAGGATCGGCAGTGGCGGCAGACTAGGTAGCGGACGAGTGGTGCTCTTAACCCTCTGACGGGATCGAGGAGGAACTGGCAGTGTATTGGGCAATGGCGGAGCGTCGATGGGTGCAACAAAAATTGTGGGGAGTGACGTTCGTGAACGTTTGCGAGACCTTTGCATCTGTACTTGTGCAAGAGCAACATCCAGTTGCAACCTTGGCTTGCTCGTGGTCGGCGCCATGGGAGTGGCCAGACTGCTGTAGCTGGATGCAGTCAACGGACCCGTGGAAATATCATCACTAAATGTGATTGTGGACCGTCGGCGCGAGCTATTTGAGCTGGTGGTGCCTGAGCTTGCGGGAAGCGAAGGGAGTTTGCGGACGGGTGGTGACGGGAGGATCCTGATGGTTGAACGTGAACTGGGGTATAAGAGGTTCGGTTGAGCATGCCCGTCCGAAGTGCTGGCAGCTCTGATGTGCCCAATTCTGCTTGCAGGGGCAGGCGATCGTTTAGAAAACAGAGGTTCGCTTTGCCTGTTCGATCGCCGCACAGTCGAGTTGCGTGACATGCTGCCCCCAAGACCCCAGCCAGCAGCACCAAAGAGAGAGAGACCTGAGGAGCTATGGTTGCTGGGTGTTCGTGTCAAACCCACTCCAGGTGTCGTCACTTCTACGCCCAGTAACATGCCTCCGAATATAGCCCCTCGAACGGTTCCAACGGTACGGAGTTGACTACGTTCCTGGTCATCTGACACTGTTCCAAAAGTCATAGCTATACTCTCAAGGTGCCTCGCCCGTGGCCTCCTATAATAGCCTAAATGATAGTTGGACTTGGCTGCATTGTGTCGAGATCTGATAGAGTTGAGTCGCTGCTGTTGCAGCAGACACGTCTCTGTGTGATAGCGCTGCCGGTGGTTTGCTTTCTCGGGATCGCTCCGGAGACTTGCATCACGGCCAGTGGTGGAAGCACCATTCTCCTCAATAAGGGTCTCCGCTTCGTCGAAAATGGGTGGGCATTCGCAGGTCCACTCGGTATCACTACTGGCAAGTCCCAAGTCACTGTCGGGATCGAGCGGAGCTTCGTGACTATTGACGTCCAGGTCGGCAAGAGACTGCTTGTAGAAGAGTTCGTGCATATTCAAGACGAGGTGCGTCAGGATTGATGTTGTGATTGGATGTGTGAAGATCATATTGACGGGCTACATGGTGCTGACTGTAAGATGGCGGGGCGCTGAGAGTTTAGTGAGGGCAAACCTACGGCGAGTGCCTGGAAATGTCATAAGCAAACAAGTGGACACGTTGCGCAACAGACGATACACACAGAAAACGCGAGGTAGTTGGTGAAATTTCCCACAAAGAACAGTCTTTAAAACGTCAGTACTGGAAGTTTGGCGTATATCTAGTGGAACATACATCAGCGCTATCGAGCAGTCTCGATACAACAATTTCACAAGTGGAAAGTCGATGCCTTGTTGGCTCAGTTGCCTCGTTCTCCATGCTACTAGAGCCAAAGGACCTGAATCCATGAATACTGCGATCCATTTGAGGTGCTTGCCTACAGAGAGGAGCAGCATAAGCACCGTATTGGAAGTGTTTTGACGGGACTCACCTATTCCCCCTTTACCATTAACGTCGAAGATACACGCTTTCTCAGATACTGCAGATATTACAGATCGACCATCCATGGACATTCCGATCGAGAAGAGAACCACTTGGAACGCCACAAACGCTGCTGAGTAGGCAAGTATCGTCGGCGACCGACCATAAAGCGCCCAGGTGCGGATGGTACCAATAGTTCCATTGATCGCGAGAATGCACGCATTGTAGAACCCAGCGAAGAAGCCCATTGGCCCACAAAACGTTTTGGCGATTGAAGGATCAGTGAGTGAGAGAAGGACGAGAAAGTATCCCAGAGGGTGACAGTATCGGGTCTAGGCTTTGAATCAGACACAGTGTACATATCACGAAAGGATTGCTTACAAGGAGGAAGAGGAGCTTGGGAAGTGAAAACCGTAAAGGCCAGACATGGCTAATCTCTCGTCGAAGGCTTAGAACATGATCATAAACAAGAATAACTTTGAAAAAGGTATGAGTAGAATGTAGAAGGGTGCCGCCCAGTGACGCACCGAAGGAGGCAAGAGCGAGAGCCCTGACGGTGTTTCTGGATAGAAACGTCAATGAAATAACAGTTCGAGTTAACCGTTGCGACTCACAAATGAGTGAAGAGAGCGACAGCAGTCCTGTCCATGTCCGGAAACTGGGAGTCCTCCATCGAAGAGACACCCCGTGAGTGGGATGGCCAAAGACAGGAGCTTGAGACCGTAACCACCTCAGCAGCCCCTTACAACGCCCGCTTTCCGCTACCGTCGGAGGGGGAATGGTGGTGAGAAACGAGCGACCTCTGGGAGGACAAATGGTGGGAAACAAGCAGCCTCTGAGAAAACAACCGCAGCTAGGCGCCCGAGCTAGCGTCTCCTACTAATGATACTCCAGCGTCAAGTCAGAAGCAGGAATAACAGCCAATCCGGGCCAGCCAGGAGGAAAGAGGGCAAAAAGACCACGACAGGCACTTCACAAAGCTTGAGTAGATGTCTGTTGTGAGATACATTCATTGGGCTGGTGGCGGGGACATTGCAGCCCGTTGCGGCGTCGGCCTTCTCGTGAGGGCTGGACACAGAAGGCAAATATTCATCTCAGTCAAGGTGTTAGAAAGACACGAGATGTCCTCTTGCTTCACAGCGACATTGTGAAAGCATTTCAATATTTCTGTAAGGGCGATGCTCTGCGTGGTGGTCACTGGACAGCAAGCCCAAGAGGTGCCTCTTCAGGTCGATCATGATTGCCAGATCTACACGACTGGCTGCTCTTGCGCACAGCATCGTGTGTTCGTCTGTCGCTCTCTGTGCTTCATGTGTCAGAAGTCGAAAGGGCGCGGTCACCTGCCTCCCAAAAGTATTCACTTCCCTGACGCTTATCGCTCAAAATGGCTTTGAAGCTGTGTCCTTTGCCAGTAGCGTTCAATTGCAGAAAACCAGAGTACTAATCGACCGATCACGCCATGACTGGTGTATTACAAGGTTGCGTTCCTTCTCATTTCAAAGGGTCAGAAAGCAAGTAGACCGGCTACTAAGAATCATGCCCCAGAAATTATAATTTGCAAGCACAGGCGAAGAATAATGAGACCAAGTACAAGGCAAGAGGAGCAACTGTAGATCGGGCGGTCGTGTTCAGGTTTGCATATAGTGCCACAACCGGAGACACTATTTCAAGTACTCGGTTGGATGTCGCTGCCACGCCATCCCCAGTCCATCTGTCCTTGGTAGGAGAGAACTCTGGAGTAATTGCATATGGTACACTATATACCACATCAGATGTGAAAGTATATGCGCAGTTCCAACCGAGTAAAGCATTCGAGGTCCTTGCTGTCCCACAGAAAAGGAGGAAGCCCGTTAAAAGTTAGAAATATTAGCCAAAGTACTTCCTGAATCCACGGTTAGCGGAAGTCAATCCTGTTATGTCTTGTAATTAAAATAGAACTGAGGTGCAAATAGGAAATTGCGCACCTGCCAGCATTGGTGAGTTTCACAATTCATTGAGCAAGGATTTCTCCAGGGACTCCGATAATTAATAGGATCACAAGTTTTCTGGACGACGAATGTATGAACGATATGTGAACACTCTCAGGTAAATACCCTACCGATAGGCTATTGTAAGTCCTACTGTCTCCAAAAGTCAAGCTCATGGGTGGTGAGGAAATACCTCGAGTATATGCACGGTTGATAAAAATGTCGACTTGGGATTATTAACATACGAGATGAACGCATTGTAGAGGGGAACGCAGGGCCCATCATCAATTAATGCCCATAGGCTGACAATGAAGACGAATGAATGTGCGAGTTAGGGAGCTGCAAACAGACCTTGAGGTGAGAAATGTTGAACTCCTTTAATCGACAAAAGAGTGCTCCTCTTGCACCAGCGTCAACGAGTCGCTTGACCGATTACAAGCTATCACACCTCTTCACTCACCACCATCCCATGTTGTCTGCCCCTGAGCACCTGCCCGTCGTAATCACTGTTGGACAGAGGGGACAGGGGGTGTTTGCAATGGGTAGCCACGCTACTAATGCCCCGACTAGTTGACTGAATGCCTACTTTTGTGAGAAATCAACTCACACCTTTGACAGTAACACAATCTCCTGACATCTCTTTTTCAGCTTACTAGACTGAGGGAACTATGAGAAAGTAAACATGACTCACTGGTAGGGATAAATCAAGGGATATTCAAGAGAGAGCGAAGGAACAACTGTGGACTTTCCTCCTAGTCCAATTGGCTACATGCCCATGGGAATCACAGTTAGGACGATATCAAAGAGTCACTGATGTATTAACCAGGCGTTATGCTCAACACACGTAGTCCAGTGACCCATCAACGGTGGTTCCAAATATCCCAACAATTAGCGTAGTAGTGATGGATGAGGCCCTTCTACCACACCTATGAGGCCCCATGCCCCGTACTGCGGCTCCAAGCAATAGATCAATGCTTTTAAGGGGGTTGATTCCCAGAGGACTCAGCCAGAACTTGTCGCAGGATCAACTAGAAGATGTTAAATAAGGAGCGCACTATTGGTGGTAAATAAGGACTCGTCTCAGTATTGAGAGGGTACGGGTTATCAACAAAGTAGCCACACCAACCACAATGAGCATCGATTGCCACTACAGAGGTAATGAAGTCGGACCAACCTGGTACAATGATGGTGATGCGCGAAGGACCACGACTCTAAATCACCCGAGCTGCAAAATCAGTCTAACCTGATGACAAACCGACTCGGCCACGCCATTCAGTACTTGAAGTCTGGCTACCCAGACAGGACCGAGACTGCGACTAGGTCTAACTTATAGTATGAATACTATAATGCTTGCTCATGGTTTTTGGGACCTGTTTCAAGGGGTTTATCGTACTCAAATGGATGCTGAGTTGCGTTCGACAAATATTGTTCGGGAAGGAAGAGCCAAAGAAGAGGGAAGAGAGAACGACTCATGTCAAGAGACTGTCCAGTGAGTACCCGGTAAGCCTCAATATACGCAGATTGGTCATGCTCCGTATTGTGAAAGGCACGGAGCTAGCCCAATCGTGCACTGGACTATTGGTAGCCAAGTGGTGTTGGAAATCGGGGTTTCTGGCGAGATGCCCTCTTCCATGCCCGCCGTACGTGAACCAATGGGCACACGATCGAGGCTGTGGTTACTCATGTGCCTCGGATCTTTCGGATTCGAAGTGGCACAACGCGAGGTGTGCTATGTTCCGATAGGTGTCAGCTTTCGCATCGCTATGCCACCAACTTTCATTTCCTGTATTGCCGTACACGATATGTTTAGTGTGTCCTCAGAGTCACGAATACAAAAGGAGGGTTTACGCGCGATTTCCCTATACCGTAGAACTTTTAGCAAAATGGTGGTTCTAATATGTATCAGCTCCACCAAGAGCGAGGGTTGGCCAGTCCAATTCCAATTGGACAGCTGACAGTTGTCGACTACTCATCCTAGAGTTAGCTGCTTTTGTATATAGCCCATCTCAATTCTTATATCGCTGAACTGTGCTGAAAGGCCCAGCGTGACGGAACCCGGGAACGTCCTTGGGGTTGAAGTCTTCAACAGGGTTCGAGCTTTTCATGAACAAACTGTGGTCGGTGTGTTCCCCAGCGTAGATTCCTGGGGGCCCAGTCAGTCTCATATTCTGGTGGATTCAACTGGCGATTCGCTTGACTTGTCGCATGGTCGTCGTGCCGAACCAATTCAACAAAGATGAAAGGGTTTCTCAAAACCTATGGATATTTTCGGTTGGTACCCATGCAGGCGTGGTTTTACTTCTGCAATATCGAAGTTAGCGCCAGTCGGTTCCGTAAATTGTGAACACTAAAATAGCTTGCAAACAAATGATAACGCCAGTTTAATCGCAGGAGAAATGAAGTTCAAGTTGCATTGGGCAAGGTACAGGCGGCCGATCCGAAAAGTGTCGGAATTTGCTCCGGACTGTGTATTCTGCTGCAATATCCACGGTAGTTAGCTCTTTATATCTGTAGCTAGCTTGTTTGCTATTCACGTATGTCTCCACTTTGGTGGAACATCGTTCTCTGTCAAAAAGCATCATTATTTCCCCACTTTTAGTGGGCTGTTATAATCGATAAAAACTAGCCCCGGCGCTAGTTATGTATTCTAGGGGCGCACTTCAAAAGGCCGAGCATTTCTCAATAGCCCCTCTTGTTGGAGTTGATGATTCCTCCAACAAAAGACCGGGTAGTGTAGTGGTAACACGCCCTACTAGTCATGGGGAGGTCCCGGGTTCGAACCCCGGCTTGGTCGTTCTTTTCTCTCTAACACCTCTATTTCTCTGTGGCGTCTTAGCCACTTAGAACTCTACATCAATCCACCACGGTATTGAACCTACTTGTATCAGGTACTCTGGTGGTGAGTTCTACAATGACAACAAATTCATCACCCATCGCCCATCAAGCATTTCCTCCCTACAGTATTCCAGCCCCTAGTCCGCCCGCCACCAATCCTCTCTCGACCGACTCCGTTTCCATTCAACTCCACCCAAGCCGGTTCTGCACGCGCACGCCACTGTTCTTGCTTCGCAACGCCAGCGCTTGGCGAATTGTCTGACAGAATATGATGGCTATGTCTTGACACGGCCGCTGCTGAACACCTTAATGCCGAAGTATGAAATCAGCCATAGCCCCGCATGTCAGAACATAATCCAATTGCGATCTGTTCAGCAGTATGTCCAGACACAGCATTTGGCAGATGCGCACAAACCCTTCTTTTACTGGCTCAGTACGGTCCCTCATCAATGGCAATTCGTTTCAATTCGTTTCTTACAATCTGTAACGTACGTCGCACACTATTGCCCCTCGGTGATCCCACGAGCTCTCTACGGCACCCACCTTCCTTCTGTCGCTACTACGCTACCGACTACTCTTCAGCTGTGTAAGGTGGCACATTTGTTATTGCACCGCAGAGAGAGATGGCCCGATGGTAATACCTGTCTTGGCTATCAAAAGCTGAACGTGTCAAAAATCTTGACGCGCGGCGTAATGGAGGCTGTCCAAGACATCTTTCCGAGACTCCCGCGCTCTCCCACCAGGCACCAGGCAAAGAACATGGATCGCAGCTTCCTGTTCCTCTGCCAACCGTGAATGCAATTTATGGGCGTGGACGGGATTATTCAAGCATTGCATAATACGATTCCTCATCTTGTGCTCTCAAAATAACTGACGTGATGCCCTCCCTGGATATCTATGATTGAAACGTGATAGTGCACCCCAGAGATAGACCCCTGCTGCATGGCCTCGAGTTACCTCTAGTGTATCTGGTCCATTACAACGTGGTCACTGGACAACAAGTAGGAGAACCGAACCTAGTTTGCATTTGGTTGATTAACCATCTAGGTTTGTTCATCGCCTTCGTAGTAGCAGGAGGTCAGTGGCTCATGGCTGCAGACGTGGTGTCCTTTATTCAAGACAAAAGAGTAGAATTCCAGCAGATTCCATTGCTGTGGCAACCAGAAGCCAGATTACAAGCT
>Ga0307513_10001660_pt1 | contig 31806 bp, 21 predicted proteins | sample 15_EM_MG_FD_202174 | JGI IMG/M metagenome (GOLD analysis project Ga0307513, IMG submission 202174) | Populus trichocarpa ectomycorrhiza microbial communities from riparian zone in the Pacific Northwest, United States - 15_EM | ecosystem: Host-associated > Plants > Roots > Unclassified | place... | reverse complement strand
AAAATACTCACAATTCACAAATCAATCTTCACAAATCACAACACACAAAATACTCTTTCCAATCGAACAAATCCCTAATCGGCAACCACAAAAGCGGCGACAACGATCTCCATCATCCACAAAAGCGGCCAGCGACAGTGCTCACGGTCCGGTGACTCCAGTCTTCACTCCTTCTCTTTCCTCAGTGCTCACGGTCGCGGCTTCCTCTTCTGTTTATCGTGATTTTAACTGCGACGAGCCGACAACGATCTCCTCAACAGCTCACGGCTTCGGGCTTCCTCTGCAGTCTTCATTAACAGCGGCACGCCGGCAACGATCTCCTTTCTTTGCCATCTTCAACAACAGCAGGCGACATCGGGCGGTCGGGCCTCTTCACCAACAGTCGTTCAGCTCATCATCATCATCTTCAACAGCAGTCGTTCAGCTCATCATCATCATCTTCAACAGCAGTCGTTCAGCTCATCATCAACAGCAGCCGTTCAGCTCATCATCATCATCTTCAACAGCAGCAGGCGACACCGTAAGTTCATTTTGCCTTTATCATCATCAATGCAGTAGTTGATTTTGCCCCTGTAATAGATTTGTATTTTGCCCTATTAAGTGTTAATTGTTAGTTAGTCTGTTACCCTGTAATTCATTTTGCCCGGTCCTGTAATTTGTATATGTATAATGTTGAATTGAATGGAATTGATCGGGTGAGAAAATTGTTGAATTGAATGCCACAGTTTATACTTTATATCTTGACTGAATTGGACTAAATATTACTCGGTGAAAATTGGATTGAAAACTATTGAATTGGACTAAATTGAATGTCATTTCAGTATTATAGGACTGAATTAATTGGACTGAATTGAATTAAATTAATGGGGTGAAAATTGGACTGAAAAATATTGAATTGGACTGAATTTAATGTCATTTCAGTATTATAGGACTGAATTAATTGGACTGAATTAATAGGGTGAAAATTGGACTGAAAAATATTGAATTGGACTGAATTTAGTGTCATTTCAGTATTATAGGACTGAATTAATAGGGTGAAAATTCCTTACGATTTTTATTGAAGCATGAATTTTTTTTGATATATTTTAAAATTCCTTACGATTTTATGATTTTACGATCCGTTTTTACGATCCGAGTTTGTTTAGTACTTTCCGTGCCGTGTTAAAATCGCGATTTTAACAACCTTGATCTGAGATATGCACCAAATAATTTTAAAATAATATTGTTTTGATTAAAAAAATAATATTTGTTTTTGTGGCCATAAGCTTGCCCCAACAGCACCCGAATAGACTTGTAGAAATTTCTCAGTACATTGTGGCCTCAAAACAAAATTGTAAAAATCTTATCTGGTGCTGTTTTTTTTTCTTTTTGTTAAAAATAGAAGGACTCCAAAGAATATGTAAAATTGTTATGAAATTCACAAAAAAAAATTGTTAATAAATATTTTAAATATATTATTTTTCTTGCCTAACATGTTTTAAAAAATCAAAGGTATTGATAATAATTTTAAAAACATTGATAATTGTTAATTAATCTCTTTTGTATAGCCCAAAACAATCACAAGATTTTTACTAAAAATAAAAAAATATCACCATAAGAGACAATAATAAATAGTCGATAAATAACAATATAAATCTAAATACAAGATGTAGATTTATAATTAAAAATAAAAAATAAGTAAAAAAATGATATTAACCCCATTAACTTTCCAAACATGTAACTCAAATCATTAGACCATAAGTACCCAACTGACAAAACCTTAAAGTATAATCCATAACCAATCAAATTTTGAATGATAGAATTGGAAAGGAAAATTAAACAGTAAAAAAAGATCCAAAACAAAAAAATAAATAGCAATTAAAAAAACAAGGATCGTCATTGAAATAAAAAATAAATTAGAGGACAACTAAGATTTTTTGATTGAATGATGAAATTGAACCAATAAAATGTTGGAGGATGGAATTGAAAAAAAACATTAAATTATACAAAAGGATATAAAAACAAAGAAATAGCTATTAAAAGAATAAGGATCAACATGGAAATAAAAAATAAATTAGAAGACAACTAAGTTGTTTTAAATGAATGGTAAATTGAAAAGAAAAATAATTTAGCAAAAGAACAATTAAAAAAATAAGATTCAAAATTGAAACAAAAAAAAATTAGAGGAAAACTACAAATTTTTTTATTGAATGGTAAAACTAAAAATAAAAATTGATTTAACAAAATGATCTAAAAAAAACAATAGAAAAATGACGACCAAATTGAGAAAAATAACATATCACAAATTGAGATTGAATGATAAATTTTTTTAAAAAAATTAAAATTTTACAAAAGGTCCAAGAACAAAAATTTAGAGAAAAAAAACATGGACCGATTTGAAATCTCAATAAATTATGAAGAAGCTCTTGGACTTGTCATTGGCATAGACACAACACTTGCAATCTGGGAAGCACTGAAAGATGCTTATGCACAGGACTCTCAAGAGTGAGAGTTTACACTACAACAACAACTGACCTACCTTCGCAAGGATGATAACAAGACCATTGGAGATCACATACGCATTTTTAAAGGTCTGTGTGACAATCTTGCTAGTATTGAAAAACCTATACCAGATAAAGAAAAGGTTTTTTTTGTCTTCTCACAAGTCTTGGACCACAATATGAAACCTTTACAACAACGATGTTGAAACCTCTAAGACCAACCTACTCTAAGCTGATTTCACAATTACAAAATCTTGATCAGCGTCATAAGTGGTTTTCAAACCAATCAGATGCATCTCTTTCTCAACTCACTCCACATTTAGCCTTTTATAGTCAGCAATAGAAACAATCTCAAAGTATCATTTCAAGGAATCGCAACAGTAACTTTACTTCCCCAGGTCATGGATTCCAAGCACAACAATTTCAAAACCAAAGTCAAAGCTATCCAGACAATTCAACACCAATTACACAACAATGACAACCACCACCACCAGGAGAACATCATATAGTAGCAGCGAAGCAAGATCTATATCGCAATGAAACATATCAATATTATCGGAAACCAGGCCATATTGCCAAAATCTGTTGGTGGAAACCAAAAAGAACAACTCAAAATGATGCAATTCCACAACCTCTTGCAGCCCTCACTTTAGACAACTCCATTACCGAAACAGAATGGACTTCTGACACAGGAGCTTCAAATCACATGATAAGAAAGCAAGGTATGTTGACTAATATTCATAAATACTCTAGATCTGATTCAATCATAATTGGAGATGGTTCTTCTATACCTATAACAGGTATTGGTGATTCATATATTAAACAAAAAGATAAGACTTTGCCTTTCATGATGTTCTTTTAGTTCCAAATTTGAAAAAAAAAAACTTGCTCTCAATAAGTCAACTAACCTCTCAATTTCCTGTTATTTGTGAATCTTCTAATGTTGATTTTTGTGTAAAGGAACGGAAAATAGGACATCCGCTAATAACAGGGAAAAGGAAGGGTGACTTGTATGTTTTATCCAATGTACCAGAAGCACACTTCTCTTATTGGTTCAAATCTAGCACTATAGATATTTGGCACCAACGTTTAGGACAACCTTAAGCTTCAGTTGTTTCGTTGTTAAAGAATAAAAGATTAATTGATGTTATAGGTCCTTTACAGACAAAACATTAATATGATAGTTGTCAATTAGAAAAATTATGTAAACTTCCTTTTTGCTCTTTCTGAAGATTCTAGTTCTGGCATTTTATAAGATTCACTATGATTTGTGGGGACCTGCCCTTGTTTTATCTATTGGCAAGTTTAAGTTTTATGCTTGTTTAGTTAATGATTTCTAAAAGTATACTTGGATTATTCCATTGAAACACAAATCTAATTTTTTTTGTTGCCTATCTAGCATTTGAATAGTATGTTGAAAGACAATTTATGGGTGGAAGCCTTTATCATAACAATTTTCCTTCTTAATTGGTTACCATCTTCGTCTCTTCAATTTAACACTCCATATTTCATGTTACATGGAACTCATCTTGACTACACATCGCTTTGAGTTTTTGGTTCTAAATGTTTTCCATATACATGGCATACAAGAAATCATAAATTTGACCCTAAAATTGTCTTGGGTGTTTTTGTAGGATAGAGTGAAAAATATAAAAGATACAATGCCTCCATCCACCTAGTCGTAAATTTTTCATTTCTCGTCATGTTGTTTTTTATGAGACTATTTTTCCATTTAAATCTTCATGACTTTCTACTACTACCTCACATGTTCTTAATATATTTGATTTTTGGCTACCTTATTCTGACACTCTTCTTGAATCAAGTGTTCTCCCACAAATGTCTACATCAATAAATTCCATTGCTCTACCATCTGTTGATAGTCATTGCTAGCAGTCTGCTCCAAATTCACCACATGACGCAACTGTGACAGGAAATGTTGGAACTGATTTTAATGATCAACCTTTCGAAGATCTCAATCTACCTACATTAATGTCTGCATTAAACTCTGATATACTTCCTAAACATTTCCTTACACCTAAGTCCCCTCATTTCATAAACACAACGCAACCTCATATGCTAACCAGGTCCTAACTTTGAGTTGTTAAGTTGAATCCTAAATATGCCTTGACAGTAACCTCATCTAATACAATACCTCGTGAACCAAAAAACATTAAATTAGCCTTATCGCATCTCGGTAGGAAAGTTATGTATGATGAACTTGTTGTGCTACATCAAAATGAAACATGACGATTAGTTCCACGCACTTCAGATATGCATGTGATTGGATCCAAATGGATTTTTAAGTCAAAACTTAAACCTGATGGTACACTGGATCGTCTCAAAACATTATTAGTTGCCAAAGGTTATCATCAGATTGATGGTATTGACTACACAGAGACATTCTCTTATGTAATAAAACCAAGTACAATTCAAATAATCTTAACTATTGCACTTGTAAAACATTGGCCCATTCGTCAACTCGACGTCAAAAATGCATTTTTACATAGCAACATCGTTGAAGATATATATATGGAACAACCACCAGGTATGGATGATCTACAGAAACCTATGCATGTGTCTAAGCTCCAACATGCTTTATATGGGCTCAAACAAGCACCATGTGCTTGATTTGATAGACTTAGTGAATTTCTTATATCATATGGTTTCTTTTGTAGTTTGTCTGATCCTTCTCTTTTTGTTTTTCATTCTGCTCAAGGTTTAATTGTTTTACTTCTCTACATTGATGATATATTTCTTACAAGGTCATCCACTGAGCTTGTTACCTTTTTTATTCAAATATTAAACTGTGAGTTCTCTATGAAATATTTAGGGTCGGTGCATCATTTTCTTGGTGTTGAGATTTCTACCACAACAGATGGACTACATTTATCTCAGTCACACTATGTACTTACCATTCTTGAATGGTCTAATATGCTTCATTGCAAACCCATGAGCACGCCTTTGGAGGTCAAATTCAAAATTGATGCAGATATTACTTCTATTGTTGATCCCAGTTGGTGCTCTCTAATACCTCACTCTCATGTGACCAAATTTATCCTACAACATCAACTATGTTTCGCAATTCATGCACAATTCTACAGTTGCTCATTTGAAATTGGTTTAGCGAATTCTTCGATATCTAAAACAAATAATTGACATCGGTCTACACCTCTATTTCAATACAAATCTTGAATTACATGCCTTCTCTGATACTGATTGGGTTGGCTGCCCTACAATAATGAGATTTACTAGGTTACTGCATCTTTCTTTGCACAAATATCATTTCATGGTGTGCAAAGAAACAACACACAATCTCTCGATTCAGTACCGAAGCTAAGTATCATGCTATGGCTAATACTACTACCAAACTTACATGACTCATTTATATTCTTAAAGACCTTTACATATCTCTTTTATCTCCACTAGTCCTCTGCTGTAACAATATCAATGTTCTATACATGACCACCAATCCTGTCTTTCATGCTTGGAGTAAACACATTGAGTTGGATTACCATTTTGTATGCGAATGAGTTGAACTTGGATTCGTTGTCATTAAACAAGTGTCCTCTAATAAACAGGTTGCTGATATATATATATATATATATACACTAAACTTGTGCCCAGGCTGCTCTTGCATATTTTCGCAACAAACTGTGCCTTCAACCCCAGCTTAGTTTGCGGGGGGGTATTAGCAACCTATAACCTCATTTTAGCACCAATCGTGTGAGTCTATGGAGTGATAAGAAGTCCCACAAATTATGGAGTGATAAAGATGATCATACTTGTCATAACTCAATTCTAGATTATTCCCTAAAATTAATCCTGTTTAAAAAAAATCAAAATAAAAAAAGTAAAATAAAGGCTAACAACGTGGAGAAAGCAGGCCGGGGAATACAACTATAATTTTAGAGGAAATTCAAGGCCTAATTGTACCCCATTATGCCCAAAAATGAAGAAACAATACAAATTCAAGGTCAAATTAAATGATTATTGGACGAATTTGCATAAAAATTAAGTCCAATCACATAATTAAATTTTAATAGGCTAATTTGATTTAATCATAGGCCAAATTGAATTTTAATTATGTTTAAGAATTAATTTGGGTCCAATTGAAGGATTTAATTAAGTGCAAAGACTTAATTATACTTTAAATGGGTCAAATCTATTTTATTTGGGGCTTAATTGGTGAAACATTAAGTTTAGGAGTCCAATTTGGGTTTAATTGAGAAGATTGAAATTTTAAGAGATTAAATTTTATTTTTACCAAGTTAATTGATTGAAATCAGGGAAAAATTGTAACATGTTGTGTGTTTGGTATTTTCAGTTTTTCTTTCTTCCAATGTGCTTTGTTTCCTGAGCTTCAAGTATAAAATTTCATATGCAAGGTTGAACTGAATTAATTTTTTAAGTAATTAGTTTTGTATTGATTCAGTTCGATTCTCTTGCACTCCATACCGAATTCCAAGATTATTAAGCTTGCATATACTTAAAAGAACATGATTTTATCAAGACATTGGCAAATGTATGTGAAGAAAAGAAAGAACAGAGAATCAACAATATTGAGAACAGAGCTCCTGCTTTGGAATGCAGTATTCTCTTTACTATGTAATGTATCATATATATATATATACAACGCATCAGAGGCGTGAGTAGAAGTGGAATAGAAGTCTATGATTTACAAAGAAAACTAACAATCTAACCGACAATCTTTATCTTATAAGGACTGTATATCTTTCTCCTAAAAGCATTGGTATAATTAATCCTTTACGTATCAAATAACTGTTGCTAAAGAATCGACTAATATTTAGCCTTCTTCCAATACTCCCCCTCAAGCTGGATCAAGGGGATTAATTGATCCAAGCTTGGACAATAGTCGGTGAAAATGAGCAGAGGTCAGGGATTTTGTGAACACATCAGCAAGTTGATCATGATTGCGGACGTAATGTGCCAAGCTAGAACGATGTGGCAATTCGGAAGGATTTTAGACCGCTATACATCCCAGAGGATACATGGGCAGAATATATTCAGCACGTGACGTCTAGGCGTTTTACACGACGCTCATAGTCCGGTACGGGGAACCGGAGCCGGAAAATTCACGGCTCGATTATCACGCATATTGGTGGCTTCGTTCCTTTCGTTTCGCTGCGAAACGGATGGTAAGATTAATTTTAATCGTATCTATAATTAATTAATTTATTGTTATTTATAAATATATTTAACTTGCAATATTTTTTTTCTTATAAGCTACGATTCTTGGATGTGAGTCGAGCCCAATGGAGTTTTTTATGGAGATGCACGTGCGGGGTAAAGACTGCCAAAAGGGGGTGCAACAGTTCATCTACTACCACGCTCAACACTTTGTGGTATGTTCGTTCAACCATTTTTTTTCGTACGTTATTATTTTCTTGAATTGAATTTGATGATTTTAGTTTTTATTTCTAGGAGACATATACCAACTGGTTGAGGGAGAGATATGGGGACAATGTTTTAACCAATTCAGATTTCGATTTGGATTTGTGGATGGAGGCAGGATCATTTGGTAGACCTGATAGAAATCGGGTGTACAAACTCTCCAACACTATGGGTGAGAACTTGTGAGAGGCCCGTAGTGTCTCAATCGTTGGGAGCTCATAATCGATATCCCAGTCTTAGGAGTTTGCGGCCTTGCAACAACATATGACCCATATCTTATTGAAAAATATGTGCGACTCTAGGCGAATTATGAACAACTCCGCCAAATGATAATGAACATGAGATCATAGATGGGTGGTACATGTACACCCCTTTTTTGACTGTAAGGTTCCGGGAACAACTAGCCTCCTCCTCCTCCAACGCCGCCATTGTTCTAGTTTAATTTTTATTTGAACATATAAATGTGTATTGAATATTTGGATTTTATATTATTCAAGTTTATTTTTACATATTTCAATTTTATACAATTTTATTTTTTTGTTCAAAATATTTTTTTTAATTATTATAGACGGATATACCGACGGACACAATTCGTCGGTATATTCCAGAGGCGAGGGGAACAATTTACTTCATATGCCACTACAACACAATTACATCACCAATAGAATTATTATGTCAGTGTTTTATAGAGGGTTCGAATAAATTTACAATAAATGCCACTACCAATCACCGACGGAATAATTCCGTCGGTGTATTAAAGCGGTTATTTTTTTTACGCTCATTTTCCATCTATAAAATCATCGGTGTATTTTTTTACCGACATAAATGACATTACCGACGAATTTCGTTTGTGAATCTGTCAATAAATTTTTTGCCGATAGATTTTAGTGTAACTACTGACAAAAAATTCTATTGGTAAAACTGTTACTTCTTGTAATGAAACACTTATTTTCTATATTGAGAGATAAGAGGTTACAAAGATGAGAGAAAGTCGTGGATATGATAAAACATAAAAAAAAAAAAGAAAAAGAAAAAGAAAAGGGGATTTGCTTTAACAAAGTTATAGATATTGAAGATCTTCACAGTTCAATAATGACAATACCCTTTTGCATGTTTTTGTTGAGAGTTAAAATGTATTATAAGATTATGGATATCGTTTTCAAAGGAGATTATGCATATCTTCTTCTTGTTTTACTTTAAATTCATGTGCGTTTAGAGCATGTATGCTACTTTTGCCCAAAAAAAAAAAACCCAGCACCTAAGGAAATCTTTTAAGCCACAAGTTGCTGTTAATCGGTGAATTTATGACCGCAAAAAATATTTTCAAGCAATTGTGATCCTTTAAGTACATTTAATTGAAAGATTTCACCATATTTCCACCTTTTTAATTTTTTAATGGATATTTTACTGGTTTTGATGAAAGAAAGTATCTTTTCTTAACGAATTTAATTATGAGAAGTGACAGTGTGAGGATATTGTTAGGTATTAGCTGATAGATAACTAGAATATTATTATTATTATTATTATTATTATTATTATTAAAAATCATTAACACAAATTATTTAAAAACAAGATTTGAACCCAACACTTTTATGTGTTTTAGGTCAAACGAGAAGTGATAGCGTGGGGACAGGGTAAGGTGTTATCTGATAGATAACTAGAATTATATTATTATTATTATTATTATTATTAAAAATCATTAACACAAATTATTTAAAAACAAGATTTGAGCCCAATATATACTTTTCTGTGTTTGAGGTCAAATCCCTACTACTTGTGGTAATGGTTGTGGGGTTTTCACTTTTATTTGCTTTCCATTATTGGTTGTCTTATCATACTATTGGAAGAAGGCTAAATATTAGCCGATTCTTTAGCAACAGTTATTTGATACGTAAATGATTAATTATACCAATGCTTTTAGGAGAAAGATATACAGTCCTTGTAAGATAAAGATTGTCGGTTAGATTGTTAGTTTTCTTCGTAAATCATAGACTTCTTTTCTGTGTTTTCTTCGTAAATCATAGACAAGATATTCCAATTACTATCCAGTCTTGGTCCAGATTATGAAGACCTTTGAAGTCGAGTTCTGATGAACTCTAATCTTCCATCCCTTGCAAATGTATGTGCTACAATACAGCGAGAAGAAGTTCGTAGGAAAATCATGAATCTAGAGCCAAGAATCACCTTGCCAGAAACCCGTGTCTACGCTGTTACCAGACATATGAAAAGTAATAAATCTTACAAAGGAAAGCGACCAGATTTGAAGTGCACTCATTGTCATAATCTTGGACACACAATCGGGCGGTGTTGAATCCTTCATCCAGAATTGAAGCCTAACTTTGAAAAGGAAAGGGACTTCAAAAGGGTTATGGATATAAAGCTCACATTGTTGTTCGCTCTACTGATAATGCTTGATCTCCAAGTAATGTAGTAAACTTTTCTACCAACCCGTCTGCTCTTCTTAATGATTTTGCCAATTATCTTAAGGAAAAGGGTGATGCCAGCTTGACAGCCTCAAGCAATTCTGATTCTACGGCTATTCTTGGTAAGTTTGCTGGTTTCCTGGCAAACTCTGATCATCTATCACAAGAGAATTTAAAAGGTATTTTGACTGCTTTTAAAACTGCTTTAGTTGCAAGTACTGTGCATAATTTTTGGGTCATTGATTCGGGTGCCTCTGATCACATAACAAATCAAATGACTAGCTTACTTCATTTTGAAAAAATCACTACTCCAACTCATATTTCTGTTGCAAATGGAAAACATGTCCCTGTCGAAGGTAAAGGGAAAATTAAATTGCTCTCTGAAAATATTGAGTCTTTGGTTTTATATGTTCCATCTTTTCCATTCCAATTGCTTTCCATTAGCAAGGTCACCAAAACACTAAATTGTCGTGTTATATTTGACTCTTACCGAGTTCTTTTTCAGGACCGCGCCACCGAGAGGATGATTGGTGAAGGTTTCTTTTTTCAAGGGCTTTATTATTTTTCAAATAATTCTAAGCGTCCTCAAATTTCTACTCTTTCTTCCCTTAGTCAGGATCAAGTTTTATGGCATCAACGTTTAGCCCATCCTTCCGAGAATGTTCTTACAAAATTAATGCCCAGTCTAGATGCTAGAAACATCACTTGTGATACATGTCATCTATCAAAATCCACCAGACTGCCCTTTTCACCCTCTATGTCTAGAGCTAATGAGATGTTTGAACTTGTACACTCTGATGTTTGGGGACCAACTATTGAATCTTTTGATGGCAACAAGTATTTTGTTACTTTTGTTGATGATTTTTCTCATGTAACCTGGATATATCTTTTAAAATTCAAAAGTGAGGTTGTTGATGTTTTTAAGGATTTTCATACTCTAGTCATGACTCAATTTTCTACGAAACTTCAAATCCTTAGATCTGATAATGGCACCGAATACATGTCTCAAAAAATGACATAGTATCTAGCTTCTCATGGCATTTTACATCAATCTAGCTATGTTGGTACACCCCAACAGAATGGGGTAGCTGAATGCAAAAATAGAGATCTGCTAGAAAAAACTTGAGCCTTGATGATACAAATACATGTTCCCAAATCCTTTTGGTCTCAAGGAGTATGATCTGCTGCATATATAATTAATCGGCTACCTAGCCGAGTGTTGTTTTTTAAATCACCACTTGAAGTTTTGCAGAAACAATCACCTGATGTATCACATTTAAGGGTGTTCGACTGCATATGTTTTGTGTTTATTCAGGCTTCAAATCGTGATAAACTTGACCCAAGGGCTGCTAAGTGTATTTTCTTGGGATATTCTTCAACCAAGAAGGGATATAAATGTTATCACCCTCATTCCCGGAAACTATTCATATCAAGAGATGTTCAATTTGAAGAAACTATTCCATACTATGGTGAGATAAGTCAGCAGACATCTTCAAAAGATATTTTTCCTCTGCCTTATCCAGCTCCTGCAGACACGGTATCTCCCTCAGCCTTACCTCTCGCAACTAGCAACACCCCCTCATCAACCACTGATGTGCCCTCAGGTACAGAGAGCTTCGGTCAAATTATTTCAGAATCTGAAAAAGATCATGAACTCTCTGAACCCAATGCAAATTCCGGTAGCAGTATCCCTGTGTCTACTACAGATCCTTCTTCTAGCTCAAAGGTTGTCAACCATGCCAATTCTGGTGGCAGTATTTCCATATCTACTGCAGGACCTTCTTCTAGCACAAGGGTTGTTAATCCTATTATGGCTAATCCTGAGGGCGATTCCCTAAATGAGCAATCAAGATTGGAGACTCATGTTATTCCTTTGCCACAGACTCGCAAAACTCCAGTTCGTAATCGTGCTCCTCCAATTAAAATGCAAGATTTTGTCACCTTTGTAGCAAGACATCCTATTTCAAATTCCCTTACATACCAACAACTCTCATCTGATCATACATCATTTCTTTCTACTATATCTAATGTTCGAGAGCCACGACATTTTCAGGAAGCTAATACTCAAGATGAATGGAAATGTGCCATGAGTGATGAACTCCTAGCTCTTGCTCAGAATCAAACCTGAAGTATTGTCAAACTTCCTAAAGGAAAACATGTTGTTGGCAGCCGGTGGGTGTATAAAACAAAGTTTAATTCTAATGGCACCATTGACAGACACAAGGCACGTCTTGTAGCTCAGGGATTTACTCAAACCTTTGGAGTGGATTACAAGGAAACCTTTGCTCCTGTTGCAAAGATGAACACTGTTCATGTTTTATTATCAGTTGCCGTAAACAAAGGATGGTTAATGTGTCAGATGGACGTAAAAAATGCCTTCTTGCATGGGAACCTTGAGGAAGAAGTCTACATGAAATTGCCTTCTGGTCATCCTCAAGCTTCAGATCCTACCTTAGTGTGCTGACTTCACAAATCACTTTATGGTTTGAAGCAGTCTTCACATGCTTGGCATGCTCAATTAAGTACTGTTCTTGAAGAGCTTGGTTACAAAAGAAGTAATGCGGATTCATCCTTATTTGTTCATCTTGGACCTAAGGAAACATTGGTGGTTCTTATCTACGTTGATGATCTTATTATTTCAGGAAATAATAGTGAGGCTATATCACGTCTCAAAGCCACCTTACAACATCACTTTCCAATTACAGATCTTGGCAGATTGAAGTATTTTCTTGGAATAGAAATGGCAGCTTCTCATAAAGGGTTATTTCTTAATCAACTCAAGTATGTTCTTGATTTACTTAAGGATGCTGAGATGATGGATGCCAAGCCTGCCCCTACTCCATTGGACAGTAAATTGCAACTTGCCAAAAATAGTGAGCCCCTTCAGTCCATCAATCACTACCAGCATCATGTAGGTAAGCTCATTTACCTTACCATTACGCGACCTGATATAGCCTACGTAGTTAGCCTTGTTAGCCAATTCATGCATGCACCTACTATTTTCCATCTGAGTATTGTCAAGCGCATCCTATGCTATCTAAAGGGTTCTATTGGATGTGGAATTGTCATGGCCAAAAACGGTCACCCTCAGATAACCAAATACAATGATTCAGACCATATCGAGTTACTCCATCGATTGACTTGAAAGAAAATTCAAATTTTCACGTCTTCGATAATATTTTTGTTGATGTTGATTCTGAGGACTTAAATGCTATTCTGAGTTCTAGTGGACAAGCATAAGTCGATGAAGAAGATGATAACAATGATATCAATGTAGAAGATTGCGTTGGAGTTGACGACGAGTTAATTGAAGAAGAAAATGACAATTTTGACAAACTATGAAAACATGAAAGTACTGTAATGCCATAATTGATAATATAATAGTTATTGATGAAATTCTCAACAAATAAGTATTTATTTTATAATTGTTATTTAAACTGGTGTTATTGTGTTGTGCGTGCAACTTTCAATTTCAGTATTAGCAAGATGAGAAATGCAAATACAATCTGTCATTCACTATGCAAACCACCGATGGAAACACCGATAATTTTTTTCTGTCGATGTATTCCAGAGGCGAGGGGAACTGTTCCCCTTCTCATGTCAGTGATGACAATAACTCAATGTCAGGTTCCTGAGGGAATTACCGACAGAATGAAAATTCCAATGCATTGTTAATTAATGCATCTCTGACTGTGTACTGTTTATTTTTTTTACCAACGAAATCACGGACGGACCACAAAAAATCTATAAGTTTTTGAAAATTTTAGTGCGAAATGAAAATTTATAGGTGCATTTGCTGAGGGAATCACTGACAGATTAATTAAAAATAATATTATTTAATATGCCTTCAGTGATTTCATCGGTAAAAACACAGCATAAAACTCAGTGAGACACTGAAAGTTCATTTTTTTCTCTCATTTTCATTCTCTCTTCACTATCTACTAATCCTCTCACTCAAGTCCTCTTTTCTTAAAGTAGTAGAACTTAAGGTTTTTACCATCAACAACATTAAAAGGTGTGGTGAATCTTTTGACTTATTTTCTTCTTATTTTTCTTCGGTTTATTAACAATGTATTTTTATTTTTTTATCACACGTGGATAAACTTTGAAATATTTTTTTATCACGCCATTAAGGTAAACATTTTTCATTTCTAAAGCTTATATTTGTTTTTATATATTTTTTTGTCTACATTGCAATAATGTTTCATTGTGTTTGTTGAATTTTAATTTTTATTGTTAAATTTGTGGTATAAATGTTAATTGAATATATAGGATTAATTTTTTTTTTCTATTTTATTGTCTACATTGCAATAATGTTTTATTGTTTTGTGATTTTTAATTGTTATTGTCAAATTTGTAGTATAAATGTTAATTGATTATATAGGATTATTTTTTTTCTATTTTATTGTCTACATTGCAATAATGTTTTATTGTGTTTGTTGAATTTTAATTGTTATAGTCAAATTTGTAGTTTAAATGTTAGATGAATAAATAGGATTAAATTTAATTACAAAATATTCTTGCCAATTTAGTATACAAAACTTCTTCATGTCGAAAATTAGATGAAATTGAATAATCCAAAATTATTGGTAGAAATAAATTAAAATCAACTGATATGTGGCATATATTTTGTATATTTGTATGATTGAAAATTTTAGATAGTCTCCAGTATAGGAGAGGTGATGTCAATTTTTTTTTTAAAAAAAATCAAAATTGATTATGCAAATATCAAATTTGTGTAGATGCATAAGGGAAAATCAAGTGCATGTCATGAGCACATGATGACAACTAGTTCTTCTAGCAACGATGATGACAACAACGTGTCATTGGGTGCCGACCAAGAAAAGGTACCTATGTCGACTCGCGACGCTGCCTCTTCCAATGCTGTTTCACAACGTAGAGGCAGTGTCCCTTCACAACAGGATTTATTCACCCGCAAGTACGAGGCGCATTAAAAGGACGACCTTTCAATGTAAGTTTGTTTGTGTTTAACAATTTATGAACAACTAATATTTCATTAATTTCCTTTCTTTTTGGGTGTGAAGCAATGTCAAACCAAAATACCCAACAAGCATTATCTCTCCCTGAAAAGGAGGTGATCCAACCGCACCTTCCAGTATGGCCACCTTGTTACGACTTCACTCCAGTAACTAGGTCGATTTTAAGGTTCACAAATATTGAGGCCGCCCGAGTAATAACATCGGCATTTAAATCATCGATGAAGATTCTATTGTTTCAAAAAAGTCAATTTCCAAACATCCTGATTAGAAACCTCATGTCGATGCATAGTTTTCAAGATTTCAAGTTAGTGTTAACTTAAAATTTTAACTATTTTTTTACGTAAATTCGTTTACTTTATTTAGATTATTGATTTACTTTCATAAATTGTTAATGCAAGGGTAAATTTGAATGGGATAGAGAAAATGACAATGTTGCGAGGAGGGTTTGGGAGAATCACGTTGTAACTAGGTAACAACAAAAACAATACGATAATTATTTTTTATTTTAAATATTAAAATTTCATTTGTCATTAACTAATATAGAATACATTTGTATCATATAAGTTACATTTGTCACGCTGTAATTATTTGAACGACATCATCTCCGACATTTGAGTCATCTCTCTCATCCTGAACAACCTCGACACGACCCCTGGGTTTGGTTTTCAATACGGATAATCAATCAACTCTTGAACGATCATTTCTAAAGGAAAGGGTGTATGTGTAATAAACTTGTTGGCATTGCTTGGTGAAAACAAAGACATCGTTGACATTACAGAGTCTAGCTTTTGAGTTAATTTCGACCAAACCATGATAAGGATCTACTCTGATTCCTCTGCCAGTGGTGTCATACTAATAGCATTTGAATAAAAAAACTCTATTATGCTCGCTATGATATTGCAGTTCAATTATCTCTTCTAATTTCCCATAATAGTCAACTTCAAACTCACTAGAAGTCAATCTCTTAACACAAACCTCATTGTTATATGTCTTTCTACCCTACCCATGTTCTTCAATATGAAACACGTAGCCATTAATGAAATACCCGTTGTAGCACTTCACTTTTCTTTCAGGACCGAGACTTAGTAAATACAATGTAGCACTAGCATTCCTTTATATTTTATAAACCTAGTACATCAAGTACAATAATGAATAGTGATCAAGAATTCTATAATGAAATTAAGTATCCCGATAGATAATGAGTTTGTATAGTACTTACATGTATTCTGAACCACGTTGCAAATTGTTCATTATGTAATTAAAAGATTTGAGATTTAATCAGCTGTGAGTTATTAGACAGTAAATATTGATGATGTTGCCTATAAGGTATTCAACAATGTATGACTTTGTGATATTACATGAGAGAAATAGTCCATTAATAGCAAATGTAGTATACTTACTGAATAAAATGTCCCAGTTCATCGCAGTTAAATAACACATAACTATATGCGTGTCTGAATTTTATTGCAGAAAAATATCTTCCCCTAACAATATTTTTTTATGCAGGCTATCCAAGATTGGAGAATATTGATAAATTCTCACTCGAAGGCACTTCATCGCTATCGTCATGCCTTGGCACGCGATTGATTCTTATTCTCAAATGAGGCTCGAAATAGTACGAGATAAATATTGAGGTCTCCTTAACAATATAAGCCTCACATATCGATGTCTCAACATGCGTCTTGTTTTTTACCTTTTTCTTAAGGTTGAACAAGTACCTGCATGGAATAAAATGAATGTTTTCAATTAACTAAAACAATGAAAATACATTTTTAATTACATTGCATGTGTAATCTCTAACCTCTGGAATAGATACATCCATCTATACTAGATCGGGTCTCCAACTTTTGCCTCATACGGTAAATGTATTGGTAGATGCTTCATAGAGTCAAAAAACAATAGAGGGAATATCATCTCAAGTTTGCATATTATCTCGATGATTTCCATTTCAAGCCTCTCAATGTGTTGTGTTTGCAACTTTATAAAACATTTATCTCTAAAGAAATGATTAATCTTCGTGAGTGCATCCCTATCCCCTTTGACAATAAATCATGATAGGCTAATGGAACGCAAGTTTGCATTAACATGTAGCAGTCATGGCTCTTCATTCCATACAATTTGCAATCCTCTCAATTAATCAACCTTGATATGTTTGAGGCATGTCTATCAGGAAAATAAAGACTCTTCAACCATTGGTACACTAGTAGTTGTGCATTCTTGTCTAAGGCGAAGCTTGCTTTGGGCTTTGCAACCCGTGACTCAGCATAAACCAACTCCATATTTTTACAGTGAGAAAACAACGTTATATCCATTATAGCCTTAATCTTATCTTTTGCCTTTCCCTTTACATCTATGATCATGTTGAAAATGTTCTCAAACACATTCTTTTTTATGTGCATAAAGTCAAGGTTATGGCGGAGAAGATTGGTCATCTAATAAGGAAGCTCATAGAAAATATTTTGCTTTACCCAGTTGTTGCACGTCTACCCGCGCAGCGTCGGCTGGTGATTTTTCATTATTCGTTTTGATTTGATTCGTTGGGAGTCGCCACCTAGTATTTAATTGAGGGCTACTAGGAAACCCGGATGTACTGGTCTTGTCAAAGATTCACGGGTAAGGGACTGGTTGTGGTTAGGGAAGGTATTAGCACCCCTAACGCACCCTACCTGAGGTAAGCTGCTTCGTGGCTTTGATGTGTTAAAGAAGTTTTAAAAATTTTGTCTTTTCATCGAATATTAGAAATATGACTTACGTATAAGTTCATAATTATGGACCGTGAGCAAATCAAATTATTAAATTCTTCTTTATTCTTTGCGATTTCATCATAAAAAAAACATTCATAAAAAAATACAAACAACACATTCACTTTCACTATATTTTTTTCTTTTTTTCTTTTACATCCACATTTGCACAATACAAATTATAAAAATTCAAAACTAAATAAAAATACATTAAACAATTTAAAAATTACAAAACAGCCCCTAAAAAATCCAAAGCCTCCTGGAATTTGCAGGAACAGTGATGAGGAAGGTTTCTGGGTGCGGGAACAGTGGCGGCGCATCCTATCTAAGCGCCACCGCCAATGATGGCGCGTGAGTTCACGCGCCGCCGCGAGAAACGCCGGAAAATAGGTAGGTCTGGCTCAGCTTCTTCCCCCTTTCCCTTCCCTGCCGGCGGTGATGAGCTACATCATCTGCAACAATAAAAAACACACAGCAGTCGATTTTAGTTATTTTTTTAGATCTGGTTGCTTCTGCTTTCCATTCAGATCCGTTCTTGGTCTTCCCCTTTCTCAAACCTCTTTCACTTTTGCCCTCTCATTTTCTTAGTCCATTTGATTGCTGCTGGCGGCAGATCTGGCGGTTGTGGGAACCGATACTGGGAGGGAGGGGAGCGTTGCTGATGGAGCTGGATCCGCGGTTCTGTCAGGACAGGAAGAAGAGAGGAAGACAGATCGTGGGAAGAGACGCTGGGTGGTGGTCTGTTGGTGTTGTGGCCGGGCGAGGCTGGCTTCGGGTTTGTTGGGTGGAGAAGCTAGGAAACAGTTGTTGTGGGTGCTGGTTCAGGGGGTTCTGTGGGTATGGTCCGTTGGCTGAGGGAAGAACGACTGAGAGGAGAAGGGACGAGGGAGCGGCCAAGGAAGCCAAAGGGGAAAAGGCTGGGGGAGGTGGCGGTCGGCTTCAAAGATTGAGTGGGAGGAGACCGTAGAACCGGCTGGAAGAGGGAAGATTTGGTGGGGTGAGGGAGCGGTCAATTTCTGGTTTGTTTTTGGATGAGGGGAGTGAGCAGCCGCTGGAAAGGAGAAGAAGATCAGGAAAAAGCTAGGGGGGCTAGGGGCTTGAGCAGCTGGTTTGGGAGAGCTCCAATCAAACCGGGTGGGGGGCGACTCTTTTGGAAAGAGATAGGGTTAGGTTTAGGTTTAGGTTTAGGGTTTGGGTTTTTTGTGTTTCCTCTCAATATGCAAAATTGCCCCCCCTCTTGTGTGTGTTGTAGAGACTAGTATTTATAGGTAAAAATATTGCTAGGTTTTCAAACTTGGTCCCTCAACTTCTTTCTTTTTTTGTAAATTTGATTTTTCTTAATTTTTTTGTATTTTTTGAAAACGAGCAATATCAACGTCTACTCAATGAGGAAAATCAATGATTTTAAAAATGACGCGTGAAAAGTCGAACGCGTTCCAAAAACCTTTGAAAATTTAAATTCTTTTTTAGATGACGTTGAAAATGCTAAAAACGATGCAAATATATTAAAAACATATTTTTTGGATTGTCGTTGTTTTTCGCTATTTTTGGATTTTTTGAAAATTTTATCAAAAAGGTGGGTCAAAAATTGGGTAACAACATCAGTAGTGGGTCAAACCAAAACCAGGAAACTTCAGCTTACCGGATTGGAAACCAAACACAATGTCACCTTACTCTGAAACCACGTCATATAATTCTTCACCGGAAATACGCGGGAGTGCAACATCCTTTTCAACTCTGCCAATAAAAAAAATCATTGTTGTTCTTTCTGTACTTGTGATCCTTTGGTAAGAAACGCTAGTGGCAGTAAAAAAAAGATGTTTTACCCCTATTTGTTAGCTTGAATGCCTTGTTGTTTTCCATGCAATATGGATATGCTAATTTTCCATACGTGATCCAACTAGAAACTATTTTATAAGCTGGAAAATCATTGATAGTCCACATCAAAGCTTCCCTCGTAAGAAAAATTATGTTTCGTCGATACATCATAAGTCAACACGTCGAAGGACTACAACTACATCAACTCATCAATCAACGGTCAAAGACAAACATCTATATTCTAGGCTGGACTATTAAGACTCAGTATGACTGTAGATAAAAACATAAATTCCGACCTCATACACATCTTTGGTGACAAGTTGTAAACAGTTACTATAACCGGCCAACAAGAATAAGGAGTAGCAAATGACCCAAATGGATTGAATTCGTCTATACATAGCCCAAGACGAACGTTCCTTGATTCAGCTGAAAAGTGAGGATGTACACTGTTAAAGTGTTTCCATGCTTCACCATCAGAAGGGTGCATCATCACTCTATCAACCGCATCATGTGATTGATGTCATGTCATATGCTCAGTAGTCTTTGGTAACATGAATAACCTCTGCAGTCTAAGTGTTTTTTATATGCTACAAGAGTTTTTTATATGCAGTCTATAAACCCACTTTTATAGTGCCCACATGTTTTGCACTCGGTCAGCTCAGTATTTTCAAGGTACTATAGCATGCAGAAGTTTGGACACGTGTCAATTTTCTGGTATCCTAGACCGAGGGGTTTCATCATGGACTTAGCACCATAAAAGTTCTGTTTCAGCCTATTCCCTTAAGATAAATGCTTCTGTTATAACTGGCCTCACTCAACCCCTAATCTGACTTGATGGTAAACACATGTGCAACGATTGATAATTTACTGCGATTGGTGTTGTCATCTCATAATAATTCATCAGAATCTTTTAAAAGATCAAAAAACCTGATCACATCTGCATTAGGTTTTTCATCTACGATTCGACATTAACCGACATGACCTTGATTTATATTCATCGCATCCATAACAATAGTCTTATAAGGATTACTGTTGTCAGTTTCAACTCCATACACGTTGCTAGCACTAGAAGTTAACCCAACCATCCTTTCTACCATGGTCTCATAAGAAACAAATGGTTCTCCGTGTGCATATCAACACAGGTATTCCTCCATGAACTAGCCCCCTAAGCAGTCTTTTCGAGCTATAACGGAAGAAGACAATGAACAATAACCAAACGACGTGTCGTCTAGTCCTTTTTTTTTACTGTTCAAAATGGTGTCGTTTTGGACTTTAAATTAGAGATTTTGGCCAAAGTTCAATTTGGTCCTTCGTCTTCTGATTTCTTTTAATTACACCCTTGATTGGCTTCAAACTTTTAATTTTATGCAATTTTGCCCCTGCCGTACTTCAATATCAGCCCTGAATTTTAGCGTCCTTTTCATATTAGTCCTTGGTCTTGGATTTATGAAAATTGACCCTTAATTGACCATTAAACTTTCAATTCTCTTCAATGTCACCCCAGATTTCAATCAATTGAGTTCTCATAGTTCGGTGCCTTTTGCAAAATGGACATTAGCTGCAAATTTCTTCAATTTAACACTAAATTGACCCCAAACTTTTGATTTTCTTAAAATTTTAACACTAATTTCAATCAATTAACTTGATAAAAATTAAATTTGGTCTTCTAAAATTATAATCTTCTCAATTAAACCTAAATTGGGCTCTCAGACTTAATGTTTCACCATTTAAGTCCCTAATAAAATTAATTTGATCCATTTAAAGTATAATTACATCATTGCATTTAATTAAATCTTTCTAATGGACCTAAATTAATTCTTATACATAATTAAACTTTTAATTTGACCCATGATTAAATCAAATTGACCTATTAAAAATCTAATTATGTCCTTTGACTTAAATTTTATGTAGATTCTTTCAATAATCATTTAATTTGACCTTGAATCTGCATTATTTCTCTAGTTTTGGGTATAATAGGGTACAATTAAGCTCCTGATTCTATCCAAAATTGCAACTTGATTTTTCTATATTTGAACTCCTTCCTCAGCCAATTTTTTTTTGTCAGTTTTCTTACAATTATTATTTTATTATTTATTTTTATTTTGAAAAGAAAAAAGATAAATTTGGGGGAAATAACCTAGAAATAGGTTATTTCAATATGAATACTAGTTTTTAGTTTTGATTGCAAGTTTGCAATGATATATAAAATTGCATGCTTATAGTTTTAAACTTGTATAAACTCTAGTAATTTCTCGAACAATTTTTTGCTTAGTATATTCTTATGATCTAAACAATTAATGCTCTCTGGTTTTATTACTCACTAAATTTTTGGACAACAATTTTTACTTCGAAGAAGATATTTTAATACTCCATAGAAGTCACGAGCGGGTGGTAAGATATGATTGCTATAAATCCCCGTAAATAAAACGAATTTGTTTACTTAAGAGAGAAAATGTCAAACAATTTTAGCAAAACTATGGGTATGAAAAGAAAAGTGCAACCACAAGCATCTAGAAAACAAGTGTTTTCTTTACGTAGCTCCCTTCATTCGTGCAAAAGCAACGAATTTATATTTTATTTATTTATCATGATATCATCATAAAAATAAATAATAAATTCATTTTATTCATTATTTAAAATAAAATCATTTTTTTGTAATTTTCTTTTCCAAAATAAGTATTTTATTTATTTGTCTCCTTGTAAGTCTGTTTCTAAAATAATACATATTAAAAAATTTCAAACACAAAAAGGAAAAAAATATATTTTTGAATTTAAGGGATATAATTACACGTGGTTGGGGAAATAATCTTATTAATTTATCATAGAATATGACAAACTTGTCCTTCGGCGAGGACAAAAATCACTACTTGTTCTATCTGAGATATGCACCAGATAGTTTTAAAATAAAATTGTTTTGATTTTTTTTTTTTTTGTGGCCATAAGTTTGCCGACAAACAGCACCCGAATATGTAAAATTGTTATGAAGTTCACTAATTTCTCCGTACATGGTGGGCTCCCCAACCTTCTATTGTGTTTTTGTTTTTTTAAAAAAAATATAGGACTCAGAGAATATGTAAAATTGTTATGAAGTTCACAAAATTTTTTTGTCTTATTTTTTTTCCAAGTTTCAAATGATTTGATGAATCATTGTATTATACATATATTTCTTTTTTTGTTGCCTAATAAGTTTTAAAAAATCAAAGGAATGATAATAACCCTCCTTGTCTAAGATTTAAAAAATATTAATAATTGTTAATTAATATCTTCTATATAGCCCAAAACTATCATAAAACTTTTACTAAAAAGAAGAAAAATCACGATAAGAAACAATAATAAATAGTCCATAAACAATTATATAAATCTAAATATAAGATATACCCGCATTAATTAACTTTCCAAACATGTTACTCGGATCATTAGACGAGAAGCACTCTACCTAATAAAATCATAAAGTACAATCCCTAACAAATTAAATTTTGAAAGATAGAATTGGAAAGAAAAATTAAACTATAAAAAAAAGATAAAAAAATAGCAATTAAAAAAATACAAATTGCTATTGAAATAAAAAAAATAAATTAGAGGACAACTAAGATTTTTTTATTGAAGGATGAAATTGAACCAATAAAATGTTGAATGACGGAATTGAAAAAAAACTTTAAACTATACAAAAACATATAAAATAAAAAAATAACAATTAAAAGAATAAGGGTCAACATGGAAATAAAAAATAAATTAGAGGACAACTAAATTTTTTTAAATGTAAAATTGAAAAGAAAATTAATTTAACAAATGAACAATTAAAAAAATAAAGATCAAAATTGAAACAAAAAAATAAATTAGAGGAAAACAACAATTGTTTTATTAAATGGTGAAATTCAAAAGAAAAATCGATTTAACAAAATGATCCAAAAAAAGCAATAAAAAATTGACGACCAAATTGAGAAAAATAACATATCACAAATTGGGATTGAATGATAAAATTAAAAAAAATGAATTTTATAAAAAGTCCAGCATGAATTTTTGCATGGCCAGTATGAATTTTGAGCGAATAAAAGAGAAAAGAGGGGGAAAAGAAAATGTCATTGGCGTTGCATCGCCACACCAAAGACTCCATGTGCTGCCACAATAGGGAGAGGATGGCGCGACACTTCTAACAACATGACAAAAAGGAGTTTTTGGCTACTACGAGACATTATACGCGCTGCTCGAACACGTTGCACGTACTAGCAACTTTTTTAAAATTATATTTTATACTTATCAAAATATCAAATTAGCCTAAGACAATCTAATAATAACAAAAAAAATATATAAAATACAAAAAAAAAACTCCTATATACTAGTTTTAATTGTTTTTCTTCAAATGTAAATTTGATGGATAAAAAGCTTCAGCTATTCTGAAAATGTAATGATTTTATTTTTTGAATTGTTATTCAATATGTATTGAATAAAATATAGATATTATTAAACACGACTCAAAACTTGATCTAAATACAATCAAGATAAAATAGATACCTATATATATATATATTAAATTTGTATACTAAAGAAAAAACCTATATTTTTACTTCAAAAACTTTTAAAACCATTTGTAAAAGTGAATTAAATTTTCTTTTGCATTTATAAAGAATTTCAGTTAAAAATACTATATTTCAAATTTTTAAAAGAGAATTTTGGTCGATACTAATAATCAAATCAAACGAAAAGCTAGTATTTGTTAAAAACATGATGGTTCAAGTACAAGACTGATCATTCATCAAATTGACGGTGGATGCTTTACACCGTGTGTGATATTACGGTTAAAATATTGTTTGTAAAGTTTTTAATTTAAATTCTTTTTTCTTAAAATTATTTTCATAATATTTTTATATCATTTTAATATGTGTTAAAAATAAATTTTAAAATCACTACAACATTGAACAGTTTTGCTACCACTTCGTAGGTAAATTTTTTACCGACTAATTCCCCGACGGAAAACGTCCGTCGGCATAACGTTTGTCGGTAATTCCATATTTTATCGTTAATTCTGTTGGTAAAAAAAAATCAAAAACTGATGGTTGTACATACGGCAAAATGCACGCAAAAAAAAATTCATGCTGTAAATATACCGACGAAATAATTTTGTCTGTATATCCAGCAGTAAATCACCGATGGAATAGTTCCATCGATGAGTGTGGTATATGCAGTAAATATTTTGCAACTCTCGGTACAATACCGAAGGAATATGTTCGTCAGTATACACGTTGGCGATGGTGGCATATGCAGTAAATATTTTTCAACTCTCTGTAAAATACTGACGGACTGCGTCCTTCTGGAAATCCATAGGTTGTGATTTAAAAAAAAATTATTTAGAATAAATTATATAAATTAATAGTAAAAAAAAACCAATTATGCAAATAAAATTGTATGAAACATCAAAAATACAAAAATAAAGTTAAATAATATTCATCTAAATATTCATTACAAATTTAATGTGTTTCCAAAAAAAATTAAACTAGAATAATGGCGGAGCTGGAGGGGGAGGAGGAGGAGACTGGTCGTTCCCAGGACCAAACTGCCGAAAAAAAGGCGCACATGTATCACCCATATATGATCTAATCTCCATGACCATTTGGTTGTTTATAATCCGCTGAGAGTCACTGCTATTGTTGTTTCAAGGTCATGAACTCCTCAGACTGAGTGCTCGATACTGATTGGGTGCTCCCAACGGTTGAGACATTATGGGCCTCCCGCAAGTTCTCGGCCGTAGTGTTGGAGAGCTCATACACCTGATTTTTATCGGGTCCACCAGATGATCCTACCTCCATCCACAAATCCAGATTGAAATCCAGATGGATCGAAGGATCGTCCCCATGTCTCTCCCTCAACCGCTTATTATAGGTCTCCTAAAATTTAAAAAAGAAATCATCATATTCAATTCAAGAAAATAATAACTTACGAAATAAAATAATAACGAACATACCACGAAGTGTTGAGCGCGGTTGTCCACAAAATGTTGCACCCCCTTTTAGCGGTCTTCACTCCGCATGTGCGTCTCTATAAACAGCTTAATTGGGCTCGGCTCACGTCCAAGAAACGTAGCCTATAAGAAAAAAAATGTTGCAAGTTAAATATATTTATAAGTAATAACAAATTAATTAACGATATATTTCATTTAAATAAATCTTTCCATCCGTTTCGCATGTGCAGCAAACAGAACAGAGCCGCCGGTGTGCATGGTCACCGAACCATGAATTTGCCGGTTCCGGTTGTCGACACCGAACTGTGAGCGTCGTGTGAACTGCTCAGATGTCACGTGCTGAATATATTGCGGCCATATTTCCCCTGGGATGTATGGCGGTTTGAAATCCCTCCAAACCACCACGTCATTCCAACATTATAGACTATTATCCCTCGTGTATTTTTTGGTTTTTTTTGTGATTCATACCAAAAATCACGCAACCTACTTCCATAATGACAAATTAGATTTTAAAACATAATTTTTTTAAAAAAAAGTATCGTATTGTTTTTTATGTTACCTAGTTGCCGCGAGATTTTCCCACACCCTCCTCGCAACATTGTCATGCGCGCTATCCCACTCGAATTTGTGATGTGTATAAATAATTTATTTAAAATAAAAATAATAATTTATTTACAATTATAATAATAATTTATTAAAAATAAGCTAGAAATTAGAAATTAACATCAACATGAAATCTTTAAAACCATGCATCGATATAAGGTCTCATTCAGGATGTCTGGAAACCTGACTCCAATGAAATAATAGAATCTTCATCGATGATTTAAAAGCCAATGTTATTACTCGGGCCGCCTCAATGTTTGGGAACCTGAAAATAAAATAAATTAATAAAATATTAATTAGTTGTTCATAAATTATGTTATAATTAAAAAAAAAACTAAAACCGAAACAAACTTACATTGAAAGGTCGTCCTTCCAATGTGTCTGGTACTTGCGGGTGAATTGATTCAGCTATGAAGGCACATTGCCTCTGCGCTGTGAAACCGCGTTGGAAGAGGCAGCATCGCGAGTCGGCGCAGGTGCCTCTTTTTGATTGGCACCTAAGAAAAAGTCATCCTCACTGCTAGAAGAACTAGATGCAACCATATGCTCACGACGTGCTGTTGATTTCATTCCATGCATCTACACAATTATACGAATAATTACATAATTAAATTTGATTATTAAAAAAAAGTAGCACCTCCCTTATACTGGAGACTACCCAAAGTTTTCAAACCTGCAAATATTGACAATAGCCACAAACCAATTGACTCTATTGAAAAATCTTATAGATAACCTAACATCTATACAAATTTAACAATAAAATAAAGGGAAAAAATAACATTTAATTTTATTTATTCAACTAACATCTATATAAATTAATTAATAACAATTAAAATTAATCGAAATAATTAAACGCATATCCTGCAATAATAGAGTAAAATAATTAAATTTAATCATATATATTCAATTACCATTTACAAGGTAACTTCAACAATAACAATTAAAATTCAACAAAGTATTCAATTATTATGGCAATACAAACAATAAACTATATTGAGCAAATTAAAAAAAAAAACTATAGACTTTAGGAATGAAAAATGCTTACCTTAATAGTGCGTTTATTTCAGGACTTTATCTACGTACAAATACAAAAAAAAACGAAAAACACAACAAAAATATATTATTAATAAAACGAAGAAAAAATGAGAAAAATAAAATCATTAAGCATATTAAATGAAAATACATACCCTTTAATTTGTTGAAGATTACAAGAAAATAACTTAAATTTTCACAATAGATGAGAGAAAAAAAAGATGAGATGAAACGAAAGAAGAGAGAAATGAACTGAAGGGGTGGTCGCTGGGATTTATACTGCAGTTTTACCGACGGCATTACCGACAGACTATTTAAATAATATTATTTTTAATTATTCCGTCGGTGAATTTTCAAACGTCCGTTGGTAAATTTTGAATTTTGCACTAAAATTTTTAATTGACCCTCCAGAAATTTCAAAGTTTCTCGGTAAGTCCGTCGGTATATACACGCGGTCAGAGATGCATTAATACCTATGCTTTGCAATTTGCACAGTTCGTCGGTGAGTCCGTTGGTAATTATGAACTGCACTGACATAGAACTAAATAGCCCCGCCCTCTGAGAAATGTCGACTGACTGTATCCGTCTGTAGAGACATCGGTGATTATGGCATGTGCAGTAAATATTTTGCAACTCTTGATAAAACACCGATGGATTGTATCCATTTGTAGAGACGTCAGCGATTATGGCATGTGCAGTAAATATTTTGCAATTCTCGGTAAAATACCGATAGACTGTATATGTTTGTAGAGACGTCGGTGATTTTGCACTGTGCATGACAGATTATGTTTGTATTGCCTATTTTTCCTCCTACAAACACTTAAATTACAAACTGTCTGCACAGAACAATAACAACAGTGAAAAATTATAAAATAAATAATTTGTGTTACAAAATATCATCCATAATATTACATTATAAAAAAATGCTTTACACTTTCGTGTTCTAATAGTTAGTCAGAATTTTCTTCTTCTTCTTTGTCGTCAATTGAATTGTCATTAGCTCCATCACAATCTTCAATGTGGATATCATCATCATCATCATCATCATCTTCATTGACATTTTCTTGTCCGCTAGAGCTAAAAACAACATTAAACTCCTCTGCGTCAACATCAACAAGACTATCATCGAAAACATGAATTTTTGAATTTTTACGGTTACATAACAAAGTTATATCCAATCTAGCTTTGATGTTGTCTTTTGTTTTCCCCTTCACATCCATGACGGTGTTGAAAATGTTCTTAAACACGTTCTTTTCTATATGCATGACGTCAATGTTATGGCGGAGGAGATTGGTCTTCTAATAAGGAAGCTCCCATAAAATACTTCGCTTTACCCAATTATTGGTCAAACCAAAACCAGGAAACTTCTGCTTACCTGAATGGAAACCAAACAAAATATCACCGTACTCTAATACAATATCATGCAATTCCTCACCAGAAAGATGCGGGGGTGCAACATCCTTTTCAACTTTGCCAACAAAGAAATCCTTTTTGCTCTTTTTATACCTGTGATTCGTTGGCAAGAAATGGTGGTGGCAGTAAAAAAAAGAAGTTTTACCTCTGTTTGTTAGCGTGAATGCCTTGTTGTGTTCCATGCAATATGGACATGTTAGTTTTCCATGCGTGCTCCAACCAGAAACTATTTCATAAACTGGAAAATCATTGATAGTCCACATCAAAGTCGCCCTCATAACAAAATTTTGTTTCCTTGATATATCATAAGTCAAAGCTCTAGAGGACCACAACTGCGTCAACTCATTAATCCACGATCAAAGATAAACATCTATATTCTGGCCTGGACTACTCGGACCGGGTATGACCGTAGATAAAAACATGAACTCCGGCCTCATACACATCCCTGGTGGCAAGTTACAAACTATGAGTATGACCGGCCAATAAGAATAAGGTGTAGCAAATGACCCGAATGGGTTGAATCTGTTTGTACACAACCCAAGTCGCACGTTTCTTGATTCAGCGAAAAAATTGAGGATGCACACTGTTAGAAGGATGCACCATCACTCCATCAACTACATCATGTGATTAGTGACATGTCATGTGCTCAACAGTCCTTGGTGACATGAATAACCTCTGCAGTCTAGGTGTGATTGAGAAGTATTCAAGTTTTTTATATGCCACGAGACTCTTTTCCCTGCCAGTTCTGGGTTTGTAACGGGAATGCACACATGTCATGCACTCGGTCAGCTCAGCGTTTTCAAGGTAGTATAACATGCAGAAGTTAGGGCACATGTCAATTTTCTGGTACCCTAAATCGAGGGGTTTCATCATGGACTTTGCAGCATAAAAGTTCTCTTTCAGCCTATTCCCTTAAGATAAAATGCTTTTCGCCCATTCTATAATTTTGTCATAACCGACCTCACTCAACCCGTGATCTAACTTGATGGTGAACACCTATGGTACAAACAATAATTTATTGTGGTTCGTGCAACCATCCGATAATGGTTTGTTAGAATCTTTCAACATATCAAAAAACCTTGTTGCATCTGCATTAGGTTTTTCTTCTACGATTGGACATTGACTGACATTACCTTGATTCATTCTCATTGCATCCATAACCATATTCCTGTAAGGATTACTGTTGTCATTTGCAACTTCATGCACGTTGCTAGCACTAGAAGTTGACCCAACCACCCTTTCTCTCATGCTCTTATCACGAACAAATAGTTCTTTGTGTGCATACCAACACAGGTAATCCTCCATGAACCCTTTGTGTAGAAGATGCATCATTACAATATCTGGATGCAGATACTTTTTATTTTGACACTTCCTAAATGGACACCTAATACCGCCTTCAATAAAATTTCCGGGAATAGATGTTGTGAAATTAATAAAACCCTGAACCCCCCATTACAATAATCCATCCTCCGCAATCCTTGGGGTGAATCTCGATACATCTATGAACGATCATCCATGACTTCTATCGAACCTCTATAAAATTATGATCACAACATGTATTAATTAACTATGTTAGGTAAATAAATTTGCAAAAATATTGGTTTACCTTGAGATTATCCAACAAGCTAATTACAACTTCTCATAAATATTCATGATCAATTATCAACGTCTATATAAATTTATAGAAATTACAACTCCGCAATAGCATTGATAAAAATTAAAACAGACCTGTTAAAAAAGCTATTAATTATGTCACCACAACCCATGTAATAAGGTAATTCAACAAAGTTTCAACAATTTACAAACAAATATAATTTTACAATATCTAAAACAAACCATAACAAGTACAAAATTATACATTCATACTACAAGTTTGTTTGCGAAATAACTATAAAACATGTACATACACTAACAAAAAACATATACTAAAAAAAAAAATTTGACATTTAAAATTAACATTTAAATGTTAAAATTAAAAAAAGATAGATTTACTTACAGAAAATGATAAAATCCATAATAAATCAGAACATGGATGTTGTGACAAAAAAACTTAAAGAAATATGACTTGTGTTGAGAAAAGGGGGATTTTTTTTTTGGGTGGTTGTTTGCAGTTTGGGAGGGGAGAGTTGGGATGAGGAAGAAGAAGGAGAAATAGGAAGGAGACAGTCGGCAGAGTGGTGATATATTAACTTTTGCCGATGGAATCACTGACGGACTCATTCTGTCGGCAATTCTGTCGGTAATTCTGATGGTGAATTGGTCACGTCACTGTACGGAGATCCCTGTTTGAATCCCTCGGTCATTTCACGTCACTGTACATTGATAATTGATCATGAATATTTATGAGAAGTTGTAATTAGCTTGTTGGATAATCTCAAGGGAAACCAATATTTTTGCAAATTTATTTACCTAACATAGTTAATTAATACATGTTGTCATCATAATTTTATAGAGGTTCGATAGAAGTCATGGATGATCGTTCATGGATGTATCAAGATTCACCCCAAGGATTGCGGAGGATGGATTATTGTAACGGGGTTCAGGGTTTTATTAATTTCACAACATCTATTCCCGGAAATTTTACTGGAGGCGGTATTGGGTGTCCATGCAGGAAGTGTCAAAATAAAAAATATCTGCATCCAGATGTTGTAATGATGCATCTTCTACACAAAGGTTTTATGGAGAATTACTAGTGTTGGTATGCACATGGAGAAGTATTTGTTAGTAAGAGGAGAATGGGAGAAACGATGGTTGAGTCTACTTCTAGTGGTAGCAACGTGCATGAAGCGGCAAATGACAATACTAATCCTTACATAAATATGGTTATGGATGCAATGAGAATGAATCAAGGTAATGTCAGTCAATGTCCAATCGTAGAACAAGAACCTAATGCAGATGCAGCTAGGTTTTTTGATTTGTTGAAAGATT
>Ga0307513_10001659_pt1 | contig 31810 bp, 26 predicted proteins | sample 15_EM_MG_FD_202174 | JGI IMG/M metagenome (GOLD analysis project Ga0307513, IMG submission 202174) | Populus trichocarpa ectomycorrhiza microbial communities from riparian zone in the Pacific Northwest, United States - 15_EM | ecosystem: Host-associated > Plants > Roots > Unclassified | place... | reverse complement strand
CTTTAATCCCCATCTCTTCTTAATTTTTTTTTTTTTTTTTTTTTTTTTTTTATTTTTTTTTTTGTTGTTGTTTGTTTTTGGGGTGGGGGGGGGGGGGGGGGGGGGCCCCACCAGGAGGCCCTCCTGCTCTGGAAGCTTACAATGAAGAACTGCCATACAAATTTAAAATTATGGAGGAGAAAATTGCACGCTTCTATAGCCTTTGAAGGCTCTAGGCCAAGTGCCCAGATTATAGCCTCGGGTTTTCATGGTTGCTTGTGGTTTCCGTGGGCTCTGTCGATATGGGGTACAGTTGGCACTGGGAGGGCAGTTGGGGTACCTGTTGGCGAGCCGGGACAGGTAGCAAATAAGAGGGGTGGGTTGCGAGCACCCATGACTGTAGTGCGGGATGCCGACGGTGCTGTGTATTGCCGGAGAATCCCTTGGCTGGGCTGTTTTCGTGTATGTATTATGGCCAATGGTCATGCCCGAATGCTGGGGATGAGGGATGGGCATTGCGAATCGGTGGCGAGGACAACCTATACTTGAGCCACAAAGCAGCCCCAGAATTGGGCAATGACTCCCTGCCGGGAATGCTGCCCTGGCCTAAATGGGATCACGTAATAGGGAAAGCATACGCTACGCAAGCCTTTCGGGGCTGCCCTTTGATGGTATAATAATCCTAGTAAGAGGGTGTTGTATTAGAAACCGAGGAGTGCAGGCAACAGGAAGCGCACATGGTATAGGGGAATACTAAAGTGTGGACATATGAACGTTTTAGGGCATAGACGGATGTATAGGGTTATAACACACATATATTAATATTATTATGAAGGCACCTTTATTAATTTATTGGCTACTCGTGACCCTCATCCGGTAAAGCAAAAGTGGTTCGCCGGGCATTTTTGATGCCCGCCTACATCCACTTGGCGGGGATTCGAACTTGCGATGGTCCCTGCTTCAAATTAGTGCGGACTAGTTCCTTAGCCATTAGACCATCGGAACTGGCCAATAATCACCTCTCCCCTTCGAATTTTAAGTGACCTCTCTTAGATAGGGGGGTTTCAATCAAAAAAGTCCATAAAAATGTCAAGCGCTATAGCTCTTGTAGAAGTTTTCACTGCCTAATCAGCCTTTAGCTAGCAACCCTCATAGAGTGGAACATACACCTCGACATCCTCTCTCCCATCGCCACGCCTACACGATCATACCACCTCCATCGCCCTTATTATCACACCGGGGGGTCACGCGAATTTCTGAGCTGCCCCAGCAAAGTGAAAAAAAGTTCCCTTAGATATGGACAGGCATTATTAGTAAATATCCTCCCGCAAAAAAAACATCTTCCCGGAGCCATTGGACCTCGAAAGGGACGATTTTAGCCTCACTTATTTAAGTTGCAATTTTAAGCACACACGTTCTTGGTGTTGTAGGGCCTACGGGGTCACAATCCTTTTGCTCTATGACCCGCTTCTCGGTTCTGACTGCAGATTCGTCCCTGACACCGCCTCCCCCTATATACTATTCACGTTTGAGTTGGCTTTCGCATTTTGCCCAAACAGAAGGGAAGGGGTGTTACAAAAAGCCTGACTCCTCGAGGGCGCTCCTCGGAGGTTTGGGAAATATCAAGAAGATGGCAGGGCCCTTAAAGACGTTCTATATATAGTACTAGATGTAGCACTTCTATCTAATGTTGTTGGGGCCAGTTGGATTCAGGGCTCTGTTGATGAAGGTTCCCTCACTACCCCATTATTGTTGCCTGGCGGGGTCCTTTGAAGGAATGATGTATGGGTAGAAAATACACCAATACTGGTACTGTGTAAAGCGCATCATGGCATTGACATAGCACCTGTGTGCGCCTTGTCCCCGGGGCCGTTGTCATCTGGAGTGGGAAACCAACTGTAAAAAAAAACAGCTCACTGGTACTAAAAGAAGGTTCCTTGGGTCTGCAAGAGGTATAGAAGGGTTGGAACTGTGGCCTGTCTTTCGATACCTATGCAAGCATCCTGGGATTTCGGTAAACATTGGAGGGCTTCTTCCCTTGTCACCAGCAAGTTTCTGTGTGAGAAGGGCAGGTTTTGCAAATAGGTTCCACATACCAGAGGGGTAAAGGTTTGGATAGAGCGATCGGGGCGAGAGGGAACCAGCGCAAGTAGGGAATTGGGACTTACTGGTTTCAAAAGGAGTTCGCCGAGAGGGGTTGAGATATGCTTCTGTGTGGTACTCAGGCTGAATTTACTTGAGCCAACTTATCTGCTATAACCCACTCCGACTCTAAGAAAGGCTAGAGACCGTTGTAACACTGAAGTATTTAAAGAGTATTTTGGTTCTTTAGCTTGCCTTTAAGCCTGGGGAGTTGCTACTAATATACTATCATACCCGGGTACAGTACTATTGGGGGTGTTTCTTCAATGTGATGGAAACCTGTCCAGCAGGGAATAGCGGGACTCATATCGTTGGCACTGTGTATATACATACCTCTCATGGGTACAAGTACGGTAGCCTCGAGCCCAGGTGTTAATGAAAGAGTAGATTAACGCATTTGATCCTTTTTCTACCACCAATCCTTATCTCCCTGTTCTCATCCCTAGCGAGTCCTTAATTTCTCTCCTTCCCACCCACCCAATGTCTCCAAAAAATGTGTTGGAAATAGCCGCACCACCCACTGGTATGGGAAACTCCCGCATTATGATGTCGCAGTGGTGCGCGTACGCACCGACGGAGAGGCGAGCAAGCCATGAAAAGTTTTCTCATATCCGTTTCCCCTTCCTTCTTGGCCTTTCCTCGCCTAAATTCCACACTTCCTGTTCTCAACTTTTCCCAAGACTTTCCTTTCTACACACTCAACCCAATCGGCCATGGACTCTCTTTACCGCTTAATGCAGACTCTGTGTCTTTGCTTGAGCTGCTCTGCTCCTCTGCGTAAAACCTTCGTCGTCGATCATTACCTCCGCGTTGTTTATCACTAAACCAAACACTCCCGAGTGACATACCATGAACGAAAGCTCCCAATGGCAGAACTTGGTGCTTGCTTTGGAAACTTCCGGGAGGAATCCACAAAAAATTGTCTACCCAAAGGGCCACATCGGACTCGAACGGCGGCTTGCGCCGAGCCCTCGGGCGAGTCCGAGAGTTGCCTGAACATCTTCCTGCGCTCAAACCTTTTGACTAGACTCTAGCTGTTGCAGTTCCGCTCTTCGTAGACCTTCCTCAAGCGCGGGCGGGTCGGTGGACTCCTCCATAGGGTCTTTGAATCCTCATCCGTGGCCTTACAAATTTCGTCATAGTAAGACCTCAGCCCCTTATGGCCCGTCTTGATAGCTTTAGAGGCCTTCACTGGTGCTATTCTAATAGCTGAGGTTGGTACTGACTTCTGAAAGTCGTTGAAGGTGGTTGGAGAAATGAACTTCGAGGCGCAGGTTTGAACACTGGGAAAGGAGGAGAGAGATATTCTGTCTGTTTTATATGGTATTTGTGGAAAGCGTGGGGGGTGGGAGTGGCATTTTGAGGCAATTTGCTGGTAAACTGCCGGTAATCCGGGGGAGTTGTATAGGGAAGTTGTGGGGGAAATTAGTAAGAGAATGGGGATTGGTAAGAGGGGAGGTAGTAGGCATCATGGGTACTACTATCATATATGGTACTAGGCAATGTTTTCAAAGCACTTCAGAGGGTTGGGGTAGGGGATGCTAATCTTGTGGTGACGGGTTTGCATTTATGATGGCCAACAGGGTCGGGATTGTGAAAGGATTGAGAAGACACCGGCCTGTCCTGGCCACATTCACGAGGTATGAATTGCGAGTGGGGGGATAGAGATCCGTTACAGAATTCCAACTTCCATCGATAGGGTTCAATCAACCGATGCGGAAACGATCACTATATCAAGAGAATTGGACGGCATAGCTGGACTGTACTTCGAGTGGGTATGCCAGAAATCTTATGCTCCAAACAAAGCTGCCGGCCACAGTTTCAGGGAGCTACTCCTATGGATTCAATCTCCGCTTTGTGCATGAGGCAAATATCTCATTTGTCCCAAAAGATGAACTAATTCCACCTCAACTCGATTCCCGCAATATTAATATTAACTCTAGCTGGAACGTAAGAAACCCTACCGTATTACAAACACTAACCCATGGACAGGAACAAACACTAAGACACCGCATCGCGCCCCACCAGGCTTGTATAAGCAAATCGTAAGCTCTCCATCTATAACCATTCCGGCCCAGAACGGTCTTTGGGTCGGTTGACACCAAGAGCAAAAATGACTACTCCACGCCAGGATACCTTATATCCATTCCGCTAACTGTGTGTTTAGGCCTAATACCTTGCAAACACTGTGAGATTCTTCTCATCGCTTCAACAAGCTCATTTTCAGCCTCCCAGGAAATGCAAATTCTAACAAAATCCCCCAAACCCTCCCCAAACTCGTTACCTCCAGTAAGGATAAGATTATGGTCGTCTCTGAGGCGTTCTAGGAAGCTCCCATCACAATAATTAGGTAATCCCATCCAGAGATACCAACCGCCGCAGGTATGACTTGTATCGGTGATAAGCTTTACCCCAAGCGGGGTCAAGGATGTCGTTATTGCTGAAACGACTGCCGAGTGCCGTTTTTGATACACTGGTATCAACACGTGGGAAAGATGCGATTGTAAGGTTTTGGTACTGAGCAAACTCCACATTATCATCTCCATGATCTGCGAGGCATGTGTCGAATTCCTATTCGGGTCAGCATCTCTAGTTCACCAAACTAACAGTTAAAGCAATCAACTCACGCCTTCTCAAATTCCTCTACAAAACATTTAAACCCTTCGATCCAGCCAACCCTACATCCCGGCGCAATTACCCTGCTAAAACTCCCGCAGCTAATTGCGTTCCCAAAAAACTTGCCAGCATCACCCATCATATCCTTATCGATATCGCAAAGGCGAGGTATTGGAGACTCTGCGCCCCCTTCCCCCCATCGGAGAAAATCAAAGTCCTCTTCCGCAACAATGAGAATATCATACTCGCGTGCTAGCTCTACTAACCGCTTGCGAACAGGTAAAGGTATCGTAGAACCGGTAGGGTTCTTAAAAGTAGGCTGCAGGTAAAGGATTGAATTGTATATCTTCGGATATTCGTCTCCTGTCTTGAAAACCTGATTTTTCAATCATCGCTTATTGTCAGCGTTCTACTCCCAATTGCCTCGGGGTGCACCACAAACCGGCCAAAGGTTCATAGATGAAAGAGCCCTATCCTCTTCTTCCTGAAGCACACTCCTAAACATCTCAACATCGATCCCTTCACCGTTGTTACCTTCAGGTAACGTCCTAAACTTTCCTTCCAGCCCTGCATCCCCAGCAGCACTCTTCAGCCACTCCAGTTCGGCGGGTGCAATTGCCCATATAGTCCTGGTGTATATAGGGTCGGTGAACCTTCCCAGAATGGTGGCCAGGGTACCCTCTCGGGCACCCGTCGTCACCGCAATCCTCGCTTCATCAATAGCTCCTCCGTTAGGTGCGTAGTAGCTGCCCAGCCAGTTTGCAATCACTGCTCGCAGCTTGCTCGATCCTCCCACGAGGAGTGCTTCCGTGTACAGGTAGGGGTGCGTTAGCACCTCGCGGGCTGAATAAGCTAGTGACGCCGCTGGGAGGAGAACTGGTGTTGGAGCTGCTTTGGAGAGGTCTATTAAGCAGGACTTGTTTGACCCTGTTTGGCGGAGGTAGCTTGGAGGGGGGTCTGGGGAGAAGTTCGGGGGAAGTTGGGGTTTGGTGATATTCACCGGCATGGTGTATACTGTGGTAGCTGTCGGGGTGAGGTTAAGGTGGACAATGTATACTTTAGACCGTATATCAAGCTGTGGCTGGAGAGTGCGGTAGAGAGAGGTAATTGAGGAGCAAGTTACCAAGAGTAGGGTGGAGGAGTGGCAGAAAATCATATGACTGAAGTGGGGGCAATAAAGGTCATTACAAGGTACACGCCATTCTCGTGAGCGTGAGGAAACGCCTTTCGTGGCGCGTGACGTGGTGCTTAGCTGGACTTATTCTCTGATGATATGTATGGCATAACCACCCAGGAATGAACTAACGGAAAAAAGGTACTTTTGATTTCGGCTAACCATGGTAACCACTTCTGTCTACTTATTCACCTATACCCTCCCCTTTCCTAAAGAGACATATCTCACAAATTCTCACCCGATCCTGACGACTCGATACAAGAATTATTCCTACGAGGATCTGGTGGGAAATTTTTATCGACTAAAAGCAATTAACCCCCAGTTTGCCCTAACTTCTAAGGGAGCAAAAAGAGATTAATCGGGGACGGTACGGCATGGCATTAATAGGGTACTTAGTAACCAATTCTGGGGCATAGTGAACCACACATCCAAGTACTGGTTACCACTAAAACCCCTGCTAATTTTTAACCTATTGCATTGCTCAAACTAGGATGGGGCCGCTATACCGCGGAAAAGGGTTGGATGAGAGGCCATATCAACAATGATACGAGTGACCAACGATGAAGGTGTCCCTGTTGCCGGTCGGGGGACCAATAGTGCAGAAGTAACAGAGGAATTGCTGGCTAAATCAAACTAACCAGGGGGATGGCTGGGGTGGCGAAGCACCCCTGGGCCTGGATCTCCTTCTGCCGGGTTAACGCGTGGGTCTAGGCTCCCCTCTTTCCTACTATTTCAAGAAAGGGTAATAGGTTGCGAATCGTGATAAAAAGGAGCATCGTTTAGACGCGGCGGGGGCTTTTTTTCATCCTAAAAGTGAGCTTGAGGAGCGGGGGTAAACATAGCCTCACGACGCCAGAGGGCAGCAATTGGATACCCCGTCACCACCTACAAGTGCCAATAGTAGCTGTTCTCTGGGTAGGAGAAATGATAGATCTCACTCCCACACACTAATATACCAAGGGCCTTGAGCAGTTCATGCGTATGAAGCCTATCCCTACATCATAGGCGTAGTTGCCCCCCCGGGTGGCGTGAAACAGTTAAAATTCTGCCTCATGTGCGCCGAATCAGAAGCAGCTACCAAATAGCTATCATTGGTACCAAAATTGGACCTTTCATACAATAACTGACTCAGCGTCCCCCAGAGCTGATAAGTCCTCAACGAAATCTAATTCTTTCCGCATCCAGCTTAGCCTACCTGGGACTGAATTTTACCGGTTTACACTGCAAGGGATGGGCTCAACCCACTTCCACCATGGACGGGTCAATCATTCCGGAGCCCTCCATGAACTTCTATTCTGAATATTTTTGACTAGCTGCACTTTCAGCACTTAACTAGGTTGTTACGTATAAGCAGTCCGTCGTGAGGGTTTAGAGAGAGTTCGGTTTGCAGACAACTCTCACTGATAACTAAACCCAGCTGAACTTGTAGTAGAACTATTGAATGTTTGACATAGCCTTATGGAAACTAAGAGGTGTAGGTACAGTATGTTGGCTCCAGTAAGTGGGAATCAATTGCATGCAGGTCAAGAATGATATACAGTAGCTACGATAAAAAGACATGCATATGTTCAAATTGCTGTGGAGGTAGACAGGGATATGAGCAGTGATCCCAAGCGCCCCAGCACCCCTGTAGGCACCCACCAGACTCCAGTCCCGGGCGTCCCGGGCATGTGTCTCAGGCTATAGGGCAGGAGCGTCCGTCCTTTGGGAAAGACTGCCGTCTAGGAGGGCGACTGTAGGCCACAGGAGTCCTCTATGGATGGTAATTCCCGGACGGTATGATACCTGTAGTCCCTACACGTATCTGCACCCCTCTAAAGTTACCTACAGGGCACGCCCATAGCCCGGAATTAGCCGGGAGATTCAGCACCTGCGGTCCCCCCTGTCCGTACCGGCCGTCCTTTCAGGTACTGTAGTCCGTCCCGTCCGGACCCGGGGACGGACGGGCTGGGCCCTTGGGCTCACTGGATATGAGGAATATGGCTTGTGGGGTCCGCACGTTATCAGTATCAGATCCCTCTTTTCTGGGATCACGTACGTCATGAGACGGACTGTGATTGATATCTAATTGACGCCCCCAAGCAAGGGAAGAAAACTATGTGAGCTCCGCCGTGAGGTTTTAATTTATACTATCGTTTTCACCTGCGCAGGGCACACTCGCTCTTTCGCAATTAGTCAATTGTAATCCCAGAGAAGGAGTCCGTCGTCTCTGATCGTGGTTTTGGTGGCCCCTGCATTACAGACAGCAGATGTTTAGAACTCCTGCTCAGAGTATTTAAGGTATAGGATTTCCCTGTAGCCGTCCATCGTCCATTAGCTCTCGCCGTCTTCCCCCAGACAACATCTTCACAGCTTCTACAAAACTGTAGGTACCATTCCTATATTTCCACAACCTTTAACCGCATTGCTAATTTTTCTCAAGAAAATAGTAACATGGGCACAGGCACAGGCACAGATTATCAAGACAGTGTCAACAGGAGCCATCTCTATCCATGGCCATGGTATCAGAGTCAACTCACTCCCTGAACTCTCAGTTCAGTACCTGCCTGGCACTTAAAAGGTGGCGAATTTAACCCTCGAAATAGTCAATACCCTGGTTTTCTTCCCTTTGCCCAGCCCGCAAAAAGGGACACCATGGTCGAAAACTATCCGTGTTGACTTTTCCGGTGGAGACACCACTGTAGCTTCTAGAACTCTGTATCTCGGTTCCAAAAACCCCTTTTCTCAGTAACATCTCTAAAAATGCGAGTTTCGAATACACTATCCCTAGAAATCCTCCTTCTGCGTTCACTGGGAGCGGAACTTCTGTTGGTCTCGGATTGGGGATTCCTGGCTATAAGTCTATTGAACTCGATTCTGTCACGATTACCACTTTTGGTACTTAGGAGATAGTGCATCGGTAAGCACAATCAACCCTCATCCGATTTGGAGCATACCGGAATAGACAGACAAGGTAGGCCAACGAATTCTTTGTTGCAGCTACGACGGAACCTGATCCCAAAGCACATGGGCTGGTTATCGGAACTACGCTAGTAGGCAATGGTTGGTGGGAAAGGGCAGGTTATTTGGGGAATTTGGTAGGCTGTGTGGAGTATCTTGGATTTGTTTAGTCGTTCTAGAGTAGTTCGGTCGTTCATTGGTCCGTTCAATTGAAACCCTTGGAGGAACTCAAACCCAGAGATGCAGCTTCAAAGTGATGTGATGTGTAAGCACTGTGGGAGGCTGGAGCAGATGTCATTGCATTCATACCCAAACACTCGCAGCCATAGATGCCAGATGCCAAACAGTGGGTGATGGTGTGCGAGGCACAATATTCCTGACTTACGCTAATCCTGTTCAGGGCATCGTGAGTACCACAAGTGAGAGAAGGTTGCGAATTCATGAACAGCCATGACATATAGAATTAGGACAAGCCAAGAATGGCTAAAAACAAGAACCCCAGCGAAGCAGCCATACAATGCAGCCAAGACACTATATCCGAGCCCCCGTAATAGAATATTGCTCGGACTAAAAATCCAGGTTGGTATAAAATTCCCTCGAAATAACAATATAGCTCCCCGATCATCTAGTATCTATCGATAATCCACTTCCATACGGAAGTCTCTTCTTTTTCTTCAAGGGCCGCAATTTCAGCTTTCTTCATTGTGATGTATTTCGCAATACAGGCCTCACCGATCCGGGCTTTCAACTTTTTGTCGAGTCCCAGAAAGACCATCGCCATGTCTACCCCTTCAGGAAGCTTCCTGGCGATTCCTAAGTCGTTACGTTCCCGAGATGTCAATTTGGATGGGTCGGCTAGAATTATTAGCGTTCTTGTGATATATAAAGTAGGAAAAAAGTAAGGAGGAATTACAGTTACAGCTCTCGCCAGGCAATTTCATCCCGTCTAACATACCCATGCACCCAGCTGAGATGATGCCGGCGGCAGCGAGATAAGCGTTTGCAAGTCCATCAATACATCGAATTTCCCAGTGAGCTTCCCCCTTGCTCACGCGCCTTAGGGGAACTTCCCTATTTTCCTCTCCCCAGGCAATCCAGGTGCCCCCCGCCCAGCAGCTGTCCCTAAGCCTCTCATAGCTGGCTGCTTGTGGTAGCGTCAGTGCTGCTAGAGATCCAAGGCGGGATAGCACGCCTGCAAAGAAAGCGTTTTGGAGTGGCTCTGTGGGCGGGGTCATCGATATATGCATGTGTGCAGCAGTACCAGCGGCATTTTTGAAGGGCTTTGGATGAAGCGTAGCACGAAGGTTGTGGTGGGAACAAATGCGCGCAATTGTCTCGCGAGTATGGTAGAGCGCATCTATAGATTCAAGAGGTGGGAGGGGGCCCGTAACAATCTCGTACTGAGATGGCGCACTCTCGGGGTGGAATAGAAGGACTTCTATCCCAGATGCTTCGAGCGCATCGACTATTTGCTCAAGAGCTTTGAGGCATTGATTGTGTAAGGATCGAGCAGTGCTCCAGGCATGCGTTTCGCTGGCAGCCCCGAGATTGGTCTTAGTAAGGAAGACTACTTCGGTTTCCCACCCGATGAGGAAGTCCACATTGTGTTCTTCTTTAGCCCGTCGAACCGCTCGGGAAAGTATAGTACGCGGACAGGTATCTACTTCCTCTTCATCGTCCTTGAAGAAGCACATCACACTCGCGTGTTTGGAGGGTTTCTCTGGAACATCAGACTCTCCGGGGCAAATCCTCAAACTCGACCAATCCGGGACAAGATTATATCTGCCAGCAGGTGTGAAATCATCTGTTGGGGAGTCATCTTGCAGAAGCGATAAGACAGCTTTGGTCACCGTCAGAACGGTGCCCTCCGAAACCATTTTGTTCATTTGTGCTAGAGTCACAAGCCGGAGACGAAGAGTGTTGGTATAATCCACCCATTGCAGACGAAAGTATTTGACATGAGGGTTCTTGTAGAGAAATTCAGAGAGAATTTGCGTCTCTTGGTTAGTCGGGAGTGAGTGGCCAACATGATTAATTGTAGGAGTGAATATAGGATTGAGGCTTAGTTTGTAGAGCTTATTGGAGTTCTCGAAGAGCAGGTCTCTAACAAAATCCGCTGCCTGGGGAACAGTCAACTGACCCTTTGCTACGCACTTTGAAAGAACCTGTTTATAAAATAGCGACATGTGAGGCCATGGTACAAATGTTTCTTGACAGAGCGCAGGAAATACACACCTCACCTAACACTTCACGTATCTGTATATTCGCCAGGGCAAATCCCTCGGGGAACCAATGACCGTCAGTGCTCCAGAGAAGCTTATTGCCCGGCGTGCACTCTAGACATTGTTTGATAACAGATTTTTGCCCGTCTTTGGAAATCATAGGAAAGACTTCTCCAATATCAAGATATACGTTCTTATACACAGAGGCGAGGTACCCGGCCTCACGGGTAAAAGGGTAGGAGGAGTGCAATAGGACAATCGGGACATCTGGGTTCTGCTTGATAAAATCTTGCAAATAGCTAAGCAATTAGTTACGAGAATGGATTGCGCAAAAGGGGAGGCACGCACGCGGGATTAGCCTTCCTAATATTGAGATCATTATCCCCCAATCCGGTGTGGAATTGCAAGGGCTTCCAAGATCCGCTCTTTGCGATGATTCTAGCAACTTCGCATACCAGAAAGTCTCCCAAAATTTTATCACGAATCTTATATCGCCCGCCGTTCCTCCTAGATCCCCGCAAAGCATTCTTTACCGCCCCCAAAAGCAACCCCCCTGTTGTCTCACTAGCGATATCGAGCCCGCTCCGATAACAAATAATTGACTTGAATCCCGCAACTGCTGGGTCTTGAACAGCAGCACCGATCAACCCGGAAAACCGTTCAGACCATCGATTGAATAGCTCCGCTTCTGCACCGTAATCCAAATCCCCTTCTAGTGAATTGCCGCCCCCGCCCTCCCTGACGACAGGTGCAAATTCACGAAGTGTCTGTTCAGCAAGTATCTCGACTCGAACAAGACGCTTTGAGGGTGACGAGGTATAGCGGTCATGCCAATCGTAAGGATGCACCCCTTCCCCATCCAGCCCATCGTCTATGAGTAGACACTGAGTTCCCGAAAGACATTTCCTAGTCCACGCTTCATAATCGACAGTCCTGCGTTTCTCTTTGATTGCTTCCCAAGTTGGAGCACAACCCAGCAAGCCAGAAAGTTGGGTGACGGCTCGGGCGTGCGCAAGGGTACGGGTGGCATCGGGGAGGGCGAGCCCAGACGCTTCGGACACTATGGATTCGAGGGGATAAGAGGTTGAATCTGCATCGCGGAGAAGATTGTGGGCGTGGTTGTCGATGATAGGGTGGGTGTTGATTAAGCCTTTGAGCTCAGCAACTGTTGTCGGAGCGACAGGAGAAGCCATGAGCAGACGTGTTGATGGACTCTTGCTCGTGGAAGATATAGGGGCGGCAGGTGGAGTCACCGCAGTTAAAAGCTAGGGGATGCAAAGGAAGGAGTAGACAAAAGTACGATCTTATGGCAGACACGAAAACTCTTCAAGCTATCACGTTTGCACCCAGTTCCCAAACCCGGGACCCGCACTGTTTCAGACTACGTGTGCGCACAAGATGTATCATACAAGGTCCTAACGAGGGCACATTCCAGATAACCAAGAGAACCGAAAGATTATGTATTACAAACGGAGAGTATGATGCGTGATTTCTTCGCTTTCTTCAACAATTTATCCGACGTCGGACATCATACTCGAGTAGTTTGATGTTTGCTTAGGCACCCAATCAGGGCCTCAAGAAAGACAAAGCCATCCATGGTTTCAGCAGTGCGTATTTCGGGTTACACATATATGGCGTTCTCCTCCTGCCAAGCTTTTGAGCCTCAACGGTGTGTGGTGTTTTTGTTTTTTGTTTTTGTTTTTTGTTTTTTGCAGTAATATGGAAATAGAAATGGCAAGACCCAGTTAAAGCGCTCCTATCAAGCTTCAGACCTAGCATGCAAGAAAAATGGCATTTTTCCGACTCCCACGACATCTTCGCTGCGAAATATTGCAATACTGCACCTTTTTGGTTGTATGATAGCTCAATTTACAGGCCTCCCACCAGTTTATTTTCATTACGATTGTCAGAGTATCATAGCAGCCACTATCTAGATATTGATCCTTTCATACACATTAGCCAAAGGGGTCTAAGTCTTGGTATAAAAAGCTAAATTCTCAGGAAAAATAGCACTTCCTGTATACGGTGGCGTGCCAAACAGGGTCCCAGTCAGTCAATATACTCGAGTAGGTAGCCCACTATGTATCCAATTTATGCCACCGGGAAAGAACTGTTGTGTCCACCGTTCAGCTGCTATGTGCCACCAGCTATGATAGGAGTCTTGAGTGCCGGTGACAATTTGATCATATTTAGAGTGATATATGATACCATGATTGATAAACACCCGATCAAGCCATCAGTCCCAGTCCTTATCGCGCACCGAAAGAAAGAACAAACACCGAGGGGTCGAAAAGGTCGGCCCGATGGTGCTTATTCGTGACCCGGTTCATTGCGAGGGCAAGTACAGGTATACTCAAGGACACCTTTATCACACATAGACTAAAGTATGTTTGCGGCATCCCACAACGGTAGTATCCTATGATCTCAAGTGCTAAGCTTGCCCACGGCAGCTGGCACCCGTTTGGCCGGTGCCAGACGGGCCATCAGATGGGCCGTGGTGAGGACCATTCAGACAGATGCGCGAACATATACCTCTACACGGGGCAATCCGCACGTTATACCAACGAGCAAATGACCTGCACCCTGGACTAGGAGTTTTTTTATTTTAGGATTCATGAACCGTGTTTCTATGGATGGAAAGAGAGCGAGCCGTTCCGCGGTGCACCATCTCCCAGCGGCAGGAGGGTTGCACTTCAAGATCCCAAGAGATAAAAGTGGCTTTCTGATCTCTGATTTACCAGGGCACAGATCCGCCAAGATATGATGGTTCAGGCACCACCAATCAACTCACCAACCCAGCGACGGGGGTTCTAACCATTCAAGCGCCCTTCTAACCAATCGGATCCTGGGTGTCAGGGTTGGGGGAACGACGAGTCTCGGTTATTTTTGAGTCGATTCAACAATCCTTGAGAGTCTTCCAACAGTGATGGTCTTGTGCAGGATGAGCCTATTTTTGGCCTATCAGGAAGGGAAACAGGTCCATTGGTTGAGAGGCCGTCCAAGGTACCTGGCCTTCCGGTGGAATGTATCTTGTTGTGAGATTTTGGCCGAAGTAAACCCACAAAACTTGAATGCTTGAATGTCGATAACAATAGCCACACCCGTTACAGGACTGTGACTTTTGCCTGCTCTACCCCATGACCAATCGTAATCCCAGCTTTTCAATGGTACTCCATGTTTGTTGACTTGAATTCCTCCCTCATCCTTCAATCCTTCTCATCCTTCTCCCTCCACCTTCTCCTCTCTACCTCCCCTCAATCTCCTTCTATTCAAAGTCTTTCTTCTTCTTCCTCCTCCTCCTCCTCCTTTTCTTTTCCTTTTCTTTACTCGTTTCTTCCCTCCCCCTTTGCCCCATTTCCCTCCATTTTCTGTGTTTTTCCTTATTGCTCGGGCTTTGCGGGATCAAACACACTCTACGATACCTGGCTGTCGTATTCTATTTAATTAATCTCCGGGAGAGTTTATACTCTATTTTGCTTATTTCATTATTATTTTTCCACCCTACCAACCCCCCCCCCCCCCGCCGCGTTGGTTTCGTTCCTTATTGTCCGAATTCGGCTTCACTATCAGCATGGCACAATCCCTCAGATCGTTAAGCGTCAATGTTCTCCTTTTCCTCAAGCCTCATCGAAAATCTTCCAAAGATGTTACCGATCCTGAGCCGCCATCATATCAAATGGAATCCCCCACCCACTCGCATCGTGCCCCTCCGCCTCCCCAGTCCCAGCGGCGTTTCAGAATCGGGTATTTGTTAAATCATATAGCTGCCTTGTGTATGAGCGGAATTATGATTGCGGTTATGGTTTTGTTATTACAAAAGTACGAAGATAAACCAGCTCCAGGCTGGAAGACTGTCACAATGAACTCGGCCTTGTCCTGGTTGGCCGTTTTCGGGAAGCTCCCTTTGATGATGGTTGTTGCGGAATGTATTGGTCAGATGAAGTGGATTCTTTTCGGGAGAGAGAAGAGGAAGCTCTCGGACCTGGACTTGATTGATGGCGCCTCAAGGGACCCGTTGGGTGCACTGAACTGGATGTTTAGGTTTCGTGGAGGGTAAATACGTATTTTCATCAAGCCTCCCGAACGGTCGCTGATATTCTTATTCTTGCTCTTGTTTTAGATTTCTTGTCCATCTAGGTGCCGCATTCGTTGTTGCATCCATCGGTTTTGACCCAGCCGTTCAGCAACTCGTATCTTATGAGCCACGCTCGGTCGTGGACACAACACAAACAGCCACTGTCTCTAGAAACACCAATTACAGCCCTGTCCGTGGCTTCAATAACGGTCTAATTTTTCTTATCCCTCGTGCTCTCCTTTGGGGAGCACAATCTAGCGTCTTTGGAGATCCGATTCAGCCGTCATGGGATTGTCCCTCGGGGAGTTGTGAATATCCTGAAACGGTGTCGGTCGGTGTGTGCCAAGTTTGCACAGAGATCACTGCCCAAATCGACCGAAACTGTACAACCTTGAGTGCCCAACAGCCCTTCTGTCCCCCCGGCACTCAGTGTTTCACATCAGGCCAATTATGCACTTATAGTTTCAACAATGCGTCTGTCGGCGGTGGTCAAACATTCCTTGATGTTCGTGTAAATCCAGCCCGGTCTACTACCAATAATGGCAAGGTCTCTATACCTTCCAAGCGCGTTGAGATGACTGCACTCTACATTCAGCCAGACCAGGCATCGAAATCGACACAATCACTTCCTGTCGCACCAGGCGTCATCCCAGTCGGCGGCTCTCACGTTGCCCGTGCCTTCTCTTGCGGCCTCTCGTTCTGTCAGCAGACTTTCCGCGCATCTGTCACCAACGGAAAATACGTAGAAACCTCAATTTCAACATCTCAAGTTCCCTCCTACGTTCTCCCAATCCCAAAACTTGAAGATATCACCGACACACTTTTCAATGCGCCACTTGCTGTTGCTCCAAACAAGGAGACTAATGTCTCTACTGCCGCTGTTTTCGCCATGGGCGAAGGACTCGCTCTTTCCCTCACCGGCACCGCTTCAGTTATCACCGACGAACCATCCCCGGGAGACCGCCGAATCAGCGAATTTCATAGAGGCCTTTACGAGAACCTCCTGAACAAAGACTTTTCGACAATCATGTCCGAAATGGCGCTCTCAATGAGTCATGCCGTTCGGAACGATAATAAAGAATCTGCCAAAGGCCAAGTTAAAATTCAAGTCGAACATGTCAAGGTTCACTGGAGGTGGATTGCTTGGCCGGCCTCAATGACATTTCTAGCCCTCATTTTCGTCGTCATTGTTACAATCAAATGTTACTGTAAGGACACGATGGTCGGCTGGCTAGGTCACAGCCAAATCGCGGCACTTTTCCTCGGCCTCGAGACAGAAGTACGCACAGACGTAGACAGTAGTGGTGTCGTCGGGGGTCGTAGCGAAACTGCAAATGTCCGTGACTTTGCTGAGAAGATCAAATTACGTCTAGGCGTGGTGGAGGGTCGTGGAGAGGAGGCTATTAGAGTAAAATTCTGCAGAAGAGGCGGCTGGTAGGCGATGTTACATTGAAAAGGGGAGTCTTATGTGCCACGATACTTTGTTTCTTTCTATTCTAGGGGGTGTATATTCTTGTATATAGACTTTTTTACTTGATGAGATTTTATGAGGGCTTCGTAGGGTATTTGGGAGTTTGCTGGGGTTTAATTGGAGATGGGTAACATACCAACATACCTACTAGATTATATAGTCGGCCGTTGTCAAACGTAGCATTTATACAATCGTTTACTCCGAGCTGATCCTTTCAAGTTTACTTATGACAGTTGAGGTTAACTCTCGTAAGCTGGGTTCTATTAGAGAGTAGTCCTATGCTAGAGCCCTTCCCACCCCGGAATACTAAATACCCCAATCTGCTACTTGTGGATATCCGGACATGACATCCCCAGTCTTGGTACCACATTCACACGGTAAGCCTTAAACCGCGATCTCCCGCCGAGCTACCCCGAGCACGGAGCCGCGGAGTTTTCTCCATATACACCATGTGGTTTATACCACCGAGTATAACATATTCACTTCGCCCGAGCATCCGTGTCTCCGGCGATGCTCTGACTGTAAATGCAATACCATAGGGTTCCCTCAGAGACTCTCCCCGCCACCCCCAGAAGAGCTAACGCAAGCACAAGGAAACGCACATCTCCGGTTTTTCCCTTAGCCTGTATACTACTTACCTTTCTCTCTTTCTCTCTTTCTCCTTTTTTTCTTTTCTTTTTCGCTGCCCAGTGGTTCACGGGCCAGTTCCGGTGCGCTTGAGGTGTGAGGATCCGAAACCCATGAGATATCACTCGTGCCGGGTTGAGTTTTCTGTTACTATAACATACCTACGGAGCTTGGCAACTACAGTAGTGCTATCGCCATAGATGAGAGGAGGAAGGAGAAGAGAGGGGGGGGGGTTGTCATCATACCCCAATATCCTACGGGCCTCATATCAGAGGGAGGGTATATCTGTAAGGACATCCTCAGACTGTTGTATCTTTCGAACTTCAGTGTATGTAGTAATATCATACCCCCGCGAATACTGATTACTCGTTTTCGTACGTAAGATCGGTAGTGGGAACCCCAGGGTGTTGCTTGGAGACGTCTCTTCAATGTGAGGTATATACCCCGCAGCATCCTCCCCTGAGTCCTTATATCCCACCAACCGGAGGGGCTTGACTACCCATTTAGTTTGGAGTTTAGAAGGGTTCCCGATTATAGTAGTTCTTGAGGACTTGCATTTAGTAGTGGCTCATCGCCCGAAGCTGGTTGTGGGGCTTTTATGGTGTTATGGTGGGGCCGGATGTTTGTTGAAACTATGATATCATACCATAGAAGGTGATATTTTATCCCCCTTTTTTTCAGCTGGCTTCTGGGGGTTCTGTGGGGAGACGACATTTTCTCCCTAGTGCCCTTATTGTTTCATAGTATTTCCCGGGGCGTGAGGGCTTCAAACCGCCAGTTCAAAGATAACCATTGACATGGGCTTCTTTATTCATTCAACATCTCTTGATTCTGGTGCATTACTCGCTCTTAATCTGTAAAAGGTAACCCGAGCGAATCCATAAAAAAGAAGGAAAAACTGGGGGATTGAATGTCGAAAAAAAAGAGCTGACCCAGCTGTGGAGAGCAATGTTTAGGCCTTTGTGAAGAGGGGGAAAGATTACTAGGAATTGGCCTATAATAATATCAAAGGTGATATGATAGAGGGCAGTACTGGCCCCTAGAATACAGTATGCTTTCAGGGTTTCTAGTCACGCTCAAATATCTTTTACCTTTTTTTGGAGCATCCTTATTTTCGCCACATTAGCCTGAAGTCAGCTCTTTGCGCATGGCCACACAATCGCACCCCCCCCCCCCCAAAATTCTTAGCTCCATGGCCACCCATATTATCGCTGGCTTCATTTTTCATGAAGTTCCAATTGGCACTTACCCACCTGGACAGAAATACCAGTGAGCCCTTCTTAAATCCGAGGTTCAACCGCTTTCTCCAAGAATGATTCCAAAGCTCCCCGGTGGCCAAGCCTAACCCACTTTCACCCTCCACATCCCAACAGCCAAATCCCCGATTTCCACACGCACAACCCTTCTTTACTCCCTCCCACCACACTTCAACTCATCGGCTTAGGCCCCGCAGTGCAAACTTGCGAGTAAACACTGACTGGAACTGAACCTAAAAATCATACAATAACCTTGATCGCGCTCCAAAGATTTGACCACGTCCTTATCCGGGCGTCATTGGCCCCAAGTGGGATGTCCATAGCGTACGGCACACTGCACGAGTGTATCCCGGGATTTGAATTATTATTTTTACCACTATTATCGTGCAACTGCTGGCTACGTTGGGTTGTTTGGGCACGGGTGAATGGATGGATAGGGTGCCCCGCTACAGGGGGAGATGAAAGATGCTTCAACTGGTCTTGTTGCAAAGGCAGGACGTTGCTTTCGCGCCGTTTCCTGCACCTAGCCGGCCATGGCAAATGATTGAGTACGCAGGAAAAAAAAAAGCTCAGGTATAATACTAAGCCTTAAACGGAATTAGCTCAGAGGGGAGGGATTGGCAACGGGATCGAATAGTTCTAGAATTCAGTCAACCTGCATTACACATTACGCAGGATTGACCAGACAGGAAAGTCAAAAAGACATGAGTACTGTCGAAGAGCACGTTCTTCCCGGGGGTACGCACAATACATATTTCTTGGAAAAGAAACCCACTGCATAATCTACGTGACAGAAATATATATATAACAGTCCGGAAGCTATCGAACCCATCATCTATCATAAAAAAAGTTGATTATCGTACAACACGGCCAGCATGTCTAGATCTGTCTCTTGACAAGTTTCTCTGCCTCTAACCTGGCCGCGCAGGCCCGTTTCTGCCGTCGCCGCGCCTCCTCCGCAGCCTCTGTCGAAGAACCCCTTCTTACTCCTCCATCCTCCACCCCTCGTTCATCCTTATCCTCCTGCTGCTGCGGCGGCGGAGACGCCGGACCCGGCCCGCCCTCTACATCTGTTTCTATCCCTCTCCCCGGGACGTCAAATTGCCCTGGGCGCGTAACGGCTGGCGCCGGCGGCGCCAGCGCTCCCGAGGCACTGGGCCTCCTTTCTGCCTCATAGATACCTAGTTCCTCTACGAATCGGATTATTTCTGTCTGGACGCCTATTATGCCGCCGCCCACTGTGAAGTCGTAGTTATCGTCGGATACTGATGAAGTGGTCGTTGAGTGCAGGCCGTGCCAGACTCGGATTCCGCGGAGGATGGAGGGGTCAATTATTGCTATCATTGCGTAGAAAATTCCACGGGCTAAATTGCCAGCAGGTCAGTTGGAGTTTTGATAGTGGGGAATGCTGGTGGGATCTTCGCTCACCACCGTAGAGAGCATAGTAAATGACATCTACTAGAGGGTTAGCATAGGCTTACTAGGGTTGGTGATAGCAATTTCTTACATAAACTATAATCCCGTTGGGTATATATCCCACCTGCAGTACTAATCCTGATATCCGCAATCGTGATCACAAGGTTCAAAATCACCATGACAATTGGGTATAGCGCTGTTTTGCCCCATCAGTCCAAGCCAGGAGGAAAGTCCCCACCCTAACTGGAGAAGAGCCTTACATATCCTCATAATAATATTCCTAAACCTACTAGTCGCAGACAAGGTCCGACTAGCAAATTTCGTTGCCCTCCCCTGGATGTGCATCTTATCATTCACCATCGGCTTCCCATGAGCATCCAATCTCGGAAGTGAAGTCGTTGGAGTTTGAGGGTGCAATTTCCTGTCCTCCTCCGTGTCTCGCAGAGCTTTCTCCGAAACGAACTAAAAGCCATGAGTGACCCTCCATGACGACTGGGGCGAACACGATATAAAATAAGTTACCCTGTGTTTGTACAAGTACCCCATGGTGGTCAATGCCGACACCGTGGTGATTACCACAGCCAATAGAATCCAGAAAAGCTGCGTGCTGATCTGCCATGTGAGGCGGTCGTGAGAATTGTGCGAGGTTAGCCAGCAGACCCGGATGACCGGGTCCCAGCCAAATTTACCCTTGATCACTAACAGCCGTTAGCTCCCTGCGGCGGCGAAGGTCGGTAGCTGGTAGCTCACGAGGGGGTAGCGTGATTACGAGGTTAAGACATATCGTTCCGATGATGTAGTATTTCTCCAAAACCAAGCTGTTCAAGGAGTGGACGAGGACGATTTGTAGATTCAAGGCAATGCATAGAATTAACCAATTTGTTACTCCTGATTTGGTGGAAATCTGTTAGTCGAGGCTCTTTCTTTTTTTTTTCGCTCCAAAACTCAGAGAAATACTTACCGAGCCAGAACTGAATCAACCATACTCCAGCAGCTAGATAGCGATTGTCTCAGCGGGCGATCCTCGCAAAAACCTTATTTCTAATAATTGGGCTCAACTCACTGCACCAAAACTAGAAGGGCATCAGTAATTACAAATAAAAAAATATAAATTAAAAAAATTGAGCTTTGAAAAAAAGGGAAAGGACTCACCCCCGGGCCAACCTTGACACAAATAATGTATCCAATGCTGTAAACGCAGCTATTTCAAATGGAGGAGCATTAGTTTCATTACAAATTTAATGCAAAAAGCCCAATACAACCTACTTTGATATCAGGGCATATGTCAGTAACCGGAAAGAAAGACGGTCCAAGGCTTTCCTCGAAAGCGGATCGGAGAACAGGACGGCGACAACAACAAGAACAGCAAGACAGAATATTAGGGATATGCCAGCGAGAATCGCGCTCATATTATTCTAACGATTTTCCCCCAAGTCAGCAAACCATCCATCGCACGTAGACCAGCGCCGGTCGCAGAGCTCTCTCTCACCATCAGCAGAATCCGCTCCCCGGTCAAGAAGGACGTTTCCGTCGGAGCGGATGCAGCAATCGTTGCCGACATGGACGTTAGGCGACTTTGGTTCTTCTTCTCCTTCGAATGTTAACCCCCACAACAACAGAGCTCCCACAACTCCGGAGAGAAGCTGGAATGGTGGAGCGACCTTCACTTCAAATCCGAGCAGGAGAATGCGGGCAAGAGCGCTTTTGAATGACCGATCGACCGAATCGCGCCCAACATTCAAAAGCAATGGCAATGACAAAATATGACAATTACTAGCACAAGAAAAGAAAAAACGTGTCGATGGGATTTTCTCTTTTCGTGGGCTGGACAAGCCAAAACAGTGACAGCATAGGACAAAACAGGAAAGAAACGTGGTGCAGTCTTGACTCAGCCGCGCTTTACCAGGAGAGTACAGACAGGGCTTACCTACATGAAGCATTGTTATTCCAACCAATTACTGCATTTGCCAGCTCGCATTGGGTGAGGGAGAATCAAGCACCAAAGCTGTTACCGGGAATTGGTTCCTCGCGGGTTGTCGGGAAACAGCCCACCACCACCCTATGAGCACGAAGCTTGTCTGGCCCTCATGCTAACGTTAGCATTTTCCATAGGCCTTCTGAGCGATAGCAACTTCTCGGGGTGAGGGAGAGGTGGTTGCACGGCATCGTCACTCACAGCGGCTCTACTCGTGTAGTTGCAGTCGGCTCTTCCTGGTGTGTTTCTCGCTAGCCGCTCGGTGGTGGTGGTCCATTGAAACATGCAATAATTCTTCACCTATCGTGGCTTCGTCATCTTTTTGTCTCGCGGCCCCAAAGCCGGAGGCATTCACGAGGCATGATATTGAAGCATGGTATGCTAGTATTTCTCACCCCTTTTACTTGTTGCACGTCGCCACCATAAAAAACATTCTTCTTGAGGGATCTTGTTGGCGGTTGGAGGATGGCAGCAGCCAAACTCTCCAGTTGCTGCGAGCGCCGAGCGAGCACCTATGTATTGAACAGAGTCCAGGCCTAGCGTGCCAGCGGGGTCACAGTCAGTAGGGCGCCAAAGGGCGACAGAGGCCAGTCCTGGAGCGATATGCCATTCTCTAATACCGGTAATACCGCATCAGTTTAAAGGTTCTACGGCTCGTCAGGAGCAGTTCAAGACATCTCCCCCACAATGCTGACTACAGATTCACAAGTTATTGTACTCGTACCGTACATGCCCGAGTATCGTACGATTCTTTGTCTCTTTGCCCTGTAATGGATTCTAGCAGGCACCCATCAACACAATATTGAGATTTTAACGCAGCATCCCCAGCTACCCTAACCCTTGGCCAACAATGTCCAAAACCAACATCAACATCCCCGCTCCGTACCACCATTGTGCGCCTCCTAGACCATGTCCCACAGGCTCTTTCTCCTCCCAATTTGGGAGGCGGGTCTCACCGGAAACACTCAAGCGGACTTGGCCATTTAAAAAAGTCTCCGGACGCTTTTGCGCCAAGATGGTGCTAATAAATGCAAAGCGTCCGGTGACTTTCTAAATGGCCAAGCAGAGTATGATAAACAATAGCTGTCTAATAAATATTATTGGCCCACCAAAAAACCCTTCTGCCCAAGATTCCTACTGTACTAAAAGTTATCACTGTAATTGACTGGTTTCACCAGGGAACCGCCAGAAAGCTAGTACGAGTACTAGTACTGGGCTGGCTGCATGATTTGGTACTCGAGTATCGAAACACCTTCCTCGGTAGATCCTCTGGCTCCTGCTTCGTAGATCCCAGGAGCATTGTTGATCTTAGAGCATCGCTGCTAACCCCCCCAAAGCTTCGGAGTCGGAAAATCCCCATTTCCGCTGATCGCCACCCAATCTCCAGATGAGAAAAATAGCCGCCAAGTGCTGCGCAAGCTTGATACTGCGGGATCGCCCGACCCCAATCATCGAAGCACTTGTAAAGATAAAGCTATGATAGCCATTATCACTCCATGAAGCGAGACCAAGACTCCGACGCCCCAATACTAGTGCATACGACGATACAGTACAGTACTGTATAAAAGGCTCAAACATATTACGCATATGTAAAAAAGTATTCGACGCCCGATCTCTTATAGCAGAATAGGATTAAAAAAACATCCAACAGAGGAATACAGTTTTTGCTCTCTCTTACCGAGCTTGCCCGCGACAATTGGCGTCGCATGCACAGCCTGGCCACCCTGCGCTCCATGACAACTTGACAACTGCTCCCATGGCCCAAGCATGATCACTTCCGACCGACTTGTCTCCTCCCAGCATGGCGATACGACCAATTATCTCCCCTCCTTCTAGGGCAAAAAAAAAGGCACAGCTCCCGTTACTCCTCTACCCAAGGGAGTATACATTATCGCCACATCTCGATCCCCAGATAGGCATTTCTCCCCGGGAGAACTTCCTGGCGTGGATCACATTCAATTCTCACAGGCTGGCGGCCCCTGTGGAGATAATGTAAGGTGCCCCATGAAGAGGCCGGCGGGGTAAACTCCTGTTAGCGATGCTCCTCGTCCTGCACTATTCTCTAAGCTTCCTTAGTCACACAGATCCACCTTTGGAAACATATCCTATCACTACGGTCCCGACACGGTGCTGCTCGTACTATCTAGAATTCTACCACATACTTCTACTCATATTCTCCAAATCGCCGACAGGGCAAAGCAATTAGCCGTCTGGGTTATCCCGGGGCGATCGCAAACCGTTGCCTGGCGCCGTTTCGCCGGTCTTTTGCACTACCTATCACTCGCGTTCCAAATAAGAAGCGAGGGCGGGTATATCTTTTTCCCCATTTTCCCGGCCGAGCAGCGGGGGCTCCAGGATGCAAGGCAAGCGCAAGGGCGGCTATATCCAAATCACGCACACTACCTATACAGGCTCACTGCTGACCAGCAGTGCGGCAGCCCGACGTAGGGAAGCCGGGAAGTTTTCCACAGACACATACCCCGCAATGTACGGTCTGTATCCGACTTCATGGAAACCTCCCACATAAAAAAATAGTCACATAGTATTCACAAGATCCACCGGTATGAAGGCTGCTCTTTCCAAGCTTAGTACTAGATGCGAATACAAATCCACTAGTGCAACTACAATAGCAGCAAAAGAGAGTCAAGAGACTAAGGCCGGAAAAATACCCCGTAGAGTGACATTCCCTCCACCTTAGAAACCTTGCTCTGGTGGGCAGCCCAAGTATTAGGTTACTTAGGAGCTCCCCGTGACGAAAAAGGTGTCCTCCGGGAGTGCCCATTTTCCATACATGTCACGGACCCCGGTCTGCTATGTAAGCATCCACATTACGTATCATGCACTTGGAATAGTAACGGAGCACCCATCTCCTAGAACTTCACTAGCTATCGCGTTATCGTATTTAACACTGGTTAGACGGGCCCATTCGAGCATTAGCCCCTATATTAGTACAGGCATAACACTCTAGCACTTGCAGCGTACGGTCAATCTAATACTTATAAAAGTATGAAGTCTTCACGACGAAGAAGATCCACGAGGGATGGGGGGAAAGGCCAGTCCCCTCGAACGGCCAGATCCTGAGCTGTAATTATCCCTTAACTTGAGACCTTTTTTGATTCAAATTCGTCCTCACTTAAGGCGTCAGACATTCCAAATCTGGTTACCTAAGTTCAATAGACTACAAGGGCCAGGGATTCAGTCATGGTACAGATCGTAGGCAATGCTCCACCATGTGTGGCATACATGCAAAGGACATTGCAAGAATTATGGCATCCCTTCGTATAATATCATGAAGATCATCCAGGGGAAACTATGATAGGTGATGTTGATAACTTTGCATGTTAAACAAATTCTAAAAGCTGATTGGAATGTGGTAAGTAGCTCCTCAAAACCCGATCCCGCTTTACATCCTATGAAACTATTGACCGACCCAAAACCTACCAAAAGGATCGGTACCATTCAAGTCAGATTCACTACCCACGTATAGAGGGGATCCCGGTACACCACCTAATACCGCATCCCTTTGCTATCAGTATTGTAGCCAAAAACATTTCTGACTTGAGGTTTGTCACTCCCCCGATAAAGGAATTCATTTCAAGAGGTTCTACATCCTAAAGCATATTTGTTCTCTTGGGGTGCTATTTTGCTTGCAGTGTACCAGAATCTTGCCTAAATCAACTCAAGCCACCATGGCTCTCTATGTATGATATGATATGATACCATGACTATGATGGAGTAACCCCATCGTGGGATGCCATTTTAGGGCATATCGGTTAGCAGGCGAGTGGGACTGTCACCGTGCCGAGGGTGACTGGTGTTTCTGGTGTTTGTGCGATAGAGAGCCCACTGTGCGAGTGGCTACCACAAACTGTATTTAGTGTCAGCCGCGTTCTCTTCTCTCTGTATGATAACCATCATCACTCTATACATCGAATAACGAGCACACTTCAGTCTTCCTACCACCTTCGTTCCGGGCCCCTTCTCACAACGCTCGCCTCACGGCAGCCTCATAGCGGCGCTTGTACGGCGGCAGTTATCCCTGCGCACGACCAAACCTCCATCAGACTGAATCCTGAACCCCCGCAAATGGTAATTATTTTCCGAACACAGACGAAACCCTATTATGGTACCCGTACGACCCAACCCAGCGCCCCCTCCCCCCATTGTTCAGGTATAAGTAGACTTAAAGAAGCGTGCACACGATCGCCAACCAAGTTAAGTTGCTGTAGCATCATTGCTATTTATCAGTAGCCTTATTAATGCCTATATGCAGTACCGTCGGGTGAGTGCAGGCCAATCTCTGCGATGTAACCTCGTAAATTTTGTGGTGGGGCCCCACTAGTCCTCAACTCAAAACCATTATTGTCTGTCCTACAATGTGTAATTATATGGGTGGGGTGATATATCGCTGTATCTCATTAAGCCCTTATCTATGCCGCGACCCACTAGTTTGCGGCAAATTTGGAACTGTGTCAATCGGGGGGGCAGTTTTCGTGCCAAAAAAATCAATTTTAATCTAGGAAGGAAATGGAAAAAAACGAAAAGCTTTTCTCCGCATGATACAAGTAAGATTAACCGTATTCAATGGGCCGAGTGACTAATTATGATAGCAGCATTAGGATAAAAATGTTTCCACAGGTGCATTTCGAAGTAGCCTAAACAAGCAGAGCATTTTTTACCTTAGATAATTCTGTCAACAATAAAAACTTCCAGGGCTAGAGGGCACAGATGACCGGATCCGCTGGGGAGGGCCGGCCCTGGTGGCCTAAATCTACCATGATAGCCCCCGAAGATCTAGGGTATCAGATGGTGTCAAACCTAGGCCAGCTGCAAGTACTCGACTTTTAAATAGGTTTCCGGAGATCGCGCTGTGCAGGACATTCCGCACTTTTGAACTGTACTCGCGGTGTCGAATTGTTTTTAAAAAAGACTGCTATTGCATACGGCCGAAATCCAAGCAAAAAGGTCCAGTTTTGACGGTATGCAATAGCAGTCTTTTTAAAAAAGACTTTGACACCGCGAGTATGCGAGGCCACAGAGACCCCGGGGACTTATTTAAGCACCTCGGGGGTAATATTATAATGACGGCAGGTCATAGGGCCATGCACTTACGATCTTGAAGAGGCTTACATTGTATCACTACTAAAAAGTACCAGTACTATACACAAGTGCTAGCAAAGCCTGCATCATCAAAAAGATGTGAACTTCCCGTTAACGGAATCTAGGTGACGGCTCTTCCAACATACGAGTGCCTGGCAAGATGTTTTCGTACATTACAGGGATAGTCAACCAGCAAAACAATCCCTGTCTTGTAAAAACACCTTCTTTGGCACTTGCACATCACTGCGCAAGTGCCAGGAGAGATGTTTTCGCACAAGACAGGATTTATCTTGCAGGTTAACCTAAATTAACTCTGCGAAAACTTTATCACTGACATTTGTGCTGGAGCTGCAAACTGCCGCACAACACCAACAGCTTTGAATAGACTACCTCCACCACGATCCAACACCTTTTGGCGTCGTACAATACAAATACCTCAGTCAAGGGATAAAACGCTTTCACCAACTGCGACCAAACCCACCCCAGACTCCCAGCCCACTCCCCAACATCGCAGTTACGCACGTGCAGTAACCAGCACCACAACACTTCCCAATTACAAACATTCCCAAAATTGACACCTCATATCAATATCATCCACGCAGAAGAAATAAAGGCAGAAAGAAAGAAAGAAAGAATCAATCCAGGACAATACGGCATCGTACTCGAGTACGTAACGAACACAGTAACTTCCATGCACGCATCCTTCTTTCTTTACCTTACCAAAAATTCTGCCGAAGGCATATCTTCATCACATAATCATACCATCGTAGCAGGGCAATGAAGAAAGCTTAAAACGGCCCGTGCGCCAGGGAACACTTTATTACGGACGGACTGGCTTGTCTACTTGTGGGCCGGTGCGGCCCGCGGGATTCCCGGGTTAGGATTCAGTCCATACGGCATCACCTACCGGTATTATGAGGAAAAAGTTGCTATGGTGTCACGGTCAGTCAGATAAGCCCATCTAGGAAAAATGGTCCGGCCGGTAGCAGAAAAACGGTATGTACCCTAGCAACGGACCCAAAGTGAGATTTTGTTTGGCTAAGAGGATGATACATCATATTGAGGTGCTGCTGAGAACAAGAGAGATGGGGCTGGAGGTTGGGCTTCATGTGAGAAAGGCACGGTTATGATACTTGCGGTTGCGGAAAACCCCACCCCCACAACCCGCCGTAGTGCGAGGTCCATTCGGGCTCCAAAGGTGGCGCTCTAGAGTGTCGGGAGAAGTTCCCCTTTTGGCCATGAATAGTACCGTACCTGTAATGCAAAGTTAGGCCCACGATACGATACGACACCATGGTGGATCGCCTTTCGCAGCCTCTTCTGCGGTCCTGGCGGCAGGTGTAGTAAGTCCAGTTGCTCAGGGGGCGCCATCGATCAGAGATTACTACTCACATGTGATATTCTATTCCTAGATTTAGTAACACCACGAGCGGTCCAACTTCCGAGATACCGTACAAGTGACGGGCGTATAGAACCCGAACATTTGAGTCCGAATTTTGTATTGGCGGTCAGATACGCACAGATAATTCGCCATACAAATTTTTTATCCGTGTTCGGGTCCTACACCGGTATGCCTATAACTTCCAAAAATGAGAATGAATGAGGGACTCATTGGTGTTGCCTCTGATACCGGGAATACCGGTAAAATCTCTCGTAACCCATCTTCAATCTTACTTGTCTCAACCGAGGAATCTATTTGCTGTGCTTCCTCATCCCCATCCAAAAGAGGAAATTCCGGACGTCCTAGCATCGTTCTCAATTATTTCATTTTTCTATTGTATGCTACCTACCAATCGGAAGCCATAGCTTACTAGCCATAACAAAAAGTATTATATCGAAACCACACTACTAGATTCTGGTGCGCGAATTAACAAACATTATTTTACCTTCGACAGGCACCGCACTCCAGAGGGCATCTGTCAGGAAAATCGCCAAAAACGAAACCCAGGATTAGCCACGGTTCGCATTGCCGGTCTACTTCGTTTGCGTCCAACACAAGCTACTTGAGAGCGAGGGCGAGCACGCCGTTTTCACATCTCCCGGCGGCGACTCTAGCTTCCCAAATACCGATCCCACAGAGCCCCCAAAGGGTTTTGAACGGGTAATGTCCGGAGTTCCACTCCTGGCAAACGGCTCCAGACTAAATGGTTCAGTCACGAAGCCAGAGCCACATGCAAAGGCACTTGGCAATTTTTTCTTTATATCCCCAGGGTAAACTTAGGCTTCCTGCGTTTCCCAGCAACGGAGTCAGGAATTGGTGAAACCTGTAAAAATCACCTTGTCCCAGCTAAGGCGGCCTCCTGAGAGTTGGTGCCGTGGTTTGTATGGAGGCTTGCCTCGAGGGTACTGTGCTGTGAGGTACAGAAAAAATTGACCAGTGAGCAGCCGCCATGATCATCAGAGATCACTCGACCCACCATCCGCGCAGAAAACTTTACTGTCTAATAAAAGGGCAAACCTTCACTCGGCCACCACGTCAAAGGTAAGCAACTGAGCCATCGGCACAACCCTAAAGATAATATATAGTAGTGGCTATGTGCAGAAACACCACAGCCAGCCAGCATTCCCAACAAGGTCCGGAGTCAACAGTGAACCGCGATTCCATAGCCCAGCGTAATATAGCTATACACCATCTTGAGTGATAGTGTGTGAGTAACCACTGGCTGTAATTCGACGTGCATTGCACAAGGCAAAGTTTCGCCCACGAGACGACGAAATGGACCTAAGATCTAGGCTCTAGATTTTGTGGTGTGCATCCAAAAGGTAGGAACTTTGCAATCCTAGTTCAGCGCGCTCACCGATTGTGGTATGGTTTCTGGTTAGGGGGGGAGTTTAGTTTGATGACCCGCTGGATGCGAAGTGGGCGATATCGAGGAATAAGAATTTCCGAGAGCAGAGATACCGGTAATCTCCAATTATCATTGTGGGCACCCGGGCGTTTGTCACAGGCAACAAGTACCGAACGTTCGACATTGAGTTTTGTATAGGCGTACTAATACACACGGACAATTGGCCATATATTTTTCTTAACTCCTACGCTCTAGCACCGGCCGCCAGTATGGACTTGAGCGATTGGTCCTGGAGGCCTAGCCGTTACTAGGTTCATAGGGAATGAGAGAATGAATTTAGCATGGAAATTTCTCAAAAACTATGAGGAGCCCTGATGCCTCTTAATCCCAGAGTGTCGATCACCACGCTCATGCCCGAGTAGCTGGTTGCCAGCACAATCATAAAGAGTGAAACATAGCTACCCCAATAGTGATAATAGATTGCACCCCGCTACCAAGTTCACGTTCTGAAAAGTTTGTTCTTGAGCCAGCCGATATCCCTCGGCCAAACCCATCGTGGGCAGCCCGATACCTCCACCCACCATATAAACAAGATCCAGGAGGATCGAACCCTTCACGACCGCCTATATATAGCAAAATAAAATCTAGATAGCCCTCAACAACCAGAGTCAGTAACCAATGACATTGTCAACTCCTCTTCCTGATAAAAACAGCAAAAGAGGTAACGAGTCACTGTTTAGAGGCATATGGCACAAGAAAAAAGGGATATATCTGCCTACTTGTTATTACCAAGATCCAAACTATCCCAGCAACCTTCTCACCGCTGCCGGTGACCACCCACAGCCCTAGCCGTACCCACGACGGAATCGAGCGGGTGGCAGATAAGGTATTTAGTGGGAAAAAAGGGAAGTCGCCAGAGCAGGGTAACAAAAAGTAACTTGCTACTGATCCCCGTTCCTCAACTACCCAGTTCCGTCGTGGAACAGTGAAGACCACATCACCTATCTAGTACCTAGACACACTCACCCAATCTCACTCGAATCATAAAGGGAACCCCGCAGACCTCTCCTGTCCAAACGCCATCCCGCACCTAAGTCGAATGTCAAAAGCTTAAACCCCAATGAGCCACTCCCAGGGAACAGAGCAAACAAGATAAAGTGTACCTTACCACAATAGTACCACACCAGGGGCATGGAGGCCATAAACTCGGGTGATCATATCACTAGATCAGAAGCCTCAGGGAACAAAATGGAGACTCATTGCAGCAATGAGAGAAAAAAAGGGGAATAACCCCTCAATCTTTCCAGAGTTGACATACGGGAATGTCCTGATCGGCTTTCGAGCTCTCTCCCTTTTCCTATGAGCACCGTAATAACAACCACCTCAGAGAGCTATAGGTAGTGATGCACGGCACTCGTAGCAGGAAAGAAATACCCGGAGGTAGAAGGCATGAATTTGTTATGGGCATTAAGAAAGGTACGGATTTTTTTCTCCCATATATTTTATGAATCCCTGTTTTCGAGTATTTCCTGCCCGCGACTAGACCGGTAGCATAACTTAGGGTAACGTCACGAGTTAATACGAATGTCTCACTCGGAATATTCCGCAAAGCTATGAACGGCATCTTTTCCACCACTTTCCACTGCATTCCATTCCCCACGGCGCCGTAATCTCATTATCCATTCATATGCAGTACTGCGCAGTGCCATGGAAACCGGAATACTCATAATTGGGCGAAGTTTATGAACACGACCGCCATTGCATAACACTGAGGTCTCGGCAGGAGAGGGAAAAAAGCTGGGTTTCGACGGTACGTAGTGGCAGAGATGCTCACAAACCTCGTTCAATCACAAGTAGTTGGGTCCCGCGCTAGGGCGCTCAGAATTCCCCTCACCAGAGCAAGGGGGCAAACAGGGCGACAAAAACCGGTTTTCGGCGCCCCCCCCCCCCCCCCCCCCGCCGGCCGGGAACAGAGAGGGGGAGAGGGGGGGGGGGGGGGCGGGGAGAGAGGGAGGGGGGGGGGGATGA
>Ga0307513_10001658_pt1 | contig 31815 bp, 31 predicted proteins | sample 15_EM_MG_FD_202174 | JGI IMG/M metagenome (GOLD analysis project Ga0307513, IMG submission 202174) | Populus trichocarpa ectomycorrhiza microbial communities from riparian zone in the Pacific Northwest, United States - 15_EM | ecosystem: Host-associated > Plants > Roots > Unclassified | place... | reverse complement strand
ACCGAGGACGACAAATCGCCTCTGTGCACAGAATCTGGCAAGACGGGACATGGGGGCACAAGCCTCTCGATCGTGGGTGATCCGTTGACCTCAAGGGTCTCCAGATGCACCCACCCCGGCGTCAGCCGCTCGCGGTGATCGGCAGGTACCGCCAACGCGGTACCTGCCGCGTCCCGATCGCCTGGCTCCCGCCCCTGTTTCCCCCCACGGATTCAGCGATCATGCTGGCCCACGATGGCCCCTTTGCCGGAGCTGGGTCATGGCTGTGCGAGATACGCGCGGCCCCTGGGCGAGATCTCGTAGCCCGTGCCAAGACTGATCGTCAGGCCGAGATTCTTGAGACTCCGCACGTTGAGCTTGAATTTCACGAGATCGCGGCCAAGTTCTTCGGCCAGGTCGCCCGCGCGGACGGCGGGGCGCCGGTGGATGATGCGCAGGGTCTGCTCGGTCCACGGTCCCGTGGGGCTGGCGCGATCCAGGCGGGCCAACCGTTGAGCGATGTTGGCGAGTTCGCCAGCGGTCAAGGTTGTGGACGCCGCCAGCTCGTCCCGTGGATCAGGCTCCTCGACAAAGCGGATGCGGAGCCGGTAAACGGCATCGGCGGGGTCTCCCCGCAGGTCTTCGACGACGGCACGGGCCGATTCGTACCCGGCCCGTGCCGCGTCGTCATCGGTGATCTCGCTGAGCTGAACGACTTCGATGTCGTGAACCGCGACCCGGCCCAGCGCGGTCCGATACACCTTGCCGGCAGTAGCCTGCCGACGCCGCCAGCGGCGGAACAGCACCGTGACGGCGCCGCTGCGAATACCCTCGTGCCGCGCCTTCTCGATCAGCATGAAGCGAGCCTACGCAACGCCTTCACTCATCGCCCGTCTTCCAGTTCGCGCTCCGACCTCAGCGGATCGGCCAGGCGATGTCGAACACCTCGTCGCGCGGGCCGGCCGCGTAGAAGTCGGTCCAGTACGTCTCCCGGGGGACGGCGGTGATGTCCAGACCCTGTGCGCCGATCCATTTTTCGATGGTCTGTCCCGCACGTCGCGCGGCCAGCGAATGACAGGTTCATCGCGAGTCTTGCGGAATCCGGCTGCCGGTCAGTAGCCGCTGAACCGTGAGGACCAGGCAGCCGGCGAGCGTCATGCCGGCCAGATTGATCGCCAGCTGCGCTGATGCGCCACCGATCTCCTCCGGCACCCCGAGAGCGAACGCCAGCCCCAGGTTGCCGGCGGCCGGCACGGTTGTCACCGAGATGAACACCCCGACCAGGGCGTTCGAACGGCCTGCGGTCAGTGACAGCACACCGGCGGCACCGGCCAGCAGGGCGACGACGACAGACCAGCGGTCCGGTGCCCAGATGAACCCGGTGAGCGGGCGGGGATCGGACAGATCGGCGGGCGTGATCCAGCCCGCCAGCCTGGCCACGAGAGCCAGCGCCGTGGTCATCGCGATCGCCACGGCGAAACCCGTCACCAGAAGCCAGACAGCGTCCCGGATCAGATCCTGCCGCCACAGCACCAACCCGACCGCAGTGGCCGCGACCGGGCCGAACTCGGGGCCCACCACCATGGCACCGACGACCAGGATGGCCGAGTCGGTGATCACGGCTATCGCCGCGATGGTGGTGGCCAGGCACAGAAAGGCATAGAAGGACCAGGATGGACGTGCGTCTGCCCGGGCTTGGCCCAGCACGGTGTCCCAGACAATGCCGTCGTCGGGCGAGCCTGGGGCGGCGGCCTCCGCCCGATCGGCGGCGGCCGACGACATCGTGTCGACGCCCTGGATGGCGATCGACGCCTCATCACCCAGGCCGAGTCGACGCAAGGTGGCAATCACATCGGAGGCGGCCTCGCGCGCCACATCACACATCAGGACGTCGCCCGACGGCTGGAGCGCGGCGCCGCGAAGGATCGTCACGTTCAGCACCCGCGGGTCCTGACACAGGAACTCGACGACCCGATCGTGGATCCCGCCCGGAACCACCAGCCGCAGGTGAATCACCAGGTACCCCACAAGATCGCCACACCGACATTCTGCCTGCTGACCCAGAGGCCGCTCACCTGCGGGTCCGCTGATACCCGCGTCGATCGCGCTGAGGCGGTCAAGCCGACGGCGGCTGTGACGGTATCGGCGAAGGAACGCCGAGTGATTGCTCTAGGGCAGTCCCCCATAGGAGCCGACGATGCTCGCCTCGGCGGGAACAGGCCCTTCCACGACCCGGTCCTTGATGCCGGCCTGGAACTCGGCGAAAGCGGCCGACGTGGTCAGCGGGTTCTCGCCATCCTCATGGACGGCGACATGCAGGAAGCTCACCCCGTCGTCGAGCCGAAACGCCGTATACTGCAGGCCTTCCGGGTTCTTCAGCGCCAGCTCGGCGAAGACCTGGCGAATCAGGCGCTCGTTCTCGTCAGCCGATTCAGGCGTGGTCCGGTACCTGATCACTCTGGTTACTGACATGGCGGGCTCGTTTCTCGGCTCAGATTGCTCGAATTCGGTTGTTCCGGGGGTCGTGCGTGAGTTCGGCCAGGCCGAGCGCCTCCAGCAGCGGGGGCAGGTACATGCCGAATCGGCCGCGGTAGCCGTTGCGCAGGCCGTACCAGCCACCGACGGGATTGTCCGCTGCCCGGCCCCACGCCTCGACCGTGCCCGGGGCGGCAGGCTTCTTCTCGTCGGCCGCGCCCAGCGGAACCCAGTCGTCCTGCTTGCCCAGCCAGGTGTGAAGGTCCTCCACCGACCGAAGGTGGTACTTCAAGGTGGTGGATCCCACCAGGCAGACCAGGGCCGGCGGATCGGCCTGCTCGTCCTTGTACATGGTGTAGGTCGAGCTGCCCGGTGGGGTTTTCAGCTCCCAGGGGTCGTCCTTGGTGCCGGCTGCCATCAGCGTTCTCCGTTTCCGATCGCGGTGAGATAGTGCGGCAGCAGCGATTGCCAGCCGACACGGTTCCTCGTACGCCATACATCACCGTCAGCCCCGAGCCGCTCCCAGCCGCGGTGTTCGATCTCGATCCGGGTGCTGACCGCTCCGTCGTTTCCCTGAGACTCCCGCGATTCCTGGGCAACGAAGCGAATTTCCACCTCGGTGGCGTCTGCTCGATCACGGCTCAGGTGCCACAGGTAGACCAGTTGGGTGGGCGGTTCCCAGACCGTCACCTCACCCCAGTTGTGCTCCGTGCCATCGGGCGTCCGCTCATAGATCCGCCCACCGACGCCGCCCTCCAGGACGATGACGAGATCGGCCTGCCCGGTCACCGTGTGGTCGCGCGGCCACCAGGTGCCGATTCCGGAGGTCCATACGGTGAACGCGTGCTCGACCGAGCAGGCGACGTAGAAGGTCATTCTGAGCGGGGCGGTCATTGCTCCGAGGTCCGGTCGGTGTTCTCGGCGAGCAGTCGAAACCGCGCGGCGGCCTCGCCCCAGACTCCTTCGAGATAGGCCTGCACCGCACGCATCCCTTCTTCTTGCAGGTGATAGATCCGCCGAGTGCCCTGAGCCTGCTCGGCAACCATCCCGGCGTCCTTGAGCAATCGCAGGTGACGCGACACGGCAGGGCGGCTGATCGGCATCGCGGCGGCGATCTCCTGCACCGGCTTGTCGCCACTGCTCAGCAGGCGCAGGATCTCTCGCCGATTCGGGTCCCCCAGCGCTTCGAACGGGTCGCCTGCGGCATGTGGCTGGACCATTCGCTCACCTCCCCCGCTTCCTCGACATCGGTAACGACCAGGCTACCGTAACTCATAGGTTACCGACGCGTCATCCCCACTCGGACGGTCACGGGGAGCCTCAGGTCATCGCATGATCAATGACCACGTATCCAGCAATGACCACGGCTGGGAACGCCAGCCAGACCAGGACATACGCGGCGATGATCCATCCTGCCCACCGCCTGGACATCACGATCAGTCCTGCGATCACCACGAGGAGACCGGCCTCCGCGCCCCAGGTGCCGAGCCAGGCCCGGTTCATGAGGTCGTAGTCGCAGGTCGCGTTCGTGCCACAGGCGTCCGAGGTGAGCGGAATGAACAGCGATATCAGACCCCAGAAGCCGACATTCAGCGCACCGAGGACCAGGGCGAGGGGCCCAGGTCGCCATCCGGCTCTGCCGTTCTCCACTGCCGGCAGATAAAATGTCCAGCCCGCCGGGGGGACTGGCCAGGCCGGATCCGGTTGCCAACCCGGGGGCGGCAACCAATCGTCGGATGGCGGTTGCGGCCACCCCGGCGGTGTGTTGAAGCGCCACGTCACAAGGCGCCTCCAGAGATCGGAGACCTTCACGATGGGTCTTCATGATCTCAGGCACAGCCCATTGCTGAGGGGCGTTCCGTGCGACCCGTGGTGATTCCCCGCCCTCCGGGCGGGAGAACCACCGGGTGTGCTCACGCAGGCGCGGGTTGCCGTATTTTCGTGAGTTTTCGCACGGACCCCGAACCCGCGCGGGCATGGGACGATCAATGCATGTCCGCGCCAGCTGAACGCCCGACTCCCGGCCGACGGGGGCGTCCTGGGTACGACCAGGAGACGGTGCTGCGGCGAGCCATCGAACTGTTCAACGCCCAAGGCTATGACGCCACCAGCGTCGGCGATCTGGCCAAGGAGCTGGGGCTGACCAAGTCGGCGATTTATCATCATGTGCCCAGCAAGGAGACGCTGCTCGCGGCGGCGCTCGACGAGGCCCTGGATGGCTTGAGCGCCGCGATCGACAAAGCGGTCAAAGCCGGGCCGGGGATCAGCGCCTACGAACGGCTGCGCACCGCCGTCGAGGAGTCGGTGCTCATCCTCACCGACCATCTCCCGGCGGTGACGCTGCTGTTGCGCGTTCGGGGAAACAGCGAGGTTGAACTCGCCGCGCTCAAACGCCGCCGCGTGATCGACGAGAAGCTCGCGACCCTCGTCCAGGCCGCCGTCGATGAGGGATCACTCAGGGATGACATCGCGCCCGACGTGATCAGCCGGTTGCTGTTCGGCATGGTGAACTCGCTCGTGGAGTGGTACCGACCCGAAGGCCTCGTGCACGCCGACGGAATGGCGCGATCCGTGGCCACTCTGGCCTTCGACGGGCTCACCAAGCCCGCGCCGCATCCGCCTATTGCACCGGACGCCGGGTAGCGGCTAGACCCCAGTGACCTGAGCAGGGTTACCACCGGTTTGGTGGTTAGCACCGGTTTGGAACGTCATTCAGGCGCTCCAAGCGCCGGATTACCGTCCAAACCGGTGCTAACCCCGGATCGAGGCCCACTCCGAAACATCCGAGCCCGATCCGAAGAATCAACGGGCGCTCAGGCACACGTGCGCACCTCAAAGCGAGCAACTGTGCATGATCGCGACGTGGTTGAGGGGGCGCAGCGCGCAAGCGTGCCGGGGGCACCTCCCGCCCGGAGAACGGGGAATCATCTCCGGGTCACGGCTCGGCTGCGGCCGCGGAACTCGGCCAGGACAACGTCATCTGCCTCCCGGCGCACGGTGACGTCGTAAATCCCGGATCGACCGCGCACCGCGGTCTCGCGGACCTGGGCCACCAGCTGGTCGCCAAGTCGGCCGGGTTCCAGGAACGCGATGTCGAAACCGGCGGCGACGGTCACCTGGCCGCGGGAGTTGCAGGCCACGGCGAAGGCGCTGTCGGCGAGCGCGGCGATCAACCCACCGTGGCAGATCTCCCAGCCGTTGATCATGTCCGGGCGCACCCGCATCGCCAGCGTGGCGTGGCCCGGTCCGACGTCAAGAATCTCCATCCCGAGAGCCTTGCTGGCCGCGTCGCCCGCCCACATCGCGGCGACGCTGCGGTCGGCGAGCTGCTGGTCCGTCGTCTGCTCCGTCGCCTGGTCCGTCGTCGGCTTCACCACGCGTAGAACCCCTGACCGCTCTTGCGGCCCAGCTTGCCCTCGGCCACCAACTCGCGCAGGATCGCCGGCGGCTCGAACCGGGGGCCGAGTTCCTTCGCCAGGTGCTCGGCGATGGCCAGGCGCACGTCGAGGCCGACGAGGTCGCTGGTCCTGAGCGGCCCAGTGGGGTGTCGGTAGCCGAGGGTCATCGCGGTGTCGATGTCCGCTGCGGACGCAACCTGCTCCTCGAGCATCCGCATCGCCTCGAGCGCGATCGCCACGCCGAGACGGCTGGAGGCGAACCCGGGTGAGTCGGCGACCGTGATCGCGGTCTTGCCGAGCCCGGCCACCCAGGTCTTGGCATCGGCGACAAGGACGGAGGACGTCCGACGGCCGACGACGATCTCGACGAGGTCGCTGGTCGGGACCGGGTTGAAGAAGTGCAGGCCGAGGAAGCGGGTCGGGTCGGGCAACCGGTCGGCGATCGCGTCGATGGACAGCGAACTGGTGTTGGTGGCGAGCACCGCGCCGGGCGTGACGGCGGCGACTCGGGTCAGGACGTCGACCTTGAGCGCGGTGTCCTCGGGGACGGCCTCGATGACGAGGTCGGCACCGGCCACGGCGCTCGGATCGGCGGCGACGTGCAGCCGGGCCCGGACGGTGGCGAGATCACCCACGAGCCTGCCTCGTTCGGCCGCGCGCGCCAGGTTCACAGTGACTCGCTCGGCCGCCTGCGCGGCGGTGTCGGCGGTGTTCTCGATGATGGTGACCCGGGCTCCGGCGATCAGGAAGGCGTGGGCGATGCCTGCGCCCATCCGGCCACCGCCGTAGACCCCGACATGGCTGGGAACACTCATCTAGACCTTCTTCCGATCGAGGAACGCGGTCATCCGGTCATGTTTCTCGGCGGTCTCGAAGAGGATGGCCTGAGCGATGTCGTCGATCCACGGGTGCGCGTCGCGGGGCGCGTGGAACACCGATTTCGTCAGCCGCACCGCCAGTGCCGCTTGTCGGGTGATTCGGTCGGCCCAGGCGTGCCCGGCGGTGAGCAGCTCCGCGGGGATGCCGGGGTCGATGATCTCGTTCAGCAGGTGGACCTCTCGAGCCTCGCGGGCGTCCAGGATCCGACCGGCGAGCAGAATCTCTTTGGCGACGGGTTCGCCGACCAGTTCGGCCAGCCGCCAGGTCGCGCCGGCGGCGGCGAGGATTCCCAGGCCGGGCTCGGGGTTCCCGATTCTCGTTCGGGGGGTTCCGAGGCGGAAGTCGCAGGCATACGCGAGTTCGGCGCCTCCACCGAGGGCGTAGCCGTCGATCAGGGCGATGGTCGGCATCGGCAAGCGGCGGATCCGGTCGAAGATGGCGGAGTTGATGCCGCGCAGCGCATCGGCAGCCCGGCGTTCGCGCAACTGGGCGATGTCGGCTCCGGCGGCGAACGTCCCGCCGTCCCCCACGATCAGGGTGACCTTCGGATCGGCCTCCAGCCGGGCGCAGGCCTGGTGCAGTTCGTCCACCATCTGCTGGTCGATCGCGTTGCGCTGGGCCGGGCGGGACAGGGTCAGGACAACCCGGTCGCCGAGATCCTCCACCTGGAGCGCGGCCGGCTCCGTCACGGGCGCTCCAGCAGCAGTGCGGAGCCCTGCCCGACGCCGACGCACATCGTCGCCAGACCCCGCCGAGCACCGGCCCGTTCGAGCCGTCCCAGCAGGGTCACGACCAGCCGGGTGCCGGAGCAGCCCAGCGGGTGGCCGAGGGCGATCGCGCCGCCATCGGCGTTGACGATCTCCTCGTCGAGTCCGAGCTCGCGCATGCATGCCAAGGATTGTGAGGCGAATGCCTCGTTCAGCTCGACCGCGTCGAGGTCGTCGATGCTCCAGCCCGAGCGGTGCAGGACCTTGCGGGTGGCCGGTACCGGGCCGATCCCCATGATCGCCGGGTCCACCCCGGCGTTGGCGGCCGCTACCAGCCGGGCGCGAGGCGTGAGTCCATGTGCGTGGATGAACTTTTCGCTCGCCACGACGACCGCAGCCGCACCGTCGTTGAGCGAGCTGGAGTTGCCGGCGGTCACCATCGAGTCCGGGCCGTTGACCGGGCGGAGTTTCGCGAGCGCGGCGAGGGTGCTGTCGGCCCGGGGTCCCTCGTCGATCCCAAAAACACCCTCTCCGCTGCGGCTCTTCAGGGTGACCGGAACGATCTCGGCCTCGAAACGGCCGTTCTTGATCGCATCGATAGCCCGCTCGTGTGAGCGGAGCGCGAACGCGTCGAGCTCCTCGCGGGTGAGATTCCACTGCTGCGCCACGCGTTCGGCGGTCTGCGGCATCGACAGGGTGACGTCGGCATCGAAGGCCGGGTTGGTGAACCGCCAGCCGATCGAGGTGTCGAACGACGCACCGGGTTTCGCGAAGGCTTTGGCCGGCTTCTCCATGACCCAGGGGGCGCGGGTCATCGATTCGACGCCGCCGGCGACAACGAGGTCGGCGTCACCGGCCATCACCATGTGCCGGGCGATGGCGACCGCGGTCAGGCCGGAGGCGCAGAGCCGGTTGACGGTGAATCCGGGCACCGAGGTCGGAAACCCGGCCAGCAGCACCGCCATCCGGGCCACGTTGCGGTTGTCCTCACCGGCCTGGTTCGCCGACCCGAGGATGACCTCGTCAATCAGTCCCGGGTCGACGCCGGCTCGGCGGACCGCCTCGGCGACCACCAGCGCGGCGAGGTCGTCCGGACGGCTGTGCGCGAGGGCACCGCCGTAGCGGCCGATCGGGGTGCGGACACCGTCGATGACGAAGGCTTCGGGCATGGCGGGCTCCTGTCGTCGGAAGGTGCTGGTGGGATCGGTGCGGCCGGGTGGCTCAGGCGTCGAAGTCGACGGTGACGGTGTCGCTCACCGGGTGCGTCTGGCAGGTGAGGACGAAGCCGCGCCCGATCTCGTCGTCGTCCAGGGCGTAGTTGCGGCGCATGTCCACGTCGCCGGCGGTGACGAGGGCGCGGCAGGTCCCGCAGACACCGCCCTTGCACGCGAACGGCAGATCGGTGCGGGTCACCGCCGCACCGTCGAGAATGCTCCGGTCCCGCGGCATCGGCGAGGTGGTGCTGCGCCCGTCCAGAACCACGGTGACGTCGCTGACCTCACCCTGGACTGTCGCCTCCGGACGCCGGAGCTCGGGCGGCGGCTCGTCGACGTAGAACAGCTCGAAGTGCACTTTGTCCTTTCCGACGCCGAGCTCACGGAGGACGGTGCGGGCATCGGCGATCAGGCCGAACGGGCCGCACAGCCACACGTGGTCGAGTCCGTGCAGGGGGACGAGAGCGGTGAGCAGCCGGCGCAGGCGGTCGGCGTCAAGGCGGCCGGAGAAGAGCTCGACGTCGCGGGGCTCGCGAGAGAGGACGTGGACCAGGTCGAGGCGGGAGCCGTGGCGGTTCTTCAGGTCGGACAACTCCTCGGCGAACATCACCGAACTGGTCTGCCGGTTGCCGTACAGCAGCGTCACCCGGGAGGCGGGATTGGCCAGCACGGAGCTGGCGATCGACAGCATCGGGGTGATCCCGGACCCGGCGGCGATGCACAGGTGACGGCCGGCCCGGTCCGGGTCGGCCTGGAAGCTGCCGGCCGGGGTCTGCACCTCAACGGTGTCGCCTACCTTGACCTCGCGCACCAGCCAGGAGGAGAACAGCCCGTCCGGAATCTCGCGGACCCCGACCCGGGGCCGGGCCCCGGCCGGCGCGCAGATCGAGTACGACCGGCGGTGCTCCTGGCCGTCAATGCTGCGCCGCAGCGTCAGTGACTGCCCGGCCTTGAAGTCGAACGCTCCGCGCAGTTCACTCGGGACGTCGAAGGTGACCGCGGCGGAGTCGTCGGTGAGGGGCTCCACCGCGGCTACCGTCAGCTCATGGAACGTCGCCCGGGCAGTGCGGGGGGCGTCGGAGACGGCCATCGCTCAGATCTCCTTGACGTGGTCGAACGGCTCGAGGCAGGCCGTGCAGCGGTACATCGCCTTGCAGGCGGTCGCGCCGAATTCCGAGATCAGCGTGACCCTTTCGGAACCGCAGCGCGGGCAGTTCAGGACCCGACGGGTCGGCATCAGGTTCAGCGACACCGGGCCGTCGTGGCGAGGCGCGGCCGTAGGGGCGGAGATGCCGTGATCGGCGAGGGCCTGGCGACCGCGGTCGGTGATCCAATCGCTCGTCCAGGCCGGGTGCAGGCTCACCTTGACCTGAACGTCACCAAAGCCGTGATCGTGCAACGTATGCACGAGGTCGTCGCGCATCGTCGCCATCGCCGGGCAGCCCGAGTACGTCGGGGTGATGGTGACGACCACCCGGTCGTCACCGACCTCCACGTCCCGCAGGACGCCGAGGTCCTCCAGGGTCAGCATCGGCATCTCCGGATCGGTCACCCCCGAGACCAGGGCGCGGACGGCGTCCTCCCGCGACATCCTCACCACCGTCCGGTGGGATGGGCACGGGCGACGACCTGCATCTCGGCCAGCAGGCGTCCCATCGCTTCGGTATGCCGACCATCGCGACCGGTTCCCCCACTGACCGGGCCCATCGCCGGGAGCGTGGGCCGGTCGATGCCGCTGACCGAGAAGACCTGCTCCAGCAGCACCCCGACCTCGTCGGCGACGCGGGCCGGATCGACCCCTACCCCTTGCCTGTCGACGGCGCTCTCGACTGCATGGGTGCGAAACAGCTCATCGTGCAGCGGCCAGAGCAGGGCGAGGCCGGCGACAAGCCTTCGGTGGGACTCCTCGGTGCCACGGGCCAGGGTGAGGAACCAGCGCCCGGCGTAGTCGCGGTGGTAGGCGAGCTCCTTCACGCCTTTGACCGCTATCGCCGATAGAACGGTGTCCGCGCTGGAGACCAGCCGCTGCAGCACGGCGAGCCGGTGGGTCGAGAAGATCAGCAGCCGGGCGATGGTGACCGCGAAGTCTCCGTTGACCGGCTCGACGAAACGCACGTTGCGGAAGGCCGATTCGTCACGGAAGAAGGCGAGGGCGTCCTCCGGCGGCACCGGCGAGCCCACGGGCAGCACCGGTACCAGGGCCGGATCCGCTGCTGCCGCCCGGGCCAGCAGCAGCCGGGCCTGCCCGAGCAGGTCCAGGGCGATATTGGCCAGCGCGATGTCGTCCTCCAGGTCCGGGGCGTTGCTTGCCCACCCCGAAAGGCGGTGCGAGGAGATCAGCGCGTCGTCGCCGAGCATCAGGCAGTACTGCGCCAGGGCGTGCGCGTCGACGCCGTCAGGGATGGTGGTGTCGACCCCGGCCAGCGGGTCCTCGAAGTCGGTGCCGAACGCCCATTGAGAGTCGTCGCCACCGGTCAGTCCGTCGTACACGGACTGGTGGTCGGCATCGTGGTCATGTGCGCGGCTCATCGGGTCCTCACATGTGCGGGACGTTGTCGGGAATGGAGTAGAACGTCGGGTGCCGGTAGACCTTGTCGCCGGCCGGGGCGAACAGCGGGTCCTTCTCGTCCGGGCTCGACGCCACGATGAGGTCGGCACGGACGGCCCAGATGCTGACCCCCTCGTTCCGCCGGGTGTAGACGTCGCGGGCGTGTCGCACCGCCATCTCGTCGTCCGCAGCGTGCAGTGACCCGACATGCACGTGATTCAGCCCGCGTTTGCCCCGGACGAAGATCTCGTACAGTGGCCACTCGTCCTGCACGGTCCCGGCCGACCGGTTCGTCTCGCCCGGGGCGGTCACGACGCCACTTCGGCGCGGCGGGCGAAGGCCGTGGCGGCCTCGCGGACCCAGGCTCCCCGGTCGTGGGCGCGCTTGCGATGGGCGATCCGGTCGGCGTTGCAGGGCCCGGAGCCTCTGATCACGGCGTGGAATTCCTGCCAGTCCGGCTCCCCGAAATCGTGGTGGCCGCGCTCCTCGTTCCAGGCCAGGTCCGGATCGGGCAAGGTGACGCCGAGCGCCTCGGCCTGCGGGACGGCCATGTCGACGAACTTCTGGCGCAGCTCGTCATTGGTGTCGCGCTTGACCCCCCACGCCATCGACTGCTCGGTGTTGGGCGAGTCGGCGTCCGGCGGGCCGAACATCATCAGCGACGGCCACCAGAACCGGTCGACGGACTCCTGCACCATGGCGCGCTGCTCGTCGGTGCCCCGCATCATCGTCGACAGCAGCTCGAAGCCCTGGCGCTGGTGGAAGGACTCCTCCTTGCAGATCCGGATCATCGAGCGGCCGTACGGGCCGTACGACGTGCGGCACAGCGGCACCTGATTGGCGATCGCGGCACCGTCGACGAGCCAACCGATGGTGCCGACGTCGGCGTACGACAGCGTGGGGTAGTTGAAGATCGAGGAGTACTTCTGCTTACCGGCGATCAGCTTCTCGGTCAGCTCGGCGCGGGAGACGCCGAGCGTCTCGCACGCGGAATAGAGGTAGAGCCCGTGGCCGGCCTCGTCCTGGACCTTGGCCAGCAGGATCGCCTTGCGCCGCAGCGACGGCGCGCGGGTGATCCAGTTCCCCTCGGGTTGCATTCCGATGATCTCCGAGTGCGCGTGCTGGGCGATCTGGCGGATCAGCGTTGAGCGGTACTTCTCCGGCATCCAGTCCCGCGGCTCGATCCGGTCATTGCGGCCGATGGTCCGCTCGAACGCGGCGAGCAGCTCCTGCTCACCGGGTGACACCTGCGTGACCATGATGTTCCCTCCGGAGAATGCCGTCCGAGCATTTACAGACCGTTCGGTCAGTAACTACTCTGTCACGAGTCCACGACTTCGCGCAACGAAAGAGGTTCCAGACCGTGAGTGCACTCCTCGAGAGCTATACCGCCGGCTCCTGGTACCGCGCCGCCGACCAAGGCTCACCCCTGCTCGACGCCGGCACCGGCGATGAGGTCGCCCGGATCTCCTCGACCGGCATCGACCTGGCCGCGATGACCGACCACGCCCGCACTGTCGGCGGAACGGCCTTGCGCGCCCTGACCTTCCACCAGCGCGCCGGCCTGCTCAAGGCCATGGCCAAGGAGCTCAGCGGGCACAAGGACGAGTTCTACGCCCTGTCCGCCAGGACCGGCGCCACCCGTCGCGACTCGATGGTCGACATTGACGGCGGCATCGGGACGGTCTTCTCCTATGCGTCCAAAGGCACCCGCGAGCTGCCCAACGACACCGTCGTCCTGGATGGACCTCCCGAAAGGCTAGGCCGCGAGGGCACCTTCGTCGGCCAGCACCTCTACACCTCCCGGCCCGGCGTCGCGGTCCAGATCAACGCCTTCAACTTCCCGGTCTGGGGCATGCTGGAGAAACTCGCGCCTGCGTTCCTGGCCGGGCTGCCCAGCATCGTGAAACCGGCCAGCCAGACCGCCTACCTGACCGAGCTGGTGGTACGGCGCATCATCGAATCCGGCCTGCTGCCGGAAGGCTCGCTGCAACTGCTCTGCGGCAGCCCTGCGGGTCTGCTGGAGCAACTGGGAGCGCAGGACTCGGTGGCGTTCACCGGGTCCGCCGCAACCGGCGCGCACCTGCGCCAGCACCCCGCTGTCCTGCACGGCGGCGTCCGGCTGAGCATCGAGGCCGACTCCCTGAACTGCTCGATCCTCGGTACCGACGTCACCCCGCAGGACCCGGAGTTCGACCTGTTCGTCAAGGGCGTCGTCACCGAGATGACGGTCAAGGCCGGCCAGAAGTGCACGGCGATCCGGCGCGTCATCGTCCCTGACGCGATCGCCGGCGCGGTCACCGAGGCCATCGTGGCGAAACTGTCGAAGATCACCGTCGGGAACCCGACCAGCGACGGCGTCCGGATGGGCGCCCTCGCGAGCCTCGACCAGCGCGAGGAGGTCCGCAAGGCGGTCCAGGCGCTGCGGGGCTCGGCCGAGATCGTGTTCGGCGACCCCGACACCGTGGAGGTCATCGACGCGGACGTCAGCACGGGCGCGTTCATGGGCCCGGTGCTGCTGCGCGCGAACCCCGGTGCCGCAGAGCCGCACACGATCGAGGCGTTCGGCCCGGTCGCCACCGTACTGACCTACACCGACCTGGACGAGGCGGTCGCGCTCGCCGCCCGGGGCTCCGGCAGCCTGGCCGGATCTGTGATCACCAACGACCCGGCGGTGGCCCGGACGGTGACGCTCGGACTGGCACCCTGGCACGGCCGGATCCTGGTCCTCAACCGGGACGACGCAGGCGAGTCGACCGGGCACGGTTCCCCGCTCCCCGTCCTGGTCCATGGAGGGCCCGGACGGGCCGGCGGCGGCGAGGAACTCGGCGGCGTCCGCGGTGTCCTGCACCACATGCAGCGCACCGCGGTCCAGGCCTCCCCCGACCTGATGACCGCAATCACCGGTCAGTGGACGGCCGGGGCGAAGCGCACCGAGACCGAGGTGCATCCGTTCCGCAAGAGCCTTGCCGACCTCAGCATCGGGGACACCGTCCGCTCGGCGTCCCGGACCATCAGCCTGGACGACATCAGCCACTTCGCCGAGTTCACCGGGGACACCTTCTACGCCCACACCGACGAGGTCGCTGCCACCCAGAACCCGCTGTTCGGTGGCATCGTCGCGCACGGATACCTGGTCGTCTCCCTCGCCGCCGGCCTGTTCGTCGAGCCCAACCCGGGGCCGGTGCTGGCGAACTTCGGCGTCGACCACCTCCGCTTCCTCACCCCGGTGAAGGCCGGCGACGAGATCGCCGTGGCGCTGACGGTCAAGCAGATCACCCCGCGCACCAGCGCGGACTACGGCGAGGTCCGCTGGGACGCGCTCGTCACCAACGCCGAGGGCAAGCCGGTGGCCACCTATGACGTGCTGACCCTGGTCGCCAAGACCTGGCCGCCGGACTGATCAGCCGCGCGCCGCAACGAAAAGGACTCTTATGCAATGGATCACGGCCCAATGCCCGGCGGCAGCGAAGCTCGATCAGTCGCTGGATCCGGGCGGAAGTGGGGTTTGCTGGTAGAGCACGCCCTGCCAGACCCCGTTGCGGCGGGCGTACACGGTGGTGACAAAGACCTGACCGGAGGCCAGTTCCGCGCGGTAGGTCACCACCCCCGCGTCGGGATTGAGGACGATGACCTGGGTGTTTTCGACCTTCGAGCTTTGGAACGGGACGCGGGCAGCGCCGAGCGCGGCGACGACGGCCGCCTTGTCGAAGACGCCGGCCGGAAGGACCGCAATGGCGTCGTCAGCGAGGTAGCCACGGTAGAAGTCCTGATCCCGATCGCGGGTGGCTGCGAGCGCCTGATCCTTGAGACCAAGCAGCGTTGCCTCGATCTGTTCCACGTCTACTCCCCTTCGTCACGAGGCGCCCGAGGGCGTGAATCGTCATTCGCGTTCATGGTGCCACCCGATCAGCCACCCGACCAACGCAGCGAAAAGGACTCTCATGCACCGGATCACGATCCAGTACGCGGTCCCGACGGACATCGACAGCTTCGACCGGCACTACTTCACCGAACACGTCCCGCTGGTGGCCGCATTGCCGGGCCTGGCCTCGTTCACCTGGTCCAAACCGCGCCCGCTCGGCGGCGAGCAGACCATCTACCTGGTGGCCGAACTGGACTTCGCCGATGCGACGGCGCTGAAGACCGCGCTGAAGTCGTCCGAGATGGCTGCCGCCGGCCAGGATGCCGCCGGTCTCGGCGTCTCGATGACCATGTTTGCCGGGGAGGTTGTGACGGCGGTTTGAGAGCGCCACTCCAGCACGCACAACCCCGTGCGGAACCGTTCCCTCTCCGCTTTCTGGCCGGTTACGCGTGCCTGAGTGGCGCGCCTTCGACGGCGTGCGCCGCCGCAGGCCGCCTCACGCGCCGGTGAAACTCGGGCGCTGCTTGTCCAGGAAGGCTGCAACGGCGTCCTGGTGATCGCTGGTCAGCCCGAGCCGGTGCTGGGCGGCGGACTCTGCCACCAGGGCCTGCGGGAGCGAGCTGGACGCGGCCGCATGGAGCAGAGCCTTGGACTCGGCGTAGGCGCGGGTCGGGCCCGAGGCCAGTCGCTGCGCCAATTCCTGTGCCCGAGCGAGAGTTTCACCCGGCTCGGCCAGCTGCCCACCGATCCCCCAGGCCAGCGCCTGCTCGGCGGTGAACATCTCGCCCAGCAGGACGAGTTCACTCGCCCGGGATCGGCCCACGGCCTGCACGAGAGTTGCAGACAGGCCGGAGTCGCAGGTCAGGCCGATCGCGGCGAAGGCGGTCCCGAACCTGGCCGTCGAGGCGAGGACGCGCAGGTCGCAGGCCAGGGCCAACCCGAGGCCGGCGCCGACGCAGGTGCCGTTCACGGCGGCCACCACGGGTTTGGCCATCGTGGCCAGCGCGGTGACCACCCGCGCGTAGTGCTCGTCCACCGTGTCGAACGCGGTCGCCGGGTCCTTCCCGAGAGCCTGGGCGTGCTCGCCGAGATCCTGGCCGACGCAGAAGGCCGACCCGGTTCCGGTGAGCACCACGGCCCGGACCGACGCGTCGCTCGCCACCTGCTCGAGCGCGTCACGCAGGGCTGTCTTCGTCGCGCCGTCGAGCGCGTTGTGCTGCCGGGGCCGGTTGATGACGACGGTCGTCACGGCATCGTCGCGGTGCAGCACGACCGATGCGGCCGCGTCAGTCACCTGCTCACCGGGACATTCATCGGGCCGGGCGGTTGTCGACGATGCGGCGCATCTTCCCGACCGATCGTTCCACGGTGTCCGGATCCACGACGCTGACACCGACGTTCACCCCGATCGAGTTCTTCACCAGACGCCTCAGCAGCACGCCGGCTTCGGTGGCGACCTCGAGCGGAGCCGCCTCGCGGCGCTCGACGACCACAGTCATCGAATCCAGCGAACCGGAACGGTGCAGCACGCACTGGAAGTGCGGCGACAATTCCGGGGTGCCCAGGATGAGCTCCTCGATCTGCGACGGGAAGAGGTTCACCCCGCGCAGGATGATCATGTCGTCGGTCCGGCCGGTGATCTTCTCGATTCGCCGCATGGTCCGCGCGGTCCCCGGTAGCAGGCGGGTCAGGTCTCGGGTCCGGTACCGCAGGATCGGCATCGCCTGCTTCGTCAGTGAGGTGAACACCAGTTCACCTTCCTCACCGTCGGGCAGCACCTTTTCGGTGATCGGGTCGATGATCTCCGGGTAGAAGTGGTCCTCCCAGACGGTCAGCCCGTCCTTGGTCTCCACGCATTCGCTGGCGACCCCGGGCCCGATCACCTCGGACAGGCCGTAGATGTCCACGGCGTGCATGTCGAGGCGGCTTTCCATTTCGCGGCGCATGTCATTGGTCCACGGCTCGGCGCCGAAGATGCCCACCTTGAGCGAGGTGGACCGCGGGTCGATGCCCTGGCGTTCCATCTCGTCGATGATCGAGAGCATGTACGACGGAGTGACCATGATCAGGTCAGGCCGGAAGTCCTGGATCAGCTGAACCTGGCGCTCGGTCATCCCACCGGACACCGGTACCACCGTGCATCCGAGCTTCTCGGCGCCGTAGTGCGCACCCAGTCCGCCGGTGAACAGGCCGTAACCGTAGGCATTGTGCAGGATGTGCCCGGCCCGGCCGCCGGCGGCGCGGATGCTTCGGGCCATCACGCCGGTCCACATGTCGAGGTCGTCCCGGGTGTACCCGACCACGACTGGCTTGCCGGTAGTACCCGAGGAGGCGTGCAGCCGGACGACCTGTTCCCGCGGCACCGCGAACAACCCGAACGGGTAGTTGTCCCGCAGATCTGCCTTGGCGCTGAACGGCAACCGGGCCAGGTCGGTCAGTTCCTTGACGTCGTCCGGGTGCACGCCGGCGGCGGCCATCCTCGCCCGATAATGCGGGACGTTCTCATACGCGTGCCGGACCGACCAGCGCAGGCGCTCGGTCTGCAGCCCGCGCAGCTCGTCGACGGAAGCGGTCTCGATCGGCTCGAGCTCGCCGGGTCGAGGGCTGAGGTCTTGCATGGTGACTCCCTGGCTTCTGCGTGGTCTCACGATCCGGCGGCAGGTCTCTGCCGACGTTAACGCTGCCTGCTCAAGCACGGGTGAAGTAGGACGCAGACGCACAGGACTTGACTTTCTGACCGATCGGTCAGGTAATGTAATCGGGGCTCACGATCAGCACATGATCCCAACGGAGGGGCAACCGTGACGGTGACCGCACAGGACGCTCGGAACCGATCCTTCGACGAGTGGGAGTCGATCGCGCTGGGGACGGTGATCATGGCCGAGGTGAGGTCGTCCGACGCGGTCGTGGAGCGGATGCACCGGCCGATCGGCAAGGGGGATCCGGAGCTCTACACGTTCGGGCTGCTGATCCGCGGGCGCTGCGTGATCGAGCAGGACGGGCGACGGGCATGCCTGTCGCCCGGCGACTTCGTTCTCTACGACACCTCGCGGCCCTATCGAATCGACGTCCGCGACGACTTCCGGATGACCGTCGCGATGTTCCCGGGCGCGCTGATCCAGCTCCCTCCGGCTCACAAAGCCTCGATCACCGCGGTGCGCCTGGCCGGCGATCAGGTACTCGCGGGGCTCCTCACCCCACTGATGCGCAGCCTCGGCTCGGGCCTCACCCCTGCCGGGGCCGTTGCCACCGCCCATCTGGGGGATGCCGTCATCAATCTGATCACCGCCGCCTTCGCCCAGCAACTGGCCCCGACACTTTCCGAGGACACACCGGCCGGACACAAGGTCTTGGCGGCGCAGGTCTACTGGTTCATTGACGAGAACCTGCATGACCCCGACCTCAACTCCCGTGCCATCGCCGCAGCGCATTTCGTGTCGATCCGGCAACTGCAGAAGGTGTTCGAGGCGGAGGGCGAGTCCGTCACCACCGTCGTGCGCAACCGCCGGATCGATCGCTGCCGCCGGGACCTCGCCGATCCGCACCTGCGGGACCAGCCGATCGCGACGATCGGCGCCCGCTGGGGTTTCCAGGACGCCGCGCACTTCTCCCGACTGTTCCGTGCCACCTACGGGTACTCACCACGCGAGTACCGGATGCTGCACCGCATCTCCTGAAATGAGGGTCATCTGCTGGGCCGGGCCGCGGGAACCTCCTGGCTGGCCGCCTCGGCGCTGGTTGCCCTGGAGCGGCTGGGCAGGGTGAAGGAGAAGGTCGCTCCGTTGTCGATCTGGGAATCGGCCCAGATCCGACCGTGATGGTGTTCGACGATGCGCTTGACCGTGGCCAGGCCGATGCCAATGCCGTCGAATTCGTCGGTTCCCTGCAATCGCTGGAATGGTTCGAACAGCTTTCCGGCGTACCGCATGTCGAAGCCGACGCCGTTGTCCTGGCAGACGTAGACGATGTCGTTGTCGTGCGTGTGCGAGCCGATCCGGATGACGGTGGTGGCGCGGGGCGCCGAGTATTTCACCGCGTTGCTCAGCAGATTGGCCCAGACCTGTCGCAGCAGGGTGGGGTCGGCGTCACCGGCGAGCAGGTGATCGACGTGGACCTCGATGGTCCGTTCCGGCCAGGCGGCCCGAACGTCGTCCACGCATTCCTTGACCAGGTGGTCGTGGTCGATTCTGCGGCAGTGGATTTCGCTGCGCCCGAGCTTCGCCATCGCCAGCAGCCCGTCGATCAGGCGACCCATGTCCCGTGCGCTCTTTCGGACCAGGTCGAGATACCTTTGCCCCTCGGCGGGGAGTTGCTCGGCGTAGCTGTCCTGAAGAATATTGGAGAATCCGTCGATCGAGCGCAGCGGGCCACGCAGGTCGTGGGACACGGTGTAGGAGAAGGATTCCAGGTCACGGTTCACGGCGGCCAGTTGCGCGGTCCGCTGCAGGACGCGCTGTTCCAGTTCGTCGTTGAGTTGCTGGACCTGTGCGACCGCCTGGCTGCGCTCGGTGTCGTCCTGCAGGTAGCCGAAGCAACCGCGCACGCGTCCGTCGGGGCCGGTGTCGGGGACGTAGGTGCTCCGCAGCCGCCGTACCTCACCCCTGAGGTCGGATATGTCGAAGTCGTAGGTGACGGATTCGCCGGCCAGCACCCGCTGGGTCGCGTCCGCGGTCTGCTCGGCGGCCTTCCCGCCCCAGGTCTCGCGAATGCGTGCTCCGCGTAGCTGGTCACGATCCAGACCCAACCATTCCTCAAAGGCACGGTTGGTGAAGCGGTATCGGCCCTCGGCATCAACATAGGAGATCAGGATCGGCAGGCCGTCGGTGATCAGGCGCAGCTGCGCTTCACTGGCCGCCACGACCGTGGCCCGGTCCGCGGCCAGCCGATCGTCCTCGCTCTGGCGACGCAGCAAGGACAGCTGCACATGGGCGTGGACCCGGGCCAGAAGCTCCCGGGCGCTGAACGGTTTGACCAGGTAGTCATCGGCGCCGGCGGCCAGTCCCTCGATTCGTGATTCTTCGCCGGCGCGTGCCGACAGGAGGATGACCGGCACCGTGTGGGTCTGGGCGCTGTTGCGCAGCTCCCGGAGTAAGCCGAAGCCATCGAGTCCGGGCATCATCACATCCGTCACCACCAGATCCGGCGGTCGAGCCCGGGCCGACGACAGCGCCAGGAGCCCGTCCGGAACGGCCTCCACGTCGTACGTGTCGGCGAGCAGCCGATGAACGTACTGGCGCATGTCCGCGTTGTCGTCGGCCCAGATGATCCGTGGCCGGGCGTTCTTCACCGTTGCGGCCGGATCGCGGTCCCCCGTCGAGGTGGCCACCGACCAGAGACTTCCGACCGTCGGCTCGCTGCGCACCGGCTCGGCCGGAGCGGTGTCTGCGAGGCTGGGTGAGGCGGGGCGACGCGGATCCGGTAGCCAGCGGATCGCCTCGGCGAGGAACGGTTCTGCCTGGTTGCCCGAGGGACGCTGATCCGGTCGGTCGAGGATCTGCTGGCTGGGGATATGGGCCGTCCCCCGGGGGAGGCGGACGGTAAAGGTGCTCCCGGTCCCCAGCCGGCTGGTGGCCTCGATCGTGCCACCGTGCTGATGGACCAGTTCGCGAACAAAGGCCAGGCCGATGCCGGTTCCCTCATGGCTGCGACCACGCGCGCCCGGGACCCGATGGAACCGGTCGAAGACGTGGGCGAGTTCGCCCACGGGGATACCGGTTCCGGTATCGGTGACGGTCGCCTCGACCAGATCACCGTTCGGGTGGACACTGACGGTGATCTGCCCTCGAAGGGTGAACTTGAACGCGTTGGACAGCAAATTCAGCACGATCCGCTCCCACATGTCCGGATCGATCAAGACCGGTTCGGGCAGCGGTGGGCAGTCCACGACCAGGTCCAGGCCCGCGCGTTCACACACCGAGCGGAAACTCCCGGCCAGATCCGCCGTCAGGGCGGCCAGGTCGGTCGCCTCGAAAGTCGCCGCCAGCCGCCCGTCCTCGATCCGGGCGAAATCCAGCAGGGTGTTGACCAGTCGCAGGAGCCGAAGGCTGTTGCGGTGCGCCATCTCCAGCCGCTCCCGCCGGATCGCGACCATCTCACCGCTGGTCTCACCGCTGGTCTCACCGCTGGTCTCACCGCTGGTCTCACCGCTGGTCTCGTCGCTGGTCTCGTCGCTGGTCTCACTGCCGCCGAGCGCGAGATCCTGCCGGCGCAGGTCCCCGAGTTCGTCCTCGATCGGAGCCAGCAGCAGGGTCAGCGGCGTGCGCAGTTCGTGGCTGACATTGGTGAAGAAAACCGTACGGGCCCGGTCGATCTCGGCCAGCGCCTCGGCTCGTCGCCGTTCCGCGTCATAGGCGTCCACGTTCGTCAGTACCGACGTCACGCCGGCGGCCAGCAGATCGTAGAACGAGCGATACGACTCATCCAGGGGAAGCCGGCTGCTGACACCCGCGATCATCACGCAGGCCGGACGGCGGTGCCCGGGCGGAGTGATCGCCCGCAGGAACGCCGATCCCACCGATTCGGGATACGGCCCACACACCAGACCCGGGAACCGCTCCCGCACATCTGTCACCAGCGTCATCGACCCGTCCGGGGCCACCTGCGTCAACGGCCACCCCGGGCCGCCATCCGTCAACGGCCCGGTCAGCGCAACCTCGTTCGCCGCCGCTGGGCAACCGGGTGGGAGACCGGCCTGGGCGAGCAAGGTCGCCGTGCCCGCATCCGGGTCCATCCGGTAGAACAGCACGAAGGGCACGTCCAGGTCATACTCGCCGATCGCGGCCGCCACCAGGTGCAGGCCCTCCTCGAGTGAGCGAGCCGGAAGTGTGGCGGTGCTCAGATCGCGCAGCGCCCGGGTACGGCGCTGACCGATCATCTTGCTGCTCGTTTCCGTCACCGGGTGGAACAGCCCAGCGATCGCACCGGACTCGTCCCGGATCGGGCTGAACGAGAACGTGAAGAACGTCTCCTCCAGATAGCCCAGACGATCCAGGAACATCCGCTGATCCTCCAGGAACGCGGTTGTCCCTGCCTGGGCGCTCCGGAAGGCGTCCCCGATCACGGGCCAGGCCGACGCCCAGCACTCGGTGAAGTCCTGCCCCATCGCCACCGGATGCTTGCCACCACAGATCGGCCAATATCCGTCATTGTAGATCTGACTGTGCTCCGGCCCCCAGGCCAGAGAAATCGGGAAGTTCGAGTTCAACACCAGACTCACCGTCGTGCGCAAACTCGACGACCAACCCGAGATCGGCCCCAACGGTGTTCTGGCCCAGTCCATGCCACGGACGACCCGGCCCATCTCACTACCGCCCACCAGCCACTCGGCCCCCGTACCAGGAACCCGCAGCGGATCATCCACGGCCATAACCCGACCTCCCATTGACGAAAGCCCAGTCATTGCCCCAGCACGGCCACGGCAATTCATATCAACGCTAGCCGTCCGCTCGGGGCGAACCGATCACGACACCCGAACAGGTGCGAGCATCTGGCCGGCTCGAAATCTTTGACCGCACCGCGACTCTCGACGCATCGAAGGCATGATCCGGTTGGCACCCTCATGGGGTCAGCTGCGAATGTCGAGTAGATCTCGAGCGAATGGTGCAGAATGCCTGGCTGGGTCAGGAGGCCGACACCGGCACCTGCGCGTTGTCCTCGGGCAGTGGTGTGGTGCCCGCGAGCCACTGCGCAAGGCCATCCGCGGGCATGGGTGGGCACACGTAGTTCCCTTGAACCATGGTCAAGCCCGCCCGCACTGCGCCATCGAGCTGACCTGCAGTATCCACTCGCTTGGCGACGGTCTCCAGCCCCAAATGGCCACTCACCGACATGGTGAGCTCGATCATCTCAGTCCCAGGATTGCCACCCACCGCACCGAAGAGATTGCCGTCGATCTCCAGCTGGTCCAGCGGGAGAGTGAACAGATCGGTCAGCGAGAGAGCGCCGGTGCCGGTCCCGTCGAGAGCAATCCGCACGCCGATCGCCGCGATCGCGGTGAGTTGAGAACGGGAGACTTCCTGATTCAGCACCTCGGATTCGCTGAATTCCAGACAGAGTTGCGCTGGGCAGACCCCGGTCTCCGCGAGAACAGTGCGGATAATCTGGCCCAATCCCGGCGTGAGCAGCAGCCGTGAAGAGACGCTGACGCAGACTCGCCGTTCCGTCTCGGACCAGCTCTTCAGCTGCCGGCAGGCAAGGCTCAGGACGTGGGCAGCAAGGTCACTCATCACGCCGTTCTTCTCGGCAATGGGCATGAACTCGCTCGGCATCAGCAGCCCCAGGGTGGGGTGCTGCCAGCGGGCGAGCACCTCAACAGCGATGCACTGCCTCGTCTTGAGATTGACCACTGGCTGGTAGTGCAGGACCATTTCGTCGCGAGTCACGATGTGAGCCAGGTGATCGTCCATCAATCGGATCTGGGCGGCCTTGCCGTGCCGTTGCTCATCAAAGCGCTCGACCCGGTTCTTTCCCAGCGATTTGGCCGAATACATCGCGATATCAGCGAAGCGCATCACATCCCCGGCCGTGGCTCCCGGCGTGATGCCGACCAGCCCCACGCTGGCGCCGACCGTGGCGAATCCGGTGGCGAGCTGGACCGGTTCCTGCAACCGACGGCAGATCCGGTCGGCGATCTCGTCTGCCTCACCTTGCGTGTCCAATCCGGACAGCAGGACGGCGAACTCGTCCCCGCCGAAGCGGGAGGCGACGCCACGTTCGCCAGCCACGCTGGCGAGCCGTTCCGCGATGGCGATCAGTACCTCGTCGCCGGCGTGGTGCCCCATGGTGTCGTTGACCTGCTTGAAGTCATCGAGATCGATGGTGAGCAGGGCCAGTTGCCCGGTGTCTGTGCACTGGGCTGCATCGACCGCAGCGGCGAGCAGCGCAAAGAATGCCCGGCGGTTGAGTGTCGTCGTGAGTTGATCGTGATGAGCCAGGAAGGTCAGCTCCGCGTGGGCATGACAGTTCGCCTCGGCCAGTGCGCACTGCGTAGTCAGCGTGCGCAGGGTGTCGAGGACAGCCAGCGGAACATTTCTCGCGGCCGTGGCGGCCAGGATGTAGCGGGCGGCGTCCTGCGTGCCCAGGCCCAGGGCGAACCAGCCGCTGCGCCGGTGCCCCACGATCGTTTCGAGGTCGGCAACCTCGCGCAGCCGGCGCACACTGTTCAGGTCGTGCGGATCGATTCCGTCCAGAAACGTCATCGGCAGGGCGCCGACCGTGTCCCCAGGTAATCCGTACGCCACCTCGATCACCCCCTGACCTGATTCGGCTCGGATCACGACCAGGGCCATTCCGGGCGTCAGGGCGCAGAGATCTCTCCCTGCTCCTTGCAGGACTGCCCGGACGGCGGGGACCTGCCGCAGCTCGGACAGCTGGATGCCGGTCCTCGCCAGCAGAGCCTCGCGTGCGCCCGCCTGCTCGAGAAGCAGCAGCGCCACCCCCACCAGGCGCATGAAGCCGGCGAAGACGACGGGGACAGCGAGCACGACCGCGGCCGGGGGGTTGCCCGCTGCCGGTATCCGGTCGACGACCTCAGCCGGGATGAACAAGGCCGCGGCCGTGCCCGCCAGAGTGCCCAGAGTCCGGTTCAGTGCCGCTCGTCCGGATCCATACAGGGACTGGCTGACCGTGGCGCCAACCCCCAGGCCGATGAGCCCGACGGTCGAGCTGACGTACGTGCCGAAAACCAGGACGAGGGGACCGATCGCCAGCGGCTCCCACCAGGAGACCTTGCCGCGCGCGTAGGTGATCACGGAGATGGCCGTGATCAGGACGACTGCGCCGACGGCTGCCGCCCGCTGTACCGCGGACAGTCGCGGGTCAACCAGCGGTAGCAGCAGGACCGCGTTGACCACGGCCAGGAGGATCGTTCCCAGCCGCACCCGGTCCAGAGCACCCTCGGGCAGCCGAGAGCGGAGCCGTGACATGGGGGACATCATCGACACGCCAACCCTGAAACTCAAGCGTTGCCCGCTTCGCTCCGGTCTCGAATGATTCGTTTCAATCCGATTGTCCTGCCGGATAAGTGGGTGCCGATCTGTCGATTCGCCATGGTTTGACCATCGTTTCGCATGCATTCCTCGACCTCGCCCGAGCGCGACGAGGGCGTCCCCGAGGCGCCCGGCGTGAGGTGCGCATCCAGGGCGGCAGCACCGAAAGTGGCCGCCCCCGAGCTCTTGGTGTCTCGATTGTGACCGTTCCTCGGAATCTGAGGTCTGGTGGAGGCGGCGTCCTTCTGATTTACTGACCGCCAGGTCGGTAAATACATGAAACTGACCATCGGGTCGGTAAAGACGTCAACGAGGAGTCTGATGAAAGATCCGATGAATGAGAGGACGGCGCCGGCGGTACTCGAGCCTGACGACGTGGGGCGAAAGGCCCCGTTGTGTTGAGCATTCGAGGCCTATCGGTCCGCTACGGGCGATCGGTCAGGGCCCTCGAGGGGGTCGACGTCGAAGTCCGCGGCGACGGTGTGCTCGCGGTGCTCGGCGGGAACGGCGCGGGCAAGTCAACGCTCCTGCGCGCGGTGTCGGGCACGCTCAATCTGCATCGCGGAGCCATCACCAGCGGTGAAATCTCCTTCGCCGGCGACCGAATCGACCGCCAGGACCCGGCCTCGATCGTGCGGCGCGGCGTGGTCGCGGTGCCGGAGGGGCGCCAGATCTTCGCCCGGATGACGGTTGAGGAGAACCTGCGTGCCGGTGGCCTCGGTGCCCGCTCGGCGTCGTCACGAGCGCGGTCCGCTGAGCGGATCCGAGAGCTGTTCCCGGTGCTGGCCGACCGGGCCCGGCAGCGAGCCGGTCTGCTCTCCGGCGGTGAGCAGCAGATGCTCGCGATCGGCCGGGCGCTGATGTCGGACCCGAAACTGCTGCTGCTGGACGAGCCCTCGCTCGGCCTTGCCCCACAGATGGTCGGCCGTATCGGCCGGATCATCCGCGAGATTCACTCCCAGGGCATCGCCGTGGTCGTCGTCGAGCAGAACGCCACCATGGCGCTGCAGGTGGCCGATCACGCTGTTGTCCTCGAGGTCGGCCGGATCGCCCTATCCGGACTGGCCGCCGACCTGGCCGCCAGTGACGACATTCAGCGCCTCTATCTGGGCGGGCATGCGGAGTCGAGGGTTCAGGCCAGATCCGAAGCGGCCGAGGCCAGAGCCCATCATGGCACCCGAACCCTCTCCAGGTGGGCGGGGTGACCGTGACCGAGCAGCAACCGACGACCCGCGACCAGCAGGCGGAGCTGCGCGAGGGCGTGTGCGAGCTGGTTTTCGACGCCGTGACGCTGAAGTTCGGCGGCATCACCGCGCTCAGCGCGGTCTCGTTCACCGTCAAGCCCGGTACCGTGCACGCGCTGATCGGGCCCAACGGGGCGGGAAAGTCCAGCTGTTTCAACGTCATCAGCGGCTTCTACCGTCCGACAGCGGGCCAGGTCCGGCTCGGTACAGACGTGCTCACGTCGCTGGCCCCGTACCGGCTCGCGGCGCTGGGGATCGGCCGTTCCTTCCAGAACATCGCGCTCTCCCCCGGCTCGACGGTGCGGGACAACGTGATGCTCGGCCGGCACGTCCTGACCCGTGGCGGGTTCTTCGCGGGGGGTCTGCGACTGCCGTGGACAATGCGTGCCGAGCGCCGGCACCTCGCCCGGGTCGAGGAGATCTGCGACTTCCTCGGGGTGGCCGACCGGCTCGACACCACGGTGGGGGCGCTGCCGTACGGCGTGGCCAAGCGCGTCGACATCGCCCGAGCGCTGGCCGTCGAACCGACGATCCTGCTGCTGGACGAGCCGGCGGCGGGGCTCAACGCCACCGAGACGGCCGAGATGGCCGCGACTATTCGCGAACTGTGCGATGCGCTGGGCATTTCGGTACTGCTGGTGGAGCACGACATGGGGCTGGTGATGGGCATCGCCGACCGGGTCAGCGTGCTCGACTTCGGCCGGCTCATTGCCGACGGCCTGCCCGCGGACGTCCAGTCCGATCCGGACGTGATCAAGGCCTACCTGGGCACCGGTGCCGAGGACGAAGAACCGACAAAAGTGAGCGGGGAGACGTTGTGAACACATTCCTGCAACTGGTCGTGAACGGGCTCGGCAAGGGCGCTGTCTATGCATTGCTGGCGCTCGGATTCGTGGTGATCTACAAGGCCACCGAGGTGGTGAACTTCGCGCACGGCTCGCTGGTGCTGGTCGGTGGGTTCGTGGTGTATCGGCTCGAGGACTCGATCGGATGGCCGGCGGCCGCCGCGATCGGCATCACCAGCGCCGCGCTCGCCGGCCTGCTGATCGAGCGAGCCTTGCTCTCCAAGGCCTCCGGTGCCGACCACAACAGTCTCGCCCTGCTCACGATCGGTGTCGACGTGATCCTCACCGAGGAGATCGTGCGCAGGCTGGGCGCCGACATCCCGTTCATCGGCGATCCGTACGACGCGCAGCCGCTCCAACTCGGCTCGGTGACGATCTTCCGGACGCAGGCGATCGCGCTGCTCGTCGGGGCGGTCCTGATCACCGCGTTCTTCGTGGCTTTTCGCTACTCCAATTGGGGTGTGGCGATGCGCGCACAGGCCGAGAACCGAGAGGCCGCGGCGCTGATGGGCATCCGCAGCTCGCGGGTCACGTCCACCGCCTGGCTCGTGGCCGGCGCCCTGGCCGGTGTCGCCGTGTTGTTCATGGCGACGCAGGACTTCTCCGGTACCGGCCTCGGGCGTGGCACCCACGCCATCGCCTTGATCGCGTTCCCGGCCGCGATCCTGGGCGGGCTCGACTCCACCATCGGTGCGGTGGTCGGCGGTCTCGTCGTCGGGCTCACCGAAGCGCTGTCAGCCCAATACATCTCGTTCGAATTCTCCAAGAGCGCAGTGTTTCTGGTGATGCTCGTGGTCCTCGTCGTGCGGCCGTCCGGGCTGTTCGGGACGAAGGAGCTCAGTCGTGTCTGAGACCCTCGTGGCGCAGGATCCGATCACCGCGGTCCGTCCGAAACCCCGCGTCCGGCGCAACTGGCTCAAGATCGCCGCCGTGGCGTTGCTGATGGTCGCTTTGCTCCTACTGCCGGTGGCCGTCGGTACCGAGGTTGCCTACCTCAAGGTGGCGCAGTACGTCCTGATCGGTGCGGTCGGCGGCATCGGTCTCACTCTGCTCGTCGGCCAGGCCGGGCAACTCTCGCTCGCGCATCCGTTCTTCCTGCTCGTCGGCGCCGTCTCCTATGCGGTGCTCTCGAGTGAGCCCGCGCAGTCTGAAGGCCTCGTCGCCTTCGGCCTGCCACCGCTGCTCGGCGTGCTGGGCGCGGTGGCGATCAGCGGGCTGATTGGGCTGGCGTTCGCCCCGGTCTCCGGGCGGCTGCGCGGGATCTACCTCGGCGTCGCGTCCCTGTCGCTGGTATTCCTCGGCCTCTATCTGGGCCAGTCGCTGGAGGAGTTCACCGGAGGCACCTCGTCCGGGCGCACACCACCGAAGTTCGAGCTGTTCGGCTTCCAGTTCGCCAATTCCGATCCTGCCCCGACCGTGATGGGTGTCGCCATCCAGAAGCAGCAGCGGCTCTGGTACCTGTTCCTGGCGTTCGGGATCATCGCCTACCTGCTGGCCCGGGGGGCGGTGAACAGCCGGATCGGACGCTCGTGGCGCGCGGTTCGGGACAACGAGGCCGCCGCCACGGCGATGGGCGTGCACGTAACGCGGGTCAAGGCGGGCGCGTTCACGATCTCCTCCGCGTTCGCCGGGCTGGCCGGGGTGATGACCGCGTTGTGGCTCGACCTCGTCAAACCCGACGAGAACGAGTTCACCGGCACCTATGCCCTGACGGTGGCCATCGCGTTCCTGGCCGTCGTGATCATCGGTGGGCTGGGCTCGGTGCCCGGTGCCGTGATCGGGGCAAGCATCGTGTTCGGCCTGGAGCAATTCTTTCTGCTCGGCGCCACCCAGTTCGGCTGGTTCGCGAACGCCGAGTTCGGCGGCCTGAACGCCGGGGTGCTGAGCGCGTTCGTCTACGGCACCGCCGTCGTCGTCGTGGTGCTCTTCGAACCCGGCGGCGCCGCTGCCCTCGGCCGGCGCATCGCAGCACGCCGCCACCCCGTAACCCTGTCCTCGCCTGCAGTGGCGGGATCGATCGAAAACCTCGAAAGGACACCACATAATGATCCGACGGATTAAGACGCGGCGGTCGGCGGTGCTGGCCGGTGCGCTGGTGGGCGCCCTGGCCCTAGCCGGCTGCGGGACCACAGCCGACGACGCGTCACCCGGCGACTCCGCCGGTGCGGGCGGGGTCAAGACCGATAAGGGCGTGACCGACACCACCATCACGCTCGGGGCCATGGGCGACATGAGCGGTGTGTTCAAGAACATCGGAGCCGGCTACAACGCGGGTAACCAACTGTGGGCGGACGACGTCAACGCCGCCGGTGGCATCTGCAACCGAAAGATCAAACTGGAGGTCGTCGACCACGGCTACAAGGCCGCCACGGCCAAGACGCTGTACCCGCAGCTGGAGCCGAAAATCCTCGGCCTGGTGCAGTTGCTCGGCTCGCCGGTGGTGGCAGCGCTCAAGCAGGACCTCCTCGACGACAACCTGACGGCAGTGCCGGCGTCGTGGTCGAGCGAACTCCTGGACAACCCGAACATCATGATGATCGGGACGACGTACGACCTGGAGATCATCAACGGACTGGCTTATCTGCAGCAGAAGGGACTGCTCGCCGACGGCGACACGATCGGCCACATCTACATCGACGGCGACTACGGCGGCAACGGGCTCAGGGGGTCGAAATACTATGCGTCGAAGCACAAACTGACCGTCAAGGAAGCCAAGGTCACCTCGACCGACAGCGACCTGACCGGAATCGTCACCGGCATGCGCGGCGCGGGCGTCAAGGTCATCGTGCTGACCACCACCCCCGGCCAATCGGCGTCGGTGCTCGCGGCCAACAAGGCGCTGGGCCTCAACGTGCCGGTGCTCAGCAACAACCCCGCCTTCGACCCCGCGCTGCTGGAGAGCCCGGCGGCCGGGGCGCTCGACAAGCTGTACGTGTCGGCATCGGCCGTGCCGTTCTCGTCCGCGAACGCCAAGGCTGTCGAGGTGACCACCAAGTACAAGGCCGCCTACCCGACCGCTCCGCACAACTCCGGTGCGATCCTCGGCTACGCCGGCGGTCTGGTGTGGCAGACCGTACTCACGAAGGCCTGCTCGAACGGTGACCTCTCCCGGGCCGGCGTGCAGACCGCGCTGAAGCAGCAGACCTCGGTGTCGACCGATGACCTCGTGGCGAAGATGGACTACTCCTCGCCGGGTTCCCCGCCCACCCGCGGGGTATACATCGCGAAGGTGGACGCCAAGACGGAGGGCGGCCTGACCGAGGTGGCACCGCTCTTCACCGCACCCGATGCCGCAGGATACAAAGCGCCGCACGAAAAGAGTTGAGGAAAGCGAATGATCAGAACCAGAGTCTTGACCGCGAGCGCAGCAGCGGTGCTCCTCCCCGTCGGCATCCTCGCCGGTGGGTTGTCCGCACAGGCAAGCCCGGACGTGGTCAGGGCCGCCCCCATGACCGCCTGCCCGACCGGCCCCCCGCCCCTGCCGGGGGGCGGGGGCGGGCTCCCCTACTCGACGATCGTCAAACCGAGCGACACGAGTACGAGCATCGTCCTCAATGTGGCCAATGATCCGCAGATCCAGTGCGGAGCGACCAGCCTGGCCACGCAGACGGACGTGGTGTACTCCACCCCGACGCTCGCGAACGGCACGTCCCTGCCGCTGAAAATGGACATCCAGCGGCCCCTGACGCCCGGGCCCAAGCCGGTCGTGATCTTCGTCCCGGGTGGGGGTTTCGTCAGCTCGGACAAGACCCAGGAACTGGACCTGAGGACGTACGTTGCCGAGGCCGGGTTCGTCGTGGCGAGCATCGAGTACCGCACCGTCCCGAACGGTGCGACCTATGTGAACGGCGTCGAGGATGTGAAGGCTGCCGTCCGATACCTGCGGGCGAACGCCTCCAGGTATGGGATCAACGCAGGCAAGGTGGGGCTCTGGGGCGAGTCGGCCGGCGGGTACCTCGTGTCCATGGTGGGAACGACGAACGGGATACGCCGCTTCGACGTCGGACAGAACCTGGGGCACAGCAGTTCCGTGCAAGCAGTGATCGACAAGTTCGGGGCCTCCGATCTGTCGAAGATCCCGGCCGACTTCGACGCCGCGAGCCAGGCCATGTATGCGGGCCCGGACAATTTCGTCGCCCAATATGTCAACGGACCAACCAGCGGGAAGTCGCTCTCCGACGACCCCGCTGCCGTGGCCCGGGCGAACCCGCTCACCTATGTCGACTGCAGGGATCCGGCATTCCTGCTGTTCCACGGCACCGACGACAGGATCATCTCGCCCAGCCAAACCCTGCTCCTGCACACCAAACTGCGCGCCGCAGGAGTCAACAGCACCCGGTATGTCCTTGACGGCGCCGGGCACGGCCCGCTCGCCTTCGTCAACGGCAACTTCGCCGGAATCGACGACTGGTCCACGACGACGGTGATGGACACATCCGTCCGCTTCCTCGCCAAGCACCTGAAGCACTGACCCGCCATCGCGCGACATGATATCGAGGTCTGACCCCTCCGGAGCCTGTAGCGAAATCCCGAACACCATGCAGTAGATCAAGGAAAAATCCGATCTGTGCGGGTATTTGACCCACTCAATGGGGCAGAACCCCGTCCAAATGGCAAATTGATCTTGAGCAGCACGATTTCGCTACAGGCTCTCAACTGCGGGTTTATCAAGGTT
>Ga0307513_10001657_pt1 | contig 31828 bp, 33 predicted proteins | sample 15_EM_MG_FD_202174 | JGI IMG/M metagenome (GOLD analysis project Ga0307513, IMG submission 202174) | Populus trichocarpa ectomycorrhiza microbial communities from riparian zone in the Pacific Northwest, United States - 15_EM | ecosystem: Host-associated > Plants > Roots > Unclassified | place... | reverse complement strand
CGTCAGGTTGCGTCAGATGCGTGGTGTGGTAGGGTGGTTGCGTCCTGAATCGCGATTTGCGTTTCAGCGTCAGGTGCGTCAGATGCACTGAACGCACTGAACGCAAGGTATTATTTTTGCTGATGAAGTGTTTGAAAGAGAAGGATGCACCAAGATGACTACGTCTGCCGATAAGAAGGAGGAGTTCTACATGAAGGACCCATTCGATGTCAAAGCTATAACCCTTGACATTCCTGAAAAGTACGATCAGTGCACGGCAAATGACAAGGAGAGAGCGGAAGCTGAAGAGGAGGAGTTTGGAAGTGTGTTACTGTTTCCCACGGCAAGAAAACTAGTTGATTACAGGAGGATGTTAGTGGAGGCTACAGAGAAAGAGGTTGATGACTGGTTTATGACTAGGGAAATCACATTGGACGAACAGTTGAAGGTGAAGTAGGAGAATGAAGCGAAGCTATTGCTCTACACCTGGCGGAACGCATTGGCCAGTCAAATAGAAGAGATGGCGGTGATGGACTTGGTGGAGCATCAAATACCTCTCTATCCAGGAGCACAATCACGGCGTGCTCAGAGACGATATATACCAAGGTGGAATGAGATTGGCTGTACGTTAATCTTCCACAGTTAGAAAAAGCTGGAGTTATTGGAAAATTGGAGTCGCTCTGGTCATATCGTACATAGTTTGTGAGAAAGAGAGATAGAGCTTTGCGAATGGTGAATGTGTTCTCTCCGGTAAACAAGGCAATAATGTTATCAAGCTATCCAATGAAGCAGATCGAGCCTGTGGTGAACACCCTCATGCAATTGAGGTACTCTATGTATTTTGAGGCCGATGCAGCGAACAGTTTCTGTGCAGTCCCTATGTTTCCTCCTCACGCATATCAAACCTGATTTTGTATATAGGACAAAGAGTAGCAATATTTGAGAATGGGACAAAGGCTTGGCAGCGTGCCTCAAAAATATACGCCGATGATGGACATATTTAGCGGATACATACCAGGACCAAACACTATGCCGACATTCAATAACTGTTCCTCTGGAGCATTTGAGTATTTTGTCGACCACAATTTTGCCGCACACTCCAATTTTGCATCTCAATTTGAGTTCCTTCACAATGATTACGTTCGACGTCTTATGTGGGCCAAACTCACGTTAAAGGAAAGCAAGTCACGTTTCTTCCTCGGTAAGATTAACCCTCTGGAATATGAGAGTGATGGCAGTTGCTTTTGGCCTACATTAGACAAAGTTAAAACAATACGAGAATACCCACGGACTACCTGTTTGGCGGAGATTGAGCAGTTCCTCTATCTTACAATATTCTTACAGCAGTTTATTCCTCAATGAGTGGAGCATGCCAGAATTCTCAAAGAGGCCGTACAGTACACTGATAACAGTGATGGTATCATGAATCAAACATGGATTCCGAATTGGAGGAGGGAAGGTCGCAAGAAAGTTGACTGTGGCATGAAGGGGAAGAAAAGACAAGAGACAGCTGTTAAAGTGGTAAAGACATTAATAATTAGAAATGTGGTGTAGAGACGTGATGAGACAAAGCGGTATTCTTGGTGGATAGACGCCTTAATATATCGAATCGGCAGAGTACTGTTGCAATTCCCCAAGGTTCCGACGGGAACAAATATGGTAGGAGCTGTGAGGAAGCAGATGAAACTTATTCTGTTCATATCTAAATGGCTTTTATCTGCAGACACTCGGTACTCGATAATAGAAAGGGAAGAGCTTGTTATTTCGGAATCTCAGGAGAAGGTTCAGTGGTTGATATTTGGCTCTCCCTATGCCACGAAGGTATAAACAGATCATTCGGTACTCGTTGGCTTGTTGAAAAAGGACGACCCACACAAAAGAATCGTTAGGTGACAAGTCACGCTTTCTGAATACACGATCAAGTACATTGGCATTCCTGGAAGAGAGAATACGGTAGCAGATGGCCTGAGCCACACGAAAGCCATGAAGAGCATGATCGCCGAGGCTGGGAGGCATTTGACGAATGTCTGGAAATATATCCATGAGAAGGAGACTCTACGTCTACCGGGGAGGAATAGTTACAGGATGAATAGTACAGGGGCGGCCATCGTACATTGCAAGCATTTTGGAGATTTGAGCACAGTAACGACCCTACAGATAGGTAGCGACAGCGGACTAGACTCAAGCCCATATGGTATACCAAGAGGTAACCAGATTGAGGATAGACCAGTATACATAGTATACAACCGGTAGACATAAGTTAGTACCAGTGTCTACAAAGTAACTTGCTGAAATCGGGTTAGACAGTGTAACCGAGGTAGGCCAAAGTTAGCCTACTGGGGAGGGTAATCTTTGGAGAACATGTTCGCGTGAAGTTAAGGAAACATAGTAAACCGGGCAAATGTCTCAAGGGGAACATGATATGTGGTTGCGCGGACTTGTGCAGGGAATAAAGGCATCAAGGGGAGAAGTTACCCTACCTTGAAAACATGATTACCCTACCATGAGGGCCCAGTTACCCCACTGAGGAACCCCAGTTACCCTACCTGCAAGGACAAAGTTGCCTGCGGCCTTAGGGGAAAGTTATCTCACTATAGTGGGGCTCAGGGAGGTTTATAGGACAGCTTCGTATGGCACGAAACGGGCTACTGACGGAGCAGGAGTTGTCCGAACCTCCAGTAACTTTCAGGCGATATTCCAACACCCTTCTGTGGCCCCAGGTTGGTACCCGGTGACAGCACAGCACGGCTGTGGAGTTGTGTGCTTCCTAGTAAAGTGAGATCCATAGGAACGCTCCGACAACACCGGATGCGTTGTGGCCTTCCAACCGACCAGTAGCTGTTCGCAAGATATATAAGGCGTGTGAGGGTGACCGCCGCATGGGGCGCCACCGGGATAACACCTTGAAGCCACCTACAGGCATACTTTGACCTCCGGCTACATCAGCAAAAAGTCTATTCCTCTTCCTGTGCATCAGATGTACAGGACACAGAGGACGCAAAGAACCTAAACTCCCATTCTGGATGCAACGTTGATGCAACCTCACGTCCGGAAGATTTGCTCAACGTCCCGTTGCGTCCTGACAACGTCCTGAAACGCATCCTACATCCTGTGCCTCCTGACGGCTTCTCATGCTAGGCAATCGTGTCCTGATGCCATCCTAGCGTCTGTTGTATGCGCCTTCCCCGTCCTGATACCTATACCCTTCCTCCCTTCGTCCTAACCTCTGGACTATTTACCTGATCCTTGCAGACACTAATTACTTCTTGTCGCGCCTTCCAGACTCACGATACTCCCACACTCCATCAGGACGCGCTGATCACATAGCCACTATTCTGGACCTCTTCCTCACACTTTTCCATGTTGTAGATTCAAGTTCGTTTTCCTAAAATTATAGGGATACTGCTCATAATTTATTGCCGTCATCCCAACGCCCGATACTAATGTATCTACTATGATAATATGTGACCATTGAATATGACCTTTATTACCCCTGATTCTGCGTGTCCCATCTCTGGAAATAAAGAAAAATCTGTCTACATGTACCACCCCCCTTTAAGGATCCTCCGTGGTATTCGGACCATCCTGTTGTCCTCTGGGTTCCTCCAGTACCCACGGCGCCTGTGGCCCCACTTCTCCGCTCTAAGCATCCTCCAGGCTGGGCAATCACACTTGCTCATTTGAGAGTCGACAGCCTCCCCTGCTTTGTTAAGACTGCCATGATTCGACCCAGGATCCGAATCCAGAAACTTTAGCTCCGAGTCAATGGACGTTTGACGGAGATCAATTGATGTTTCGTATCTTAGGACCAATTGTGACTATCTTCGAGCCCCCTCAGGCCGCCGATGTGGGTGTCAATCGGCGTCTATTTCAGTAGGGCAGGGTCTCCTGGACTCAAGTTCCCTAGATGACACTACAGTTCTTCATAACCACTGTCATTATCATCCGCGAAGCTGTCTCTCTGCTCATGCCGGATGCTATACTGTTTCTCAAGCCTCTGTGCGAGCTTCTGACCAACGTTTAATATAAACATGTCTTGCCTCACGCGGGCAAACCCGAGCCACAAGTTCTTGTGCGGGATCAAAAGATCTCGCGTTTTTAACGATTAGTGGACTCAGTTATCAAAAAACAGCCAATGATTCATAATCTCCCACCTCCAACCACTGCACGATTGAAGTTGAGGGGTTTCTTATATATACTCCAGTTTGCAATGCCCATAGTGAATGACACAGTATTGCACATGTCAGACAGACCATCGTACCGTTTAGGCACTTCAGGAACTGAGGGTCCAGCATGCCTTGCATTTTGATTCTGTCGAAATACTTGCCCTATATAGTGTCCGCACTCTGGGGGGCAAGGAACCTGAAGGTTAAGTCCTACGTTTGTTCTGCCATTAGTCATGTCCGCCCAAGTCCAATGGCTAGGACCAACCTCATATGCATGGGGTGAGCACATGAACCTGTCGCGTTCTAGCAGGTAATCCACCCTGGCCACTATGGCGCTAGGATTATCTGGCGGCAGATCATAAACCTATCTTATATTATGCTTTACATGATGCAAGAATTGCGCTCTCACTGCAGTATGTTTTTAACGGAGGTGTCACCGTCAGTGACCGTCTCTACGTTGTATCACCTCCGGGTGACTCAACTTACCTGCTTCACACTCTTCTCCGATGGCACAATATTCCCAGCATCCAATATCGTCTCCAGCGCCTGTTGACATACTATGTCTATCTGAGATGTCAAAGCAACCGGGTTCGGCAGTGGATTATGAAAAGGTGTGAACAGGAGTACCAGCACCATCCCCTACTCTAATATTGTCCCCGAAGCCGGTGGAATAGTATTTCGGCGTGACTCTGTTGCCGGACGAAGCTGCACCGGTCGTGCGATACCTGGTTCACCTACCGGACTCAAGTATCTGACACCAGATGTAGTACCACTAGGGGTGGCTAGCGGGGACGAATATCCTACGCGTGATGACAGAAAGGTCGGCGGACTGTGGACTCTAGCATAGATTATGGATCCACAATTTGCTGGTATTCCTCTTACCAAATGTACCTCCTGTCATCGGGAGGGGGTTGAGATTCACACCATGGGTCCCTGACCGTTTCCCTGTATGCGAGGTGCCAGTGACCTATGACACCGTCTGGATGTGCTTCCTTTGGAAATGTCGGAGTGATCAACATCGATCTCAGTCTCCAATGCAGTTTCAGCAGCATTACATGGGTTTTGGTATTAATCACTACTATCGTCACTCAAATGAACAGTTTGCAAATCGGCTTGCTTATCGGGCTCCATCTCGGGTTGGATATTCGCCCTGGTTTGTATTGTCGTTGTTTGCGGACACTTGGGCGGTCTTGCAAGGACCCCTGTCTCACCCAGACTGGGTGAGGGGCTCCGACACGACGGCTGGTGGGTTAAGCGCGTCTGGGAGCTCCCAGAATGGGGCGCCTGTATTCCCAATCTTGATCCAATAGGACTGACTACAATGTCACAGCTACGCCCGTTCCTATTCAGGTTGGCAACTCGAGGTCTTAGCTGACTGGATGCCATGGTATCTGCTACTAGTAGGACGTTGCATCTACGCCCATTCAGATTACCAACTTGATGTGTTGGCTGACTGAATCCCATTGTTTCTGGTACGACGTCGCGTCCACACCGATTCAGATTACCAGCTTGTGGTGTTGGCTGACTAGATCCCATGGTTTCTGGTACGACGTCGCATCTACTAGTACGCTCGATCCGATTACCTGCTCCATTGGTCGGCTGACTGGGTGAATTTGTCTATCGTTGCCGATACATCGTAGAATACTGGATAATCAGATGTTAGCCAAAATATTACTCTGATTGTTGCGAGCGAAGAAAATAGTTCAACCTATATCGAGTCTTGTGAGCAGGAGGAGTTCGCATGGTTTTCTTGTTTTCGATAGTACGCCTTAGGTCTTACACGCTTGGACTTAGGAGGGGGTACATCATACACTACCACTCAGTATTGAAGGCAGATATGCTCTTGTGAAAAATGGTTTTCTGAATATTCAACATTGTGTCCTTGATCCTGCTGCGCTCAGCAATCCCAGACTTCAAGACTCTAGGCTTAAACATATGGAAAAAATGGGGGCCTTCCTAAGTCAGGGTACTAGCCACAAAAAGTGTCGGTTAGCGACAATAAATCTAGCGAGACTTCAGCCACACCTAAAGCGGACGCTAAATATGCAACCTCATCTCTAGCCGCCTAGTCAAGACAGAGGAATGTAGAACGCACTGTAGTCCCTCGATGACAGCCCCCAGTGCCTGGACAGTTCTGATTTGATAAAGCCATATGGGCCGAATCTAATAAAGCTTAAACTTCAGCTAAGGCGAGGCTGGGAGTCTGAGATGCAAGGGAAAAAAGGGGATCAGGCACAAGAGATTGAAATAGCTAGTCATACAAGATGCTAACGCAAGGGCGCTCAATGGTATGATTAATATCCTATGCTAGCTAAGAAATCTCATGGTGAAAATTCAACATCTAAACTACGAAACTTGCACAATCAGACAGGTAATAAAAAAGTAAAATAAATCCACAGAACCAAGAATCAGTTCCCGGCAAGCCTGGGGCTTCATCGACAGCCCTTTGACGTGTTTGGATGTTTTCGCGGCCGGCTTTAGGGGAATCAGGAATGTTAGGAGCCGGGAATGCAGGGGGCCCAGGGGCGGTCGCGATATCCTGATCCAGTGCATGGGCCAGGGTTTGCGCTGCTAGTGGAACAGTCTCTGCATTTGGCATACTAGGAGCCCATGGGATAAACTCAGAATTTGGTGTGATGGAAGCCAGCCCAATTGTCTGAGCATTGGGGATCATGGGAAGGGGCACAACTGTGGGGCTGACGGGGGTGGGAGCGCTGACCGTACGCAGATCAAGACTCTCAGGGAGTCCGGCAGGACCACGATCCTGGGCGCCATCAGATGCATCACGGTCGCTCCCTCTCTGGTTCGCATTTCTCAGCCAACCAGCCATTCAAGTCATTCCCTCAATAAGCTGTAGAACTGTTCTCTGCTGCTCAAAAACCGACAGGGCCGACCGCTTCAAGCGTGACACTGGCACGATGGGATTAGTGCCCCATGCCTCCTCCTCGACTTGCAATGGGAGAAGCCTTGTAGCGCTGGATTGCCTAGAGGTGCCAGGGTCGCCCGGATTGTTGTCCTATTCAGGCGGTTCAGTTATTGAGTCTGGTATGCTTCTAGATAGTGGAAACACAATTGGCGTACCTCGATAAGAATTGTCTGCCGCTCATGGGGCAATTGAGATTCCCGCTTGCTCTACACCATATCTTCCTGGCCGTCGTCCTCCCCGCCATCCTCCCCCTCCTCGTCCTCGTCGTTGTCTACATCTTCCATTTCATCCCTGCGCTCTCCTCATTGCTGCCTTATATGGCTATTTCTCACGATATTGTGGTCGTTCTCGTCGTCCGTGTCATCATCGTCGTCCCATTCCATGCCCCCTACAATATCTTCTGCCTGCCGGGAATGATCCCAGACATTTCGGTCAAAACATGAGTGTCTGCCCCCAACAGGCTCTGGCGTTGAGCTGTCATCCCCTGCTTCCTCGTGGCATGACGCCACAACAATAAAATTCAGAGGAATTTTGCAATCATTGGCAAGGAGCCACGCCTGAAGGTCAGCATAATTGTTGAGAAAGATGACGTCTCGGAGGTGGAGTGGGGCTGGAGGATCCAGACTTAGGGCATTGATACACTCATGACTTGCGCCGATGAGATATGGAGGGGACCGAATCGCCTCCACACCTGGTTGGGTCTTTATCACCCCGAGCAGGCTTTTGAAGCTTGGCGACTCGAGGACTCCTTAGTCTATTCCCCGATCACAGTCATTCTGCCAGCAGGGATGGCCAAGTAACGCATGCTCACCTTGAGGGGCACCGGTTCGGGGAACAATGTGGATTCTTATTGCCCATCTGGAATATGTTGAGGTCGAATTTGGCGATCCCAATAAAGATATCGATTACTCCAAAGGGCGGCAGAACTTAGCGTGGCTCAATCACTTTCTAGGAGGTCCAGCAACTCATCACCAGCCCGCACTGCCTAGTCATGCTCCATTGCCATCCGCAGTTTCTTAGTCATGTCCTTGATCAAAGTTCTCAATTGACGACTGACGTCCCTGATGTCGTGAGCAGGCTGTTTTCTTTGTATGAATTCAATCTGCCATTTGACAGGTGGAAGAGAGCTGGGACAGTCGAGGATCACTGTCAATTTATCTTCGGTTAGACGTCCTGGATCGCACGAGCAGGACTTGATATAGCCCTTAACATTGCGACACCATATGTCGTAGGCTTTCGTTTTTCTTCAACCATTCTTGAAACCACACCAGATTTTTGCATATCCTATGTCACCATAGCGCCCACTGATTCATGTGTTAGTTTAAAGGGTTCTTAGATATATGGGTAGGTTGTGGTTGATGTACCCAGAATCCTGGATGGCCTGAACGAAATCAGGATTGTGACGGGATCCCGATGGCCCACTGTGATATTAATTGCAACTATCAGCCAGACATCGGAGGAAATTTGGAGAATAGCCTTATCAATTGATCATTGGTTACCTTCTCTCAGTACTCCTTCTGTGGGCGGCAGCACACGGGGGAGCCCAGAGTTTACTGCCCCTGACTTCACTTTGGTTGTGCGGGACTTTCGGACGTCTACAACCAATGGTAATATTAATATCGAGCACCGGTCAATGGTGGCACGGCGCGAACTTAGTTTCCCAGGCTCACGGAGCTTGTTTGTTTATTCTTTGTGGCTGGTACGCCAGGCTGTCTGAAGTAATGGAAGATTAGTATTACACACGATTAAAGGCTTGGACGAAGTGTACTTATGCAGCCCTTTGGCCCTGGGCGCTTCGGGCGCTCTCCCGGGGCATTTCAACTATGAGAAGTAAGGAATAGGGGTGGGGGTGAACAATGTGAAGGTGGTGTGAAGGAACTAAAGGACTGTAGATGACGACCTTTATAGATGTCAGGAACACTATTTGGCCGTCGCAAAAAAACCGCCCAGATGTCAGTTGGGTACAAGCTTTCAAACATTGAATCCTACGATGGGATAACCTTGTAGGGTTTGCATGACTCCGATGATCTCACACCTGCCATTCAAATGGAGACCCAAGTTTGTAAGCTCTAAATTTAGCTCTATAGAAAATTCAAATCGATGCTTATTGTGTTTCTTCATTAATATATGAAATAAGCTGTTAAACCTCTCCAGGGTCTGGACGACCCCGAGGGTTGTTTCTGTAGATGCCAAGAGATGTCATTGCCCTGACTACAAGACATTGTTGTAAATATCTTGGCAGAAGGCCATCTGAGCATCATGTGGCTTAAAAGATAAGATGCAATCATCCGCGCAGCTCAAGCGCACTTGTTTTTGCGTGAGGCTGACATCCACCCTCATCGAGACTCATCGACCCTCATCGAGAGTCAGCGACACTCAGGGATACTTCGACCTTGAGGAGGCCTGGCACCAATATCATATTTCCCGCAGAGTTGATATATCTAACCAATAAGCTTAACGTTCCAGTCCTGAATACATGAAAGACAAAACAAAACTAATAAAACAATGAATCTATATAGATACTACAAGCAATCGCGCTACCATCTCACCTGTCACGTTTTGTGAACCCCCCCCGGCCATTGAAACCCGCGAGGTCTCTTGCATATCAGTTCGACACAATTGTCGCCCTTTGGATTCCCGCCACAGTGTACCTCTACGCCTTTCATAGACTCACCCTCCGATGCACTTAAACATGTTTTCTTAAAATGAGGGAATCCAAATTTTCATCATCCGCTAAAGCACCGCGCTTGAGAGTCTCGCTGCCACGTGTTAGACACCCATGTAGGTCAGAAGACATTGGGACATTCAGTTGGCTCAAAGATTGGACAGAGAGCAGGGTACTAGCCAGGGCGGATTCAACAGTGTCAGCGACAGGGAGTGGCGGCATCCCGGTGCTGTCCTGACGTTTACCCCTGGTGCCCGCGACATCAGATGATGAGCGCAATGATCCTGGAAGGGAAACGCTTATGGCGTCTCGAGCTTTGTAATCCCCTGATCGATTGGCATTCCTGTAATCAAATCTGGGCGGTAGATATACAGCCCGGTAATGCATGTTCGGCATAGGTTCTGCTGCGCAATCGGCCCAATCGGCGCCAGTATCCTTATCATGATATTGGTATACCCTTAATGATTGTGTCGCCGGACGTGTGTAGCTCTCATCACTGTAACAATAGAGCATGAGATCGAGTGGGTTATCGAGAACCGGATTCGACAGGAGCCAGGCTCTGACCATTTTATCGCTATCAATGAAAAGATAATCAATCCAAGATAACCGTTCAGAAAGAACCCTGCAGAGCCTTCGGCGGCCTTCTCCAGTAGCACCAAGTATATTGCGAATTCAGTTGTTTGGAACATTTCTCAAAATGATGCCTGACAGCCCCCGGATGTCATAGGAATCTAATTCGGCGAACTGGACTCCATTTATATTGGGGGGACGCCAATGCAGCCTGTTATAGTCAGGACTAAAATTTAATTTCACCCTCCATTCTGGTGTCTGACCCTGGCCACGTCGGGAAGGCCAGGGCCAAACAATACACACCACACGGGGCCTCCCTCTTAGCGAACTCCAATCTAATAATCATCAGTCAGCAAGTAAAAAACACAAAGCCTCTAATAGGTATGAAAGAAACTAACCTGTTGGCATAGGGTCGGGAGCCATGTATTTCCCACCCCCAGGCAGCATCCTAGGAGTCGGGGTATTGCTCCACACCACAGATGGAGGTGATAGGCCTGGCGATGGGTCTGCCGTATGCATCTGATAAATGGCAGGGGCATCTGCTGGGTTTGAGGTATTCTGAGCGTAATGGCTTTGTGGAGGAGCATGTGCTAATTGATTCGTAACAGTGTTATTGGCGGGAAGGGCAGCTGCGTTTTGACCTGGAAGAGCGTAATTCGCAGGAAGGCCTCGTATGCTTTGACTAGCAGCAGGGTAAATCGCAGGATGTGGAGATACATTTTGCCGTGGAGTGGGGTAATTCCTGTGATGATCCGGTACGTTTTGCGTCGGGATGCATTGTACTGGAGGGAGATAATTCCCATGATTACCAAGTACATTTTTCAGCCTCAGGGGAGTAAGCCGGTTGAGGTTGAACCTTGTGGGAAACTGGACCTGGGTTTGGTACAGTTATTGCGGGACCACACTGGTTGGGGGCGTTGGGGTGTAGTAACCCATCGCTCAGCATGATCTGATCATACAAGATACCTTGCTCACTCAGTTGTGCCAGCCCTGTAGAACAAGTCTTCCCTAGCGTTCGTTACGGGGCCTTTGGGGCCCCGAAAAATGCCGGCCCTGGCCCAATTCCCCGCTCCGCCCCGCTGTACGGCCCGGGGCGGGGCGTGTTTTTTTAGGATTCCCTGCCCCTCCCCCAGGCCCTGCCCGTTCCCCAGACGGGTTCCCGTTAAAACATGTGGGGAGAAACGGAGCCCCATCCAGGGAATGAGCGGGGACTCGCCCCTGACAGGGGCGCGGCCGTGATCACCCGCAAAATAACTCCCCCAGCCCGTTGTATGGGCGGGGCCTGGCGAGGGAAAACCCGCCCCGCCCCGTCCTGTAACGAACTCTAGTCGTCCCTGTGGTTTACAACTTCACCCCACAGGCCTTAACAAGTTGAACTACAGCTTCATCGATCTGGCGCATACGAGCCCTATTATTCACAGCCGCTGCTGTGACAAGGCTGTCGCAGGCAGGGTGCAGTGCCCTCATACCTCGGACGATTTGCTGGAAATGGTGGTCAGGGAATGTACGGATTTTCCTAAAGCCCCTGGCAAGCATCTGATCCATCACTGCCTTCTGACATTCGCCATACAAGTTGTTGTCGTCGGGTATGCCCATTGATATCTTGTGATCACTAATATTTCGATAATTGGTGCGTCTTGTAATTATATCTCCAGTCAGAGATACCGGTGGAAGATGATAGGTGTGGACCGCCGGAGCCTGCAGGTTTCCCGTATTTGGCCTATAGAAGTTCTCTACGTTATTATGTGCCATATTGGTAGACGTTTAAGTGTAAAGGTTCTCGCCGGGGTGAAAATAGCCTGCGGTGTGAATTAGGAGGATATCCTGAACATTGTGAATGTGAGTTAGTTGTGGGTATGAATGGTGTGGATTTGGTGGAAGTTGTGAATGTGAGTTGATTCCGGGTATGAATTCATTCCATCAGGATCAATCCTGAGTATATATACACCTCTCAGTCATTTGTTGGTTTCAAAGCCTCTTAATTGTTTTCAAGAATTTGTAGTTCTCACAGTAGCATAGCCAGGGCTTTATTGCCGTATGGTGATGTTAGAAATGAAAGATCACCTCTGGAACATGACCATCGTGAAAGATGCAGTCACTGAGCCCGTTCATGAAAGAACCCATAGCTGATACCATGTGACATCGATATCTAGGGCACTAAGCCAGACTGACCTTTGGTTACATTTTAACGTTCGAAGCGTGCATACCTCGTGAACCTATGTGCGATCCTCACTAGTGTTGTTCACGAGCCGGCTCGAGCCGAGTCCAGACCTGGGCTCGAGCCGGCTCGGCTCGTGGACCCGTGGACTCGAGGGCTCGAGCCGAGTCCAGACCTGGACTCGAGGACTCGAGCCAGGCTCGAGCCGCCAAGAAACCGCCAAGAAACCGCCAAGAGGCTCGAGTCTAGAGTCGAGTCGGCTCGTGGACCCCTGTCCGAGCCGGCTCGAGCCGCCAAGAGACTCGAGTCCGCTCGTGGACCCCTGTTCGAGCCGCCAAGAGACCGGTTGCCAAGAGACTCGAGCCGGCTTGGCTCGTGGCACCCCCGGGCTCGAAGGGCTCGAGCCAGGCTCGGCTCGAGTCTGGCTCGAGTCCGCTTGGCTCGTGCACAACACTAATCCTCACCCGTTTGGATCAACACTCACACTCATGCGATGCCTAGCAAATGTCCATTCTGTCGGCAAAAATACACCCAAGCAGCCGCATATGAGAAACATTTACAAACTACGCACGCCATTATGAACATTAGCCTCGCCTCTAGGACTATACGATATGCATCATCGCCCAGCCATGATCTTGACACCCCAATCAACCTGGTGGGAGAATACCCGGATTCCGACAATGAATCCGATCCCGCACCTACAGGACGCGAGCAGCATATATTGAGTGGTGATGTTGTGTACGAGTTGGATACTAAAGTGCTTAACAATACTGGCTCTTTTTCCGGCGGGCAACAAACGCTTTTTCCGGGTGCGGGAGAATCAATTGAGGACGTGAACGGGTTCGAGCTAGAAATCTGTAATCTGTGCGACCACCCATGGCCACTATTCCCTAGTGGGCAAGGGCTCAGGCTTGCCTCTTGGCCCCTTGAGAGTCAAGTACCGAAGTCATGAATCAACGAGGACTTCGCGAGCGGCTCAGGAAATTCTGAGTCTGTCGGCTATAGCTCTATGCACAGGCTCGAGATGCACCTCCGGGAATTCGATCCGTACAGTCGATATCTCTAATCATTTGAAGGACTGGTAGATGACGGAAAGGCAACTTTATCATTCTTCTATCGCAAGGTCCTAGATTGTGTCAGATATCACCCTCCGCAGATAGCCTACCGAGATGACTTGGTTTACGCACCATGGTGTGAATACGATCTTACTGGACAACGGGTATATGCAGAGATGCATACAGCAGACTGGTGGTGCGACATTCAAGTAGGGCTCACGCTCTCTTTCCTGGAACCGCTGACTGACTGATTTTATGAGATACTTCCGTCTGGCCCAACAGTTGTTCCAGTCATTGAGATGTCAGATTAGATCCATCTGAGCAACTTTGAGGTGACAAGAAGGCATGACCTGTCTATTTGACTCTCGGAAATCTTCCAGCAACCCGCCGTAATAGACCTGCATCCTTTGCCTTCCTCCTTCTTGCGCTATTGCCAGGTCCCCCCAAACTTACAAAGTTCCCGGCAGACCACGTGCAGAGGCAAATTTATGCCGACAGAGTCTGAGACGTTTTCGAACTCCTTTTTGAACCCTTGCAGAACCCAGTGCTGGAGGGCCTCAATATTGACTGTCCTGACGGGAAAGTCTGGAGATGCTGTCAAATATTGTCCTTGTGGATTCCGCACGATATGGAAAATGTTGCGCTTCATGGGATAAAATTGAATGTTTGTCCAAAATGCATGGTGCTTCCAGGAGAATTAAGAACTGATGCCAACAGCCACTGAGCCCCAAATAATGCAAGATCTGAACATCGCGAGAGTGAATCTGAAGACTCCCACACCCTGTTTGAAATTCTTGGTATCCATCATGATAAAAACCTGTTTCACGGGCATCACCCTGTTTCGGCCCCTGGTCTGCACAAGCCAGATTTGCTTCACACAGTTTATATTAGGTTGTTCAAGCACTTGATGGACTGGATAGAGGGCTTCTCTGAAGAAACACGCCCAGCTTCAGGCCTTTGACGACACCTGGAAGGTGCTACCACCCTACCCGGGGTTTTTTGTGCCCAAAAAGCCCTATCACCAGGTCACGCAGTGGCAAGGAAAAGAGATAAGTAACTTGGGGCGGTGTCTTTTGGGAGTTCTCGCCGTAGCACTGCACAAGCCCGACAGTGGGCACATAATACCTTTCAAACATGCTCTAGAGTGTGTCCGGGCACAGGTCGACTTCAATATGGTGGCGGAATACCAAAGCCACACCTCCGAGACGATAGCCTATTTGGAGAAATATCTTGTCCTATTTCACAGGTTGAAAGATATCTTCTTGGAGTTTCGAGGTTCTAAACGAACACGGGCCAAGGTTGACAAGCAGCGAAAGTAGCTGCAGCATCAGCGAGCCCAGAGGCACAAGCGGGTGGCACCGTCCAAGCAGCGTCTGCGCCTCAAAGACGATCGGGATGAGGAGTACCACCTCTTTATGCCCATGATCCATACAGAATCTCATTTCAACTTTGTTAAGATCCATCTGCTACGCCACTGCTCTCATCATATACACCAGTTTGGCAATATTCCAATGTATTCCATGGAGTTCAGTGAGCTCGTGCATAAGGAACAGATCAAGGATGGATGGAGAGGGACGAATAAGAACGATGTGGAGCGACAAATTCTTCACAGCTACGGTCGTTAGCATGGAATCAGAATAAGACCTTTAAACCTCAATTCTGTCCGACGTTGCGGAGCCAGTCTCAGTGACGATGTCGTTGGATATTTAGATACAACAAGGGCTACGGTATCCATGTTGGCGACTGATGGAAGGATCTGGAAAGGTCGTCGTGACAACGTATCCGAGGTGCTTGAATGTTGCAAGGTGTTAGGAATCTGTCATGACCGGATGTGTTTGGAATTGATTGGATACAGCCGACACAACGTGCGCACTGAATGTCACCTTTTCGAAGAACCAGCAATACTCAAACTGCTTCCTGTTGAGCTACTAAGACAACTCGGAATTGCGGTTTTGGCATTCCAGGAAACAGATGTTTATGACATCGATCGTGCACGATGCACAGCCACTGATCAATTTCGGAATCAAGAATTTCGGAATGATTGGGGTTGGGTCCAGGCTGGAAGTGTGGAGATGTATCCTACGCTGAGAGGTCATCTCACAGCAAAGCTTGTGCCGCTATTTAAAATCGGGGACTGCAGACAAGAGACTGTGCTGTGTTTGGCAGGCGTTCTGATGTTGAGCTCTGTGAACTCAGGGTGGCCCTCTAATATACACAGTCTTTTTACAGTTCCGCTGAGGGAAGATGCCCCAGAGTTTACATTGATGGAGATAGGAAAATTCTCGGCCTGGCTTATCTCATTCCAGAGGGAGACCGGCGCTAGCTCGTCAATAGCCGTATCGCCTTGAGGACATTTAACAAGATTTACTAGTAATACAAATGAAGGTATCATGATGGATGTGTGTGGAGGGGTGAATCGGGTGCCATGGCAAGCTGTATATATATAGTGTGTACTAGTATGAAGAAAATATATAATTAATACATGAGTTAAACGTGATGACTAGGCTCGAGAGACACCACAGGACGTGGGGGGGCCAGGGCTGGGGCACAGTTTGCACCAGGAGACTGGGGGTAGGGGTGTGATAATCAGCATAGCTTCCGGAAGGAGCTCGTGAATTGTAACTGTCAGGACGCTGGGATATGGACAACAGGGGTAATATGAAGTCCGGATGCAAGGGATGGTGGCTGCGCAACTTAGGATGAAATAGTGGCTGGCAGGTATGGGGGACGGACTCACGATATAGGGGAAGCATACGGACGTTGCAAGTGAACTCAGGACGCACGTGATATATAGGACACAGAGATGACGTCTCTGGCGGTAGGACGTAGGGCGGGCGCTTTAGATGCCTGTGCTCTTTTTGCTGATGTAGTAGTATGGTTAACAGTAGAGAGCTTGGGGCTGACCGGGGAAGCTGTAAGGCTTCAAGGACAACCACCGCAATGCTAGTCTCAGGCTACCCCGTGAACTATAGCATTACCACCGGTTATTAGTGGACTCTAGAGGTGTGAGTCTTGTCACGATTTAAGAGTATCCGACATGGTTGCCTGTGGGTAGCGCCCATGCAGTCAAGCAGCAGGAGATTGCTTATTGTGGGAGCATGCCGTCAGGTTTAGAAGCTTAGTATAGGCAAGTAGATTTGCCAATACACTGTGTAGCTCGTATAGATGAAACCACCACTCGGCCAGTGAGTCCCAATGGATATTATCTGTACAGTGGGCATGTCAGTTCGCCACTGATATGCTACCGATAGGCAAGAGTTTTCGCTCAGGCAGAGGTGGTTGGAGAAGACATCACTGGGAGCACTTCCTATTTGTGGTAATAGTTAATATCCAAGCGGTCCGACTGCCTCTGTGTGTTTGTTCATTTTAGGCAGGTGAGTTGCACAGCGCTGAGCTGAGCAGGATGTTCGCGAAAGGTCACAATTGTTGACAGGTCTCCTGTAACTTTATATTATTCCACTTAATTATAGTGAGAGACACCCAATTCTGCTAACCAACGATCCACGAAATGAACTTATTGAGTGAAGCTTTCAGGCATGACAATATTAAGTTTTACCGCTTGATTCTGCTTTGAATTATATTTATCTTTATTTTGATCCTTTCTTGTACTTTGAGTCTTCAGTGCAGTCGCAATCTTGGGATCTGTCTTCCTATAGAGTCCGTCTTTTACAAGCACCTATCATGATTGCAACTGTGAATATTTGATACTACATCGACCACGTCTTACCTGGCAGAACTCTAAGTCATATTGTTTGCTCTATCTACAGTCTCCAGATACTTCCAATGCCTCGCCGACGCACCTTACCGCCATCAAGTCCCCTGATAGCCATTACACTACCAAACCATCAAACAGTATTGTATTCGTTGAGAGGAATGACAAAGAAGCCTTTTGGGTACAGCAGCGGGAAGTGGAGGCACAATTATATCAGTTACAGGATTGCCATGGCTATTTCGCATTGGGAGTTTTGATGCGCACGATTATCAGACTTTACCACTGGCCTGCCAGAGCCAAAGATGTTATGCTTTATTATGCAACCTGTTCGAGTTGTAAGCTGATAGGCCTGTTAAAGCCCTCTGTTAGCCAAATGGCTATTGTTCATCTTCAACCTCTGGACATGATCAGATTTGACTTTGTTGAAAGCTTTCCGGATACACCCAGGAGGAACAGGTATATCATCATCGGTGTTGACTATTTCACACGTGTCCTGTTAGCTAAGGCGGTCCTGGAAAGTTCAGAGAAGTCAGCAGTTTCTCTCTTGTTGCGCCTGGTTGTAACAGGCTTATTCCTGTCTTAACCAAAATACAATCTGACCGGCGATGGAACTGCTAGTGCTCGTCTTAATGGAGTCTACAAGTACCGCTAGCCAGAAGGATAATAATTGAAGGACAATTTGGACTCAGGGATTGCCATTCAACCAAATGTATTCTTAAAATGCAGGTCTGGCGAAGTCTGCTGTGTCCTGCTGACTAGGAGACTGGTTTAAATACGAAAGCAAAGAGCGATAGCCTTCCCGAAATCATGATCATTACTAGTAGTTGCGCACATACTGAAATCCAGTAATCCTGGAAGAGTCAACAAAGAAACACAGCTCAGCCTTCATCACTCTTCCATGAACATTTGATACCCGGAATGCAAACTATAAACTTCCCGCAAAGCAAACTCAATATAGCAATAAGATAGCATAGCCTATCGGACCCAGAGACCATGGCGGGGGTGAAATTAAATCAAATGAACAAAATATGAATCAAGTGAACATAGGAGATCATCCACTGTCCGCGACGGTGTACCGTGACCGGAACATGTACACATTTTACGATAGTTCAGCAGTTCGGATCGCCTCAGGCAGTATATACCGATAATAGCGTCTACTTTGTCTCTGGTCAGTTTCCTAAGATCCTGAGTGAGCACTCCATCATACAGGTACCCACTCTGAAATCACCCGCACAATCAATCGGTTTGGCAGAGCGATACCTCAAGCTCTTGGTGGACTAACTCAAGGTCAACGTACAGCAGCGCAAGCTACCACTTGGAGAGTGGAATATGGTTGTTGACTCGGTCATGAAGGCAATTAATACTTGAGTTCTTAGAGTACAGGGATTCAGTCTGGCCAAGTTCCTATTGGCATTTAACTCAAACAGGACCGGATGGGATGTCAGTCCTAATACTGAGTGCGGGTAGCAGCACTTTCTACGGTGGTGGCCTCTGGCACGAATCCATGGAACGGAGAGGGAGAAGATGAAGAAAATGGAAGACTCGCCGACAGAGAGCTGAAAGGCCTCACGCGCATGAATGATATATACCAACAAGCTGCCTCAGAAGTTGGGGAGCATGTCCAGAGACGTGAAGAACGATACTGACTGTTAGGCACACGGACTCCCTGTAAGGATTTCTAGGGCAGAGTTACCCTACCTTGATGCGCACGAACTTCGAAGAATAAAGATAACACACCACTCCAGCCCCGGCGTTGGGACGACGCGTGATCACAGGCCCCCTGGGTAGTTGCGTCCCAATCCCAGAGACCACTATCATTAGGAACCCACGTTATAACACCATATACATTGCGGCCATCTGTCCTACCAGATCCTGTTGGCAGGATACAGGTGGGAAGGCCCCCGGGCACCAGAGGCAAGTGGAGGCGGGTGAATCTGACGATTGCAGATAAGGTTACAGCCGGTCGCAGATAGACTATCGGCAGAGTGGGTACAAAGTAACCCGACTCTTTGCCTATAAGTTAGACCCTTCATGCCTACAAAGACATGTAGGACATCAAGGAGGTAACTATGCCCAGTAAGTGGAGCGGGTGACTCCAGAAAGGACGGGTTGGCAAAGGATGGAGTCTGAGGGACAAAAACCATATGTGCGATCCCGAGGACACGTTAGGTAATACGGGAAAACAAGAATAAGACCTGCGGTCGCAGGTCGAATTCACTACAGAGCCAACTAAAGAACAATAGCCATCTTCTGTCTGGAGAGTTAGACTACCTCTGTAAGCATAGGGGGAAGATAATTTGTAATCATTGCGGTCAACGGATAAATGGATAAGCTGACAGCTGACGTGGTCTCCACACCATCATGAATTACCGAAGCCCAGACCAATAAGTTGACCCTGGGAGCAAAAGGTGTGGTAGTGAGTTTTCAGGATCTACGAGTGTTCACACTCGGAAAGTGTTCGAAGAAAGATTGGCAAGGTACTTACTTAGTATCCAGATCACATATATACCGCAATTGCTCAGAGGCGAAATATGAATATCGACGCATCTTCCCTCCTATTAGAAAGAACAAGCACGGAGAAGAGATCTTATCAATATAATAAGTTTTTACTTGATCGCTACCAATACTTTGACTATCTAGACCAAAGTGGTTCTATTGTACCTAGCCTACATTACTCGTGTCTTCCTAATAAGCCCTCCGATACCAGTGATCCACGTGTTAGCTGTCGGAATACCTCACGCCGAAGCTACCACGTAACACTGATGCATGCATCACGCATAGCTCAAGGATGGCGACTTACGCGAACTCAGGAGCCTCTTGCACAAACCACCCCGGGGTAGCCAACTGGGACTGCGATGGGAGGAGCAATACATTCTATCTGATTTGGCCTGGCAGGGGACAAGTGGACGTCAATGGGATTTTAACTTGTGGGTGATTATCAGGGTGAAGAAGCGTGCTCTGCGCCATGTTCACTTGAACAATCGCAAAGTTTATCTACCCTGGAGGATTGTGGTGTAAGTAGGTGTCATGATAGTGGATATCTTGAAGTACAAGAAGAGAGTATTGATAGACTTGGGTGAGCTGGGATAGGGTTCGTTACGGGGCCTCCAGGGCTTAGAAAAACACTGGCACCTGGTGCAATTCCCTGCCCCACCCTGCTAAGCGGCGCAGGGCAGGGGGTGTTTTCTTAAGGTTCCCTGCCCCTGCTCCCGGCCCCGCCCGGTCCCCAGAGGGGTCACTGTTAAAAGATATAGGGAGAAATAGTACCCTATCCAGGGAATGGGCAGGGACTTGCCCCAGACGGGGGCCAGGCAGGGATCACCCGCAAAATGACTCCCCCGGCCCATTGTAAGGGTGGGGTCTGGCCTCTTAAAACAGCCCTGCACGACCCCGTAACGAACTCTAAGCTGTGGGATATATTCACCTTGGAGAGAACTAAGGCCGGAGGAAGGCGAACTGTGGAATGGAATAACGCAGCTCAGAGTGTTGGATAAGGAAGACAATCATGTCTAGTCACTGAAGAGTTTGTGGTGAGGGTTTCTGGGGGACCATGGGGTGTTTTACTTGCTTTTTCTTTGTTTGTATGCCACTGGGGTCAAAGGGGGGAGGGAATGGGGGTCCTTGTACCTTCAAATATTGATAGGATAGTGAGAGCAGTGATGTCGCTCGATCGGGGGCCACAGAAAAACACTCTTTCGTCATGAGCTTAGTGCACACCCTTTAGCACATAAGCCGCCTCTCCAGTAGACTAGTCTGACAACCAACAACCACACCAAGGAATGCAAGCCTGATCAGTAAAAGAAAAAGGGTACACTGAGACGCACCGCGTAATCCCTGTACATCTGGCGGTCCACGCACATAGAACGTAAACTCGGGCCCGGGGTGTTGAGTCTTTTACCGGGTGCTGGTGGCCAGGTGTCCACACGGCCCGGACCCGCCAGACCGAACCAATGAGTCCGAATGTACTGGAAGCAGAAATGTTCTCCTGACACAACCGGATGCCTTAGTAGAATCGTGCAAGTACTCTGGTGTAACTTGCTATCTTCAAATAACTCCCAAGTAAAGAACTCAACCTTCAAGGATGTTGAATGAGTTCGTGAAAACTGTGGAAACTATCCGAATACTGAGAGAGTTGTCCCGAAAGGTCCACCAAGTATTACTCATGTTTACTCATTTGAGTCCTTTGAATAGTAAAATGGGAATCTATTTACTAAAGCTAGTGTAGAAAACAGTAATGCTCGGTAGCTAACAATTTGAAAGTACTTGCCATGAGAACCAAAGCACAAAAGTATGGCTAACCTGTGAGCCAGTAGTCGGACAGCGTTGAGACAGTGTGCTTTGGATTCTGCCCTGCGAGGGAAATTGAATGATATAATTCACGACGCGTTAAGATAGCTATCGAGGTCAGCGAGGAGAAAAAGGCAGATCCCATAGCGGGCAGATGTCGGCCAGGGTTGGGAAGGGTCTCATCGCAGTCTGCTCGGCGAGGGGAATTCAATAGTATAGGTCACGAAGTGTCCGCATGCCTGTAGCACTCACCAGCCAACAATTTGAAAGTACGTGCCCGCGGAGCTCAAGTACACAAGTATGGATGACCGTCACCCAGCGGTTCGACAGTATGGGGAGAGTGTGCATTGGAATCCCCCGCTTGAGTTGAATAGAATAGTGTAGGTTTCGAAGGGTACGCATGGCTATAGCTGTCAGCAGGAAGAAAAAGGCAGATATGTCAGTGGCCAGATGTGTGCCTGAGTCGGGTAGGATCTCATTGGAGTCCACTTGCCACGAGGAATCAAATGGTACAGGTTTTGAATGTTCCGCATGGCTCTAGAGGTCAGCAGGGAGAAAAAGGGAGATACCTCAGGGGGCAGGTTGTAACTGGGGTACTCTGTAGGAAGACGGATCCTAAGATTGCAACTGCACCGAAGACGCAAAGTAGAGGTAAAGATCAAAATAAGGATAAAATAATTCAAAGTAGAATCAAGCGGTAAAACTTAATATCGTTAAGCCTGAAAGCTTCACTGAATAAGTTCTCTCGAGGATTGGTGGTTATCAGAATAGGGTGTCTCTCGCTTCAGTTAAGTAGAATAATGTAAATCCAGAGGACACCTGTCAACTATTCTGACCTTTCGCAAAGCGCGCTGCTCAGCTCAGGGCTGTCCAACTCACCTGCCTAGAGTGAGCTAACAGTTGGAGGCAGTCGGTTTGCTCGGATATTAACTCTCTCCACAAATAGGAAGTGCTCCCGGTGATGTCTCTCCAACTACCTTTCTATCAGGGAAATCTCTTTCATATCGGTACCATGTCAGTGGCTGACCGACATTCCTACCGGAGAGATAAAATCCATTGAGACTCACTGGCCCAGCGGCGGTTTCGTCTACACAAGCTACGCAGTGCACCGGCAAATCTACTTGCCTATACTAAGCTTCTAAATCCGACTGCATGCTCCCACGATAAGAAATCTCCTGCCTCCTGACTGTATGGGGCCGACCAACTGTCAACCATGCGGGACTCTCTTAAATCGTTACAAGACTCACACATCTAGAGTCCACTAATAACCCATGTTAATGCTATAGTTCATGGGGTATCCTGGGACTGGCTTTGGGGTGGTTGTCATGGAAGCCTTACAGCTTCCCCAATCAGCCCCAAGCCGTCTACTCATTTAACATACAACTACCCGGAGGTCAAAGTATGCCCGTAGGTTGTCCCCAGGTGTTGTCCAGGTGGGGCCCCAGGAGGCGGTCACCCTCATACCCCTTATATATCCTGCGAACAGCTTCTGGTCGGTTGGACACCCACAACTCTTATGGTGTTGTGGGAGGGCTCCTATGGATCTCACTTTACTAGGAAGCACACAACTATCCAGCCGTACAGTGCTGTCGCGCCTTACCAACGCCGGGGCCGCAGGGGTGTATTAGGAATATCCCCTGAAAGTCATAGGAGGTTCAGACCACTCCTGCGCGGTCAGTAGCCCGTTCCGTGCCATACAAAGCCGCCCTATTAATATCATGAGGCCCACTCTAGTGGGATAACTTTCCCCTAAGTCCACAGACGACTTTGTCGGTGAAGGTACAGTAACTGGGGTACCTCAGTTGGGTAACTGGGTCCCCAAGAGAGGGTAAGCAGGTTTCCAAGGTAGGGTAACTTCACCCTGTTATGCCTTTATTCCCTTCGGAAGTCTGCGCGACCACATATCATGTTATCCCGGAGACCTGTGCAACTTTTACTATTTTTCCTTAGCTTTACCCGAACATGCTCTCCGAAGGTTACCCTGTCTAACCCTATGTCACCAAGTCACTTTATAGCCACTTAGACCAGCTGATCTCTACTGCTAGTATACTAAGTATACTGCTCTATCCTCACTGTGGTTACCTCTTGGTATACCTTATGGGCTTGAGCCCAGTCCACTCTAGCTACCTATCTATAGGGTCGTTACACAGGAGTCTGACATAGTCGGGAAGGGTCTCTTTCGAGTCCGCTTGCTGAGGGGAATGGAATCGTATAGGTCTCAAAGTGCCCGCATGCCTGTAGTCCCCATTAGCCAAGAATTTGAGAGTACTTGCCTCGGGAACTAAAGGATAAAAGAATGGATAACCCTGCAACCAGTTGTCCGACAGCTTCAGGACATGGTGGGTTGGAATCCGCAGGTTCAAGGGAATAGAATGGTGTAGCTTTCAAAAGGTCCGCATAGCTGTAGCGGTCAGAAAGGAGAAAAGGGGAGATACCTCCCCGGGCTGAAGTCCACCGGAGTCGGGATGGGTTCCATTATACTCCGCGCACTGAGGGGAATTGAATGGTATCCGTCTCGAAGTGTCCACATGCCTGTAGCGCCCAATAGCCAACAATTTGATCGTACTTGCCCCCGGAACTAAAGTACAAAAGAATGGATAACCCTCCAACCAGTGGTCGGACAGCGTCGGGACCGGGTGGGTTGGAATCCGTAGGTTGAGAGGGATCCAATGGTGTAGATTTCGAAGAGTCCCTATAGCTATAGATGTCAGCATGGAGAAAAAGTGAGATACCTCAGCGGGCTGATATCTGCCAGGGTCGGAAAGGGTCTCATTGGAGTCCGCTTACTGACGGGAATTGAATTGTCTAGGCCTCGAAGCATCCGCATGCCGGTAGCACACAGTAGCCAACAAGTTGAAAGTACTTGCCCCGGGAACTAAAGTACCAAAGAATGGATAGGCCTTCAACCACTGGTCAGCCAGCTTCGGGACAGAGTGAGTTGGATTCCGCTCGGCTAAGGGAATTGAATGGTATTGGTTTCAAAGTCTCCACATGGCTTCACAGGTCAGCAGGATGAAAAAGGCAGATACATTAATAGGAACATGTCCTCCACAGTCGGCGAGGGTCTTATTGGAATCCGCTCGGCGAGGGGAATTGAATGGTATAGGTCTCACAGTGTCTGCATGCCTGTAGCACTCAGTAGCCACCAATTTGAAGCTACTTACCCGAAGAACTAAAGTACAAAGGTAAGGATGCCCGTTCAGCCAGTGGTCGGACAGCATCGGGACAGGCGGTGTTGGAATCTGCCCGTCCAGGGGAATCAAATGGTATAGGTTTTGAAGCTTCTGCATTGCTCCTCAACAAAAAGGTTGTCTGCGTCAGATACTGTGGTATTGCGTCCTGTGCGTCCTGTGCGTCCTGTGTGTCCTGTGCGTCCTGTACCTGTGTGCCACATCTGGTTCCGTCTCGTGCCTCCCAAGACCCTTGCCTATACTGGGTTCTCTCCCGACACAGGCAACTAAGCAACCCTGCCTCCCATGCATCCTCACTTAAACCTCAACACCATCACACATCACAATTCACCACAACGCCTGGTTCTCATTTCAGCCTTCTTTGTCTTCTAGCCCGGATGTGAGCCACTAGTATTTCTTGCCAAAGAAAATATACTTAGTGCTGGCTCCTGGTGAGAAAGCCATAATACCCTTAATCTTAAATTTGCGCTAAAGACCCCTAGTCACACTGGCCCTGGCACTCAGAGTTCTATTTTCAGAACCTTATCATTAAATGAGCGAAAATGCCAGCTCACTCCAGTCTGAAAGCGAGTGATAGCCATAGCACTCTGAAGTCTAGCATAGTTCCTGGTCATTCCCCGGCACTCAGCCTCAAACTGGAAGGGGCGCGACACACTCCGACTCTTTCCATCACAACACACAACATGCACACTCCCATGCCACAGCTGCAACACTCAACCACAGCCAGACAATCAATCCTGAATCCGACACATCAAGGTTCCTGGGCTCAATGCCCGCTATCCAGCGGTATAAGATTCATCCCCAGAGGGATATTATTCATGAAGCTACAGGGCTGAATGGGGTAGGGTGCTGGCAATCCGAGAACTCTATGGGACATTCCTCCACAACTATTCGTCCGATCCGTGATTCCATTCTGGGAGACTGTTGGGTTCAACACTGGCGACGCAACGGTACAAAGGACGTCTCTGTGGCATCAAAACCCAGGAACTCGCTGCACCTTGTAAGAGTTGCCTTTATAGGTACCCTGGCGATCCCAGAACTCGATGGCAGATCCCTCCACAACCACAGCTCCGATCCTGAATCTGATTGCGGGAGGTTGTTGAGCTCGACGCCAGCTACGCAACGGTATAATGGACGTCTGTGTGGTATCAAAGCTCAGGAAGTTGCTGTCCTCTGTGGAGGGGATCTCTATACCACTATCATAGTAGCCCTGGCGATTCTTTACTCGATGGCAGATTACTCTACAACCACTGGACGGATCTTGATTCTGTTTGTGGGAGGCTCTTGGGCCTGGCTACAGCTATCCAACGGTATAAGGTACGTCTCTGTTGGATCAGGAATTAGGAATCTAGTGTCTTTTATGAAGAAGATCTTTATTGTAGCACTGGCGATCCTTTACTCAACGGCAGATTACTCCACAACCGTTGAACAGATTTTGATTCTGTTTGCGAGAGGCTGTTGGGCTTGATGCCAGCCTTCTAACGGTATAAGGTACGTCTCTGTCGCATGAGAACCCAGGAATTCACTGCCTTCTGTGGAGAGGGTTTTTATAGTACTAGTAGCCCTAGCTATCCTTTACTCGACGGCGGATTGCTCCACAACCACAGGACCGATTTTGATTCCGTTTGCGGAAGGCTGTTGGGCTCAATGTCAGCTTTCTAACGGTATAAGGTACGTCTCTGTCACATCAAAGCCTCTGAATCCGCCAACCCTTCAGAAACTGGTCTTTCTAAAGGTCCATGAACTCGATGGCAGATTCCGAACCAACCGCAGCGCTGATTCTGGATCCGATTGCAGGAGGTTGTTGGGAATGGCGCCAGCTGCATGGTGGTATAAGGTACATTTTGGTCGCATCAAAGCCCATGGATCTGCCGGCCCTTCTGAGATTTGTCTTTGGACTAACGTAATGGAAGGCTCAATAGCAGATAGCTCTACAACCGCCTCACCGATTCTGGATCTGATTGCAGGAGGTTGTTGGCCTCGACGCCAGCCTCACAATGGTATAAGGTCCTGCCCCTCGCGACCTTTATTCATGAGGTTACAGGGTCCCAGGTAGGTTGAGTCCAGTGGAATGGTCGAGTTCCCGGTAGGTAAGTCGTTGCTTATGAGTATAATGATCAGTCCTGTATATTAGAACAATCGAACACTAGTAGTTATAAATTTAATACACTGAGAGCATGAAATCTATTGTCACCCAGGTCAGGAAAAGGTAAAGGGGGGACCCTTTGCTAATCTCAGGACGATGTGGTATGTCGTCAGATCGCCTCCTGAGTATTCGGTGCTGCGTCCGGTACGTCCTGAGTATTAGGTGCTGTATCAGGTTGCGTCAGGTGCGTTGTGTGGTAGGGGGGTTGCGTCCTGATTCGCGATTGGCGTTTCCGCGTCAGGTACGTCTGAGGCACAGAACGCACACAATGCCGGGCAATATTTTTGCTGATGCTAGAGAGGTCAGCAGGATTAAAAAGGCAGATATCTCAGAGGACAGAGGTTCGCCAGAGTCAGGAAGGGTCTCATTGGTGTCCGCTCGCCAAGGTGAATTGAATGCTATAGGTCTCAAAGCGCCCGCATGGCTATAAAGGTCAGCAGGAAGACAAAGGTAGACCCCTCACTGAGCACTACCGGATGTCCGCTAGAGTCAGGCAGGGCCGCATTGGAATCCGCTCGGTTAGGGGTAATGAATAGGGTCAACCTGGATGGAAGAGCATGCCCCTCTCCGAAGGTTGATAATAATCAATAGTTCCACTGATTCAATCATGAAGTCTCATGCAAGGTGTGAAACCACTTAGAAACCTTTTGCAAGTGTTGTTAGCTGTGACAAAATAGGGGGTATGTTTTGGGTCGCTACCGGGACAAGAGATGGTTAGTCATCCTATGTTAAGATCCTTTTTCATCTGAACAGCCTGTACCTGGTGATCAAGTAGTCCGTTGTAAGTAGAGGCTATCAGTGGCAGGGAGACTTGCTGAATGCAGAGCCTCATGGGTTGCTCGCCTTGGTGTTCTTCGGGAGATTAGGGTGTGAAATGGACCATCCAGATGCACTGGGCGGACAGGATGCGGGTTGTATTGCACCCAACGGACTAGGATTCAACCATTCTGCTGGGGTCCTCTAAGGGCAGGCTGGGTAGAAAGGATGCTGCATGCGGATTTCCTGCATCCGGACGGAATGCCTACCCGTCCAGAGCAAACCCTTTTTTTGCTGATGAAATCAATAGTCTTTTCATTCCTTCTTAATTTGTTCAAGCTCATCGCTCCCTACTTTACCCTTGTCAAGGCCTTTAGACAATTCATCTTGTGGTCAACTTTCCACCTGTTTGTCATCCTGTTTATCAATAGGTCACATACGCACAGGAGGGTGATTTTGGCACGCACGACATACCATCCTAACTGAACGGGTCCGGTGAAATCGGCCCAATACAGGCAAACAGGATATATAATCCCTGTTCAACCGAATGCCAAGAGTCCGGGTAACCAAAAAATACAATCGCCCGTGCGCAATTTGGATTTGGGAGGATCGCTACTTCTCATTCCCTTCCTTAAGTTACCTTTTCCGCGCTCTCAAACTACCGGTAAAGACAGGAGTATATACAGATCACAACGAAGCCGTCCTCATATCCCTCCATGGATCACCACACATATCCATTCTTGTCCGCATGTGCCTCCCTTTCCCATTTGCCTAAAGTCAACGACCGGGAAGTCACACAGGCCCGGGAACTAACACACATAAAACCACTTCAACCACATTCACAAAACACAACAACTCAATCCATTCTTAACCAAATTGGACCAAACAAGATGATACCAATTGAGAAAATATAGAAGAGCTAGTTAATTCCAGAAAAGTTAAAAAAAGAAAATCCTGCACAAAAGAATACTAGGAAAAAGAGAGAAAATCTACTTAAAGCTTCAAGAAAGAAAAGAGAATAAAATGAGATATATAAGCATGCCAGAGCATTTACAAAGTGGATGTAGGTAATCTCCTATTCGTAGAGATAATATAGTAAATAATAGTTGACAATAATGGAAGCTGATTGTATACAGAAATTGTTAAGCAAAGGCTGAATTTAACAGCAAACCTGTAAATATGTTAATGAGACTCTTAGGACTTGAGCAAAATAACTATCAGGATGGGAAGTGAAATATAGGTGTGGCGCAATTCTAGTGCACTGAAGATATCTGAACTGATCAGGATTTATTATATTTTGGTAGTTGGTCGGCTGTTGTTATTGTATTTTTAATACATTACTTTACAAGCAATTTTATTGCAAATTTTGTATTAGTTAATTGCCTATATACTGCAAATTATATAAGAATAGTTAGAGAATGCTTATTTACTATTACTGTTAATAAAATATTCATTTATTGTAAATTTATTACAACCTATTCATAAGTTGATAGTTATTCAATTAAAATCAATGTAATTATAAAAGGGAATGTACTATGTAAGAACCAAATCCTGTCCAACCGTATCCAGCCTGTAACCAGTCATATATTAGTAGAAAATACAAATGTTTAAAAATTCCACCACTATCAAATACCTATATCTTTACCCTTTCCATACTATTGTATCTATTCTCTTATACTAGTACTATCAATACAGTTCATACATATCCTCTCTATTCTCGATTTATACTTGACAAGATTCTACTATGTTCTACCATGTTTCATGTTTCCAATCATACATTTTTTACTTCTCAAGCCCTTCCCAGAATACAAACAGTACAGTAATATGAAATTCTGTTAAAACTCGAGAAGTAGTACCAGTAACCCTTCCAACTCAGACTGCTGGAATGTGCTACCAAAAAGCCCTCTATTTCACTTGTTTTTGTTTTCTATTATATAGGCACCTATCTTCTACCTATTTACAGGAGATTTATCGAGTATCAGCAACTAACAGTTGTCAGGTTTCTAATCCATCTTACTCTAATACTATCTATTAAAAACTCAATAATAACAACTTACCTACTTTTAAAATACAACGAATCCTTATTAATACAGATATCATGCGTGCACTGACATTGAGCCATACCTATATTTCACTTCTGATCCTCATGGTTGGCTATCACAAGTGCTAAGAGGCTTATTAATATTTTTATCTTTTTGGGATTAAATTTATCTTTTCCTTAACCATTTCCTTCCACTATAAGCTTCCATTGTTGTCAACTATTATCTGCTATATTATCTCTACTAATAGGAGATTACCTACATCCACTTTGTAAATGCTCTAGCATGCTTATGTATCTCATTTTATTCTCTTTTCTTTCTTGAAGCTTTGAGTAGATTTTCTGTCTTTTTCCGGGTATTCTTTTGTGCAGGATTTTCTTTTTTTAACTTTTCTGGCATTAACTAGCTCTCCTATATTTTCTCAATTCGTATCAGCTTGTTTGGTCCAATTTGGTTAAGAATTGATTGAGTTGTTGTATTTTGGGAATGTGGTTGAAATGGTTGTCATGTGTGTCACTTCCCGGTCCTGTGTCACTTTCCGGTCGTTGACGTTACTCCCGTACTAAGGCGGGAAAGAGGAACACCCCCACCGGTTGTAGCCTCCGGACATCCAATTTTCCGGGCATTGGACTCTGGGCGCATCCGCCTCTTTCACTCTCCCTTCCGGCTTCCTTCAGGCAGATTTATCGATCCAAAGCGCATTCCCACAAACTATCCGAACAATGCAACGACAGCATGAGCATGTCGAGCAGCACCTCCTGACTTCCAAAACTGGCAAACCGAGAGGGCAGCTTTCAAGTGATCACCCAGTTCTAGGACAGGCAGAGCAGTGTTGCCTCCTGGTATTATAGGTTGCCACGTTTGCTATCTGACAACTGGGGGGGGTGCTTCTCGAAACCGAATAACCTCCACCGCGGGGTTTGAGCAGCATTTCAAAGAGTCGTATGCGCTGACGAATGGCTTTCTATCAAAACCCGTGATACCTCAGAGGCAAGGATTTACCACTAAACCAATTAACTGAGATAGCCGAGTAAATCTCAGACAAACTCGGAAAGAAATTACCATCTGAACAGCGCCCTAGGTGTGTGTACTAGTTATCAGCGCAATAAGGGAAAAAAAATCTAGATTTCTTAATCCGAAACTACTTCCAGTAGAATTTAATTTTCTGTCATCCATTGCATGATATAAATCGGAATTTTGAAAAGTTGCTTTTCTGCGTGGTTGTACAAGGGACAGGCATAAATTCGTGGTACAGGGCAGGGTTAAAAATGTGAATTCGGGAAGCATACATGGAACAGCGTTACCTGGTAAGCTGAATGTGTTAAACAAAAGGTGACTTGATCACCCGATACCCAACAACCCGGTTTTCTCATAGATTCCAAAATAAAAATAAAAAGTAATCATACTAAGACCATGAATGTGATCCGTTTGACTGATTATAGTGGCATGACTAGAAAACGTATGATGATCATGAGATAGAAATTAATAGCAATAATAGAATATACTTGAAGCATAAAGAGTGGAATATGTTCTGCATTTAAGTAAAAAGTATTGTCACAAGCAGTTCCTTAGTCGTGTCAAGGAAAATGACTTCCTATGGGTTTACCGCAACAGATTCTCCCAATACTCTACCTCCTCTACTTACTACATCAGCAAAAACTGATCTTGCGTCTGATCAGCCGGCGTTGCGTCCAAACGCAAGCGCCGGATATTCTGCGTCCCATGCGTCCTGTGCGTTGTGACTTGCGTCGCAACATTCTTTACGTCCTGACGCAACGTCGCAACGTTTCTGACGTCCTGACGTAACGTCGCGTTCTCCCGACGTCCAGACTAACCCAGATTCTCCCTCTCGTCGCCTCTTCCTCCTGATCGTGCTCGCTCCGCTTCGCTTCTTCTCTGCGTCCTGACGTATCCCGCCCTTCATCCCCGCTCGAGTACTCTCAACCTGAATTAATTCGCTGCTTCCTCAGATGTCGGTCTGCTGGCGTCTGGGGCAGCAGCACTTTTTTTTTCACATCTCACATCTCACGTATCACGTATCACGTATCACACCTCACTGGTCTGGCGAACTCATGATGTGGGTTTAAAGTCGCTTCTATATCTTCTATATACAGTATCAAGATCATGTATGATTCTCCCGCATAGCCGAGTCCTGATTCTCTCATCCAGATTCTTTAA
>Ga0307513_10001656_pt1 | contig 31842 bp, 22 predicted proteins | sample 15_EM_MG_FD_202174 | JGI IMG/M metagenome (GOLD analysis project Ga0307513, IMG submission 202174) | Populus trichocarpa ectomycorrhiza microbial communities from riparian zone in the Pacific Northwest, United States - 15_EM | ecosystem: Host-associated > Plants > Roots > Unclassified | place... | reverse complement strand
CCTGAGTAGTCTCCCAGATGCCTCCGGGAAGTCCCTACTCAGGAAGCTTGGGTTCGGATATATGCTCTCCCCTATAGTGGCATATACCTCGCGCATAATTATGCAAGCTATTCCCGCTAGGGTAATAGCAAGGATCCAGGCACTGTGTGGGTTTTCCGTACAGCATATGAAAAGTGGGATAAGGAGTGTATCCAAACATATGAAAAGGGAGGGGAAATGAAGCTGATGGTGTGGGGGTGCTTTTGGGGCCCATATCGGGGGACCTTTGTGCCTTTAATCGTCAAGTCAGTGGATCGATTTGTCTACCACGATCTCCTCGAGAATCTTTTACCCCCTGTTCGCCAAAGAGTCCGAGAAACCACTGGTGCTGAGCCTATCTTTATGGAAGATAACTCTAGGGTCCATAAGAATGGGGTGGTAAAGGAATGGCATGATGTGCATGGAGTGGAAGTGATGGAATGGCCACCGTATTCACCTGATATGAATCCCATCGAACATCTTTGGCGTCGACTTAAGGAGAAAATGCAGAACATGTACCCTGGTATTGGGGACACCAAAGGTGGACCAGAGAGAGTTAGGAAACAGCTTGCTGAAGTTCTTCCACTAGTATGGGATACATTGGAGTCAGAATATCTGGAGGATTTGTGGAGAAGTATGCCATCTAGAGTTTGTGCTTTTGCTGTCATTGCAGCAAATGGTTGGTATACCAAGTACTAAAAAGAGAAAAATTCCATTCTCTATACATATAGGTTTTCTACTACCTGTAATTAATCTCCTGATTCATTATTGTATTTTCTCTATACGTGGTTGGGGTGGGAGAGTGGAAAATATCTGTGTTGCGGAGGCGAGCGTGGGCAGACTTTTCATGTTTCAGAAATATTTTTGTCACCCGACTGTACTGTATCACGCCAGTATACGCCATGTGCCAAACAGGACCTTAATCTCGATGCGAGAATTATTTGAGCGGACGGTGCTCGACCTAGTTGTTGGATAATAGCCATCGCCGCTTGGGTAAAGCGGAGATGAAAGCACACCAGAGTAGGCGGAATCCGACCCCAATTAAATCATGAACCCTTCGAGACCGTCATGGCTCTTTATTACTCGGGGCAGGGGCAAAATCCATGAGCACGAGGGCAATTACTGCCAACAAGCGCAATAACTAATTATTTGAGCCTATCCAGTTAGCGCCTTAGAGAAATCAAAATCTACCAATTATTATTCCGGCGGCATTCACAGAACTTCCTCCCTTTTAACATGTCCACTCCTGCATGTGCTCACGGCCTATAAACCTCATTCCCACCCCTCCAAAGTCCTTTTGACGATAGGTTTAGATAGGATAATTTGTTGAATTAATCCTTTTCACAGACTAACCCGCATACCAAAGCACAAAGGTTCACAGATTGGCGCCCCGGAGCTCGGAGATTCAACACGTGTCTCTTTAGGGTCGAACAGCTGTGTGCCAAGCCCGCAGGTTTGTGCAAGCCCCATCATGGGAGGTATGATATCATCATACTCATCACGAAAATTGGGATTTTCACAGGTCCACCAACAATACACTGGTCCGATTCAACGTAAATTGAGATACCGTGATCTCCGGGCATGCTCCAGAGTCCTCGATGCGATGGATGATCAATTGAGGTCAAAATGGTGTTGTGCGACTCCGAAAATTGCAGTTCCCCGCGAAAAAAGGGTAAGTGACGATGGCCTCTATCGCACTCAATAAAATGACACCCTTTCAAGATGGTATCATATTCGAAGTGGGGGGTTAAAATATTTGGTGTGGCTGCCCCCATCGGGAAAGTAGTTAGCTCGGCGTTGACGATTACGGAGGCGGCTGATAGATACAATAGTCACGTGAGTCTGATGAAAAAATATTGGTGAATGGTCTCGGGGCCTTATCGGACCCACGTGATCAACTTATTTCTAGGCCGCGCTAGTACAACAGACGAGTTACTGTCGGAGGTGTTGAGAGACTAGTGGGGTTACGTGCAAGACTTTGTACGCACGGGCAGGCAGTGTTGCAAAGAAGGCCTTTGATAATCGAACCCGGGGGGTTAGAAGGGGAGGGGTTTGAATCGGGGCTTCTGAAAATAGGGATTGAAGGGGGGGGCTCTTTAATTCCTTAGTAAGCAAAAATAATAGGAACTCCGACGCGAATTTCTACCTTTAGTCTAGATATGTGGGTATTTATTGCTCAGAAGCCGGGGAAACTGAGTGCTCGAGTACCAGTGCTCGTTTATTTGCCTTTTCGGCTCCACTTTGCCCCCCCTCCTCACCACCCCACCCGTTTCCTTGCTTCCAACTGCCTCCAAACATCATTGTTTACCGATTTGTTAGAAGGGGTCCCATCTTATAACCCCCCGGTTCGAAAAAGCGCGTTCCTCGCCTTCGATCATTTTTTGATCGAACCCCCCTTCATTGCAACATTGCGCACTAGTACTTGTTTCCCCATCAACCACCCTGATTTTTGTTTTCAAATTTATTGTAAAAGGGGGGGCTCTGCGGACTTAGGGGAAGCAGAGGACGAGAACTGGGACCCCCCCCGACATCGGATGCTGTTTGACCTTTCTTTCGTTCGACATTTTCTGTTTGGTTTTCAGGGCCATTGAGACCGTAATAAAACTTTTTTGCCAACCGCCACAAAAGAACGCCATTCATTAAAGGGGATCCGACAGCACCATATACACTGAGCCGGGTACCTTTTTTCCGCCCTAGGAAACCCGATGGAGGGGGGTCGCTAAGCCAAGTAACACTCCGTAAAGAGTTTGGTTAGGATACCCAAAAAATTTTGTTCCTCCCTAGGCGGGTAAATGCCGGCCAAGACAACCCCTTGTCATTTGATACCTCTTAGAAAACATCAAATAATTTAGCGAATGGTTGTCTCAAGTAGAATACAAAGCCAACAGAAGCTATTTATTTACGTAGATTTAGCTGATGAAAGGTTTTGTTAGGAGACTAATCGAGATTAGTGTGATTGTTGCCATGCAGGTTGCAAGAGCCTTGCCGTTTGATCCTGCTAATTAGTGGGGAAAAACTTATCGATGATTACCCAAATGACGCATATGGTCCGCGGTTGCTAAATTCACCTGGAGCATATGATACTAAGATACCATTCTACTTTTGTCACAGCAAAGGTTTATTCGGCTCTTACTCTAGTAAGAAATTCCGAGTGACATCTTGTGTCTGCTTACTCAGCCCCCACCAAGTGTTGAGAGAACCCGTTGTCAAGGAGTGGAAGCGAGTAGTTCCACAAGTTCAAAAGGAGAGTAGTCACCGGAGAAAGCGAACAACTTGTATTGCTTATTGAACAAGAAGAGGATTGATTGAGAAAAAGAAAGAAGAGAAGAGACAGAGGGGGGAGAGAGAAGAGGGGCGAAGATTCTGAGAGGGGACATTGGGTGACACAGGTGGTCACGAGGTATCACTCTTAAGCACAGCCACAGACAAGGGAGAGCACGCCCGTGACTGCAGGTTCCAACACCAGGGCTCCATTACCAGTATGTAGTGGTGCCACTAAGTAACCTGGGCTCACTTAATTTTCCTGCTTTTCTTCGAGAGGGTTTTCCCTAAATAAAAAACACTTCAAGTTAACTTAATCCCTGCGGCCTCCGGAAGAGTTTGGTAAAATTTGATCACGTACTGGCCTCTCGTTCGTCCCATAGTTAGGTTCGGGAAACATAGCTACACTTTTTTTGCGTTTTAGAAATCTTAGTAAAATTACTTGCGGTTTTGGTGGTGTTACTTGTCCCAGGCGGGATGTGTCCCGAAATGTATTTATAAAAATATACAGCCAAAGGATCTGTGCATATCACAAATTCACCATTATATTTCCAGATACTTCTTGCCGTTCATATGGGGGGGGCGGAAATTAGGCTATGTTGGTAGAGAGTCCCTTGGGGTCCTTATTTTTTTTCTATTACCGGAAGTCTCCTTCATATACACAAACTTAACTTTGCAGAAATTCTTTTCTTCTTCAAGATCTGGCACACTCTCTTCTGCCTTTCCATAACCTTCCGCTTTTCCCAGACGGCTCCCTCGGACTTCCCCCCCAAACACTCTTCCATTAATCAAGTCTGGTTTCTTCTTCTTACATATTTTTCCTCGTTCCCTGCAATCTCTCGCGGTCCTGACACCTTCTCCTGTTTCCTAATCATGCCACACCAAGAAGTTTCAACTCTTAACAAATCTTAATCTCTAACCTTCGACATTCCCTAGCGCCAATTCCTAAACCCTCACAAACATTCTTGCATCATCTATCTCCTGGACTATACACACAATTGCTCTTCTGATACTCAACTCCTCTGTCTTCAGACTATCTTTTAATAAAGTCCCTTCCGTCATCGGTCTTTCATGTTCCAACTATTTCCGAGATATTGAACCTTGGTGAATTTTCAACAAAGGATTGGGAGCACTCTCTCCAGGATCCTCCTTGACCCCGTTTCAGTCCGTAGAGCTGATAAATATCACTCGGTCAGGAGCTGTGCCTTCCGAGGCGCGGGGGGTTGAGAAAAAAAGCCTCCATATCCGCCCGAAAATTAGACCAAGCCTGCGGAATATAAGGGACAGATGGGATGGTGGGCAACTCACTAAAAAAATCTAGTTTCAAATGCCCAGTTTGGTAAGACTGTTTGCTTTCACTCCTGAAACGTTATCAGCTCAGAGCGGATCTCAATCATACATAGGTTGGCGGGGTACGATACAAACTAAATCCGGCACGGGGTCTGTAAGCGGCCAGGACTACAGCGCGAGGGAATTAGGTTAGGGTGTTGTGAACTCCCCATGTGGCAAGGCAACATGTATGATATTCTTCTCCTTTTTGCCTCAACTGGGGACTGAGCCTGCCTTCATTCCATAACCCTATCCCACAATGGGAGTGCACACACGTAGATCCCTTCGGCATTCAGTAGCTATTCTAGTTAGTGTTCCGAACCGTCCAGACACCCCACAGGGACGGTGGGGATAATGCCAAGAAGACGGGACGGGATTGCTAGCCGTGATCCTGTGTAGGGCAAAATACTCGAGGGACTGCCGAGCCCTACGCGCTAGACCTTCGTTAGCATAATGAGACAAACGGGAAAGCGGCTGCTTAGGCGGACGGCAGGGGAGATGGCAGGACGTTCAGGATTGCGGGGGGGGCTACAGGGGGTATCAGAAGACGGTAGGGTGTGGTAGGGACTGCGGGGGGGGGGGGTCCATAGACGGCATGTATTAGGAACGGTGGCCGGGCACATGTGGAAAAAATAGTAAGGGGACTGCCAGGGGGGTACAGACAAAGTATGAGTGATATATGGTGATGCCATGTAACCAACAACGATAAACGATATTATGCAAGGAGAAGTTGAAATAAATCATCGGGTTCTCCAAGTATAACGATAAGACTAAACCAATCATTCTTCTATGAACCTTACTTTCTCTTTTGAATACTTCCAAAAATCTTTTGCTTTAATTACAGTCACAGTGATGTCGCAACAAAGCCAAAGAAGTAATGTAACTGAAGTTGACTTGCAGCACAATGCCTGGGATTTTCCAGAAGGGTCACCGGGAAACTCAAATGACCCTCTCGAGTCTAGATATCTACAACGAATATTAGAACTTTCCGACGGCGATAGTACTAGTGCCTTCTCCAGCGAGGGTATGCTTCTTTTCAGATTCATATCGGTGGTCTTTAAGTTCTAATTTGGCAAAGACTGTTGGCTATTCTATTTCTAAAAGATGTATTTTCCCTCATTTATTAGCCTAAGTATGACACATGATTTGCCCGATCATAAACCATGGGCGAGATGAAATCATGGGCTTCAACTTTCTGAACATACCGGCCGAAGATTTAACAGAGAAACTCCACAGGGCCCCGTAGGGCCCGGTAGGGCGTCCGGTCCTACCTCCATCTGCCCTAGTCCGTCCATCAGCTCGAAAAAATATGGACTGCCACCGGCGACCCGTCCGGTCCTACCCCCCCAAGACCGACCGACTGGACGGTTCGGAACACTGATTCTAGTTACGCACTCTCTAGAAAAAGCGAAATGGATCTGTGGAGAGCAGCAAATCTTGGGGCAGAAAAAGGCGGGCTCGGAGGACCCGGAGGGGGTCGTCGGCGAAGGTTTCCTTTGGGGGAAGTGGGGTGCGGATCAAGCCCGCGGCCAAGTCCTTCAACCCGAAACCTGTGAAATCCTCCACTAGTTCAGTGTGTAGGTTGTAAAAAAGGGTGTTGATGGTGCAGTCGCGGCGGAGGGCGTCTTCTTCTGGGGTTCCAAATTCCTAAAGCCATCAGGTCAACAGCTTCCAGTGAAACAGTTGATGGTAAAGCGGAACAAACCATATGCGGAATCCGACTATCCCCTGAATACGACTCGCTCCTCAGATTGACAAAATCGACACCAAATCCTAGAACTTCCTTTCTAGCAGTTTCTAGATGCCTGGACATCTTGGGGTTGCTCCTTATCTTGTGAACCCTGCCCTGTTTGGGGCCGTACTTCTCCGGGTTTTCACTAATATGCTTGGACACTCTGGTTGCGAAATCAATTCCAGTCATATTTTGTATTCCTACGTCGATGTCCGCACTTGGGAGGCCTAGAAGCTTGTCACGGACCCAGCCGCCGGTGAACCGCAAAGGCAAGCGTTCACCCTCGGGCTTGCCTTTGTTGATTTCTAGTGCGACATCAACAAGGAGCCTGTGTACGTTGGCCTCCCCGGGCGAGAGGATTAATGTGCGCGGGATGGTATCAATAGTAGGAGCCGCCATTGTGCTGTGTTTTTTTTTTTGAGATTTTTGTTGGAGAAGGAGAAGGATGTGGTGGAGGTAGTGGAGATGCTAACCGTGCCAAGGTTCCCGCCACTTTGAAAGGCGCTAAGCGACCTTCGAAGTCCAACAGCACAATGGAGCGCCCCACAGCTCAACGAGACTTTTATTGTACATGAGTAGAAACATTGACAGCTAAACGCCCAATATCACAAAAGAAGAGCACCTGAAGACTTTGTTTCCTACCCCTATCCTCTACTGCTATTCACATTTATTTTGACCATTGTTTCCTGATCTTGATTTCCACTGCTTTTATCATGATCTCAGTGAGCACTGACTCGCTGCTGAGGCACCTCAAACTCTTGGACGGTGGCGGCCACCTCGGATTTTTTTTATCCATTAAGCCTTTAAATTGCTTCTTGGATTCGGGCTTCTATTAGAGAGCAAGTTGTAGGAGACATCAAAAAGGTTGTAGTTTAACGATGGAGATTTACTGAGAAAATGTTCGTTGAGCTGTCCACCCCGTTGAGCTGTGGGCACTCCCTTAGAGTGCCGTCAAACTTTGAAGGGTCGCTCAGCGTCTTTCAAAGTGGCGGGAATCTTGGCACGGTTAGTGCTTGAGATGAGTCGTTTGCTCTTCTGATCGGGCCTTCCCCGCGGGAATGGAGAGCCAGTATGGACCCAAGATATTGATACTACCGGTTGTGAAGAGAGGCATCTTGGAGAGAGTAGAAATTATGGTTATACGAGCAGTCGAAGCCAGACCTCGGCTCGACCAATCATCCCCGCCCGCACCTTAGCTATCAGTGAAAAGAATTCAGGGGTTCTTGACCCAATTTCTCTCAATAACACAAAAAATGCTTTTCTATTAGCGCGAGAAAGAAGAAATCTTGCAACAACAAAAATCGATTACGAGCGCACACTATCTTCACCTAGAGGGAAAAAAAGTGTATGGATTTGTGACGGCTACCGTTCACTGACAACCAAAGTGAAAATGATAAAATTACGGGAGTGGTGATATGTTTCCTTGTCATGTGACACACACAGCCTGGATATGACACTAATGCCTGGCTGAGAAGAGTTTAGAGCCTGTTTGGTAGAAATGGAAGAAGTGGCGACCTTTCCGTTGTGAAATGGTTTGACCCGTAGAAAAGGTTGTTGCCAACGTCAACCAGTGGTTGCTCCATGAAAAAAATTCAAACAAAACTATTCTATGATAATTATATTATTATCATACAAGAATAAAGTTTTCATCTAATATTTCTTCATGGCAACCATCTCGTTGCCATCACTTTGAAACGGAATGGTTGATACATATTGTGCCAAACAGCTGTTTTGTTTCCTCCGTTTCAAAAGGGCAGGAAATGGTCGTTTGTATGGGCCAACGGAACGGAACCATTCCATCCAAACGGGCTCCAAGCACTCGAGCTTGATGTGGACAAAACCAACCGCGCACCAACAATCGACGGCAACGCAGCCCCCCACATTCCCGCCCACTTTCAACCCCACTTGAGGGAGCTTCTCTAGATCAATTTCTACTATGTATTCTTCTATGTATTTACATTAATTTTTTAATTTGTATTTTTTTTTAGTTTTCACGATAGTGGGGTTGGTGGATGCAATACCTTGGTATAACCAACTCTCAAAACAACATCCTGATATCCCAGGGTCCTGTGATTCTCTGTGACCCATATAGCCCATACTCTGTGCTTAACGACATAAAGTACGAAAGCATCAACTCCAAACTAGATAGGCGATACCTGATACCCGACAGCAATAGGTACCAAAAAAGCTAAAACCCCATATCTTATGCCTAGAGGCATAAGATGTGAAACCAACGATCCAACATTAACGGTATAGGTATTCAAGTAGTCCCAGTAATAATCCGGAGAGACGAGTCACCGAGAATCTGTTAGTGATGTTGGTACTAAACTGGGAACTGGGGGGAAGGTATACTCAATCAACGGGACTCAGTACCGGGTAAAGAGAGACCGGAGAGCCTAGCGGACAGTTGATGGAGAAAGAACTATGGCTATTAGGGCCTGTTGGCAAAAATATGACCCTTCCGTTGAGCAACCGTTTCTACCTAATATTGCCGAATCTCAATGCCGAAGATGTTCCTTCAACAGGAGCGCTGACAGCCTGTCGTCTAGGACCTTCTGTAGAAGAGAAGTAAGCTTCCATGGTGCCATTAGTCCGCTCTGCACTCCAAGAACATTTTTTCACATTGCCCCTCGCACCAAGCAACCGGAAACATTTTAGCCATGACAGCCGCACTCCCCCCCCCACCAACCCCACAATTAGGTAAACAAAAAAAAAATTGAAAATGCAAATACATAGTAAAAATTGATCAGGAGAAATTTCATCAGGTGGTGTTGGAATTTCTCGGTGATGAGGGCTGTGTTGCGGTTAATTTTGTCCAGGTAACCATACCTCTGGGCTCGCCATGAGCTTTCTGGTGTGGCTCACTCGGTCGCGGAGACCTGCGGTACTTGAGCAATTTGAATTCTTACCAAATTAGCGTTCGTCTACCCAGCAACACCCGGAGCTCCACCATGTGAGGCGTCCCCAAGTAGACCATAACTTACCTTGCTCGCTTAATTTTCTCGAATTCCGACGACTTCTCAGCCAAGATTTGCCTTCCCCATTTGTCCTAGTGAGTTTTGCAAGGATCTTTCTTCCAAAGAGGTATAGTGTGCAAAGTCGTGCATAACTAGTGCGGCTCCTAACTATCTATTATAGCGGATTCTTGGACGATCCAGGCTAACTACTACCATACCGTATAATCTAGCAAAAGTCGGATTGACGCTCATAATTCAATTTTTCGTACTAAATACAGGAAGCATTCCTATCAAGGCTCTCTATCCTACGGCATTGCGTTCCTTGGGGCAAGCCAACCCGCACCCATATTCCAAACCAAAAAAACAAAACAAACACAACAAACAAAAACAAAAACTCAAATCAAAACAATCAACCCCCTCTCGAACCAGTCGGGTCTCTCAACATCATCTCCTTCAACCTCTCGTAACACTCTCCATCCATCCTTATATATTTCCTTGAACAATTGACGCTACTGAGGATTTTCTTGAACCTGTCCAACCACTGTGGTCCATATGTTTAAACTTTGGCGAATTCGCCTTCTTAGCGCCCTCCTGTTGGCTCGGTTGCCTTGGTTCCGCTTTAGCTCCAGTCCGACTTTTTTTGCCAGATTATACGGTATCAACTCTGAAAGTGTCCACGCAATCTTAATCTTCCGGATGCTAGCGTGCGCACTAGTCATGCACAATATACACACTATTCCTCTTTGGCACAAAAATCCTTGGAAATCTTACTATGACCAATGGGGAAGGTAAATCTTGGCTGAGAAGCACGAGTGGACGGCAGTTGAGCAGCTCGAGACGGCTGCAACTGCTACAGTCTTAACAGAACCCACGACGAAACTGGGCCGGCGACGAACAGGGGTATTTGGTGGGCAAAAAGTGAATCATCGAGGTTAGGGTTACGAAAAATTACTGGTAATTAATCCCTGTTCGCCACAGGCCCAGTTTCGTCTTGGAGAAAACCTTTTGAATACCATGCGCTTGGCGGTCAATCCTTTCGGATACCATCGACCGGGAAATATACCATCGAGAAAGTGAAACCTTCACAGGGGCAGCCCCAATTGGAACGAACAACGAAGACTTTTACACACTCTAGCATACCGGTATCTTTTTATCCCTTAAACAATACAGGGAAATTGAAAAAAATGCCAGAAAAAACAAAGAATTATTTCAACCTTCCTAGCATTTTTCTAGACCCTCCTTACAATTTTTTTTAGCAATTTTCTAGGGGTTCTTGGCTTAAAAAACCATCCCACAGAAAGCCATTCTGAGGTTGGAAAAATAAATGCAAGACATTGGCCACATTTACTCCTTTTTCACTTTATTTGTTAATTTTTCTTTGTTGTTTAATGGTGCCGAAGAGAGTGATGGTTCCATGCAATGGTTTCACTTTTTCGATGGTATATTTCTCGGTCAATGGTATCCGGAAGGGTTTCACGCCAAGATCATGGTATTGAAAAGGTTCACCCTTCGTCTTGGGCACCGTGAAAACTGTAAGCGTGGCTTCACAGTTGGAGGCGTCTAGAGGTGTGTAGCGTCGGGTCTCGCGTCTGGTGGAATTTGCATAATATGCATATGCAAGGCAACGTTCCGTTTTGACAGTCGAACACCCCCGCGCCGTCCATCGGCAAATGATGCGGTTGAGAAGCCACCGTCCGGTTTTATCATACCACCCAAATTTCAAATCTAGACGGCCCCAAATTTAGATCGAACCTGTAAATCGAGCCATTACGGTACCCAAGTGAGGTTTGGTTTAGAAAGTTAATGGGATCAAACAAGGCCAAAACACTCGGGCTATCACGTCCGGAAAGCGCCAATCCTTCTCAAGAAACTTTGTCTCTGAATCTCGAGATTAGCGACCTAACTGAGGCGGCAAGTCGAAGGAGTTTTTTACGGCAGCATAAGAGGGGATTCTGTTGGCGGCCTTGGTCGAATCAGAGGCTTGGATCTTACTTTCGTAGAGAGGGCTAAGGGCATACTTGATGCCATTGTAGCACTCGGATATTCTCGCATTTCCACCCCTGGGCCACTAAGTGGGGGGAAGTAAAATATACAGCCTCGGAGGGAAAGGGAAAGACAAGAACCGCAAAAATGTGGAAACTCCGGGGTGGGAGATACAGTCATTGGACAATAACGAATAGCGTCCAACTGGAGGGAGTGTAGAATATTTAAGCGGTATTTTTTATCAGCACAAAGTACTCTTTAGGCATAAACAAAGAGGAAGAGAATAAGAACTTAAGCACATTACCAGAATTCACTGTATGGGGCATGTGAGTATCGATTCGGGTGGAGGACGGTTTAGAAGTTGGTAATGGCATCTAAGCGAACCCAAGCATCGTGCTTCAATTAATTTGCCTTACTGTCAACAAGGACTTTACGTCCGTTTTGAGGGATAAACAAAAGAACGCTAACCCCGGTGGTATTAATATCACCCTTCTCCTCATCGCTCCACATACCTTCCCATATGGCCAGCTTCTCCGCAATCGATGCCGTATCTGTGATCCCCATTAGGCGAGCATGTAGCCCGAATGCAACAACCCTCACAGTCTTTCGTTCTTCTAGACTTGCCGGATCGACTATACCGAGGTATTAGCCGGCTTTACTCTCTCTAAACTGCTGACCTGATGTAAGGTATAGAGGTGATATACAGAGTATCGCGATGAGTCTGTCATGCTCAATCTTGTGAAGATTGGGCCAAGCAACTTTCTCGTCACCCGTGTGCCCCCTGGTTCTCGGGATATTTGAGGTGTCTCGAGAGGTACCTATGGGGAGTTCTCCCAGAAAAAAACCAGAGAACAGCTAGGGACAGGACAGTTGAGTGGAGGAGAGAGAGGAGATCAAGAGTGGTGAGGTTGAACTGTAATTGGAAGGGGCTGTTGGTGGGATCAGGTTTTGCGGGATAGTCTCATTATTATCATTGCTAATATGATACTTTCCTTCCCCGTTTAAAATGTTTCACTGTTAAGGCAGCGAGGGGAGCGGAAGCGAAAGATGTGCAAGTGTCACCAGGAGTGATGTTTTGAAGGGGCGCAGAATTTTGGGAGGGCTCCAGTGGTGAAAATGGTGCCAGATGACAGTTTCGGTGGACAAGGGGGGGTTCGCTGAAGGTCCAGCGAGGCGTCACCGTGGGGAATGTCGTCTTAATGGCGGGTTGGTGGACGAACCGGGCGTGTCTCAGAGGTTGGCGGAAAAAGGCAAAGCCGGTTGTCGGGCCAGCGCGGGGTCGTAGGCCATAGACTCCTGGTCCGTGAGACCCCCCATACATATGCCTCCTCCAAACTCCCTTTTCCACAAGCCCACCATTCTTCCTACAGCTCGCGTTCTTATTTCCCTACAGCTCGCGTTCTTTTTTTTTCTCTCTCCCACCCTCCACCCCTACCGGACACCCATGCGCCCTCATTGTCACCCAGGGACACATCAGCGGTAACGATCTCCCAGGGCAAGGGCAGCGATAGCATCCCCAATGCCACCGCCAGTGGAACAAGCGGCCGCACAACCAAGCGGAGGGAGCGGTCATGTATTTCCTTTGGCGTTGCTTACCTTGTGGTTCCTTTGTTGGTTTTTCCTTCCTTGTTTAGATATCTGCAATACATGGGTTATATAGCTTTGGAAAATTGGTACAAAATAGTCACATCGAAAATCAATTAAAACCTTCACCCAAAATGACCTGGGATATGAAATCGGATGGGCATCCACAAAGTCAGAGTTTTACAAAAATAAAGCCGCTGCGTGATAGCTAAGATCCAGCACTAGGAACCAGCGGTTTTGCTTTTCTCTCTAGAAGCGAGAACTCGGAGAGCCTACCGTAAAAACTCGAATAGAAGAAAAATGTGCTAGGACGTAGGAGTTTCCCTTCTCAGCTACGCGAGGGGGGGAACACCGCAAACTCAGCCCCCAGTTGAGACAAAAGAAAAGGAATATACGAGGGGCCTTACTAGGAGAGGCAACTCCCAACGTCCTAGCACATCTCCCCCCTATTCGAGTTTTTACGGTATTCAATGTCCTCTAGTCTGATACCGTGTTTACTCGCTGCGAGTAGATCCACCATCGGCGATCAGGCCCCCTCGCTCTCGCAATCTGAGACAAAAACGTCGCAGGCAGGAATAGTCTTTTCCGGACACAGAATAGCCTATTTTTAAGTTGGGCCCGTTGGATCCCATTAACTGGCATTCGTAATTTAGTTAACCCATTCTTTCTAAGCCCACTGTAGTTTAGAGAGTGATTTCTATTGAGATCCCCGATGGTGGATCCAGCGAGCAAATACGGTAGAGAGCCGTCACAGTCCACCAGAACAGGCCCCCACACGAACAGCCAGACCCGAATGAGAAACTTTCAAGTGGTTAATTAACTTGTGGCCCTCCTCTCCCCAAACAAAACCCACCAATCAGCAGCTGTTCGGATGGGGGGGGGGCTTGTTCAGATGGACTCTGACGCCCGCTATCCTACTAGGAGCTATGCCTAACCGGGATGCCCGTACTTTTTAGGCTAGCGCCTTGAGTTGCGAAGTAACCACACACCTCTTGACATTTACCGTATGGCTGTGCGAGGAGAGCCTTACCCGCCCCCCGCCTAATCTGAGATTGCCGAAGCTGGGGCATTTAATAGTATGACGATCACAGTGGTACAAGTACGAGCGCCGCCGATAGATATAACAGTCACGTGGGTCTGATAAGAAAAATTTGGTGAACCTTGGGGTCGCAGTGGGTCTAGATAAGGCACGTGACTATTTTCACTACCCGCCGCGCCCGCAGAAAGTTGCTACATCCGAAGCGTTGAGGGAGCGCAGATGTCGTGAAGCGCGCATATGGAGGGGCACAGAAGTGCGGACATGTGACGAAAAAGCGCAAAGCCCGAAGGGTGGCATTTTGAGTGAGAATATTTGCTCATAAAAAAAACAGATATCGGCAAAGACTAGAGTGGAAACAGAGATGGAGTGGAAGGGGAAAAAAGGTAAGTGAACGAACGGTCTAGAAGGGAATGAAAATCACAAGACCCGAAGGACATCTATAGAAAAAAATGCTCGGACAAAAGGACTGGCTATGAGTGAGTGGGCGGACTTAAGCGAGTGCTATGAATAAAAACTAAAAGCGTCCAACTGATAATTCAGGCTTTCCTAACATTGAGGATTGCCACAGCTTTAGATGTAATGGAAAATAAATATGCAGCCAAGGTGAGCGCAAAAATGAAAACCCCATCGGTAAATCAACCATGGATACTGTAGGAGCTTTTCAGCTTAATGGATCGAGAGGGAATGTAGAGCTAGGTATGTTATATTGGACCTGCAGGAAAGCAATATGAGAAGAAACAAAGGAAAGCCGGAGTTGTTCGTCAAAGTCGGAAGACCCAGAAGCTGAGCTTCTAGTCTATTGAGGAAGTGGAAAAATGTTCTTCAGTCAGTAGAACACCAGATCTGTTGAGCTGTGCCGACTGAGGATAGGTGCCTAGGAAAACATTAGAAATTATGGGTTGGTGAGAGCCAAAAACGGGCGAAATTAATGCTTTGGCCCACCCCCCCTGGAGAGGCCCAGCCAAGAATCAATGCAATCGCAGCCATGATGAAGCCAGTAAGATAGAGAAATGGAGCGTGCATGATGCCATGGTACCGGCGCTCAGGTATAGCTCGGGCGGGATTAGGGAGGCGGCTCAACCCTATGCTGATTCCGGATATGCGCATGAAGGTTATCCCTTCTTTTGATCCCCTTATTCCCAACTCTCTCGCATCCTGGGATTGGGCAATCGTGGCGTTTTTGGAGATGCTTCGCCTCATGGTGGCGGTCTAAGCCCTGCTTCGCCGGAAAAGGTGATTGCCGGGTGCAGCCGGGTTCATTGCAAATATATTTCCCCCGAGGTGATGTCTGGGAACTCGGCGGAGATTGAGGGGAGGGTGCAGAAATCGGAGTGTGAGGGCGAGAGGTGCAGAGAGAGATGTCCAACATGTTGATGATGTTTATAGAGGACTGAGGGTAGGAAGAAATCTCGGGGCTTCTGCTAGCAGGGTTCGAAATCTGGTTATCCACGAGGTGGCTTGTAGGGGGGGGGTATTCGCTAGGATCGGTATGAAATTCTGGACCGTTGACAGAGTAGAACCCATCGTCATCTAGATAGAGAGGTAGACTTCCAAGCTCCGGAGGTAGTGGGCGCAACGTTTCAAAGATGTTAGCCAGGACTGTCCCCTGATCGCTAATGCGATTGGGAAGATCGCGCCTGTGAATCTTAAATTAAGGATGGCACTTTTCGGATGCACTGCGAGATAAGCGGATTGAGTTGACTTACCTCGGGATTGTAATGTCGTTTGGTGGCTGTGTACCTGGATTGACGATATCTCTAGAGCAATAAAGACTATTGAGGGAAGCCGATTAGCGAAACCCCTCCGCGATGCTCCGCAATGTAATATCCCGGAACTACCGATGGGGCACTCACTAAGCCATGAGGGTTTCCGGGGAAGCCAACGGTGCTTAAATATGGTCGTCGATCAAATGTGGGAAAGCAAGATGATTGTGTTGTGGGAGGGGAGATTCCGTCGCTGCCGCTTTAGGAGAAGGTTTTTGGCGCGCTCTCTCCAACGCAAAGGAGAATTTGTGCTAAACCCGATAAGCCTTTATATTTTCCGGGGGTGGACTCTCTCGACCCCCTCGGGGCTCAATCGTCGCAGCGCTGGTAGACATTGTCCAGTCGCGAGCCGTATTTTGCGAAGGGTAGAGAAGAATGGTAAAAGGCCTGCACACTTGCGCCAGGGCCAGACCAGCCTGCAGAACATAGCATGTGGGGGGGACCGGGGGCGGAGGAGATAGCGAATAACACACTAAAAATCTGCTGTAAAAGGTGAAGTTTCGTAAGCCTGTTTGCTGTCACCCCCACATATTACCGGCTTTGAATGGATCTCAATCCTCATGGATTGGCGGGGCAGAGCACTAACTAAATCTGGTATGAGATGCATTGAGCCGCAAGTAGTCGAATACTTGTACCGGGAGCTATGCGAGGACGGTGTGGCCGCCTTGTGTAGCAAGGCGCCGAGTGTTTTTGCTTTTTTGCCCCAACCGAGCCTGCCGTTATTTCTCCGCCCTGACAGGGGAATTTCAACAGCCTAGCAAAAGGGTGGGTGAAGGGTAGCGAGTTTTTTGGGGTAGGAAAATCGGGGTTTTGATTTTTTGTTAATTCGATTGGTATTGTTTTAGGTACAAACTAACATAAGAAAAACGCGCCGCTGGGCCCAAACCGTTGTAGACTGCCTCCCTAGCCACCCGGACAGATGCTGATTGATGGGTATTGTATGAGGAAACGGCGGCGGTGAGTGCTGTTGCCACAGCTCATCCAATCAAACCAAGGAAATCGCTTAAAACTTTCTTATCTGGGTTTAGCTGTCCGGGTGAGGGGGGTGTCCGGGTGGCTAGGGAAGCAGTCTATCGCGGAGGTGCAGTCTCCACCGTACCCACGATGAAACAAGGCTGGCGATGAACAGGGATCAATTACCAATAATCTTTTGTAACCCTAACCTTAACGATTCGCTTTTCCGCCCGAATATGGTACCCCGTTCATCACTCGTCTGGTTTCGTCGCGGGCACGTTAGGACTGTACTGGTATCCCTAGCGAACGGGAAGCCTAAATCGAAACTGGGGATGTAGAGCGTTAGAGCGAGACAGGTGCCCCTAATCTCAGGGCCCATTAGAGAGCGCGACCTATTTATCAGGAGGAAAGCAAACCCTTTTCTTATTCCAAAGACAAAGAAACTTGCCGGCGTGTCAAAAAATATTGTCTGGTGATGGTTGCCCGGTGTTTGCGCAACTAGAGGAACGCGGCATCTCGGGACGAGGATGGTCGATGGTAGCTCCGATTTCGCAGTGAGGGCCCTGGCGGCGAAGTTTCACTCGCCAATTCGTAGAGTACCGTATAATCTGGTGCAAGTCAGATTGGCGCTAGTGAGGATTTTCTTGAACCTGTCCAATCACCGCTGCCTATGTGTTTAAGCTGTGGCGAATTTGCCTTCTTCGTGTTGGCTCGGTTGCCTTAGTTTCGCGTTAGCTCCAATCCGACTTTCACCAGATTATACGGTATCCAGATGTAGGGAAAGTCTCTTAGCGCCAAGCTAGATGGTCATACCGGATCTGAGAGTTTCCTTCCCGCAAAGAGGTCTCCTGGTGGCCATAAATGTGTCGACTATACCGGATGATCGATCTCACAGGCACTTGGTGGGTGAAAGAGAAAGCAGTGAGGAGAGTGGGGCAGGTGGGGACGGCCTCTTTTAAAGGAGGTGAATGAGCGTTACAGGGCGGATCAATGAGAGTGTTAAATCACTGGTGGGGGGCTGAGACATGCGTGCGACTGGGCTGGAAGAAGCTCCCCCAGGCAGGTAGTCCTGTAGCATTTAGAGGGAAAACAAGGACAATTCAGGGATTGTGCAGGGATTGTGCAGGGATTGTGCATAGATTATGCATGGGCCGTGCATGGGTTGCGTGTTTGACCGGGAGAAATTACAATGTCTGTCACAGTTTTTTTGTTTTCTTCTGCAGCTGTGCGAGCACTTGGCCAATCAACTCTAATCCCCGATGGAAGAAAAACGCCTGTGGACTCTCGCCCAGTTGTCAGAGGGAATCCCGTCATTTAAGTGGCCGAAACCGGGCCAACCAGAGGGGTTCGACAGACTTATCATTGGTACCCGGATAGAGTACAAGCACTTGTCTTGATTCAAGCCTGCATACGGGTATGCAGTGGAATGGGCGAATTGAAATCTCTGGCCGCAGATGTCTTTCAAGCTGCTTGAAAACCTGAGACATATCAGGCGCAGGGTTTCTCATCCGCAAACCCCAAAAACCGCGGAAACTTGCTAAGCCCGGACCAAGATATGTTAAATCCGGGCTAGTGAGAGAGTAGAATTCATCCTCAGCGGGTGTTTCCCATTGGCCAGCTTATACTACCGTAAGAACCGGGATAATTGAACCTTACAGGTATCAGGCTGTATGCCAGGGCGTTGGAGTTGCCTTCGCTGGTAATGTCTAGCTCTTTCTTTCTTTCTTTTCTGTCCTTTGCTCGGTCTGAGAGGGTCGGTTTTCGTTGTGCTCTGGCCCCTTATCTAAGAGAGGGAATTTCGGACGTCTTAGCGTGAGGTTCGATCATTCCAGTTCTTACGGTACAAGGTCCGGCAAGAAGTTATGAAATATGTATTTAAGGCTAACCAGCCAAATATATTCCTGCTTGTTCCGGTTAATTGTTTCCCCATCCTTGTGCTTGTAGAAAGTGGTTTAAATTCACTAAGGTTCTACATCCTGGACATAACCGAAACATGGATGGCGGATGGTAAAGTAGAATTTCGTTCCAAGAAGGTTGGAGGACTGAGGAGCATGGTATCAGAAGAACGGTTTCCTGTATGGTCCAGGAGTTAGACGAAGCAGGAATGTTTTGGGATCAGCGTTCCCAGGCGGCCAAACACTACACATGTGGGAGGCTAAGCTTGGGCATATGGACATTGTGAGGCTTCTTTGGGAACTGGTGGAAATCGCTCCCAACACTATGAGCAAAACGGGAGAACAACACTACGGGCAAACCCGACAGAACACCTCTCTTGTGGCCAGCTGGAAATAGGGATGGGGGTGTTGTGAAAACACTTTTAGAACGGGAGAATGTCATTCCCCAAGGCGCTGGTGGTGACGGTCGAACACATCGTGAGAAAGTGTTTTAGCTTGGCACACACCAAAGTATAGTAACACCCCCGCTTTCCGAACCCATTTCTCCTCAGCGACGAAATGCCTTTGTCTGATAATGGCAGAAAATGAGAGTTAACCACTCCGGAGAGTATGTGAACATTTATTGTAATAAGTTTCAGAGCTGTTGGTCCAGTCACTCTTGGTTGGCGGCTGTTGGCTGCTGTGGTTGCTTGACGGCAAGTGAGCTCCAATTTTTCCCACGACTGACATCTTTCATGGGCTGCTAAACACCGACACATAATAGCGGTTGAAATGCCCCAAGAACGATGCAGCGTTAGCCAGAACATGGCGATGAGAAACCTCACCGACAAGACACCACTTAGGAGGACTCCCGGGAGGTAGCAAGTTCGGACTCCAAACTGCTGCCCGGAAAATCATGGTTCCGTAAAAAGGCGGGTTGGCACAAACCATCGCCAATTGGCCAAGGAACACAGGTCCTGCTTGGAGGAAAAGACTAGTGTCTCGGAGGTTGGTTGGAAAAAGGTATAGCCGGTTGCCGTGCTAGCGGGTCATAGCTCCAGGATGCCGGGTCCATGGACCCCCATTATAATAGTCCCTTCCTGCTCCCCCAGACCGGGAAAACCTATTCTATACTAGCTGATGTCGTGCCCTCCCTACCGCATTACCTCGTTTTTTTCGCCTGCCGCTAGTACGTTGAAATACGGTAAAGTAGGGGCTGAAGCAAAACTTCCAACAGCCAAGAAGAGTCCAAAATGAGCCTGGTTTTGGCCGCAGAGGGTTAAGTGAAGCTGTTTTATTGCAGATTTGAGACAGATTACGAAGAGACCACCATCCTTCCTACAGCTCGCGTTCTTTATTACTCGCGTGCTTTATTGCCCACCCGCCTTCTAGGGAACCCCCAAGCGCGCTCATTGTAACATCGGGACACATCGGCGGCAACAATCTCCCCCGACAAGGGCAGCAACAACCTCAGCCAAGCTTTCGGCAGTGGAACTGGGCAGGCAAGATCAGGCCCCCGCGTCATTCTCTTCTAGCGTTGTACTGTACTAGGGTATGGACGAAAAAATCGGAAAAAAGGATCAGCAAGATTATCTGGGGAGTGAAGCAACGAGAAAAGCACTTTGGAAAGAAATCGGGCCTGGCCGACATCAGACCGGATGATGATTTAGGGAACAAATAATGGTGCCTTGCTATTCCGTAGTCTAAACCTAACCATTTTCTGCGCAGCCGGCCCAGACCAGCTCTGAAGAGACACCAGGGGGTGATCCTGTCACTCTATGCAACAACCTGGGTTTAAGATGTTTCGTGACCCGATCGCTTTTCACCCGCCGCCACATCGATCATCCCCCTCTTCCCTGTTTTGCCACTATAAGTTTTCCGATTTTTTCGTCCCTACCCCAGTACTTTTATGATTTTCCTGGTTTCCCTTTCCTGTTATACTTATTTACACCTAATACACTTGTTCGACTTTGGAAAATTAGTCGGGAGGTTTTAAGAATTGGGATTAGTGAATGCCGGAGGTTAGGGATTAATGTTTTCCAGGAGTTGGGACAGATCAGCGCAGCACTATGATGATTAGGAAAACCGAAGATGGTATCAGGACTATTAAGGATTGTGGAATACGAGGGAAACGGCGCAAGAGGACGAGGCCGGAAAAGGGGGGACAAGGGAATAAGGTTTGAGGGAAGTTTGAAGGAGTTGTGTGCGAGGAGTGAAAGTTGAGCGAAGGCGGGAGAAACTCTCGGCAATGTTGGGGATGAAGAGTTTTTCTATAAAGTCAAGTTTGGGATAGGACTCTTCCGGGGGCATAGATAGAACAAGGACCCAAAGTCACTGCCTACCAACATAGCATATTTTTTTAGAGAAAGCAGCCGCCAATGGCAACCTATTGTCCATGCCAAAATTACTAGCTATTTCCCGGCCTAGTGAGGCAGTCTGAAAATTAGTCTAATGCATTAGAGTCAATTCCAATTAGAGACATGCCAATGGAGATCAAATGATCTATTACGGGTATTCCACCTCATAGTAAAGACAACCTTTAGAAGCCAAGCTTATCCAGGTGTGACTAGTTGAGCCAATATGTAGGACAAATTTTCACACTATCTAACTCAGAGATAAACTAAGCTATCTAACGGGACAAGGATAACGATATTGAGGAACTCAAGTTATCAGAATGAAGGACCTGAACACAGGGATTAAATTTTTATGTAAAAAATTGTCTACCGTAAGAACTAGAATAATTGAAGTCCACGCGAGGACATTGCTAGTAAGGTCTAGGGCCTCAAAGGTTCCGTGCCTCATAGGCAGAAATGGAAGAAGTAGTGACCGTTCCGTTGCGAAATGATTTGACTTGTAGAAATTGTTAGCACAAATTCTTCCTGCCCCCATTTAGAGAGGGAAAGGTTGACACCTGTTGTGCCAAACAGCCGTTCTGTTTACACCTTTTTTGAAACGGAAGGAGATGGTGATTTGTATGGGCCAACGGAACCGAACCGTTGCATCCAAACAGGCTCAGAAGGAGTGGTAAACAGTTCCGCTCTGAAACGATTTGACCTCTAGAAATGGTTGTTACTAATTCACACCTGATATTTCTACCTCTGTTTTGAAATGGAAAGGTTGATACCTGTTGCGCCAAATGGCATTTCTGTTGACAATTTTCTTGAATGGCAGGAAATAGTCATTTGTATGGGTCAACCGAACGGAACGATTGAATCCAAACAGCCTTCTAGCAGTTTTGTGTTATTTTTTTCCGTCCCCGCCCAGTTCAAGGGAGTTTTTGACGTCATCGTGTGAGATTCAACTATTCCAATTCTTATTGAATGCACATCTGAGTACTCATACAAAACATACTAAGTTCAGGCTCAAATGTTTAGGTTCCTTTTTAAAAAATAAAGCACTTTCTATTTCCAATACTATAGCCATCTAAAGCGTGTCTATTCTACCTATATAATTGAGAATACTCAAATATATCCTTTAGTAGTGACTGTAAGAGGAATCTGGAGTAGTGTCCTTCTGACTCTTATTAATATTCATATCAAAAACTCAACCACGCTCTCTTCTTTTAAAAGTGGTTTACTTAGTTACAACTTCAGTATACAGTAGGAAGGGAGAAGATGTCTTTTCTGCTCCATTTGAGTTTAAGACAAAATACAACAAATTGAAAAACTATCCACCAACTTCTTCTTGAATAACTTATTACTAATTCTACTAGCATATATTTGAATTTGCACAACTTCGTATATCCTTTCTAATATTTTTCTCTTCAATTTTTATCCAATATTGACTCTACATCTTCTTATATAGTAGTATATTATAGAGTTTGCAGGACATCTAAGAACATATTCCTCAGATTTATTTATCAGATGGATGACTTGGCTGCTAAGTGCTCAACTTGGTATATTGCCGTTCACAACCTAGCCCCTGCTAAAGACCTTATCCTATCTGTCATTTAAGCAGGTCTAGTCAAATTTGGCTTATGAGAAACGCTGTGCTATTGAAAGACTGAGTGAAGTTGGGCCTGACCGGGATACCTGGACAGGACAACTGATAAGATATTTCCTCTAGGCTATGTAACAGTACGTACCCATGTGCAACATCCAGCTTACTCTATCCTGTAACAAACATTACATTTTCTTCTCATATTAAAAAGTATTAGCTTAACTTCAATCAAAGTACAAATACTGTTTGATGCTGAATAATCACTCTACTCAAATTTAGTGAATTCTTATACTTCTAATCAGTATGTAGCCCAAATACCTACAGACATATAGCTTTGTTTCAAATACAAGGTAGCTGCTTCCAACAGTTGTTTTTGAAAGTATTATTCATTTATATGCATATAAAGCTAATATGAAGTATCATAGTAGTTTCCTTCTTCCTTCTTGAATCAAGAATATAGTTCTGGAATCTGAACTTTTCTGGTTTCCTAAATAGTAATACTTGATTCCATTAAGTATTCCTATTTCTGATATGAAGTAAGTGTAAAGGAGTAGACAGAGCAAGAGTAGTTGAGTAGTATTGTGGGACAGGAATGAAGTGGGATATTAAACTGAGGTTGTACAAGAATACCAGAACTGAACATTGTTAAAAGGAAGAAGCATACATTGCTAATGTATTGGAATACAAAAGATACAAATTAAAGAAAAGAGAGAGAGAAAAAAGAACAGAAAACATAGACAGAAACGATTGGCCTTTTTAAACAACAATAAGCCAAGCCTGACTGACTACTCTATAGCAAAATACACAATACTTGTGCTAACATTGTCCCAACACCTGACTGATCATAGTTATATTTGACCTAAATACAAGACTGTAATCGTAAGAGTCATATATATATAACTACTATGGAGATACAACCTTTTAATAATTTTCGTATTCTATTTCTCTATATATAATACCTAGTATCTCTTTTATTTATACCTCTTTTAAGACAATAGTTGCGATAGTCTTAATTTCTATTATTATAATTATATCTCCTATGTGTACATCTACTAAGATTTGATCATTATATCAGTAGTTTGATAATATAATAGCTTACAGCAACTAGTCTATTATACAATCAGTTTACATAGCTATTTCTTACTATAATCTTAAAACATTCAATGCTAAATATAATGCAAACTAACCATTTGTAAAAATGTTAGAATTATTGGCACTTTTACAGGTAAACTTTGAAATCAAATAATAATACATACCAATATAGAAAATTTATCTATATTCACAGTATCATACTACTCAAGCCTGAGCATGCACTTGAATTTATCTTATATATACTACAAGATCACCCTCTTTTAAGACCTTCTTAACTTATCTCTACTACACTCAGGCTTATAATTCTTCCATATTCAAGTTCAATATATTTAAATACTTCATATTAGCAGAATCTATAGTTGTTATATCTCTAGTACTTCCAAATGGCCTGCAGATAGCCTGCAGATGTACTTGGAGATTAACCGCAGTCAAGTGCACTTATAAATGCAGATGGACTGTTGTATCTCCTGTGTGCTTCTATCGACAAGGTTTTTGCAAAAAGGCGCAATGTCTTTCAAGTTGAAGGAAAGCAAGGACTCATGGACAATTTTATGCAGCATTTAAACTGCAGATATTTAGCCGAGCCTTGTCCATACACTCGAGTACTGGTATAGTGCCGGACAACCAAAATCAACACCTTAGTCAACCAAAACACAACGAACTTCAAACTCCCCTAAATCAACAACAACAACAATCCGTAAGCTCAAAAGCTTCTGTAAAAGTCTTTATTTAATGATTGTCTAAAGAATTACAGAGGGATTTAAGGAAATATTGACTTCCTGCAGTGCTAGAGCAGTTGAAAGATTTTCATTTTTGTATGAGAAGGTACCAAATTAAGATAGCTCAAGCTAACTGTATTGACTAATATCTTGGCAGCATCATGCCAAATGCGGTAATTGATATCGCAGATCATCTCACCAGAAATAGCAACCTAACCTAATTAGGAAGGTTATTGCTGCTTAATAAGCGACAGCGAATTAACACAAGTGTCAATTTCCGGTGTCCGGCACTATCCCTTCGCTCGTAACACAATTTAGGCCATCACAACAACCGATCAGATATCTTATTCTTGTTTAATGTACAACTAAAATAATAAAATAAAGCTTAGAAAAATATATATAATAATCTTCAGTACTGCTAGAAAGGAATCTCAATTTATCTGATGTTTTTCTTTCAATCGACTATGGTAGTGTTGGGTTTAAGTAAAACAAGAGATTATTCCTTCTGTTGATATGTAAAAGTCCTACACATTGACTGAAGTTAGGTAACTAAAAAGAGAGAGTCCAATTATAATCTGTAGAGATTTCTTTCTTTGTCAGATTTTTTTCTACTCAATTAGATTAAAATTAGGGTTGAGATGAGGGGCTAGAATGTGGAGGTCAAGATTTGCTAGTTTTTAGTACACTATGCCACCAAAAACCTGTTGCCATCCACATAAAAACACAAGAGAAATAACAAAAAAATGCACAAACCACAGACTTTTAATTACTTAAATCTCACTCCTGAGATGGTCAATAAATATTACGATCATGGAGAGGTGATAATTGTATAGCAAAGAGTCTTGGAGCTAAGATTTATAGAATAATACTAATTCTTGCAGGATCTATTTGAGTTTACTTCTAAGTGGAATTTTAGTATGGAGAAAGTGGCCTCACAGAGACACCAGATTGTTATTCAAATACAAGAGATATTATATTCCTATTGCATCAGATAAAGTTTTTACATAGTAGAGCACCTAAAATATATTCCCTAGATTTTTCATGTTCTTTGTTGTGGTGTTGTTGAATACAGAAGTTTACCGTGGTCCCTGAGGACCACAAAATCCCCTTGCTACGAGCCATGGGATACCTTTGTTGCGGCCAAGACCTCCTTATCGCACCTTGCAGCCTTGGGCGGTCTAAAACACTAGAATTTGTTAGTAGCACCCGGAGGCTGTTTTTGAGTTATTTTGGTAGAGGGGATATTTAAGCAGGCTATAATTAGTACGTTGTTTGGGCTCGGGGAATATAGAGGAAACATATTTCTTGACTAAGTGGAGCCCTCGGCCAATCTGGTCCTGCGGAGGTACAGTGTCTGCCGTAAGAACTTGAATAATTCAACCTCGCGCTCAGACGTTGGTGTTGCCTTTGCTGGTAAGGTCAGAGGGGGGGTTTTTGTCTTAAACTGGGGCACAGGCGCTGTGATTTCGCCCCTCTATCCAAGAGAGGAAATTTCGGAGGTCTTCGGTGGAGGTTCAGCTATGATATTTAGGGCCCGTTTACCTAGAGAACCGTCTAAAAGCCTGCAACAATGCCAACCATTAAGCGCGGCCTGACAGTGGGGGAGAGCACGGCAAAGTAGATGGCGTTTTCCTAGAGTAGGCAATGCAACTTTTTGATGGTCTAGCTACAAGAATCTAGGACTGCGGAAAATTGGCCAAACACTTATCAGAATACACTTGAGAAGCCACCATCTAGTACAACCACTATTACAAATTTAATTTTTAGAAAGAGACAGACAGTTGAAGGTATGTAGAGAAAACAGAATTTTTGTACGTTTAGCTAATATACTGTCTAGTATATAACTGAGGGCCCGTTTACCTAACTGACTTTCTTTGATGGTCGGCACTGTCTGTGGTTGCTAGACGGCCGTCTATAGGTAAACGGGCGCTTAAGTTACTAAGTTAGTTTTTTGTAGGTTCCACAAGCGAGGTTTGCTGCCCTTACCCCCTGTGGAACACACAAAACTTAGGAGCTGTACCTCCGTAGCGTATTGGTAACGAATTCTGATACTACAGACCGCCCAAGGAACGATACCGGTACCTCTCTTTCTACGGAGACTTTGGGAGCCAAAGTGCTCGAGGCGATATTTGAGGCTCGATTCATATTTGGTCAGTACAATCCTGTCCAAAAAGTTCTCAGGGATCCCAAAGTACTCCAACGTGGCTTGGTGACAACAGAAGTACTCGTCCCAGGCAAGAAGTACCCGGAAACAGGGGGGGTCAATTTTGTATGAGCGCTCAGATAATTGCAGGGGGTTTATCATACAAAAATCAAATCCCTGTTTCCGGGTACTTCTTGCCTGGGACGAGTATCAATACTTTATCGAGGGTCGGTTAAAGATGCTCGCAAGCCGGGAAGACCAAAAAAGATCACATACAACAGTGGAAATCGCAGTCCTTGCCAATCCACATTCCCCTTAAGAGGAATTACGGATAAGTCGAATATGAACTACTCAATTTATGAAAACCGACTCGTACTCAAGCACTGGTACCTCTGTTGCCTCCAAGCCCCACTAGCGTACTTTTGGATCAGCGTGTATAATTTTGTGACAACCAAAAGTGGGGGTGAGCTTGTGCAACGAGGTGACAACGAACAAGCCTATCAAGGGCTTGTGTTACTACACCCAAAATACCCCTCCTCGTAGCCTACAGGTACTGTAGTCCGACCCGGGTTGGTCAAAGTCAGACAAACCCGGGCTTTGTTGGCCAGCCTTTTCCAAAGCCTGCAGGCTCTATGAAAGCAGGGTGGCCCGCCAGCCCTTCGGGATATATATTCAGGTTGGATATTATTTCGCCAATGGGGAGCGGATATCTAAGGATGCCACTCGATGTATGAAAGCATTTTCTGGTGGTCTAGGCTTGGGACATAGTGGGATATCAAGGGCGCTCCGGTAAGTTTAAACATTGGGGGTATGATACACGTCATAGATGCAGCGCAATATTCTATCGCTCAAAATATCCCAAAATATACTGTACTGTACGATCGTACAGTACTTACACATTCGCGGTGGTCATTTGCTTGTTGTCCGTTAGTAAAAGTAACGGAACATTTACGCCGCAACGTTCCACCACATAGCATCACAACCCGGCCCCCCCCTCACTCCTGAACACACATACCTTTACCGCAACAAAAACAACAAAGTAGGTGGCAATTAGGATTATATATTTATTTCATTTTTGAATATTTTTTGGTTGTGGTTTGGAGGTCATTTGTTGTTGGGTCGGTTGTTGACAAAGCGCGAGCATTGCAATGTTCGGTTACTTTTGCTAAGCGACAAGCGATCCCCCCATTACTTCAGCCTTACCAACCTCAAATCCCGAACACCTTTCAGCCTGGCCTCTTCTCAGGCGCCCTTGATCCTAACGGTTCCGCATCGCAAAATGCCTCTTTCTTTCTTTTTTTGAGCCCTAACACTCGAGTACCGTAAAAACTCAAATAGAAGATAAATGTGCTAGGACGTTGGAATTTCCCTTATCAGCTACGCGAGGGGAAAACACCGCAAACTCAGCCCCCCGTTGAGACATAACAAAAGGAATATACGAGGCGCCTTACTAGGAGAGGCAACTCCAACGTCCTAGCACATTTATCTTCTATTTGAGTTTTTACGGTACCGGGTTGGATAAAACTGTTGATGCGGGAATCCGGGTGTACAAGGGGCAAGGGGCAAGCAGTCTTCGCACACGCCGAACCAGGTTAACATTTAAAATCTCCCAAAATTGGTGGGACTCTGAAGTGTGTGCGATCGCAATACCTTGTACTTGTACCGTAAAAATGCACTCCTAGCCTGCCATGAGATCTGCGTCGGGGGGCCTTGCAATCCCCGCGGCACAAGTTTGTGGAGATAACATACTGTACCACTTTAGGAAGATCAGGTGATTTAAACGCGAGGCCACCAGCAAACCATATTCAGCGGCTCGGGCTACGGAGCGAGCTGAAAAGCCTGTGATATCTCAAAGCACTAAGTATGTACTCGTACTAGTAATTTTCTGACGTTTTTGAACACAACTGCTATTGCATGCCACCAAAATCCTGAGGCTCTGGTGGATTTTTCGCCCACATGCAATAGCAGTTGTGTTCACAAGGGTTAGAAAATTACGAGTACTCGTAGTTGACCGAAGCCTTGTGCAACCCGGCAGCTGCAGGGATCAGGGCGGGACCATCGCTACACCCTTGAATTCGCCTCCTCAAATTCGGATTCGGGCTACCGAGGTCGGGTACTAGCCATACCGGTAACAATAGGACGGAAAATACTCGACAGTAGATCGTGCCTCGTCAATTTACACGCTTTCCTCTCTTTCGCAATCTATTCAAGGATTTTGGTGGTATTCAGCAGTAGCAGACTACCGCTCTATCTGTCGGGCGGATATGGTTGTTACCCGGCTAGCGCAGCCCAGAATGCGATTTTGGGGAGGAATCGGATTCCCGGGTGCCGCTACTTGGGCAGAGCAAAATAATCCTGTTATATACCAAGAAGCAGTCGTGCTGCAAATTTTCTGTGAGAGACATCTTGGCAACCGGATTATCTTGCGCACCCCAAGTACGGTACTGTACCAATACTCCCGCGCACAATAAGTTAAGATGCACTCCCGGGGTTTACAGCAGGGCATACTTCCCACCAAAAATCCACTAACTACAGTACGAAGGAACTCCAACCTATTGGACAACCAAAATCGTACCACTAGGAAACAAAAGGAGGGGGGGATAGGGCAACCAGAGTTGCAGATTGGGTGGTGTGGAGCTACTCAAGCAACGGTACGAGTATTGTGAATGGTGAGATGTGCGTTGCTACAGACTGTGTGGTGCACCATAACTCATTTTGTGCGGGAGTATATTAATCTGCGTTTCTCTGCATTTTCTGTCCTTTTTTTATTATCGCGGGCTGCGCATGCCAAGGCCCGGCCCATGCAAAGTGCGATAGCGCTTATGCAGTCCTGGGAAGCAACCATTCCGCGCAGTAGCTATGGCATTCGAGTGCGGAGGGGTGGAGTTAAGGATGTACAGTATGAGTGTAGCAAGTGCGACGGGGCCATCGCATGGAAGTTCTAGGTATGGAGCGGGGCGGGTGAAAAGATGAGGAGGAAGTGATGTGGTAGGATCTCGATCAATTGGACAATGCACTTTGTCCTTCGAGTCGCTGGGGTTACCTCCTCTGGTAAGGCCCCGGTACTCGAGTGCTCGAGTACTCGAATAGTGTTTTTTTCTTCTTTTCTTCTTTTCTTCTTTTCTTCTTTTTTTCTTTTGCATGTTTCTCAGAGCGGTGAAGGAGCTCTTTTTTTTGCTTTGTTCGCTCCTTTCCCAAGCTCGGGAATTCCCGACTCTGTACTCGTACCGGAGATGTCCTGGTTCTTGTGAACACAACCGCTACGGTATTGCATACCAGCAAGATCCTGACGCTCCGGCTAATTGTTTGCTCGTATGCAATAAGAGTTGTGTTCACAAGCGTCAGGACATTACGAGTAGCAGGTTGTCCAATTATTTGGGATTCTGCTCGAGTACGGTAGATAGGTGGGGGTAGAAGATAAGTAACGTACTAGTACATACCAGGCTGGCGGCGAAAATCATCGGTCGTGCAGGGTTTTCCACTACTTGTAATAACAGCCCTATTCACGACACTCCAACCACCACTCTAGTGTGGGTAAAGCAATCCAAACCAGATCTTCATCTAAATGTAAAACAATTCTGGATTTTATTCTCCAGCCCTTTAAGACTCTCTATCTAAACTGACTGTGAAATTATTAAGAGCTATGGTAGGTATGTTGGTCTTGGCCCAGTTCCTCACTGTTTGGTGTAGGTAATGGAAAGACTTAGCACTGATTTCGATTTCAGCATATTGTACAAGTAGTTATTTTTTCCAGCCTCAGAACATAATAAATGGAGAGTGCGAAGTTGACTGATTTAGAGGGCACATGCCATTTTCCCGGTGATTTTTGTCGCTGGCCTTGTTCTAGAGTACAGCATAGAATCAATCTTAGGAAGTAGCGTGCGAAGGTGTGAGACATTATGATAGGTGACGTACTTGCATATGGGACTTGGAGCCTGATGCTTCCTGTTCCCGGAAAGTCTTCCCGTGAGCTTATGCGGAAACAAAGCTCCAAAGCTATCTACCGTAAAAACTTGAATAATTGAACCGTGTGCTATGAAGTCCAGAATTTTCTTCTCTGGAACGGGGGAAAAAAACACAGCAAAAACACAGCCCCTTTCCCCCTTCCGAGACGGAGGGAAAAACAAAAATTTCTTGACCTTACTGAGAGAGGAAAGTCGAACGACATAGCACACGGTTCAATTATTCAAGTTTCTACGGTATTAGATTTATAATACGATGATAACTAGAGTAATTGTGCTCTATGGTACAGGCTTAAATGGTATTTTACAAGCGATTGCAGAAAAGCGATAATTGTTCTCTTATAGTGTCAGATCCGCAAGAAATACCGGTATAGCACAGCTGTGGGGGAATTCGGGAGAAAATAAAAGGAAAAAATATTCCGAGGCAGGAAGGATTTGTCCGTTCGCAAGCTGAACTGGACATCAGCGAACAAGCCACGATAATAGCACTCCCCACCAACGCCACCATCCTAATATCCAAAATAAATAAATAAGGGAAGAAGAAAAGAAATTATCCAGTATCCTACCGGTTTGAGTGGCAATGATTTTTAACTTATGGGAGGGTTTGTCGTTGGGATGTCTGAAAGCGCGCTCTCTTGGTGACAAAATTCGTGGCCCCCCATTTTACACCAAAAATGGCCATTTTCACCCCGTGAAATCACAGCCAGTTGCTTTGCAAAAAAATGTTAAAATTCCTCAGGGTCTTTAGACCCATCTAGATATTATCATTTATATGTGACAAGCGCTGTTAGTCAATACCCATGGTGCAATACTAGAAATAATGATGGTGGGCAAAAGATACCTCTGATTTTGTATGAGAGTCCCATACAAAAGGTACATTGCAATCACATCCAATAACAATCCTCAGCTCTCAACACTCACAGGAGAATGGGAAAATTCTCATAATTTTTACCTAGAAAGTTCGGACAATTGCCTACACTATATCTTGGTTTTATTAAATCTATACAGTTTTGGGGTGAGTTAAATTTATGAGAGTCTGAAATCAACCATTTTTTGATGTAAAACGTGGGTGAGGGTGGGGTATTATGAAAGCGAACGACACTCGACATACAAGTACCAGCGGACTATCCCTTGGGCGGTGTGAAACAGTAAAATTCGCGCCCACCACGCTAAGGCCAAAACTGGGTAGCTGTTGGTTGTGTTTAGTGGGGAAACCAGATTTTTCAGCCTTTTTAATGCTCAAATGACTCAGCATCCTAGGTGCGCTAAGCTTGTTACGGAACGACATCAACGTGAACAGTATTTAAGCTGGTGTGGGCGCCAATTTTACTGTTTTCACACCGCCCAGGGGGTAGCTCCTGGACAATACCGTAAAAACTCGGTAGATCCACTATCGTGGATCGGGGCTTGGCGGTTGCAACAGGGGTTGTGCGTGATAGTGCCAAGGAATCGAGTGATCGTCCATGACTGGGAAATGAGAAACTCGCACAGAC
>Ga0307513_10001655_pt1 | contig 31865 bp, 40 predicted proteins | sample 15_EM_MG_FD_202174 | JGI IMG/M metagenome (GOLD analysis project Ga0307513, IMG submission 202174) | Populus trichocarpa ectomycorrhiza microbial communities from riparian zone in the Pacific Northwest, United States - 15_EM | ecosystem: Host-associated > Plants > Roots > Unclassified | place... | reverse complement strand
CAAGTGCGGATTCTGAGCTCTCGAACGTGGGAGGTTTGTGTTACCTTCTCAAAGAGGGAATTAGGATCGATGAGCGGTCTTTGGATCATGGATGCCCTTTATATATCGCGCTTGAGCATTGGCGATAGTTTCGGACTCAAAAACTGCCTGATATGATATGTGAGTGTGGGCTATGGGGCGAATTTGGAAGACTGACGGTAGTTGCATTTGGTTTGGGTTCTGCACCTCAAACACTCGGACGCGGAGCTCTCCGGATGCGAGATCGAGGTCAAGTGAAGGGTTGGGAGACATTGTTTTCTGCAGCGTATGGTGATAGCCGCTTTTCATGCACCTAGTTCAATTCTCCATGGTATCAGGCCTACGAGGTGAGTCAGGACGTAAACTCCCCTGAAAGAATGAACATTGCATGTCGCACCTGAAGGGGTGATATTAATGCCTCAAAGGTCGGCGATGGAATATGTAGCGCTGCAGGTCAGAGTCGGAGCAGAGTCGTGTTGTTGCTGCGACCGGCATCTATGAACATCAAGCTTAGTATAATAGGCGCGTCCAGGTACGGACGGCGAGGATTGAGATCATACGAGAAACGGCAGTTTGCGCCGTTTTTGCAGTACCCTTGGACATAACATCGACAGGGCGTCTGTATAGAGTAGTCATGGTCGTAGGGCAGCTGAAAGTATGCCGATTACTTGGTTGTCCTTTCTTTGAGGCATGCACGGGCAAAGTTTATGTCAGTCACAACTCTTGTGACTGACCTGGACGCCCCAGTCGAAGACTACAGATACTAGGAGCTGACCTGTATCGTCGTATGGGCCTACAAGGAGCCAAAGGATGCGTACATCTTTCCTCTCACGTTGAACAAGCACATTTCTCGGCGGTGAAGCAACGCTCAGCACCCTGCGTTCTCGGATGCACTGCGAAAGGAAACTGGCTCTACTCCCATGCCGGAAGATACCACGATGAGCCATTTGACAATAAAATGACACGAAAGTTCTCCATGGCGGATAACGAGCTCCGCTCGGGCCATTTTTCGAGTTTGAAAGCTGCATTCGTAGACACCCCAGAGCAGCTCCGTAACTGTACTGTCAATACTCCCCCTGAAACAGTATGTAGACGGGGTGCGTGCACGGACAACCGATGTCGCTGATCACTGATGGGAGCATCTTCTTCCAGCGCAGTTTTGAGTACGCGCTTGACTCTAGCTAAAGTCGGTGGTATGTGATTGCGCCTTAATTGGCCAATCCGCGCATCCAAATATGAATCCCAAGGAATCGAATGTAGGTAGTATGAAGAACAGAGGGTGACAAACAGGATACAGCAAGGACACTCTACTTCTTGCCAGAGCCAGAGCCAGACCTAGAAGACGGAAGATCAGTCGTATGGCCGGGATTTTGTATTAAGCGCTTACTTCTTGATTCCACCTCCAACAAGAGGCCCGGCTGAGGGGGTAGACGGCAATCAGGGTTGCATTCTAACATTACATCGAGTATAATACTCACATTGCGAAGCTAATTGCGTGCGTGAGTTGGGGTAGTTTAATGAGTCTCGATTGGAGTCGCTTACCTCTCTGCTGGGCTGCTTTGAGGGCTGCGGCCTCGTCCTTCTGCTTCTGCTTGAAGGCAGCGTCGTCCTCGTCAACCTCCTTCTTTCCCTTCTTGGGAGCCTAGCGCGATTCTGGTCAGCCACGAGGTTGCCGCTTTGACGGAATCAGTTGGTACCTTGAGGGGCTTGAGCTTTCCTCCCTGACGACCACTCATATCTCTATATGCAAAACGTGCTAGCTTGCGGTTTGGAACAACTGGGGAGAGAAACCCGAGGAAGCGGTCAAGAGCAAGGTCCGGTTCACACTTTATCAGTCGTCATAACCTCCCCGAAATTAGAAAAGGGTTCAAACGGACATAACGAACAATTAATAGCTGATGCTTGATGGTCCTCTATTCTAGTGGCATCAGCTTGAAACAGTTCGAATTTCCCACTCTTTAAGAAGGAAAGAAATATATAGTACTCTGGAAATGAACGGTTTCTTCGAATTGTCAGATAATGCGTTGACAGAGGACTTCAAATAATTCGTTCACAAGGCATGCACTTCTTGAACCTTCCCGCGACCCCGTCGCTCGGCTTCTTGATATCCGCCTTTGTGACACTTAGTAACCCACCGTACTGTGGTCTCTACGATGGCACCGTGGTCTTTCCGGCTACCCAGGAGTAAATATCTCTCCCGACATTCGACACGGACATCCCTGGCTGGAGAACAGTCGCAAGCGTCTTGGGATGGAAATTATCAGTTAGGGCATCCTGGGACGTGCTAGGCCCGTTTCTGCAGCACGCTTGGGAGCAATATTTCTATCGCCTTCGTTTCCATTTCGCAGTACGTTTGTTTATGCACAGGTGGTGTGTCCTGATGTGCGTACCAAGGTGAGGACCGTATCAAAGTCAAACCGGTACTCGTTTCCTGTCATCTCTCGCAGATAGTGGATTTGTTACATGGACCAACGCGACGTCCGACGATGAGGGAAGTTAGCGGTATCATTTCCGAACGTGCGGTAGGTATTGTACCTTGTAATTTATGCCCTATTACAACGGTTTCTTAGATGGAAAGACCTTCGAAGGACCGAAGGCTGGTCAATTCTCCAGCACCACTCCCTTTTACACACAGAGGTTCAGATTACCCCACCGAAAAACTCGATCCAGGCGATATTTATCCCTCCGTTGTTGATCGCCAACGTCGTACAAGCCTCATTCTTCCAGCTCTGTCTTCGAGCAGCAACGTGTCGGTTCCACTGGCGAAATAGCAATATCTACGCGATGCCAAATGTACCCAATCAAATCGTTCCTAATTCTACAAAGGTAGCGATCGACCAAACGGCTGTGTTCGACTTGTATGTATCGGGCGATTTCGAAATTCGGCTCTTTGGGGATCCTGTTATAGTTGAAGGGCGGTATATACCGATACAAAGGTTGATTTTCAACTCAAATTTTTGGCTACAAGTGGTCCGCCGCCTGTTCTGCTAGAGCAACGAGTCGATGTTATACCAGACTTCGTTGACGAGTGGACGCTCTCGGCCACCCAAGCCTTTAAGATTGGTTTGAAGAGTGCAAATGGCTGGTGGTGTCCTGATACTGTGGTGTCATCCGCGAACAAGTATGTCTCGTCCAAGTCCCATAAACACACACTGATCTAATCCTAGGACTGTGAGATTTCCCTTTCCAGTCCAGATCCACTAGTCATCGCGCCCCATCAGTCTCGAATACCTCTACTGAGAAAGGTCGACCCCTTTCTGAAAGTTACCTCAATTTCACACTGGTCCCCAGACAATTCAGCCCTCAAACTGGAATAAGTGAAAGATTTGTTGAAATTCTTATTTCTTTTCCAATCACACATCGCTCGTTCTGAGGAGGCGACTATCTAGCTCCCTTACAGCATTCAAAGCCACGGGTTCTCAGCGAGGCGTACCTTTTGCCTTTATGGTCAAACCACCTTACCATCCCCATCTTCATGCACCTATGATCGTTACCCTTCGTGAGTAGAGGCTCCTTATGTCGAGTTCAACTAATTCGTGATCTAGACGGAGTAGAAGTTGAGAGCCCTTTCTGGACAAACTCGATCCGCCGCTAGAACACGAGTTGGGTCGTATTTCCCTCGGGGGAACATCTTGGGTCAGTCGATCACCTCAAGCGTCATGGCCATCCGGTGACTTGTGCTCAGGGACTGGATTGGCATGGACCGTCGACTTCGGGCGTCTGGGCATCTGTAAATTTAATGCTCTGTATGCTTCGTGCTACGCCGACGTGGAAGGAATGGGCGACTTCGGAGGACAAAGTGGTTCTGCTCGGACGCCTATACCAAGTCTCAACTCTACATCTCATTGCAGCACTCCCACGGACCCCATTTCGTCGATCACAGCTTGATATTCGTATTGGAGAGCGCACTCATGCCTGATGATAACGGTTTATTCGCAACAAATCTAGCCGGGAAGCCGATTTTGGCTATCCATGGGTACGGGTTTCTACCGCACTAACACTGTCCTTGATTCTACTTACACTTTTGTAGAGGCTCGGATAAGGACGTCCCCATTTGGCATAGTCGAGAGCTCCTGGCGACACTGAAAACATTGTACCCAGAAACCAATGCTACGCACGCTCACTCAGCTTTTAACCGCACGATATTTGCGTAACATTCTATAGTTTATACGAAGTCCCCGGCCGTGATCACTGGTGGGATGACGTGCTGTCGAAGGACAAGGTCCAGGAATTTCTTGAAGACATCTCAGCCCTCGAAGTCCGTCCACTGAGGCAGCCCCACCCCAATCTTCCACTTTGAATATAACCACGCCGGCAGAATGCGGTTTTCTTTATGGTTGGAGGATCCGCGCGGTAAATGTTCCAGGTCGACTTGCAAAGCTGATAATCAATTGATGATGGAATGGCGATGATAAATACGACTAATATATGGAGCTTTTCGGTCGACACCTCCGTCTCTCCCATTGGCATGACCGCCGTAGATGGAGCGGTTCTCGTAACCCAAGCCCGCTGAGAAGAAAGGCTGGTCTCGAAACAGAAAGGCTACTGGAAGGTATCGTGCGACCTTTCGAACCCCTCATTTCTGTATAGATTGTCCCAAGCCACTCCAAGTACGGACTTACGCGCACCCAGGGCCCTATGAATCGCATTCTCTCAAGCTCGCTACCTCTCATACTCGTCATTCCCGGACCTTCATCCCAGAATTATTCGATCTATCTGGAGCTGGCGACGATTGCTGCAAACAATCTTCTCTCTTCTCTGCGCATCGACTCAGAACTTGTCTTAGATACTCATATGGTCAAGAAGTATGAAGTAGGGCACATTGATGATAGCAATCTGGTGATACTAGGTGGGACAGACAATATTTTTGGGATGTTATTCTCTTCAAGGCCAAGAGCGAGGGCAATGGCTTTCCGACAGACAAGGCTGGTTGCTCCAGGAAAGGGTTTTTGATGAACAAGGACTAGGTATGCGCCTCGTAGCCGGTTCCTTCAATGGTCTCATTCAAGTTACACCGCGCAGGCATCACCTTTTTGCATAAACTTCCAACATCGGCCGCTTCCTTGGCGGTGTTTGTATCCGCAAAATCTCCTGACGGTTTTGATCGAATCATGCGCTTATTCGTTCTTCGTACTGGAGTCCCAGTGCCAGAATGGGTTGTCGTCGGGCCTGATGCAGATACTAAGGGAGGAGGTGGGATATTGGGCGCAGGGTAAGCACTTATTACAGGCGTTACCCCAAGGCTCGACGACAATGGTTGGTGCAGATGGGGGGACCAAAAGTGGAGGTGGAGTGAAGCACAGTCTTGGATCGTCGGGTGAATTCGACAGAAGCAATGTAGAGCCATTTATACATCGAAGAATGACATTGTTCTCCTTCTATTCATTTGGTTTCCCACAGCCGTTGGCTTTTGCTTTGCCCCACAGCGCTGCCTCCCATCAGCTTACCTTTGCACCAACTCGCGACACTAGTAAGCGAACATATGTCTCGTCGTGAGGACCGGCTGTGCCGCTACTTTGACGAGAATGGAGAAGGGGAATGCCCTAGAGGCAATGCGTGCTGGTTAGTGTAGTTGCTATGCTCTGCCGTACGAGTTGTCCGTGGTTCTCCAACATTAAAACATCATATTTGACCATGGTAGGTTCCGTCACCCACCACGGCAAGTGAGGAAGGTCGATGCCGGTAGGCGGCGCGAGGATCCGCAAAGCCGGGGTGGACGGAGGCCTTCCGAAGCAACATACCCACCGTCGTGGTCTGGGGATGGATCATCTTCCAGACGGCGATCAAGGAGTCCACCGCCAGGCCGAGGAGGAGAGATTCGTTTTCGGGGACCCACACCTGGTACGTACGCGCCGCCGCTGGCGCCGAGGGGCCCGAGAAAGAATCAAGGGGTGTCCTGACGTAGGACTACAGAGCCTGCCAATCGTCTTTCCCTACTTCAACGCATAAATGGGAGTCGAGCCGATGAGCGCGACAGGGCAGAGGGCTCTCGGAGTAATGCGCCGAAGAGTACCCATCCATACCCTGTTGTGGCAGAGAGGCCGAGGGAACTTGCTACAGACACCCCCATGCCCGCTGCAGGTTCGACCTTACCAGTTCAACCCGCCACAAAAGAAACCGCCGAAAAGATAGTTGAACCGGCAAAGGATCTCGATGCGATGTCGAGTGCTAAAACAGGAGCGAACCCTACATTCCCTCTGTCACAAGCCCCGGTGGCTTCGATGGACACCATGGAAATTGAACAACCCGCTAATCCGCCCAACAACACGCTGTCTGGCGAGTCCGACCACAAAATAATAACCCATATAGATCAAGAGAAGATAGGCGCCGCAGCGAAGCACCGTACAGTCGTCAAGGAAATTTGGGAACAACGAATCTTGTGAGTCTCTCATCGCGTACCCGAATAAGCATGGACTGAGCAAACCATCTGTAGTTATATAGATCTGATTCAAGTTGATACCAAGGTACTCAGAGAGTCCCAAGAAATGTTGGACACAATTTCGCTCTCAGTGGACCAACGGCAGAAGCTCGAAGGCGCAGTTCTGTCCCTCCACGGCCGCATTCAAGAATGCAACCAACGGCTAATAGACGACGAGCTCCGACTTGAACAGTCGTTGGAAATGGACAAGACGCACGGACCCGCACTTGAGGGATTGTCGGCCCGCCTCGAACGTGATGAACAAGCGGTGAAGAAATGGATCGAAGAAAAACAGCGTCAAGATGAGACTCCTGTCTTCGAGGTTGTTAATACAGATGCCAGCGTATTCACTCCTGGTCATTCAAGAGGCCTTCGAGAGGACATCAACGACAAAATTGAAGCATTTCAGAATCGTTTAGATGACATGCACCAATGCGCAACATTCGATAATGATTTATTTCGCGATATGGTCAATGCGGAATTAGATCGCTGTGTACCAAGAAGCGTGGCAAAGAATCTCTTGGGGGCTACTGAACTCTATTCGCTAGAACTATTGGAAGAGGAGTTCAAGGGCCTGGTCGAGAAATTGGACGAATTGGAGTGCAAGATTCGGGTTCTGGAGGCTAGGGAAGAAGCACGAATTGAGGAGCTCAGAAAGTGGATGGAGGAAGATGCTCGGGTATATCCATCATTTCCCTTCCTGTTTTATTTCTTACAGTGAACCACTAGGACGAGGAGCAGATCCTCAAAGACCAGTCGGAAGCTGAAGAGCTCAACGCGCGAACGGAGGTGATTATAGAAGATTCGCCAGTAGCTAGCATCACGACTGCTCTACAGCCTTACGTCGACGCCTGGCGGACGCAGACGATTAACGCCCTGGATTATAACATTCTCAATTCCACACTCCCAGCAAGGCTCAATGCACACCTCGAGCAGCTTCGCACGACGCAGGGGGAGTACGAAGCTGGACTTGCAAAACTCATGAGTGACCAGCAAGAAATTCTGGAGCGGGAGAAGATGGAGCACACGAAGAGAGTCATCGAGCAGATGATGGGTGTCAAGGCTGTCAATGAGAGAATCATTGAGATGCTCAATGCAGATGCTGCTCGTACCAGTCTACCTGCCCCATAGAACATTGTTGCTCCTGGGTGGTCCGGGGACGCCTTCGGTAAATTGAAGCACTTCGTGATCCTCACGTACGGACAAATATCGTAGTCACTGCTGCATCTTGTATATGTTGAATTCTCTTGTGTACTACGTATCACGCATTGTATTCCTGCAGCGGATTCCTCGCTTTGTAATGCAGCTAGGCAGGGGTATGGGGCCAAGAGTTCCCGAACGAGTCGGTAATCCCAGGGGTACTCTCTCCTCGCGTGCATGACTAGGTCCCATAACGCTGGCCGTACCGATACGTCGATGCATTCGAGCCTTCCTTTGTACAAGTGGATGCATAGCTACGTACTTTAGATGAAGACTTGAATTAATATTAGATCTAGAGCACCAGAACTGAAATGGATGTGTGGGACTATAGCATTTGAACAGAAAAGGAATCCGTCTCTATACGATCCTCCCATGGAAGACATCTATAATTCTCTGGGTCATATGGGCAGTCTTTTTCCAAGCGTCCACTATGACACATGAAACAGACATTACTTTCACCTGTTTGGTCCTGAATACTTTGAGATCGAGAGTACTTGCATAACTCTCCACATGATGGTATGGAGCAATGCGGCGTGGGCCGTGTTAGAAGTCGATAATTTTCCAAACGTTGACACGACTCACGACTACAATGGGTTTTGCCGCTGTCAGGTTTCTCTCCCTCAGACGTTTGTCCCCAACACGTCTGAGGTATGTTCAAGTCTTCTCCGCTATGACTCGCTGCTTATGTATATAAGCTTCATCCTTTTATAGGTAAATACTACTTGTCCCCAACACGTCTGAGTTTCACCTTTCTCATATGTTGTGAGCCCTGCAAGCGCTCTGAAGGCTTAAACATCCAAGACCAACACCGTAAAAGAATCTCTATATACCTACTATAATCCCTCTTCCTTCCCACAACCTCATTCACTCGCCCGTCTTCTACATTCATTCACTGCTACGTCAACGGCAAGTCAGTTGAATGATGAGTGAATTGAAGAATGACCAAACCATTAAGCTTGGTTACGACAACTGGTACTTATGGGACCGCCACATCATAAGTACTATCCGACGAAAGAGCGCCTACGTTGCATTCGACCCCGAACCTGTTGACCCGCGTACTCAGCAACAGGTCGCTCCACCAGCAACCACAACTCCTGCCTCCACTCCTAGTGTCACCGTTACCTCTCAACCTACACCCGAAGAGTTGAGGACGTACCGTGAAGAACTCAAAGAATGGAGAACGGCGAACAACGTCGCTGCTGGAGTCATACTCGGCGCAATCTCTGATGAGGTACAACATGTCATTGATCCGAAAGAACCCGCCAAAGTCATGTACGACAAACTCAAAGCCGAAGCCGAAGTCATAAGCAACAGTAGCGCAAATGGTATTCGAATCGAGCTTCGCCATAAGCGATTCAAGGACACACCAACGATAGAAAACTTCGAAAGACATCTCACATTCTATCGTTCGAAAAACGCCACTCTCAATGCTGTCGGAGCAGAGTTTGACGACTCATTCCTCGCGTGTCTACTCCTCAACTCGTTCAACCGCAACGATGACCCCATTTGGTCAATAGCATCTACCAGCATCATCACGTCCGATACGCCTATCAACAAATGGTCGTTCAACCACGTCGCTGGGGAGCTACGTAAGGCCCTTCGCAATAACATTCGTCCCGCAGAAAAACCGACCTCCAGCACCAGCCAGGCAGCTCTGAATGCTACCGCGAACAAGACGAACCCGAATCGCTATAACGGTCCACCTTGCACACATCCCAACTGCCGCCGTCTCAAAAGCCACGCGACCGAGGACTGTTGGACTAAGGAGAAGGAGAAGGAGAAACGAGACAAGGCAAGGAAAATGAAGCACAAGGCGAAGAAGGCGAAGAAGAATGCGGTCGAGAGCAGCTCAGAATCGGAGATGGGCTCAGACTCAGGGGTGGTCCTGCTGTGAGGTTTCTCGGCCTCAGACGGTTGTCACCAACACGTCTGAGGTATGTTCAAGTCTTTTCCGCTATGACTCGCTGTTTATGTATATTAGTTTCACCTTTTTATAGGTAAATACCATGGAGCTACCGGGCTGTTGCTCTGAGACCCACAGAGACTCGGATCATCACGACGCAATATTGTGCAGTTTTCATGTTTTAGACCGGCAATGAGGCTGTGCGCAGGTCATCTATGGCGGTTTGCGATCTCGGTTTGCATGGCTTCGGAGAGCACGCTCACTTGGCACACATCCCACATTGTGGCGAGGCTGGATTTAATGCGTATTGATTTATGCTCTGGGGGTCAAGAAGCCAATTCTATGAGTGAGATAATTTGGGCAGTCAACTGAGTGTATCTCACTTTACTGGTCCTCGCCTCGCAGCGCGGGCACTACTACCGGCAGTCGATTGTGTCCTGGCGCTTACGAGCTGGCCTTACAGGCTGGAAGCGACCTCGACTGCAGGTATTTCTTGGACTACAGTCAAACTTGACCCTCTCTACCCGCACCACCCGCTTCTTCCCTCCGATTATGGCCGCAGAGGCATTCGGGATAGCGTCTGGGGCGATAGGCGTTGCTGCTGCCATATTCCAGACGGCAAAGGGAATCCGCGACATCATCCATACCGTCAGTTCCTCTACCTCGATACTAGCAAATTTACGAAGCTCACTCCTCGTGTGTACCGACAGGCCATGACGGAACGACAGGATATTGTCGACCTGCTTCAAGAAAACCTGGAAGAAATGAACCTTCTCGCAGACTTATACAACGAACACAAGGAATGCCTCGATCAGAGCAAGCTGACCCAAGATTTGGAACGACTTCGAGCGTAGGCACGCCTTGGTCACGACTTCGCACGCAAGCTCACCGCCGATTCGTAGCAAAATGGATGAATATTACAAATGGCTTGTTGAAGCCGACGACGGCAAGCCTCATCGAAGAACTCCAACACTAAAGGGAATATGGCAGGCAGGAGATCTCAAGCCAAAGCTCAAAGCGTGGAACAAAGATATTGGCCGTGTGCGTACACACTGGCAGGTATGCAGCGTTCCGCTACACGAGACGACGGTTCACCGTCCAGGCAGAATCAAGTCCACGTTCGGATGGTCGCACTCCTCAAAGATACGAGGTCGCAAGTGTTAGGCCGGCTCAACAGCCAGGACCGAATGCAGACAAATGCAAATTTGACACTTGTGGAGACAATTCGAGCCGAAACTACAGAGGTCATCAAAGTGATCCAGCACACAGCCGTCCAAACACGCACTCGCTCACTTTCGATGCACTCCCATGCCGAGCCGGCCGGATCCACAAGCCTAACTACGAGGGCGAGTCGTTGTCTACTAGCCTATCCCATCATTGACCCGTATTGTTAGGTCATCGTCGAGACAACCTCTTCGCTCGCCACGTTCTCTATCTTATCGCCGGACGCTTCAATCCCTTATGACAATATCAAGATGCGCTTAGAGGAATACTCACAACGCCTCAAATCGGACTCTCCGACGATCGATTTCTCCGCGAAGCATGGCAAGATGATCGTATGCCGGAAGCAAACAAACGAAATAGAAAACCACCTTGAAACAGCAAAGGAACTGCTGCAGGTCATGATCGAGGCAAAGGATGTACCGACCATAGAGGCCATTCACCGGCTCCGCGATCTAGCTACAGTGCTTGATCAGCTCAAGCTCCAAGACGAGTGCCTCGTGGTTGGTAATTGCGCCATGCAGCTCGCTCAAGCACTCGGCTTGCGGGCTGTAGAGTTCCAGAAGGTGGCGGCACAGATAATCTTTCGTATCACCCGTCTGGATGTATACAAATCGCGGATGTGTCCCCTCTTTATCCAGGCTATCTCCACATGCGTACCGCAAGTAACCGCCATGAGCTACGATCAACCAGTTCAACAAACCTCCTACGATCCTGAAATTATCTACATCGTGAACTCACCACTTTTCAAGGATTGGAATCAGTACCACTCCCAATTTTTCTGCTTTGAGAATGAATACGAAGCGGCTGTCGTCTTCTTTCTGGAGGGCTTACCTGATGTGGTCCCGCAACCGACCAGTGACTTGCATTCATGTATGTCTTCCCCAATCCTGATTCGATGCCATCGCTATCACATTATCGTCCTGGAATCGAATTACTAAGCATGACCTATCAATCAATCATAGGTCCCTCTGGTGCTGCTGCAAGTTACCCCCAGCCGAATGCCCCTACATGGAACGATCCTCAATACGATGGGCCAGTTCCTATAGTTAGATCTCGAGGTACATCGCAAGAACGATGGGACTCCCTAAACGAACAACTTTTCAATAAAACTGGCATAGAAGAAGGCAAGAACTACGTTGGTCAATCGATTCTCACTGAATGGCTGGATCAATTTCCGGGCCAAAGGTCCTGGACATGTCAAATCCCTGTTAAGGGCTCCGGTGGTCGCCCTTGCGGAGCTGGATTCTCTCGAGTGGAGCGTGCGACTGTTCATATTCGCGGGAAACATTTGGATATGCGCCCGTATCATTGTGGTAATGGTGGTAACTGTCAGGTGCCTAACTGGTTAGCCCCATTCTTTTTATCCGGTTGCATGGGACAAACGCGCATTTACTGGATGTACTTGCTTTTTTCCAGTGCTATGGCTTTCACCTCCAGAGAGAACAGGGCAGAACATTGGAACCCAAAGAAGATTCCATGCGCCAAATGGTATGACTCCCTGCCATGGATATCCTACTTATGGACGCAATAGTGGTAAAATTGAGATGCGCCAAAATGTGGCACGTCATGTACAACGGTGCCCCGGACGCAAAGCATAAGCCAAGGAGGCACCTCTTCTCAACACTGCGAGCAACAGCTGTCAGGCTCGATTTTCATTGCTTAGCATTGTACTCTCTGATATTCTTGTATCTCCGTATATCTGTCTCTCACAATCCAGTCCCATTTAATGCGCTGTACGTCGGGTCCCGGACCGGTTTCACGGATTCTGGAGACCATGAGGCGGAAGGCGTGAGCGCCTTCCCTGACCCTTGGGGTGACCTTTGAACCTTCTGGAACCGCTCCATATGGTGACTCATTCCTCAAAGCAGTCAGGAACTGAAATAGTGCCCATTCAAACGACGCTGGTACGAACCGACTCCTTTTGACACTTCACGATCGGCTTCATACTGGCCAGTGATCCGTTTTGGGGCAATCCCTTTATCAAACGTTAGGATGGTGTTATATCAAGAAATACATCAACTTCATCTGAAGGTTTCTGCCTGAAGCTTGAACCCCCCTTGTATTAAAAGTGAGTAAAGAGAAAGATTTGTGAGATTGTCAAATTGGTGTTGAGGCATCTCGTTTTTTATAGGAGGTAATATGGTTGTTGTGGGGTACAGATGCGCTCCATACATCTCCACCCGGGCAGATTTCGTCCCAGATTACCCGCAGCGGGGAGCGTTTGGCTGCTATGACGCTCTCGGTGTCACTTGAAGCCATAGAAACCTGGTGGGACGCGTTTGTTCAGCCAGCGGAATCCTCTTGGCTTCAATGACTAATATGTACTGTCTTTCTCGGATTGGAATATTCAGACCCTAACAGTTCACCTGCTACGATTGTTCCGTGTGTACAATGTGTGGCTCGATCACACAGTTTCTACTCCACTGAGCAATGCACGGTGTACGGCTTGTTTACGCCTAGTCTCTTCCGTTAGATACGCATCGGAAACCTGGTAGACGTTCCAGCCAACGGCCAATGCTCCTTCTACCTAACCCCCTCCCGTTCCTTCGAGCTGTTAGGTTCTCGATGTACGACTGTTGTGAGAGTGAGGCCATGTGTTTGTCGAAATCGCGCATTACTTTAATTTCCAGAGTCCAGCGGAGCCACCCCCTCGTCCAATATGTCCGTACTTGCGGGCGGAACATCTCCTCTATACGGTCTAGCTCCTGACGTGACTCAATACCTGTCTCGTCAACCCAAAATGCGCACACCGCCCAATCGTCCTTCCTTCAGGTGCCGATGCGGAACACGGAATAATCCCTCGAACACTGCGTATATCCCATTTCCTCCATATCAGCCTTGAGCCGATCGTGCCGGATCCCCCCAGCCTGCTTCGGACCGTAAAGGCCGTTCAGTAGCTTCCAAACGGGGTCACCATCTCCGTATCCTGGGGTGGCCCCATATAGACCTCACCATCGATGCCCCCATGCAGGTATGCGGCCGATACATCGAACTGGCGAAGACTGAGGTCGCACAACGCGGCGATCGAGGCAATAACTGGGAAAGATTCGAGTCGCATTACTGGGGCGTATAGATGGGCTTCATTGTAGTCAACTCCGGAGACTTGAGTAAATCCCTGTGCTATGAGGCGTGCCTTGTGTTTGACGAGAAAGCCGTTTTCGAATTTACGGTGGAAGACCCAACGCGGCGTGATGATATTCGTGTCGGAGGGGTGTGGAACTACTCTGAAGACGTGTAAATGACGCACGTTTTCGATTTCAATATCTATGGTGGCTCGCCATTCATTCGCGTCAGGCTCGTTGAGCGTGTCTCGAAACGTTTGAGGACCAGGGGTCGACAGCGTGGGCGTAAATACAGGGTCGATGTCTTCAAATGCTCCAAAAGCGAGGAGTGCACTTCCCCTCCAGCGCGGCGTACGAGGCCGGAGCGAGTTGAACGAGAGGGAATGTTATGGATTTTCCCCACATATTGTGGGGCGTCGTCGTCCGGATCACCTGCTAATCCGGTCGGTACATGGTCTGTGGGGTCTTCAGCCAACGTCTGAGGAGCTGGTTTAGGCGCGCGACGGTGGTAGCGGCCAGGTACTTGTGATGAAAGCCTTTCGGCTGGTGACGGCGGGGTTGACGCTGACCCCTCGTTGTCGTCGTTGCTAACACCTTCCGTGCCGTCTTGCGTAGGTGTGGGGTCGACCGTTTACGTGGTTAGAGGGCCAGGTGTCGACTTCCATCTTGCCTCCCATGTTGGACCTCAACGGATCCGCCATCGGGTAGCACGGGGGCAGTCCCTTCATAGAAGGTAACGTCCCCACTCTCCTTAACTCCTATCTATGTAATCCAGACGCGGTAACCGCCTTCGTACTTATACCCCAATAGGTAGCCCATGGTTCCCCGATCGTCCAGCTTCCCTAACGTCTCCTTAGGTAGTGTAACCCGCACTACGCATGCGAAGGTACGTATGTGACCTCCGTCTGGTTTTATACCGCAGAAACGCCCATACGGCGTCACTCCTTCCTTCATCTTTGTTAGCGTCCTGTTCCGCAGGTACATAAACGTCGACGTTGCCTCAGCCCAGAAGCGTGGAGGAAGGTTCGAATCGCGCAGCATGGCGCGAGTGTCGTTGGTAGCTACACCGACGAGTCGTGCGGCGACTCCATTCGATGAAGGTGAGTACGGGACTGACGAAATGATACGAATTCCCTGTTGCTCACAGAATCCTCTCATCTTTCCTGCCACCAGTTTCTTCGCGTTATCGAACATGACGGTCTTAATCGTCCTCCCTGCTCCGTTCTGTACCATGGTGGCCCACTTCTCGAACTCAATAGGCGCATCCGATTTCTCTCTCAGGGGCAATACCGAACCTGCTAGTGAATAGTCATCCACGAGTATAGAACCATACGTACAACGACTGACTGATTCGACGGGCATAGGGCCGACCAAGTCGCCAATGATGATCTCCAGAGGCTCCAGTTGTAAAGGGAAGATGTCGTGCTTTCGCGAGTGCACAGGATGGGTACGTATCGAGCTTCGGGGTTCTTCAGGTACGTCCTTCAGCATCAACCCGGTCACGGCGCCGTTCGCCATGTCGACGACTGACTTCATACTGCGGTGTCCCATCCTCCGATGCCAATCAATAGGCTAATCGCTTTGGTGCGCTTGATCTCCTTCACTCCTTCATCCCAAACATTCTATAATCTGCGGGGCATTTGACGTATTCCGTAGATATGTCGTTGTCGTTGCAATACACCTCAGGTTCCAATGGTTCCAATAAGCGCAAAGCTCCAGCAACTACTATGGGTCCTCCCGAAGGTCCTCCCGAGAAAAAAGCGAAACGGCCCACCTCACTCGAGACCAAACTAGAAAAACTCCAGGCAACCCTCGCTGGGATTAGGCCTGTTTGGAAAATGTACGACCTGGACGTCTTCATGGAGGAAATGCGTCAAATGTGCGACCGGGGTGGGTAAATTGACTCCCAATATGATTGAAGAGTTTATCACGAATGAAGAGTGCAACGAGATTTCCAACGTTTTGAACGTGCTAGACCACGACTTGCAAACGTCTTCCATAGATTCGCAACTGCTCGAACTGCCTCAAAACATGCATAACGATCATCACTTATGTGGAACGTGTCGCATTTGACGCATTTCCACCATGAAGAAGCCGGGGTCGACTCTTCCCCAAATGGGCTGGAGCCCAGCGAGGGTTTCCTGGAGTTTGTCCAGTTTAGTCTCGAGTGCGGTGGGCCGTTTCGGTTTTTTTTCGGGAGGACCTTCGGGAGGATCCATAGTTGCTGGAGCTTTGCGCTTATTGGATCCATTGGATCCTGAGGTGAATTGCAACGACATGGGACTTTCCAAGCTAGTATTTGCCATTTGGGCTTCTGCGGATGGACGATGAATGTACGAATGGAAAATATAGCTGACTCGAGGAGCCCTGCTTTGCTAATAGCTCGTTCAATAGGACATCCATGCTATGGCTTTGCGTTTCAAAGACCACGCGGAACTTTGAGGCTTACAACAGGTCGCATAACCCATTAATTTCAAACCTTGAGTTGTATTGAAGTTCGCCCGCCTCTAATTTTCAATCATCGACAGGGCTTTTATCGACCCTTGCCTGTGTGTCGTCTCAGTCCGTTCCTCATTCAAGTACTATAAATTTTATCAGATCGGAATACTAGTATTCTATAGTAACCCGATCCTTCCGTAAAGTAAAACAACCGCCCCTTCACCGAACAAGTAGCCCATATGACACAGCTACATTCCGATCCAACGAACAATACTTATACTCAACGAAGAGGGAACGGATAGCGGGACGAGTTAGATACGAGACGCAAAGGGTACTGTGTGAGCGTAAGGGCGATCATGACAATTCATGAGGCTCTGTGTTCATCTGAAACTTGAGCAATATGATGAGTGTTAAAGGGAGACGAAATGGGTAAGGATATATCAATATTCACTGCCCAGAAGGCTTTATGCGAGAACGACCATGGTGATGATAAATGGTTCGGGCTCGGCTACCCGTCGCCCAGCTCCGACCTGGCGATAGTGACTTGGTCGCCGAGGTATGGTACAACACCAATTGATTGGTACGGGTATCGGTTTAGACGGGCACACAGGAGCGCTCATCGTCGGAAGGTTTGTAGCCATGCTTGTCGGGATTTGGGATTTATTTGGGATTTCATATCGAGCGCTCAGTGCTCCGGTTGTCAGGGGGTACTGATTGTTTGGGAAACTGCGTTTCAAATGGTCGTTTCTCGGGTATATAAGAGCTCGTATTCTCGTTGTTGTATCGCTACGTGTTTGTTAGCGGGCCCCAACAAACACGATTGTTTTCGACCGAGTTAACGACCTAGTGGAAATCCTACAACCAACGGAAATTCTAACAATGCTTGCAGGAGAACACTGATGAGAAGAAAGGCACACCAATCAGTCAGTATTACGATTCGCAACTTTCCTCGCAGAGGCCGACGTACCACTACCGAAGCCACCATAGCACGAGGTGTACTTGACACGGGGAATCGTGGTGCAGTCAACACCAGCTCCAGTCGACGCACATCCACCGCAAGAGGTCATTTCCGAGAGCGTCTCGAGGCACTCAAACTCGCCCACCACACCAGCAACGGGGCACTGTTCGTGACCAGCAGGGCAGAAGTTGAGTACAACGGGCTTGCTCGTCCTCAAAGCGAGATGGCGCTTGGCGGTCTCCCCAGTGCTGGATATGTCACGTTTGTGGCTCTTTCCGTACTTGTTATTATTGTCGCTGGGTTTACGAGAAGGTTGAGAGGGCGGTGAAGAGAGTTCGGTTGGGTTTGGGCGGCTGCACGAGACCCGTGATGGCGTTGGGATTGAATTTTGGTTTGGACTGACGTTGGTATCCATCTTCCACTCCAAGCTATTCTCGCATTTGGGCTCAGGGACGCTTGGGCATTGGGGGACACAGCAACCCTGTTGGTAATCCCACAATCAGACGTCTTATAATGGACGTCAGGGTTGACATTAATGCGATGCAAGTGCTATACGGACCCGGGGGACACTTTTGATCCGCTAAGAGGGTTACACTTAGGCTTGGGGCCACCTTTCTTCTGACAACAACCACGATCATTCCACCAGAACTCATCGTCGTGGCAGCTGCATTCGGGAGTATTGCAGCAGTTCTTGTCGTTCCATTTGTTGCCTTTGTTGCACTTAGGGTGGTCACCTTCGTCGTTCCATGGATTCCTCGGCACGCAGAACCTGCGAAGAGGACGAGTCCAAGGGATCTCTGAAACGACACCGGAATGCGTACTTATAGCCCTTGTGCCAATGATAGTTCTAGGGGCAGGATCGGCCCTTTCGGCGGTGACAATTCAGCGCTTTTCGACGCAGAAGCAAGATGAAACGTACCCGGAAGTGCCTGGAGTGTCGCCCCCGGTCTTCACACAGCAGCTCTTCATTTATAACCGCAAGAGTTGCTATGGCAAGCATCCAAACCGCCCTCAATCGGACCTGAGGAGGGAATAGCGTTGGCGAGCGAAGTGCTCAGGGCAACCGTAGCAAAAACGGAGAGGAAGAGCATGACCTGGTTCTTGGATGCTTTTGCGGCTTGGTCCTGGAAAATTTTTGGGCGACGGAACGCAGAAACATGTAGAGACAGTCGTTTATGAGAGAGAGTGTGTGGACACCCAGGTATAGAGAACTCGGGGATGTGCTAGTGCCACAGACGCAAGGGCCTGGGTGTGGACAGCTCGAAGGAACGGGAGCGGGTTAGGTAGAAGGAGCATTGGCATTTGGCCCCAGGTTTCCGATGCGTGTCTAACGGAAGAGACTAGGCGTGAACAAGCCGTACACCGTGCATTGCTCAGTGGAGTAGAAACTGTGTGATCGGGCCACACATTGTACACACGGAACAATTGTAGCAGGTGAACTATTTGCGTCTGAATATTCCAATGCGAGTCAAGAGAGTACATATCAGTCATTGTAACTAAGAGGGTTTCGCTGGCTGAACAAACGTGTCCCACCAACTATTCAGGAGAATTCTATCATCACCTTCACCAACTTTCGCATAACCTTTGGCCCCACTTGACCATGTGATTTTAGGGTTGAGTAATGGCGGGTAGCACGCCTCACCCACCATCCCAGCCCAGTCAAAGTCAATCATCTTGAGAACGGGTTTGCTCTCAGACATCACCATACCACGTTACCCATCAACGTTAACCATGATGTTCTTGGGACGCAGATCAGCGTGCACCATCTTCTGTCCCTGGAGACAGTCGATGATCTCTTCGAGCTTCTTTCGAACCGCAACTGCCTTGTCGCCCACCCTATTCTCGAACGTGTCCAACTCTACCCAGCCACCAATACCTTCGCGGAAGGCGAGGTGCTCCATGACCACCATAACGAGCCCATGGTGCAAGTGCACTGCCGAGTAAAGACATGGGGCCAGCCCGAGACGGTGGAGGAATTCATGGGTGGCACTCCCGTACGCCCCATTGTAGTTGTACACGAGCTTGACGACTGCCTGTACGTCATCACTGGATTTGTTGCGGAGCTTGGCCATGAAGCGGGGGGCTTTGACTAGGTCCTTGGTGTCGTGCATCGGCGACTCAAACGTTCCTTCCCAGTCATCAAACTGGAGGAGACCGTTGTCGGGACAGTCTGGATGTTGTCTTTGAGGGCTTATCGATCATTAATCCCTCACCCGGATTGCTGGTGACCCCCACATCTCGCCTTGATATATCATATTAGCATGGACCAGAGTTGGGCTGAGAAACTTACCAAAAATTTTGGAGGCTTGCTTCAAAGCTCGGAGGCAATGCGCGAGCGACTTGGCGACCTTCAATACCACACCCGGGGAACATCGGGAGGAACGGGGTGAGAGGCTCCACGTGGACATTCTCGCGTTTGATCGCCCCGCAGACCATAAGTGTTGGAGTTGATGATTCCTCCAACTAAAAGACCAGGTAGTGTAGAACACGCCCTGCTAGTCATGGGGAGGTCCCGGGTTCGAACCCTGGCTTGGTCGTTCTTTTCTCTCTAACAATAAGGTATGGACCTGCAATCCAAGCTCAGAAAGTGTGATTCGGAATTAATATTTGGTACATACCATGGACGCATAGCAGGAACACTGGGTTTCCAAACGTCACCAAGCGTTCAACCTTGGGATCCCCGCATAAGACTTCGTAAGCCCGGCGGAGTTGCATATAGGTATCTCCCTCTTCATTCTTAAACTCTTCCAACATGAGAACTAGAGAACCCCCTTCATACGGAAACGTCTTGGCCACATCAGGCATAACCCCAGACTCTTTGACCTGCGAAATCGAAACATTTGCCGAAAGGGGGTATTCAAGGTGTTGCGTCAGGCCTTTGTCAAGTGAGCAGAAGATAAGCTCGAAGGCATTTCTTCTAGCAGCTTCGGAATCGAAGGCCGACGGCATTGTCCGGCAGAGATAGTCGGCCATGATTAGGTAGTCGGCGGCGTCTCCATCCAAGCATGGTTCATGAAAGTGGCGGGTAAAGTCGCAGAAAGCCTCGTGCATAAGAGGAATAGGCCATCCATTTTGATGCGCTGGACGGAGACAGAGTATGGCATTGGCCTTTTCCTGGTACACGCGCCATGTCCTGTTATCCGCGAAGTCGCATGGGGCTGGTTTGGCCTGAGCTTGGACCATAAGGGCTTCAGATCGAGAGTCAGTAACGACGCAAAGTGTGCGCCTAAGACTGACCCTTCAGGCATTGGCGTACACGTTCCAGATAGGCGATCATGTCATTACGGATGTTTTGAGTCCGTTCTCGCAGTTGTGGACCCTCGGAAGGGGTTTGCAAGTCGTGGTTTAGCTCCTTCAATGCGATGGAAAACCCATTGCATTCTCCATTTGTGATGAACTCGTCGATCGTATTAGGAGTCAATTTCCCTACCCGGTCGCGCATTTGACGCATGACCACCATGAAGAGGCCGGGGTCGAATCTTTCCTAAATGGGCATGAGCCCAGCGAGGGTTTCCTGGAGTTTGTCCAGTTTAGTCTCGAGTGCGGTGGGCCGTTTCGGTTTTTTTTGGGGAGGACCTTCGGGAGGATCCATAGTTGCTGGAGCTTTGCGCTTATTGGATCCATTGGATCCTGAGGTGAATTGCGACGACATGGGACTTTCCAAGCTGGTATTTGCCACTTGGCTCCTGGTCGTCTTCTACGGAATACGTCAAACGCCCCGCAGATTGTAGAAGGTTTGGGGTGAAGGAGTGAAGGAGATTAAACTCACCCGAAGCCTGGTAACCGCGGCGCGCGCGGGAGATACAGGCATTATCGGTATATCGCTCATCCTTGCTCGAAACCGTGAGGGTCAAGTGTTGCACTGAGATAGACGTCATACAGGAGAACATACAGATACAGGGCGAATAGACAGCCATTTCCCGGCGGTCAGTTCGAACGAGTGGCTTGGCTTCATTTCCGATGCGATGGTCACTTCTCCCCTCCCTTACATTTCTCATTCATCTCCCTTCCCGTTCCTCCTTCGCTGTTTGCCTGTCTTACTTGTTCCTCACCATTCTTGTTTGAGGTTCTAACGCCTGGCCATGGCGACCGGTTACAGTGAGAAGTACACTCAGTCGTCAACCAGAAGTCTCAGACGATCTTCCCTGCTTTGTTCAAGGCTATTCGAACCAACGAAACGCCCACTTCTCCTACCTCGGATCGCGGCCGCCCGCTCAGACAGACATCTTCGTCTCCCTCACCGAGCTTGATATCTGCATGAACGATATCGACGGGTGCTTGGCTGGACTAGTCTTCGGATACCACCAGTTCATCGGCTTGCAGAAGCTCACGCTCGTTACTCACCGTCACTGGGCCGACATTAGGTTTACCTGGGCTCAAAACAGGGTCGAAAACTGGCTCAAGCCTAGATGGCTCACGATTTTCGCTTGGGTTCCCTCAGAACACTGACCCAAGGGACAGGATCGGGTTCGAATGGGTAAGTAGTACCATTGGAGATGTAGACAGCATCGAGACCGTCGAACTGAGGGGCATCAGACGTGTCAATGTCCACGTCCAGCGTTTCTTGGGTGGGATCCATATGGAAACTCCCACAAGCCCATCCAGACACGCTCCCGTAACTTTTTTTTTTGGGAGGCGGGTGGTGAGCTCTGACTTCTCCAATCGGTTGGTGTAGATGGAAAGAACAAACGCAAGCACCAAAGTGTATCAAAGCACAAGAGATTTATTCAAGCCTAGTATAAACCTGCGCCTCTGCAATCAATAAGGGTATTGGCAGGATACCTTTGGTGTGTGGTTTCTCCACCCAATCAGGCAAGACGCCGAGGCTGGGTGGCACAGAGCCTTGTGCTAGTAGCGATGGGAATGACTCCAAGGATCACATAATGGTCATATAAGGTCTCTTTCTACGATTTCATGTTTATGGAATCGTATTATTTCATTCGGACGACAACCGACCATAAGGCGAATTCCTTTACTCCCGTTAACTGTGTGTATTGTCCAGCCAATATAATAGTGTTCATACTGAGGGGCTCTGTAGAATCGCCGAGTGGCCTGTAGGCTTCCGAGGCAATCTTCTCTTTTTCTTCTTTTTTTTTTTTCCACCGGGAACGCTCAGGGAATGCTCAACATCTGCTGAGGAGAATCTCAATGTACAGTCCTCCTGTAATATTCAGAAGCAACAAAATAGCTCTTCGTTGATGCGTTCCGGTCGATTGCGCGACGAAGGCCGACCGACGGAACACCGGCGCTAGGCTCAAGCCCTAAAGCAGGACAAGCCACTTTTGCCAGAAGAAGACCGTCTATAAGCAGGGCTAACACGAGGCCATTGAACGCCACTCAACCTCCACTCAAACCACTGCTGGACAATGCGTCCGTGTTTGCACACAACGCACGCGCCATCACGCGCCGTAGTGCCTTGTCAGACCTTCAGTTGAGTGGTGTCCCTGCCCTGGAAGCACCATAGCCTTGGCGGGTGGATCCGGATAGGCGTCTCCACACTCCTTCTGGGTTAGGAATAGTAGGCACAACGAATTTCTTACGGCAAGGGAAGGCAACCCAAACTTGACAATCAATATTACGATCGGAAGTGGGTACTCTTCTCAGCACAGATATTATCTGCCTTTTCTCGGTGTGCTCTCACGAAATGAATGAGACCGAGGCGAATGAAGCCGAAACCGGGATTGACCCTTGCTTTCTCCTCCCATAAAAGGAAACAGCAGGTTGGACCACAACCTTGTTCTTGCTTTTGGAAACTGACCCAGTAAACTTCCTCTTCGGCTTCCGCAAATTTAATGGAATAGAATGCGCTGGGTGATATCCGCGTGAGTGACACACTCATGCCGGTCAGCCCATCGGACACAGTCAGAACCCGCATGCCGAGCCCGTATATAAGCCTCTGTCTACCTTCTGACTTGTTCTTTTCCCTCCACGTTGAAACCACGCGAGCGCGCCCCCCGCCATCGCCTTCCGTCGTTCTCAACCCCTGACGCGACTTCCTCGTCTTCTCCCTTTGCTGTGGATCTTTCACGATGGGCTTCGGAGACCGTCTCAAGAAAATACTGTCCCGGGAGCCGCATAGGCCGCGGACAGAGTCGGAGAAGCTCCTCAAGTTCCATCTTGAGGAGGTGACAGGCTGGGAAAACGAGTTCCAATTCCATGACGTGCGGGTGGAGACCCTTGAAAAAGCGATCAACTCGATCACCCTCGCGCGCAACTTGGTAGATACTGCCATCCGAGAGCTCCGCGTCGAAGACTACCGGAGGATGAAAGATGGTTTTGAGGGTAATTTCGATGACAGAACAAACTAGTAAGTAGCTCGTCCATTTCCCAACAGCAGCCAGGATCCTGACAAGCCTGGCCAGCCTCCATTTCCGTCTGGCAACCCTCAACAGCCGTCGGGCGAGGGAAATGCTCACGGTGGACGTGGCAGACACCCTGGCTGCCGCAGTGAGTGCCCCCCAATCCAGAGTCCCGGCCCCCGCTAATTGAAGCGCCTATAGCTCGCGGCAGCTGGTAGCGCCCATATTCCTGTGAGTGAATAACTCATTAGTCCTTCCCTTGATGATCTGCAGGCTGACCACATCCTAGCCCCATCTCGTCCAACAGAGCCACTATCTTGTGCCGTGGGATGGTACGTCGACTCGGTTGGAACCCCTGGCCCATACTCACGATCAGTCTTAGCCCAAACGATTACCGACCAGTCGTCTATTTTGACGAGGGACCCGATGGACGCATACGATCTACCCGATGACATTCGGGACATTCTCGCAGACCCGTCGGAGCAAGAACCCATCATCACCAAATGAGCCCCCCTTTGTTCGCTCGCCTTTCTTGCACTCGGAAGATCCGTGACACGTTTCCTAGCGATCTCCATCTTCGTTCTTATCACCCGATTCAATCATCATGTAGCTCCACACAAGCCCCGCACGCTCCACTCTCTAGCCTACTGTTTCCCCTATCATGTCGCTCCGTCCTGCATATGTCCTTGTCCTTGCAGATTTTTACCTTGTAGCGTTTTGTAATCCTCTCTATTCTTCCTGCTATCCTTTTCCCACAGGTTACCAAAACTTAGAATTTTGAATGAGGCATCATCAATGGCACAACTTGGCAAGGAGTTTCGGTCCAGATGTGCCAACCTGAAGATAAGGACTGGACTCAATGCCGAAGATTTCTACAGAGTCAGCACGAGAACCTGTCTTTCCGTCATGGGATTTACTCGGGTGGCGGCTGCTCATGTGAACGACACTGCTAATTACGGCCCTGGCCCTGCATGGCATCCCCGACTGCGACCATCTCACATTCAACGGGGCAGATTGGTCGATCGATCTCGGCATCTGACAACCAAGGGCACAAGTTCGGTTGCCAGAGGCTGAGTATCGGCTTGTAAGGCTGCCATTTTGAGTGTAAGGGTCAACGTTTTTAATTCGTTCGCAATAGAATTTACAGGTACAAAGGAACAACGGATGCTGCACAGATTTGATATATACTATTTTAACGTTTACAAAACCTTTGAAACGCATCCATGGACACTGGCCCCGATTTCTCAGGGAAAATTAGGCGGGTTGTGTATCAAGCCGGCCCAGTGCCAAATTTTCCGGTCCACCGGCCACAGCAGGGATAAAAGTGCACGGTGGAGATGGATGTGCAGCGCTGTGGGCCCAATCCTTGATCCACTAGTACCCCTCCAATCCTTGCCTGATGAATGCGACTTTCGTCTCCCTTATGCGAAAGATGGTACTTGTTCCACTGTACACATGGAACTCTAGATTCCAGAACAGAACAGGTCAATTTAGGCTTTACCCCAGTTATGGTCTCGTATCCAGCTGGAGGAAAAGCAAACATCTCCGCCATACTCCGCAGCCGTTAGCCTCTGCTTATATCTTCTGGCAACATAAGAGACAGCCTGAGCCCTGCCCACGGCGTGCTATTCTTTCAGTCAGGTCGACGCTCAAGAGGACGGGCTATGCAAAGGGCAGCGATGACGTAATATATATTATATAAGTGTCCGAGAGCAGCGGTAGGTGACGGAAAGAAGCCAAAATGATATAACCCGAGCCGGGTCAGTATCAATAGTATTAACAAATACCCTCTGATATCAGAAAGTTGGACATTTGGCTACAATGACACTCATGAAATAGTCCATGTTACAGCTGAAATTTTCGGGGGCATTTAGATCGCACCTTTTGGTCCAGGCGATTGCTTGGGACCTACAGCCATAATTTGAGCACGCGTTCACAAGGCGCTAGTGGTAGAACACGAGTCGTTGGTGGTAGAAATTTAGGGGGAATGCTACAAGCGCGTGCCAAACACGACCGACGCGCGTAGGCACGTGACCGCGTCGTGTTTGCTTGAAGGACAAAAGCGTGGCCGGCAGCCAAACAAACACCACGGTTCTTCGACCTGACCAGGCCAGGACGGAGATGGTTGGCCATCTCGTCCGCGTCGACAGAGTAACCCCACTGGCCCTCGAGAATGTTCCGATGGGTCGACTTGGTCCTTGGCTGGATCCAACAACCCAGGTGACGCTTTATGGCGTCTTGGTCCTCGTTCTCGCTGCTGTCGGCGTCTCTGCCGTTGCCCGTAACAAAATCTCTGCTGATAACATCACCAAGACTGGTATGTAGAGTTTAGGTCGCGTTGGTAATAATCCGGGAAATTCTTCAACTGACGACTTTCCCAGCCTGCTCTAGGCAGAAAGTCTTTTCCACATCCTCATTCCTCCTGCGCTACTTTACTGCAGCGACTCTACTCGTCATCATCTATCGGTCGATCCCCATCGTGTTCGCCTCCGTTTGGCCCACGCCCACACCTATGACCCCCCATACTCCTCTCACGGTTCCGTCATCCACGATGGATCGCGCTCTGGACCTCATTCGGCCCTTTGGGCAGTACGTGGGTTTATTGCAGGTTCAACTGCAGCCCATTCGCCCGCCGGCGTCACCCACTAGACTTGCGCCCATGAACCTCGTGTCAACGACACTGAAGTTATTGCCATGGATCACCGCAAAACAACATCTCGTAACTCTCCTCAACATATCTATGACGGCGTCGATGCTCTGGAAATTTTTGATGGCGGCCACCAGCAGTGGAGCCGTCGTAAATCCATCCATCCGTTTCAACCTTCACGGGTTGCTTTTCGCCGCTGGGGGCATTATCCTTGTTATTACCCGGCACATTGATACACGCCTTAGTCATGTCACCGTCGGGCTGATTGAGCAATCAGTCGGCAGCGCTAATGCTGTACTAGCACTGGATGTGGTGGCCTCGTTGCCTGCCTTGGTTCTTTGGCAGAACCCTAGGTTGTCAATCGTGAGTGCTCTTGCTCTTGATCCATATCATATGTTGACTTCGGCTCCCAGCCCACTACATATGCAGCATTGCTCGGACTAGGAACCCTTGACAAATTGACTCTCTATACCGCGGACCTCCGCGGTTACAGCCACTTCATTTCTTCGACCCTTGGTTTCATCTTCCCAACGCGGCATCGGGAAACCTCGTTTACATATGCAGTCATTCTCTTCGGCCTTCTTCAATTGATACAAATCACGACAACGTCCCTCATTATAGTCACAAGCGCTATCTCTGGCTTACCAAAGTATAGTGGTTTTGCCTTGCCTTCGTCCCCTCGAAAAAGGGAGGACGAGAGCTCGCTTGGAACGTTGCTTGGCTACCAGTTCACACAAGCGCTCCTTATGAACGTAATGGTAAGCTGGGTTTACTTTCGGTCGTCATTCTCGTTTAACATTCCTTATAGCCTGGCGACGCACCAGCGCCCATCGTCCAGCGCTCCTGGTCGACTAGGGCCTTCGATTTATTCACCAACTCGAAGTATTTTACTCGTGAATCGGCTTGTAAACCTGCCAACGAAACAGACCTGAGCATCTTGTCCGCTCATATCCAAGAACTCAAGACAGTCCAAGATCAACTGCAAGGAAACATCAATGGGCTCCAGGCAGCAAAGGTCTCTCTTGTGGAGAAGCTTCGTTTTGCAAGGCGAAAGGCGCGTGTAAACGAGTCAGCGATGCGTCGCTGGAAAGCCCTGGCAGAATGCCACGAATGGGTAGCAACCTTGGAGGCAAATGTACATGAGGAGGTTGGGATGACTGCTGTGCAGTCTACCATCTCCGAGCCAACAGTCATGAACTCTAAGGTACGACTCTTCCAGTTTCCGTTGCCGGCCCCTTAGATTCACATTCACATTCACAGGACAACGACAAGGATTTAGAATGCGGTAATGCTGACTTGGTGAGCTCTGGGGATGTCGAAGTCCTGAGGTGCTTGCTCCGCGACATCAAAAGTGACACCAATGGACTCAAAGTTTGGTTGGACGAGGATTCCACCGCAACGGCTGAACTTGAACCCACTCCACCCACCGACATTGCGCCTATTGTTCGACTTCGCACCCTCTCCCAACTTTGCACCAGCGCCCGTACTGAATTTATCGGGGTCGTCACACGCGTTCGGGAACAAGAGAAAGCGCGTCGGACGCAACTATCGGACGAACTCTACCAACAGAAACGGAGCTCTTGGAGCCTTGAGCTCGCGTCTCTTGACCTTAAGGACAACGAAGACGCTCTCCGTGAAGAATTGTACAAGAAGGAAGACGAGTGCTTGAAACTCAAGACCTTGAACAAGAGACTGCAAGAGGAGAACGAATGGTGGACAAACGTCGATGCCTTGCGCGTCGATCTCTTCCGCCTAGGACGCCTCTTTTTAGGTGATCGCAAGAGGGGCCCCCCCACCCCAACAAGTAGGGCCGATCCAGAACCGATCAAGTCTCACCCATCCCATCCGAAGAACCGGCTCAGAACACGCTCGTCAGCTCCTCTTGTGCTTTCCAACCGCAATGGTTCGATGGCTCTAGGAGCCCTCTAGAATCGCGTACTCCCGCCGCCCTCATACCGCCGAGACACTGGCACTAAAACCCAAACATTTAGCTTTCTTTGCTCAATAACAAGACTGCAACGTGCATAATATCGCTCTTCCGTATATTTCCAAATCATTCTCGAAATCCGATTCCAACCTCAATTTCTTTTCGTTCCCAATGACCCAACAAACCGACTCTCAATATTCCCCAATCGAATCTTTATGCATTTCCTTATTTGGCTATGGAATTCGTTCTGCTCGCATTACAAAACTCATATCATCATCTCCAACAAATCAACAACTTCGGGATCTCGCATCACTCTAGCATTCGATCTTCGCATTCGATCTTCGTTCATTGTAGCCTGTTTGTACACCAAAGTAACTGCTCGTGGAATAATCAATTTATTCATCGTACTCTTCGTCTACTTGTTGTGCCCGAAGCCCTGAGACTCTCAATACAGAGGGGACTACGTACCCCAGAAAATCGCGCGGTGTAGTCGAAAGCCGACAACACTTGAACCCCGTCACTCCCACAACTCGACGTTGACACGCGATCGGTTTCTCATACAAGAGTGGTTCAGATAAAGTACCATGCCTGCAGATATGGAGAAGGCAAGCCATCTAGTTGGAGACGTCTCACCAGCAACCCAGCAGAGACTCAGAAGTGGAGTAAGCCGTGCGCTCTGAAGCAAGTCCAGTTGCACAAGAGACCACGAGTAACCTTTGGTATTCCAGCACTCTTGGGGAACGCGCTTCTGCTTGGCGGCGGTAGTCGTCTTTGGGCTCCACACGTTCAAACCCTTTCATTCCCATACGAGGATAGTTGAAGGAGGGACTCGGAATGATTTTTCCACACTCTCTACGCATTGTGCACGCGTGCCGCCTATCGCTGCATCCCAGTTCCGGCAACGACAGCTCAAGCTTGCACAGACACTTTACGATTTGGGCGCAGCGGCATATATCGCTGAGCCTGGGCCGAATGCTCAGTACTACGCGAATATTTCGCTGTCTGATTGGTCACTCTCTGAAAGACCGTTCTTAGTTGTAATCACTCCAGAAGTCGTGCACGCGCCAATGGCCTCTGACAAGCCGGAAGTAGAACCCAAAGTTACCGTCATCACTCCACGCTTTGAGGCTGCGCGCGCTTCATTACTACATATTCCGACCCCAGACACACAACGGGGTGTAATCCTCGCAGAGTGGGCAGAGGATGCGAACCCTTACGAAGTGGTAGCGGACACTATCGCACCCTTTCATCCCACTACGTACAAGCCCACACGAGTGCTCGTAGATGAAGGGGCTCGCTTCTTCGTTGTAGATGGAATTGGGACAGCCGTCTCCAAGCTCGGGTATCAGGTTCATAACACACCTCCCGAGATCGCAGCAATTCGGGAGCACAAGACCAAGGAGGAAATTGAAATTCTCCGATGTGCGAACGAGGTATGTTGTGATGTAACGAGCGAGTATCGAACATGACACGTCCTTTGTTCAGATCACACTACAAGCCCTTCGACTTGTCCAAAGCAAGATGTATTTCGGTATGCGTGAGTCCGAAGCACGGACCATGATCCGCACTGCGCTTGCAGCTGCCGGATTGAAAGATGGCGACGGCCTCGTGCTCTTTGGAGGTGATAATCTTACCGCCGTTGTTCATATCAAGCTCTCATATGTCTCCTCACAGAGAACGCTTCTCTACCACACGGAAGCGGCACAGACAGAATCCTGACACCCAATGATCTTATTCTCTTTGACATTGGGGGGACATTGCATGGCTACTACTCCGATCTGACACGTACCTTTGCATTACCAGATTCGCACATCCCCACGCAGGCGCTTGAAAAGTGGTTCCTCGTTCAAACAGCCCAGCAGGCAGCAGCAGGAGCAGCCAAAGAGGGCGCGCTCGCGAGCGACGTCGACGCTGCCGCAAGGAACGTCATTGGTGGAAAGGGGTTGGGAAAGTGGTTTACCCATCGACTTGGCCATGGTGAGTGGTCTGTCAGTCAGAATCGCCCGAGCTTGTATGTACGGGTTACACAGGTATCGGACTACAAATGCACGAAGCACCGTATCTACGCGGTGGTAACAACATCAGCCTTTCCATCGGGAACACCTTTTCGAATGAGCCAGGAATCTATATTCCGGGCGAGGTAGGATTTCCTTCTGTAGCTTATAAAACCCTCGCTGACGATTGAGCAGGTTGGGGTCCGTCTTGAGGATTGCCTCGTCATTGACGAAGACGGAAAATCATTATATCTGACAGCAGGCGTAGGGGGAACCGCGAAGAGTCCATGGGACCCTTGAAATATAAGGTGTATGAATGTACTTAGGATGGTCGGTACAATATGTGTTTGCTATTGCCAAAAAAAAGGCGTATATGAGACGAACAGATGAAGGGAGGATCGATTTAAACTCTTCGGAAACCGTTGGCTGGACCACCTCGTACACTCAGTGAACCGACGTTGACTGAAAGGGACATTCTTGTCAGTATCATCTCTCGTATAACCACTGTGATTCAGACCTGGTCGTCTCTCCCAACCCCTGGTGGTATATCCACCTTTGAGGTGTTGCTTCACGAACCGTTGCGCGGGTTTTGAAGGAATAGTATACGAGGCCATAATCGCAGGATTCAATGGCTTGATGACTTGTACCGTCCGCGACCTATGTCGAGATATGAGGAGTGATTTTCTGGGCACATATTTCGGGTCACTCACCCTATGATTAGGTCCTTGGACCTTACTTTCTGTCGTCTACTTTTCTTCCTCTTCACCTCTTTCGTTTTCGAATCTGTCGGTTTTTGTACTCTCGCAGTGATCCCAGCGGCAGCCTGGGCGAAGAGCTCATCAGGAAGGTAGTCAGGGTTGCTCGATGTCACCCCATATTCCGATGAGAGTGACTCCTCTCCTCCATTCCTCTTCCTGGCCGGCGATGCACCACCGAGTGCACCTATGCCGGTCCATTCTTCTGGGTCCTTCATTTCTTCATCGCCTACCGATATGTCCTCCTGTTCCCCGTCCTCGTCCGCAATACTGTCGTCTTCGCCAAACGCAAAGTCCCCATCCAGACCTTCCGCATTCGCATCGGAAAGACCTGGATTCTCCGTGCCTTCGCTTTCTGCATCGTGCATAGCAGATTCTATTGGAATCCGTATCCTCTTTGGCGTGAGATCGTCTTCTTCCCCGTTTGGCCCCACGGCGATTCGGTCGTCCTCTGGTAAAGCCCCTGATTTTCGCATTGCTCGTTTTCTGGTCTTTCCACCATTTTTCTCCGACGATGGGTCAGACACGATTGAGCGATTATCCGTTGCCTCCTTTGCAGCTTTCACCCGTGCATCCCGTGCTCTGTTCTTGTCTTTGGCAAGCTTCGCAACTCTGCAACAAAACGTTACACAAATGTCATAGAGTTGAAAGGAAACCGAACGCACTGGGAATTGCGAACTTGCACAAGCTTGTCTTGCGCTTTCGATGATTTCTTAGCCATTTTTAATGAGATGGCCTCTGGCACATCCGAGTCCGATTCTGAACTATGTAGCATCTTTACTTGGGTTTATAACAGAGGCAAGGACACGAGTTATGGCCCGTGGAAAGCCAGTCAGGTGGTAGAGAGGTGTAAGTTTGTTCGCCTCGAGGGACAAGAGGCTGCCGAACCAGCGCCCTAGCCAGGTCTAAGAGGAAAAGAATTCAGCCTATAAACCGGGCGGCAGAAATTCGTTGACCTGCGTCTAGTTGTGGATCTTCGATGGACTGAACGAATGCACTTGTTAACTTGGCTAAGCGCTTC